>Ga0364873_10062_pt1 | contig 66060 bp, 60 predicted proteins | sample ExccelAu500001D3_2_FD_206928 | JGI IMG/M metagenome (GOLD analysis project Ga0364873, IMG submission 206928) | Enriched cells from Trout Bog Lake Hypolimnion, Wisconsin, USA - BchlTB.Aug07.5000.01.D3 | ecosystem: Environmental > Aquatic > Freshwater > Lake > Hypolimnion/Profundal zone | place... | reverse complement strand
TCAGCAGGTACTCGATATCACCCATCCTGGGGCATACGAACATGTTCTCGGGCAGGTAGATGCGATTCTGAGTGAATACAAGATCGCCTACATCAAATGGGATCACAACCGAGTTCTAGTTGATGCGGGGCACCTCGGGCAAGCCGCGGTGCACAATCAGACGGCCGCTATCTATCGACTATTTGCGGAACTTAAAAAGCGCCACCCAAAGCTCGAGATTGAAAGCTGCGCTTCTGGCGGGGCCCGAATTGATCTTGGAGTAATCGATTATGTCGATCGCTTCTGGACCAGCGATAACAACGATGCCCTTGAGAGGCAGACCATTCAACGTTGGACAGGAATCGCGGTTCCACCAGAGTTGCTTGGAACTCATATCGGCCCACGCCCCGGAAATCAGAATCGCCGGGTCACTGAGATTAACTTCCGCGCCATCACCGCTCTCTTTGGGCATGCTGGGATTGAGTGGGATATCACCAAGGCTTCTCCCTCAGAGATTGAGGTAATTAAGAGTTGGATTGCGCTTTACAAGAGCAAGCGTGGCCTTCTGCACTCTGGAAAAGCAATCCGCGTTGATCATCCAGATCAGAATTCATATGTCTATGGCGTAGTAGCCCAAGATAAGAGCGAGGCTCTCTTTGCAATCGCGGCGAGAGATATGTCTGAATCGACCTTCCCTGCCATGGCACGGATTCCAGGCCTTGAGTCAGACCGCATATACCGCGTGAGAGCTCTCGTTGATGCAGGAGTGGCTCAAACTATGCAACGGGGATATCCAGCATGGATGAACAACGAATCTGGAATCACGTTGAGTGGCGCAGAGCTGGCACATATCGGATTGCGACCTCCGATTTTGCCACCGGAGAACGCAATCCTGATCGAGATATCAAGTACGAACTAACCCAAGTTGGGTTTGTAGTGGGATTAGCCTTTGGTAGACCCGAGGGTTAATCCACCTACGAAGTGCCTACGCAGTGCGAAGAAGACGATGAGCGTTGGGATAAAGGCAAGAACTGCACCCGCAGCCAACAAGTCATAGTCGGTATTGAACTCACCCTGCAGATTTGAAAGCGCAGCTGTAATTGGCCGCTTGTTTCCGGACTTAAGCAACACAATCGACCAGAAGAAATCGTTGTAGATCCAGGTGGTCATCAAGACACCAAGAGAGGCTAGTGCTGGACGGAGCAGCGGCAAAATAATGCGGAAGAAGTGATTCCACACATTTGCGCCATCGACGAGAGCTGACTCAGAGATCTCTTTTGGAATTGTGCGCAAGAAATTGGTGAGCACGAAGGTTGCAAAACCAACCTGGATTGCAATGTGCACCAAGATCAATCCGATTTGAGTGTCGTATAAGACGCCATTGCTATTAATGAAATGTGGCACTGGAATCTTTAAATACAACCGGAAAAGCGGAATGAAGAGCAACTGAGGTGGAAGCAAGTTACCTGCAGTAAAGAGCATGAGAAGAGGCACGCTGAACTTAGATTCATAGCGACTCAAAACGAATGCAATCATTGAAGCCAAGAAGAGCGTGATCACAACTGCAGGCACTGCAACCTCAACTGAGTTGAAGAAGAAGCGCCACATCTTGGACTCAACCAAGGCGTTGTAGTAATTGCTAAATGTTAAGTGGTGCGGAAAGGAGACCGGACCATTCTTCAGTACATCTCCATAAGGTCTAAACGATTGCAAAATCGTGAAGAGAATTGGCAACACCCAGAAGAGTGAGAAGAAGGAGAGTATTCCGACCGCTATGCGAGCGCCAGCTTTGCTCTTTTGACCCGTAACCATTTAGTCGTTCCCTTTACTAAAGTTTTGATAGAGGTAGACCATGATTGGTCCTAAACAGATAATAAAGAGCAGGGTTGCGTAGGCCGCTCCCCACCCAATACGCATCGAGGATCCTTCGATGTTTTGGTAAACCAAAATTCCTAAAGTTTGCAATCCATTCGATCCCTGATTGATGATGTAAGCAAGGTCAAAGGCGCGCATTGACTCAATGATGGTGATAACAACAATGATCACATTCACTGGACGCAGTGAAGGCATGATCACCTTTCGAAATGTGTACCACTCTCCCGCTCCGTCAATCGCAGAAGCTTCGCGGAGTGAAGGATCAACCGCCTTCATACCTGCTAAATAGAGCAGCATTATGTAGCCAATATGCCGCCACGAGGCGATGAAGAGAAGAACCCAAATATTCTTGTTGGGGTCACCCAACCAGTCAATCGCGGTATTTGGATTTGTATTGTGTAGCAAAGAGTTCACGATTCCATCTGTGAAGAAGACGTTCTCCCAGATGATTCCAGTAACCGCTGCAGAAATTACCAATGGCATATAGAAAGCGGTCTGGTAGAACTGTGTTCCCTTTAAATTCTTATCAATGTAATAAGCGAGAATGATTCCCAGCGGAGTGGCTATGAATGCGAATACCGCGAGCCAATAAATATTGTTTCGAATAGCAATTGGGAATTGATCATCCAAGGTAAAAATCTGACGGTAATTTGTGAAGCCAACCCAGTGAATGTTCTTTAATCCACCGATGCCATCCCAGAAGGTAAATGAGAGCAAGATAGTGCAAACAGCGGGCACCCAGACAAAAAATACGTGAAGGATGGTTGGGAGGCCAACAAATACTCCGAGGGTCGTACGATCGCTGCCACTGAAATTGTGGGAGCTGCGCCTGCGCTTTTTCTTGGCCGGAACGGCCTGAGCCTGAGGCTCCTCAAGAACGGTGCTCAATTATTCATTCCTTTTCCTGGTTCATTACTAGTTGCTTCGGAAATGGAAGTTCCGTTGGCGAAATAATTCGCCAACGGACTCCCACATTAGTACTGAACGGATGTTGCTTAGACTGGAGGCAGAGCCTTCCATTGGGCATCAAGGTTCTTCGCAATCGCCTTTGGATCGCCACCAGTCAAGAACTTCTGGATAGCGTCAGAGAAGATTGGATAAGCGAAGTCAGGACGTGAGTCACGGTCGAAGAACTGAGCGACGTGCTTTGTAGCCTGAACCAACTTAACCTGTGATTGAATGAATGGATCTGCAGGAACTGTTGAGTTCTTATTTGCAAAGAGTCCTGGAGAGATTGCTTGGATGATTCCAGAGAACTTAGTTGATCCAATGAAGTTCATCAGCGCCTCAGATGCAGGCAAGTTGCTTGCAGCTGAAGTCGATGCCAAGACACCATCGATAGGAGCATCGATTGAGTCGGTACCGTATGCAGAGTTGATGATTGGGAATGGGATCAAAGCAAGATCGTTGTAATCAGCCTTGTTTGTGTAGAGACCGCTTGTGAAGGATCCCATAATGATCATGGCAGCCTTCTTCTGGAGCACGAGTGTTCCAGCAGTCTGGTCAGACTGGGTTAGCGGGTCCTTGTTTGTGTAAGGGATCAGAGCCTTCCAGTTTGCGAAGATCTTCTGAATGCGTGGATCCAACCATGAAGCACGGCCAGCTGTTAGATCAGCATGGAATTGGTATCCGTTGGTACGCATGTTGATGATGTCGAAGACACCCATTGCTTCCCAGCCACCCTTGTCAGCCTGTGCAATTGGGATAAGTCCCTTGCTCTTGAAGGTCTTGCAAGCGTTGACGAGGTCTGCCATTGTCTTGATTGATGCTGGGTTAACTCCAGCAGCCTTCCATACCGACTTGCGGTAGTGGATAGCCCATGGATACCAGTCTGTTGGAACAAGATACTTCTTGCCATCGAGGCCAGTTGAAGCGCCAGCGAAACCGGCTGTGTAGTTCTTACCAATTGACTTCCAAAGATCATCAATTGGGGTCAAGAGACCCTTCTGAGCGAAGAACTGCATGCGGTATCCAGCGAACCAGTCGAAGACGTTATCTGGGGTTCCTTGGAGGTAAGAGTTGATCTGATTTTGGAAGGTGTTGTGATCGACAACGTTCAGCTGAACGTTGATGCCTTCTGACTTAGCAGCAGCAACCCAGGCAGCATCTTCTTCAGGTCCTGGAGGGTTCGAGTTGTTCGAACCGAAGCTAACTGTTACTGCATCTGCGCTTGCGGCTGATGCTCCAAGAGTTGAAGCTCCAACGCCGCCTGCGGCTAACGCAGCGGCACCAGCAGCGGCACCCTTGAGTACGGAACGACGTGAAACCTCGTTCTCGGTGATTATTTCTTTCATGTTTTTCCTATTCTCTTCAGCAGAAGTTATTGAAAAACGACCCCACCTGCACAGGGGAGACAAGCAGAACCTAACCCCGGCGAGGGGGTTTTACAAGGAAATTTTGATAACAAAGAGATAACTAAAGTCCGATCCGCCACAGCCTTCCAGATCGCATAACGACCACATAACGTTTAGTGGGAAATGGCCTTGAATACCCCAGAAACCACTAACCCGCCACTAGAGTTCCGCAGCTCTACGGTGTCGACCTCTGTCCCTGGAGGGATCCCCTCTGCGCATAGCCCTAAATATTGAATCACCTGGTGGGGCTTAAATGTCAGTGAGAGTTGCTGTTCACAGTACGAAGGACCGTTACCGAGTATGGCTGGGTTGCCAGGCGCATATGCCCGCCCACTCTTAGTCAATATATAAGGCACCGCATTGATTGACTGCGTATCACCAGTCTTGTTACGAATATCAATAAGGATGTGACAGATGGTTCCTTTGCAGGTCATCGGATCTGGCGGATGCACAACGTTCAATTCAAAAATTTTGCTGGAGCCATTATCTCGAAGAGCATGAAAACTATTTAAACCAAATTTAAGGAAGCCAGCCGCAAATAAAATAAGCAGGATTCCCCACACCAAGTTTCGTATCAGATGTCTTTGCAGCGCATATTTAAGTCTGCTAGAAAAACGCGTATCTTCAATTTTTAGACCTGGAGCCATCACGGCATCAACTACTTCACCACAAGCCTTGCAGTAGTAAGCATCGCGCGCGACCTTGGAGCCACATTTCGCACAAAGCATGTGAGGAAGTTTCGATCTAAACATGTACGAAGTATCGCAGAGTGAAACTAATTTTTGTTCACAGTGTTGTAGTTACGCTCACCATCTTCATAAAGGAAGTGTGATCTTCACTTGCAACCCACCAAGGGAGGCAGGTGAAAGCTGCAATAAACCGTGATAGCGCTCAACCACACTATTTAAAATACTAAGTCCAAGTCCACTTCCCCCGCCTTCGGGTGAACGTTGAGTTGCAAATCTCTTGATTGCACGCGCCTTCTCTGGATACTCACTTAGCCCCGGCCCACCATCTTCGACAATGAGGCATAGAGACCCCTCTGCTTGATGAAGCGAGACATTGACGGGAGCGCTCTCGGGAGTGTGGCGCCTAATATTAGAGAAAATATTGCCGATCATTCGATCGATCAACTTAGGATCTGCCTGATAATAGATCTCTGTTGGTAGGTCCACAGAGATCTCCCGCAACGGGGATAGAGCTCGCATAACCTCAATATGATCGTTAAGGATCGCCGTCACATTGACGGGTATGCGCTCATCGCTGGCGCTCTCGCCTACTTCAGCCAGGAAGAGAAGGTCGTTGATGATCGACTCCATCCGGAAAATCTCAGTCGCACTCCTATCGAGATAGCGCTCCTGCTTTGCGGACTCCTTCGTCTTACGGGCTAGATCTACATATCCTTTAATTACCGTAAGCGGGGTGCGTAGTTCGTGCGAAGCATCTCCCAAAAATTTCTGCATTGCGCGTTGTTGCTCTGCGATAAGTCGACTCACCTCGTTCAACTTGCCATCTCTGCGGAAGAAGATGAAGGCAATAAAGCTAGCAAAGATATCGATGCAGATAATAAAAATAATTAAATCTCTCGTGAGATTAGAGACATCGGAATTTATAGTTGCAAGAGATGCCGCAATAATTAATTTCTTCGAACCGCCCATCTCAAAAGTCCGGATTCTGAGATCCCTGCCGAAATTAACATCGGTGTGCCGAGACTGAGATAACAATGACGCTGGGGGAAGTGAAGGAATATTTGGACCAATAACCGTTAGAACTGTGACTGTACCGCTATCGCTCACATACTCCACCGAAACTGGAATCGCCGAAACCTGAGCTAGATATTGAGCGACAGTTAATGGATCCTCTTTCGTGCCCTCTAAAGCTTTAATCTTAGAGTTGAGGGAGTCATCTACTAAATTAATCTGACTTGATTGATATTTAGATATTGCGAAGTAACCGATTGCTGCAGAAGAGATTGTTAAAAGAAGAAAGATTGCCAAAGTAACTCGAGCAACTAATTTCATGCTCTCTCGACAATCTGAAAGCCAACACCTCTTACTGTCTTAATTCCTTCGAAGCCATCTCGATGTAGCTTCTTACGCAGATACGAGATATATGTTTCAACAACTGTTGAGTTGTTCTCAAAGTCAATTCCCCAGATGGCGTTGAGCAAGGCGTCTTTGCGCACAACCTTGTTTTTCCGTTCAATGAGATATTGCAACAGGTTGTACTCAGTAGGCGAAAGTTCAATGATTGAGTCTTCAAACTTCACAAGGTGCTGATCTAGATCTATCGATATAGGACCGCATCTCACAACATTTGCACTCTGTTCATTGCGCGTGCGGCGAAGAATCGCCTCGACCCGAAGTGCTAACTCCTCGATGCTAAAAGGTTTGGTCACGTAATCATCCGCGCCGGTCCTAAAGCCGGTATGAACATCATCTTTCTCACGCCTGGCGCTCAGAAGTAAGGCAGGAGTTGAATCCCCCGCGGCTCGGACCTTCTCAAGAAGCACCAGCCCATCAATTTTGGGCATATTTATATCTAAGACGTAGAGGTCGAACTTTCGCTTCCTTATGTGGGCGAGCGCATCGAGCCCATCCATGGCGACCGTGACCTGGTAGCCCTCAAGTTCAAGGACGTCGCCAACCAACTCGCGTACGCCTGAGTCGTCATCGACGACCAATATCTGGGCCTGGTTCATGTCATGGAAGCCTAACTCCCCCGCTCCGACCCGCAAGGGGCTGACAAGGTTTTCACATGGATCTCACAAAGTCAGCGTTGATGCTTACGCCATGGGAACAACCGATCCCAGTGCTTACACGAGCACCAGGTCTCGATAAAAGGACAAAAAGAGGAATAAGAATGAAGATTAGCCGCAGAAATCAACTGGTCGCCGGTGCCATCGGAGCAGCAATGTTGCTTGCTCCTACAGCTGCATTCGCCGATGCAACACCATCACCTACAGCAACAACCACGACCACAACCACAACCAATAAGCCAACTGCCGACCAGAAGGCAGCATACAAAGCAGCCCTCGATGCTTACCGTGTTGCTCTTAAGGCTTGGCAGCAGACTCGCGATTCAGATCGCGCTGCCTATAAGACAGCCCTGGCTGCATACCGCGCTGCCATAGCAGCCAACAAAGCATCTCGTCAGCAAATTGATGCAACCTTCAATAGCGCCGTAGCAGCAGCAAGAGCAGCATATGCAACCGCAACTGCTGGCTCACCTACTGCAGCTGCCCGCCAGGTAGCTCTCAATGCACGCGTCGCCGCAGTCGCTGCTGCAACCAACGCTCGTGCCGCCGCTATCGCTGCGCTTCCAACGCTTCCCGCTAGGCCTTCGGTTCCAACGGTAGCTCCGAAGCCAACTCCACCAGTAAAGCCTTAAAAGCTTTCCTCATCGGATACTTACCTGTCGGGGGTAAGTCCGGATCCACCCTCTCCATATATGTGGGGAGGGTGGATTTTTTTATTCAGCCACCTCTCAGAAAACTCCCACCTTCGACTGACCAGTAGTGCAGGTTCGCCACAGATTGGCCCTGGAGGATCTCCCCAGATCCCACAGAGGGTGGGTTTGATAGGAGTAAATCTAATGATCGCACTACTGGCACTCTTCCCAATTCTGATGTTCGGAACCGTCGTCTTTGCCGCACTTTCAGCACATACTGAACACGAAGCCCGCGAAGAAGCAAATGAGCCTTACGCCTGCTGCGATGATCGTCGCGCGCTCATGAGCCAGCATCAGCTGGTCGCATAACCAGAGCCTTCGTTGGTAAGGCGCACATCTCCAAGGTTGGTTACGCTTAACAACATACCGATTGTTCACTCTTAAGAGCGCACTGAGCGCTCCCTAGAGCAATCAGTGAGAGCAAATAAGTGTCAGGTAAGCGTTAACCAATAGGAGATCTGATGAGTAGCGAGAGCAAGTGCCCATATACCGGTAGCAAGTTAGCTAGCGAAGGAACTTACAACCAAGACTGGTGGCCTAACCAGTTGAACCTCAAAGTTCTGCAACAGAACTCGCCCCAAGCTGATCCAATGGGTGCTGACTTTGATTACGCGGCCGAGTTCGCGAAGTTAGATTTAGAGGCGCTTCAAGCAGATCTACGCGCACTGATGACAGACTCGCAGGATTGGTGGCCAGCGGACTATGGACACTACGGGCCCTTCTTCATCCGTATGGCTTGGCATAGCGCCGGTACCTATCGCACCTTCGATGGTCGCGGTGGTGGTGGAGCTGGAATGCAGCGCTTCGCACCTCTCAATAGCTGGCCCGACAACGTCAACCTTGATAAGGCGCGCAGACTTCTCTGGCCGATCAAGCAGAAATATGGCAAGCGGATCTCTTGGGCAGATCTACTTATTCTGACTGGAAATGTCGCCCTTGAATCTATGGGCTTTAGGACATTTGGATTTGGTGGAGGACGTGTCGACGTCTGGGAGCCTGACGAGACTTACTGGGGTAAAGAGGCGGAGTGGTTAGCCGATAACCGTTACACCGGCGACCGTGAATTAGAAAATCCTTTAGCCGCAGTGCAGATGGGATTGATCTACGTTAACCCAGAAGGACCTAACGGAAATCCTGATCCACTTCTCTCAGCGCGCGATATCCGTGAAACCTTCGCCCGCATGGCGATGAACGATGAAGAGACAGTTGCGCTGATTGCAGGTGGACATACATTTGGTAAGACACATGGAGCGGCAGATCCAAGCAAATATGTTGGAGCAGAGCCAGAAGGCGCTCCAGTTGAGCAGATGGGTCTCGGTTGGAAAAATACATTTGGTACCGGCAATGGTGGAGACACTATTTCGAGCGGCCTAGAGGGAGCTTGGACACCAACTCCTATCACATGGGATAACTCCTACTTCCAAGTTTTGTTCGGCTTCGACTGGGTCCAGACCAAGAGCCCTGCAGGAGCAACGCAGTGGATTCCGGCAGAGAATCTGGCTGCACAAGCAGTTCCAGATGCACATGACTCAAGCAAGAAGCATCCTCCGGTCATGCTCACTAGCGATCTTGCACTTCGATTTGATCCTGCCTACGAAGCGATCTCGCGTCGCTTCTTTGAACATCCTGATCAATTTGCCGATGCATTTGCTCGCGCTTGGTTCAAGTTAACCCATCGCGATATGGGTCCAATCGCGCGCTACTTAGGACCACTCGTCCCAAGCGAGCAACTTATTTGGCAAGATCCGGTCCCTGCAATTGATCATGAACTCATCAACAACGATGAGATTACAATTCTCAAATCTAAGATTTTGGGATCTGGTCTCACCATTTCGCAACTGATAAAGACCGCGTGGGCTTCGGCATCTACATTCCGTGGCACCGATAAGCGTGGTGGAGCAAATGGCGCTCGCATCCGTTTAGAACCACAGCGCAATTGGGCGGTAAATGATCCAGAGGAGCTGTCGCATATTCTTGCTGCACTCGAAACAATTCAATCGGAATTCAATTCAGCTTCCAGCAACAAGAAAGTTAGCCTGGCTGATCTGATTGTTCTCGCTGGATCAGTTGCAGTTGAAGAAGCTGCGAAGGCCGCTGGCGTGAATATCAGTGTTCCATTCACACCTGGTCGCACCGACGCAACGCAAGAGCAGACTGATGTTGAATCATTTGCAGTCTTAGAGCCAGTCGCAGATGGATTCCGCAATTTCATCAAGAGCGGAAGCCACCATCCTGCAGAGTTCTACCTGGTAGACAAGGCCGCTCTGCTAAATCTCACCGCGCCTGAGATGACAGTTCTTGTCGGTGGGCTGCGGGTACTGGGAGCTAATTCTCAAAACTCAAAGCACGGTGTCTTTACCAAGACCCCTGGAGTTTTGACCAATGACTTCTTTGTTAATGTTCTCGATATCGGAACTGGCTGGAATGCACAATCCGATGCCGCAGAAACATTCGACGGTCGCGACACCAAGACCGGCGAGATCAAGTGGAGCGCAACCCGAGCCGATCTAATCTTCGGATCGAACTCGGTATTGCGCGCACTTTCTGAGGTCTATGCCAGCGCCGACGCCAAGGAGAAGTTTGTTAATGACTTCGTCTCAGCGTGGAGCAAGGTTATGGAGTTAGATCGCTTCTAACTCTTACTTAGGTAGCTCTTACTTCTCTAGTTTGTCGAGGAAGTAGCGGATCTGGATTGCAGCCGCTGCTCCCTCGCCTACTGCAGATGCCAGCTGTTTTGTAGAACCACTACGAACATCTCCAGCTGCGAAAACTCCACGAGCAGATGTAGCAAAAATCTGATCGGTCGCTACGAACTTGCGTTCATCGAGTGCCACCGATCCACCTAGCCACTCTGTGTTGGGATCCAAACCAATGAATACGAAGGCTCCCTTTGCCATGCGCTTGGAACGCTCTTGCGTGATTGTGTTCTCAAGTTCAACTGCCTCAAGTTGACCCGCCTCATTGGCAATAAATGATTGAACTGCTTCATTGAGCTTAACCGTCATCTTGGGATGGCTAAAGACCTTGTCTTGAAGCAACTTCGATCCGCGCAGCTCTCCCCCACGTTCAATGACAGTTACGTGGTTGGCAAATTGAGTAAGGAAGAGTCCCTCTTCCAAACCAGAGTTGCCGCCACCTAGTACAACGACCTCATCGACACCCTTATAGAAAGGTCCATCACAGGTTGCGCAGAAGTGAATGCCTGCACCAATGAGATCCGCTTCACCCTCTGCTCCAGTACGACGATACGTCGAACCAGTCGCAACCAAGAGTGCACGAGTCTGCACCACAGCACCGGTTGAAAGAGTGATGTCTAATCCCGCATACCCTTCAGAGGTATCAACCTCTTTAAATGAGTCGACACCGACCGCCTGAAGAATCTCAACTCCATACTTGCGAGCCTGCTGCTCAAAGCGACCAGCAAGTTCAGCTCCACCGATGCCTTCTGGGAAACCTGGATAGTTATCAAAACGCTCAGTCACTCCCGCTTGTCCACCGACGGCAGATTTCTCAACGATCAATACCTTGAGGTTTTCGCAGGCTGCATAGATAGCTGTTGTGAGGGAGGTTGGACCTCCACCAGCAATGACCACATCGTATGAATCCATCGAGGCTTCGCGGACGATCCCCAACTTCTCGGCCAACTCATCGTTTGATGGCTCGGTGAGAATTGAGCCGTCAGGGAAAATAATTGTTGGAATGATCCGCTTGCCATCATTAATTCTTTCGACTTCTGCCTGAGCAGATGGATCTGATTCCATATCGACCCAGTCAAACTCAATTCGATGTTGACCTAGGAAAGTTTTTGCGCGTTTGCAATCCGGACACCAAGAAGCACCGATCACTTTGAGTTTTGTAGTCATTACCTTTTCTTCTCCATTCAGTGGTCTGTGCGATATCTCGGATTACTTCCTTGGTTCTAATTTAAGTGAGACAGAGTTGATGCACCATCTCTCATCGGTTGGCACCTTGTATCCCTCACCCTTAAAGACGTGACCAAGGTGGGAACCGCAATTGGCACAGCGGGCCTCGACTCGCTTCATTCCAAAAGAACGATCTTCAATCAAGACAACTGCATCGGCCTCTGTCGGAGCATAGAAAGATGGCCAACCGCATCCAGAGTGGAACTTGGTCTCACTGCGAAAAAGCTCCTGGGAGCAGACCTTGCAGGAGTAGACACCCTCAGTCTCGGTATCGGTGTACTCACCACTGAAGGCAGCCTCGGTCCCCGCCTCGCGGAGCACCTTGTACGAAAGTGGGTCTAACTCCTGACGGAGCTCGGCCTCATTAACCTGGTACGGATATAACGTGCCATCTGGCTTAATTGCAGAAACGGACTCATGCTTCATAACTTCACCCTCCACCGCGATAAGCAGCAAATCTAGTCAGAAACTAGGCGCTGGTATCCCCCACAACAAAGATATTGTGTGAAATGTTCCCGATAGTTTTGGGCAATAAATCTAAGGTTTAAGCACTTGCTTCGACTTCAGCTGGCTCCACTGAGAGATGAGGCAGACTCTTATCCAACCACTTTGGAATCCACCAATTGGATTTACCAAATAGGTGCATGAGTGCCGGAACTAAAATGGTCCGTAACACAAAAGCGTCGATGAATACCGCCGAGGCTAGACCAATTCCAAATTCTTTAATGACTTTTTCGCCGCCAAAGACGAATGATGAGAAGACGGTAATCATGATGAGCGCTGCCGAGGTGATGATTCGACCTGTTTCAGTCTGACCAACAATTACAGCTTTGCCATTCTCTTTCGTGTGTACCCATTCTTCATGCATACGGCTAACTAAGAAGACTTGGTAATCCATGGATAGTCCGAAGAGGATAGCCAGCATGATTACAGGTAAGAATGCTTCAATTGGACCAGATCCAATGTTAAGAAGCTTCTGACCCCAACCCCATTGGAACATCGCAACGACGATTCCAAATGAGGCACCTGCAGCGAAGAGATTCATGATTCCTGCGGTCAGTGGGATAACCAGACTGCGGAAGGCGAGCAACAAGAGAAGACAGCCGAGCAGGATGATCACGCCGATAAAGAGCGGAAGCTTGCCGCCAATTACGGTTGCAAAGTCATCAAAGATCGCGGTTAATCCTCCGACATAAATTTTCGTCGTGCTACCCGCTAACGCTTGCGGAATAACGGAGTTGCGGAGTCTTTTAATGAGCTGACTCGTCTTTACATTTTGCGGCCCTGTAGTCGGAATAACTTGGAGCAATCCCACACTTCCATCAGCAGATGTAATAACTGGGCTGACTGCAACGATTCCAGGAGTAGATGCGAGCGCAGTTGCAACTTGTTGGAGCGCAACCTTATCTGCAGGCGTCTTGAGTGCAGCGATTACTTGAAGCGGCCCATTTGTTCCGGGACCAAATCCCTGCGCAAGCAAGTCATATGCCGAACGGGTTGTAGTCCCCTTCGGATTATTGCCCTGATCTGATGAACCCAGTTGCAGTGAGAAGAATGGAATGGCCAGAATCACAATTACAGCGATAGCCCCAAGAGCCAAAGAGCGAGGTGCCTTGGCAACGGTGCGAGACCACCTTGCCCAGATGCTCTGCTCATGATCCTTTGCAGTACCTGAATCAATGCTCTTGCGTGAGCGACGAGAGTGAACTCTGCGCTTCATAACTCCGAAGAGTGCAGGAAGCAGGGTGAGAGATGCAGCCATAGTGACCAAGACGGTCGTTGATGCTGCGACAGCAACTCCATTGAGGAATGAAAGACGCAACACAAAGAGTCCAAGCAACGCGATGCATACTGTTGCTCCAGCAAAGAGAACCGCACGGCCTGAAGTGTCGATTGATTTAGCAGCAGCATCTTCGGGATCAACGCCCTGCGCAATTTCGCGGCGATAGCGCGAGACGATGAAGAGAGCGTAATCAACGCCTACTCCCAAACCAATCAACGAACCAAGGATTGGAGCAAAGCTGGCAATACCCATGGCATGGGTTAACAAAGTGACAATGCCAGATGCGGTTCCTAGGGCCAATAGAGCTACTCCCAGTGGAAGCAACATCGCAAAGAAGGAGCCAAAGGAGATGAAGAGAATTACTCCAGCCGCGATGATTCCAATGAACTCACCAGGACTTCCCTTAGGTGCATTTAATTCACCGACTGCTTGGCCACCAAATTCAACCTCTAGATTGGAGGTAGTGGCTGCCTTACCAATGTTGACGAGTGATTGAACCTCGGAATTTTTGATGAGGCGAGCATTGATCCGGAAAACTATCGGCGCGTAAGCGGTCTGCTGATCCTTGCTTACTTGGAGCGCATTCTGTGGATCGTATGGAGATTTCACGATTCCCACGGAAGGAAGTTGTGCCTCTTTCGCAAATACTGCCTGCATCGCACTCTTAACAGCCGGATCATTAACTGTTCCACTCTTAACGTGGAAGACGATGGTCTCGGTATCACCAGCCTGTGCCGGGAAAGCCTTGCCGAGGAGTGCGAGCGCCTTGGTCGAATCAGTCCCTGGGAGCGAGAAAGAGTCGCTGAAATTTGAACCGACTGATTGGGAGATCGCGGTAATCCCAAATAGGGCGATCAACCAAAATCCGATGACGTAATACTTCTTGCGGAACGCGAAACGGCCTAATGCCTTCATGAGTACCTTTTTATTAGTAAGAATTCAACGCTGAATAGAGATGAATGAGGATTGAATAGGTCGGAAGTCTATCTGGTGTACCTGAGAGCGCATTTTGATGGTGGCGGGTGAAGGATTTGAACCTTCGAAGGCAGAGCCGGGGGATTTACAGTCCCCTCCCATTGGCCGCTCGGGCAACCAGCCCCTGTCCCCGAAGGAACGGGAGAAGAATACATCATCAAGGCGGTAGGTCTAAATTGCTGGATCACCGCGACCTCGGGGCTTTGATACCTTTCTCTCACAGAGGATGAGCCTGGGGTGGCCACTTTGGTTTTCATCCCGACTTGCCCGATCATGTGATCAATCTTGGCGCAGATGCGTTAGTGACCAGTGTTCATAAAGCCTTGCCCGGTTATAGCGCGAGCGCACTTCTCGTCGTCAAAAGCACATTGATTGATTATGCGCGGGTCGATCAAGCTTTTGAAACCACCCACACCACCTCACCTGCTGGTGCACCATTAGCCTCTATCGATGGTGTTCGAGCTTTGCTGGAATTTCGTGGTGAAGAGCTACTCGGTGCACTTCTCACTAATGTGATTCGATTTCGAGATGAGATCACAAAGGTTGCCGGTCGCAAAATTTTCTTAGAGCCCGCTGACTTTCCCGTTGGTCGATTTGATCCCGTTAAGTTAGTTCTCTGCGCAAATCTTTTAGGAGCGGATGGCATTGCTATTGAACGCGAGTTAATCGATGCTGGGATTAGAGTTGAAATGGCAGATCGGGATACTGTTGTATTTCTTGCCACTCTTATTGATGATGAAGAACGATTTACCCGGTTGATAAAAATCCTGACCCCCATCATCACCAAACATCTCGGCGAGCCTCGGGCTGGTGCCACTTCAATCTCCTGGTCGGTTAAACCCCAAACGATTATTTCAATGCGGGATGCCTACTTTGCCACTACTGAATATGTGGGCAAAGATGAGGCGGTTAACCGAATTTCGGCGGATTTAATTGCCCCCTATCCCCCTGGAGTTGCAGTCGTAGCCCCGGGCGAGTTATTAACCGAGGAGATTGTGACTGGCTTAATCGCTGCTCACCACAGCGGTGTTCGAATCGCCTACGCGAGTGATTCAACCTTGAGAACATTTCGAGTTATCAAAAATTAATTACTTGATTGCCCCTAGATAATGGCTTCAATCAGGAATAAACTCAGTAATTACTATGGATATTGATTGGGATTTAATTCGAAATAAAGCAAGTGAAGCGATGAAGTTGGCTTATGCGCCCTACTCGCACTTTCCCGTCGGTGTGGCGGCTTTAGTGGATGATGGTCGGATAGTCTCTGGCTGCAATGTAGAAAATGCCAGTTATGGATTGGGTTTATGTGCCGAGTGCGGCCTAGTCTCGCAATTAATTAGCAGCGGTGGCGGACGGCTTGTTGCCGTGGTCTGTGTCGATGCTCAATCACAATATCTCGCACCCTGTGGTCGTTGCCGACAACTTCTTTTTGAACACGGGGGAAGTGAAATGTTGTTAATGACCTCCACTGGCCCTGAAAAAATGTCTGCAATGTTACCGTGGGCTTTTGGGCCCGATAATCTTTCATGAATGTGCTGAGGGGAAATTGATATGAGTGAGTTAATTGACTTTACTGAGCAGAGTTTTATTGCCAACCCTTACCCTGAATTAGCGAAGTTACGATCCCTTGATAAACCGTTATGGGACAGTAATCTCGAACTATTCCTCGCCGCCAAATTTGATGACGCCAATGAGGTACTACGAAATAAATCACTGGGCAGGATTTATCAAGAACGAACCCCTGAAAATGAGTGGCAAGTTTTCAACTGGCTTCATGCCGACTCAATTTTGGACAGTGAACCCCCCAAGCACACTCGGTTGCGTTCCCTTGTTGCGAAAGCATTTAACCGACACAGGATTGAAGGGCTCCGCCCAGAGATTGAACGCATCACCCAACAATTACTCGATGCTATCGAGGCTAAAGGTGGAAGTTTTGATCTGATTGCAGATTATGCCGAACCTTTACCCGTTAAAGTCATTGCATCACTTCTGGGTTTTCCCGACAAGGATGAACACCTACTTCGCCCCTGGTCTCAAGCAATTGTAAAAATGTATGAGGTGAACCCTAGTGTTGAGCAGCAAGATGCTGCCAAAAAAGCGGGTGCCGAGTTTGCCGACTATGTCCATCGGCTTATGGAGGAGCGCAAAGCTAATCCCGGTGAGGATTTAATTAGTGAACTCGCCCAAGTCGAGGAATCGGGCGAGAAACTCTCCACACATGAGTTAATCGCAACCTGCGTATTGCTCCTCAATGCCGGACATGAGGCGAGTGTCAATGGTTTTGGAAATGGAATGGTGGCTGCGTTTAACAACCCATCGCAATGGGAGTTACTTAAAAAAGACCCGCTCGCCATCGCCGAAACCGCGATTGAGGAGTTCATTCGATTTGATTCTCCGCTGCAATTCTTTGAACGGACAGCAACGAGTGAGACTGAGATTGGCGGCGCGGTTATTAAGCCTGGGCAGAAAATTGTTTCACTCCTCGGTAGTGCTAACAGAGATGAATCGACCTTTGCCAATGCGACTGCAATGGACCTTCGACGAGATCCGAACCCTCATATCGGTTTTGGTGCGGGAATACATTTTTGTTTAGGCGCTCCACTTGCTCGTTTAGAGATGAGCATCTCCCTACCCATGCTTTTCCAACGCTTTCCCCAATTAGAACTTACCGATACACCAGTTCGACGACAGACATTTTCATTACGAGGCTATGAAACGATTCCAGGAAGGATCTCATGAAAAATTTAATTCTCGATGTCGACACCGGAGTTGATGATGCATTCGCAATTATGTTTGCTGCTCGTCATCCCGAGATCAATTTGCTGGGAATTACCTGCGTCGATGGAAATACAAATCTCCCACAGGTAGTGAAAAATACTTTGAAAGTTCTCGATGCTGCACAAGCAGCGGTAGTTCCAGTAGCGGCAGGAGCAACTCGGCCACTAATCGATGAACCCAAATATGCCGAGCATGTTCACGGCGCAGATGGTTTGGCTGATTTAGGAACCCCTGATTCAACACGAGAGATTGACCCCCGCACCGCTGTTGAACTTTTACGAGATTTAGTAGAAAGCTCTGATCAACCGGTCACACTCGTTCCACTAGCACCATTAACAAATGTTGCGCTTTTTCTTCGCTCCTATCCCGAGAGCGCAAAAAAATTGGAAAGAATTGTGTTAATGGGTGGCTCCTCTGAGGTCGGGAATGCAACAGCAACTGCTGAGTTCAATATTTGGCATGATCCCGAGGCTGCTGCGGTGGTATTCAAGAGCGGCGTTCCTATCACTATGTATGGCCTCGATGTTTTCAATCAAATCAAGATGTCTAATACCCATGCTGATCAATTGATGGGCTCCAATGGGGAATGCGCGCAATTCGCTGGGAAATTAATCTCTCACTTCATTCAACGGGTGAGCCGTGAAGTGACTTTGGGTGATTACGGCGCTGTCGCCGTTGCCTTGTTCCCTGAGTTAGCGACTATGCAACAATATAAAGTAGTCGTTGATACTACTTTTGGTCCCAATCGAGGCCAAACAGTCTGCGACAAGCGAGGCTATGTGGCCTCTGAGTTATCTGGCCATCACCTCAATGCCCCATTGGTTGATGTAGTCATGGAGATTGATGTTGATGAGCTCCGCAATCTCTGGTTGAAAACAATTAATGAGTAATGATGAAAAATTTTATTCTCGATGTCGATACAGGAATTGATGATGCTTGTGCATTGCTTTTTGCAGCGAGGCACCCAGAAATTAATTTAATCGGTGTCACCTGCGTCGATGGAAATACCAACCTCACACAGGTAGTAAAAAATACCTTTACTGTTCTTAATGCTGCAGGAGCAAAAAATGTACCCGTTGCCGCCGGCGCAACCCGGCCATTGATCCAGCAACGACATACCGGTGCAGGAGTTCATGGCTCCGATGGACTGGGCGGTTTATCCTCTGAAGATCTTGATCAAGAAATGGATCCACGCCCCGCTGTTGAAATGTTGCGAGATCTCATTGAGAGATCTTCGCAGCCAGTGACCTTAATCCCGATGGCTCCATTAACAAATATTGCACTCTTTCTTCGCGCCTTTCCCGAAACCGCAAAAAAACTAGAACGCATCGTTTTAATGGGTGGTTCAGCAACAGTGGGCAATGCCACGGCAACCGCAGAATTTAATGTCTGGCATGATCCTGAGGCTGCAGCTATTGTTTTTTCCAGCGGCATCCCCATCACCATGTATGGTCTTGATGTATTTGATAAATTAGCAATGACTCAAAGCGAGGCCCGTGCGTTGATTAACTCAGGTGGTACATGCGGAGAATTTTCTGGAAAGTTGTTGGATGCCCACTTTTCAAGTGATGTCACCCGTTTTCCCACCTTAGGAGATTACGGAGCGGTCGCCGTAGCTCTCTATCCACATTTGGGAACGATGAAAAAGTATCGCGTGCTTGTCGATACCACCTTCGGACCCAATCGTGGTCAAACTATTTGTGACAAGCGACCATTTGCTTCACTGGAGTTAACTGGCCACGAAAAAGGCTCGGCAGAGGTAGAGGTTGTTGTCGATATTGATGTTGAAGCAATTAAAAAACTCTGGATTGAAACGGTCAGCGGTGAATGAAATGAAACCAACCCCCATAATTTTAGATTGCGATCCCGGTCACGATGATGCCATGGCGATATTGCTGAGCCTCTTTAACCCCGCCATTGATTTACTCGGCATCACAACAGTCTCCGGCAATGGCGAGATCGAGAAAGTGACACACAATGCGCTCAGAATCTGCGCCTTGGCAGGGGTGAAGATTCCCGTCGCACAAGGAGCAGGTCATTCCTTATTGGGGCAAGCGGAATCTGCAACTGATATTCATGGTGAATCAGCATTAGATGGCGCGGATCTACCTGAGCCCACTTATGAATTTGAAAAAATGAGTGGCGTTCAATTAATGGCCAAACTAGTGCAGGAACATCCCACACCTGTGACTGTGGTGGCCACCGGCCCACTGACCAATGTCGCCATATTCTTAAAGAGTTACCCGGAGTTGAAAAACAAGATTGAACAGATTGTTTTTATGGGTGGAAGTGCCGGGCGCGGCAATCGCACCCCTTATGCAGAGTTCAATATTTGGATGGATCCCGAGGCTGCCGATGTAGTGATCAACTCTGGGTTGAAGGTCACGATGTGCGGTTTAGATGTGACCCACCAAGCGTTGGTCACTCCCGAGATTTTCTCTGCCTTAGAAAGTTTTCATACTCCGCAATCGAAAACAATAATTGGTTTATTAAAATTTTTCGCCCACACCTATAACGATGTTTTTGCCATGCCAGACCCACCGTTACATGACCCAGTTGCCATAGCGGCGGTGATTGATCCGAGTGTGGTGGAATTAAAACATGTCAATGTCGAGATTGAACTCAATGGAAAATTTACCCGAGGAGCCACCGTTGTTGATCTATTCAATCGAAACGGTGGCTCGCCCAATGTATATGTCGCAATGAACTTGGACTTTCACAAGTTCTGGTCAATGATGCTCGACGCGATCAAATCACTCGGAAATTAAATCCTGCCGTTTTTCTTGTCGGCTGCGATCAATTCTCTCAATGCTTGAACTGAGGTATTTAATAAATCATCAAGACCAGGCATTGGACCAATGCCATGCACCTGCATAACTCCACCGGCTCGAACTTTGAGCATTGAGGCAATCACAAATAATGCTGAAGCCTCCATCTCAGAACAGAGCGCACCGCCAATCTCCCAGGCACGCCAACGATTGAGTAGGTCATTGGCCACACCCATTCGCTCTGGCTCATGTTGACCATAAAAAGAGTCTTTAGATTGGGTGATGCCGGTTCGATATGTTGCTCCGATTTTTTGCGCCGCTGCTTGCAAGGCAAGAACAACCTCAATGTCAGCAACTGCAGGGAATGCCAGCGGCATGTAATGCGAAGAGGTTCCCTCATCACGAATAGCAGCCGTGATGATTGCCAACTCACCGGAATGAATATCTTTTTGAATTGCACCTGATGTGCCAACACGAATAAAGGTATCGGCGCCAACGCGCACCAACTCCTCCATAGCTATCGCAGCTGAGGGGCAACCAATTCCTGTTGAGGTGACCGACACTTTTACTCCATCGAGCGTGCCGGTGTAGGTGACATACTCTCGATTGGTTGCCACATGTTGAGGGTTATCAAATAACCGTGAAATAGGCTCGCAGCGACCGGGGTCGCCGGGAAGCAAAACATAACGTCCGACATCTCCCGCTTTTAGCGCGACATGGTATTGCTCTCCTTGGGCATTAAGCATGTGTGACTCCTTTGTCTTGATCCATTTTTATTAATTCTCGTAACCCGCCGACCGCTGTTGCAATTAAACCATCGAGAGATTTAATTCCCCCTTCAGCCCACATGGCCATTACTCCCCCGGCTCGAACCCTCAACATCGAGGCAATTATGAATATTGTGGAGGCTTCCATCTCAGAACAGATTGCTCCGCCTAACTCCCATGCACGCCATCGATCCAGTAACTGCTGTGGCACACCAGAGCGCTCTGGCTCGACCTCGCCATAAAATGAATCTTTTGATTGAGTGATACCAGTTCGATATTTTTGCTGTAAATGCTCGGCGGATTTTTTAAGTGCACTCACTACCTCTAAATCTGCAACGGCAGGAAAAGCCAGCGGAAGATATTGCTGTGAGGTTCCCTCATCGCGAATGGCACCGGTGATAATTGCCAACTCTCCAGAAGCGGTATCGGGTTGAATGGAACCGGAGGTGCCTACGCGAATAAAAGTATCTGCACCCACTCGAACTAACTCCTCGACAGCAATAGCCGAGGATGGGCATCCAATCCCCGTGGATGTCACAGATACAGGGACGCCATCGAGGGTGCCGGTATAGGTGACATACTCTCGGTTGGTAGCGATATGTCGAGGGTTGTCAAAATACTGTGCAATCACCTCGCAACGACCGGGGTCTCCGGGAAGTAAAACATATCGACCCACATCACCCGGCTCTAATTGAATATGGTGAGCTTTCGTACTCATAACTTCCCCATCTGATCGATAAAGAAATCCATAAACTTTTCAACTTGCACTGTCATTGCTACCCGAGCATTTGGTTTTTTTGAGAGCGTGTTAAATCGATCGGCAGAGGTTTTTGCTCGAGTACTTTCTCCCGAGAGTTCAACACTCACATAGAAATCATTCCAACTCACCAAATCGGGTTTAACTAATAATGCTGCAGCGAGTGGATCATTAATGGCACATCCCTGTATGGATTGATATTCATCATGAAACTCCATATAAAAACGGGTGGAGTCAGCGATAAATTCACGAACCGCTGGTTTAATATTTTTTAACCGCTCAAGATGGTCGGAGGTGAAAATACATTGATATGTCACATCCAACGGAACAATAGAAAGTGGAATCCCTGAGTTCACCACAATTTGGTAGGCCTCGGGATCGCAAAAAACATTGTATTCAGCGGTTGGCGACGCGTTGCCAGCAAATTCAAATGAGCCCGCCATTGAATCGACATTTTTGATGAGTGGAATGATGGTGGGATCGTTCAGAATAGCGGTGGCAAGATTTGTCATCGGGCCGATGCAGAGCACAGTTATTTCATGGGGATGGCGATGGATTAAATCAATCATTAATTCAAATGCTTTGCACTCGGCAACCGGGAGAGATGAGTTAGGAAGTACCGCATACCCCAACCCGGTATCCCCGTGTGTCTCTTCCGCAACTGTGAGTTTTTGAATGAGCGGCTCGGCAGCCCCTCGGGCAATCGGCACATCATCCAGCCCTGCTAAAGTCGCTATTTTTAATGCATTTGCTAAGCATTTATCGACAGTGGTGTTTCCATGCGTGACTGTAATGGCTTGTAAATCAACCTCCGGCAGAGTGGCAAGGAGCAAGATCGCCAGTGCATCATCAATTCCTGGATCTGTATCGAGTATTACTTTCATCATTTAAAAATGCTCCCTATTTGGTGCAACACCAAACCATGCGATAACCGCTGCGATCGCTGAGGCGATGGTTAAACTGTAAAAACTATTCCATGCTCCAAAGTGATTGACTAACCACCCTGATATTACGCTTCCCAAGGTAATTCCAATAGAGATTGCGGCACCGATAAATGAAAAAGCCTCAGTCAATCTTTTGGGTGGAACAATCTCGCGCATGAAGGAGTTTGCAGCGATCAATGTGGGTGAGATAGCACAACCCGAAATCACTACTGTAATCCAGAGAAAATCAGTGCTTCGCAATATCCAGAGCACACAGGTGGATAAAGACATCATCGCTAAAGTGGCGGCATATCGAACCCCGAGCGGAGTTTTCCATTTATGGGTTCCATACCAGGTACCGGCGATCACACTTCCACAAGCATAAAGCGAAACCAGTATTCCACCAGCGCCCACTTCATGACCGGCCTTCGCCGCTGCAACAATAGAAACAGTGCTTCCACCAAAAACTGTGCCCAACGCCACTAGTGAGAGCAGCAATGGTTGGAAGTGTTTAATGCGGTGTAGCCGACCACGTTCTCGTCGTTGCTTCTCTTCTGCTGAATGAGGCAGGGTGGTTGCAGATATTCCACAACCTCCCACAAACATCAGAACTGCACCCACCTCGATCGGAGCTTGTGGTGAAACCAGTGCAAAAAGCAGACCCGCCAACGCTGGGCCGACCACAAATCCAAATTCATCTAATACAGATTCAATGGAGAGTGCCGAGGTCAAGAGAGTTGGCTCTGAGATTGCCCTTCCCCATCGCGTACGGGTGTAACTTCCAAAGTTAGGGAATGTCGCACCAGCGAGAGTAGACCAGCTCGCTATTTGCGCAGCGGATCGATGCGAGGAGGCAACTAATAAGAGAAGTGCACAGAGGTTAATCACGATGACAATAGGTAATACTCGACGCGCTCCCAACCGATCAGCAAGCCGTCCGATCCATGGCACGCAAAGTGCGCCAGCCAATGTAAAGGAGCCTGATGCTAACCCAGCGGTTCCAAATGAGTTTTTTGTGGTCGAAACCATCAACACAATGGCGACCGGACTCAGAGCAAAAGAGATTCTTCCCAACATACCAAAACCAAAGGTTGATAAGGCCTCTGGTCTCTTAATTACCTGAGAATAGTATCCAAGCAATAAACACCCACTTCATTGAAGAGATTATGACTGTTAAATTTTTGCGAAACCCTGATTAATACATGATTGTCTTGGTGAGATGGTGTGGCCAATGAGTTGCGTGATAACTCTTCCACAATCGAAAATCCACCTGCGGCATTAACAAAGGTTCGAAATCAGGGCGCAGGGCATTGATCTCCTCCGTTAAACGCGCAATGGAATAGAGGGATTGTGCTCGAATCTCAATTTCCGCTTGAGAATCTCGCGGCACCTGCGTGAGAGAGTTAATCTGATTTTCTAGCTCTGGCGCATATTCAAATATTCCCATTACTCGCAATCCAACGGGAACAATGTAATCAGCAAATGCGGTCAACATGTGTGCATCCTCTAATGCCCATGCTCCCCGTGGCATTAAAGTTAGGTGCATTCCCCATATGCCGAGTTGCGCTAACTTATAGATCTCTACCCGATTACCGTGATAATCAGAGACATCCTCAAAACGAGGGAATTCCTTAACTAACCGTTCAAGAATTCCATTTCCTTCCGCATATAACCGAGGTGAGCAATCCCGCACAAAGTTGTGGAATTTACCCTCATATCGCTGGGCAAGAATCGCACCCACCTCATGGAGAATATTTAATCGCTCGGCAAACATCGGTATTTCAATGTTTCCAGCGAAAACATGGTGCAACTGCTCTGGAGTGATACTTTCTAAATAACGACCATCAAAAAATGGAATTCCCTCGGAGATAACTCGATGAAAACAGGCCATCATCGCCTCAGAGTCAGAATAGTTGACGCCTCGATAGGTAGTTTGAAATTTCACGCCCGAGTCAAAATCGGTGAAGGCAAGGTTCAGGGTATTGGTCACCATCTGCAGATCCATGAGAAAATCGGCATCATTACCAAAGTCGAACAACATAGCCCCGGTGGGTTTGGCAAACTCTTCATATGCCATCCAAGAAGCCACTTCACTAATTTTTTTCTCATTGACAGTTACTAACTGGGAACCATCGATCACCGGTTTTAAACTTTGTAAAACACTCGACTGCCAATAAGAAGAGGTGCCGCGCATCGCTAAACCCCTGACTCTTCACCTTTGCGATACGGGGCACCTGCCATGGCGGGTGGTCGCAATCGCTGAGACAAAAATGCCAATACGATCAAGGTGGTGAGATAAGGGAAGAAGGTGACAAACTCATCGGGAACTTGGCTGTTAACAATGTAATAAGCGAGCACGAGACCAGCGATGACAAAGTTAACAAGAAAGCCTTTCCAATCCTTCTTGCGCAATTTTGTTAATCCGTAGAGCACAGTCAATGTGACGACAAAGAGCAACAAGGCATGAACAGAGGTTGCTTGACGAACGCGCAAAGCATCTGTCAAACCAAAGAGCGCAGAACCTGCCAAGATGCCAGAGGGTTGCCAATTGCCAAAGATGACCGCCGCTAAACCAATATAACCTCGCCCATCGGTTTGACCTTCGAGATAGTTGCCAGTGGAGACAATGGCGAGATAAGCGCCTCCGAGTGCAGCAATTGCTCCCGAGATTGCAACTGAGGCGAAGCGAATCCGATAAACATTAATTCCCAGCGACTCTGCAGCTACGGGGTTTTCGCCACAAAAACGCATTCGTAAACCAAATTTTGTATGCCACAAAATCCAGGCTGAGATTGGAAGTAATAAAAAGAGTAGTAAAGATCCCCAGTTCACTCCCGTGACCATACCCGCGAGAATTCCCGCTAAGTCAGAGATGAAGAGAATGTGTTTATCTGACAGGTGCAGAAGCCACGGAGAAACACCATGAACTGTATAGGAGCTAATTGACTTAATTTGAGGCGAAACTTGGATACTTCCACCAGGGCGTCCATTGAAAAACACTCCCGATAGGAAACGGGCACTACCCGTTGCTAACAAGTTAATCGCGAGACCCGAGACCGCTTGATCAATACCAATTTTCACTGTCAAAAATGCGTGGAGCAATCCCACAATTCCACCGGCGAGTGCCGCAGCAAGGAGGCCCGCCCATGGGCCATAGAGATAGCCATACCAAGCGCCAAACCAGGTTCCGAAGATCATGAATCCTTCGAGACCAATGTTGATTACACCAGATCGCTCCGCCCACAATCCACCCAAGGCTGCCATCAAAATAGGAATGGTGAATCGAATAGTCGCTGTCATTGCACCAGAAGAGGTTAAATCATTGACACCGGTAAATTGTCGAATGACAGAAATAATAAAGAGGACGACGACTCCCACGAGCATCGAGCGAGCAGGTGAGGTGATGATGCGCCAGACAATGTCTTTTAACTTTTTCATGCAACACTCTCCTGCGCTACTTGTGGTTCTTTAGGTATATCGACCGAACCAACATATCGCTGTTGTTGACGCTTATTAATTCGTTTCACAATCTCATACGCGGTAACGGTGGACAGGATGATGGTGCCTTGCATCATCATAATAATTTCATTAGGAATTCCATTGAGATCCAAAATAGGTGCAGCCCGCTCGAGGAATGACCAGAAGAATGCAGCGAAAGCCACACCCAGCGGGTTATTTCGGCCAAGTAATGCAAGCGCGAGCCCCGTTAATGCGTATCCTTCCGGAAATGCCAGTGAGTAGTTGTGAGTTTCACTCAAACACTCACCTACCCCCGTTAATCCGGCAATCGCACCGGAGATCGCCATGGTAATAAAAATCATTCGAGGAGCGTTGACGCCACTTGATCGCGCTGCACGGAAAGACATTCCCGTTGCACGCAAATTAAATCCAAAGACACTCTTATTCAAAATGATCCAGTAAATAACACCGACGGCGATTGCAACAATTCCAAAGCTATAAAGCCGGCCACCAAAAAGTGGAATAGTCGGCATTCCACCTGATTTGGGAATGGTGGGAGTTGCGAGGTTATCTGAATCGGGACCTTTGAGGCCAAGTCGACCCGGCTGAAGAAGATAAGTGATCAATCCAGAGGCAATTGCATTTAACATAATGTTGCTAATAACCTCGGAGATATTCTTCTTCACCTTTAAGTAGCCAGAGATACTTGCCCACAATGCACCGACCGCCATGGCAGTGATCACAATAAGCGGCACTTCGAGAAATGCAGGCAAATGGGTTTGGCCACCTACAACCGCTGCGAAGAAGATCGCAAGTCGGTACTGTCCATCTATGCCGATATTAAACAACAGCATCTTGAAACCGATGGCGGCAGCGATACCAGCAAGATAATACGCAATCGTTTGATTCAATTCAGCGACAACATTCGCAGGTTGAAAACCATAGGAGATCATCAACTGGAAGGTGCTGATAGGATTAGCGCCCTTAAATAACAAAATGACCGAGGTGAAGAGGAGCGAAAAGAGGATTGCTGCCAAAGGGGCAATAATCGCCCAGAAAATTCGATTTCTTTTCATGCGCCGATTGCTCCCGTCATAGCCAGACCCAACTCTTGTGGTGTGGTGTTTCGTGGATTTAAGAAAGTTACGATTGAGCCGCTAAAAATAACTGCTATTCGATCTGAGAGTTGAAAGAGTTCATCGAGATCGGCTGATACGAGAAGAACTCCCACTCCATTCAGTCGGGCTTGCATGATGTGGTCCCAAATGATCGCTTGCGCTCCCACATCAACACCTCGAGTTGGTTGGGCGGCAATGATGAGATGTGGATTTCCTGACATTTCCCGTCCGACAATAAATTTTTGTTGATTTCCACCGGAGAGCGCACTTGCTTGAACATCGATACTCGGAGTTCGCACATCAAACTCCTTCACAATCCGCTCGGAGTCCTCTTGAGCAGCGGCTTTATTGAGCCATAACCCTTTTGCCATCGGAGCGGTTTCTTGATGACCAAGCATGCGATTTTCCCAAAGCGAAGCAGACATTAAGAGACCATCTCGTTGTCGATCCTGAGGAATATAACCTGTTCCCTCATCACGAATTTTACGAGTGTTGTTACTGATTGTTTCCAGACCAACGGTTGTCACCGACCCCGAAGTCGGCTTAGTTAATCCCATAATCAATTCAATTAACTCTGACTGGCCATTGCCTTCAACTCCAGCAAGCCCGACGATCTCACCAGCATGAATATCGAGGTTTACATTGTGCAAAATTTCTCGACCGGTGCGATCCGACCATGAGACATTTTTGATTTCCAAAACTTTTTTCTCGAGCGGCTGTGTTGAGGCCGGTCTGGGAACAGGAAGTTCGCCACCAATCATGAACTCGGCCAACTGTTTTTTGTTGGTGTCTTTTGGCAATACTCGTGCCACAGTCGTTCCATGTCGCATTACTGTGATCTCATCGGCAATCGCCAAAACTTCGTCGAGTTTGTGAGAGATAAAAATAATGGTGAGGCCATTTTTCGTTAACTCTTTTAGATTCTTAAATAAATCCTCAACCTCTTGGGGAACTAAAACCGCTGTTGGTTCATCAAGGATCAAGATCTTCGCACCGCGAAACAATACCTTCGCAATTTCTACGCGCTGCCTGACTCCAACACCCAAGTCACCAAGCAGGTCATCGGGATTAAATTGCAAACCATAGGTATTGATAATTTCTAGTAATTTTTCCCGTGATTTTTTAAAGTCAATAATAAATCCAGCGTTAGTGGGTTCAGATCCAAGAATAATATTTTCCAAAACTGTTGCATTGTCAGCGAGCATAAAATGTTGATGCACCATACCGACACCGAGTGCGATTGAGTCTTGCGGGGATTTAATTTTCTCTATTTGTCCATTGATAGCAATTGTGCCGGTATCAGGTTTCACCATTCCATAGAGAATTTTCATTAAAGTGGATTTACCCGCACCGTTTTCACCAATAATGGCGTGAATCGTCCCCTTTTCAACGGAAACCTCAACATCACGGTTAGCAACAACACCGGGGTATTTCTTCCCAATGCCTTTAAGCTCAATTACCTTACTCATAAATACCTTTCAAAAAAACTTCGCTGTTTTTGAAATTTATCCTGTGAAATTTTTATATTAAATTAAATATAACGGTTGCCTCACCCAAAGATAAGGCAACCGTTACTTATTTCATTAATTAACGATTTTCGCTAATTAACCTTGTGGCAATGTGACCTTTGATGGATCTGTAGGGATGGTAATTGCGCCAGAAATAATCTGAGCGGTAAGTGACTTGACCTTAGCAATGATTGCCTTGCTGAGGTGTCCGCCAGTTACTGAGAATCCAACTCCACCATTGTTTAATCCAAAGAAGTGAGCGCCAGAAACAAACTTGTTGTTAAAGACGTCGGTCAAGAATGAGTTAACGCCAACATTTACATTCTTGAGAGCAGAGCTAAGGATTGCAGACTTGTATGGTGCGTTTACAGCGTAGAGAGCCTCATCAGCATCTACACCGATAGACCAGTGGCCCGCGCCAGACTCAAATGCAGCCTTGTGAGCGCCTTGTCCTGTGCTACCAGCAGCTGAGTAAACAACATCTGCACCATTTTGGAACATGCCAAGCGCTGCCTCATGTCCCTTATCAGGAGCATTGAATCCACTCATATCGGGTGGGTTAGAAGCATATGTTGATTGGTACTTAGTGTTGGGATTGATCTCAGCGATACCTGCCTTGTAACCAGCCTCGAAGGTCTGGATTAAAGGAATATTAACGCCGCCGATGAATCCAACGCTGTGTGTTTTTGATTGAAGGGCTGCGATAGCACCAACGAGGTATGAGCTCTGCTCAGCATGGAACTGGAGACCTTCAACATTCTTACCAGGAACAACGTCATCAACGATTGCGAAGTGAACCTTAGGATTCGCCGCAGAGACAGCCTTAAGTGCATTTTCGTAGTCATAGCCGACAACAACGATGGGGTTACAGCCAGCAGCTACAAGTAGTTGCAAACGCTGTGTTCGTGTTGCATCAGTATCTGAATTGTTTCCTTGCAAATCTTTTTCCGACCAACCCTTGTGAGTCTTGGCGAATTGTTGGAAACCGATGTATGCCAATTGATTGAATCCTGGTGAATCTTTTCCACCTAAGTCAAAGGCAATACCTACAAGTTTTTTACCCGCAGCATTTGCGGAAGATGCTTCAGCTACGACGCCTGAGACAACGAGGCTAGCGATCGCTAGTGCTGCTCCGGCCTTTCGTAATTTAGATCTTGTCATGTCAACCTTTTTCTCTCGAAAGCTGCAACGAGTGTTGCAGCTATTTAATTTTCGCTATGTCATAAGTATTTAATTACTCCAACATATTGATTGAATTTATCGTAATACCCCAGTACCGTAAGTGCCAAACACTTTAATCACATTTTATAACAAATGTCCTATTGGGAGAGTGATGGCTCACATCATTGTTGTTGGAAGCACCATGACTGACATGATTACTTATGTCGACAATGTGCCGCAAAAAGGCGAAACAGTTGTGGGAAATACTTTTGTTATGGGCTTTGGTGGCAAAGGCGCGAATCAAGCGGTCATGGCGAAAAGATTGGGAGCCGCTGTATCGATGGTGAACTCCGTCGGCGATGACCTATTTGGCCAATCTACTCTGGAAAACTTCAAAAAAGAAGGCATCTCAACCCAATTTATTTCCACAGTTTCTGGAGCAAGCGGTGTTGCGCCTATCTGGGTTGATGGCACTGGAGACAATCGAATCATCATCATCCCCGGCGCAAACAGCCTGATGCAGCCAGAACAGGCAACGCATGCGGTCGAGGAGTTAAGTGATGCCACAGTTATTGTGGGTCAACTAGAGATCCCGCAAGCGGTCACTGCCGCTGCTTTTAAGGCGGCCAAGGCACACGGCATGACCACTATTCTCAACCCAGCTCCCTATGCGCCGTTAGAGAGGGAGTTACTTTCATATACCGATTGGCTAATCCCCAATGAAAGTGAGTTCGCTCAATTACATCCCGCCCACAAGCCCCCCACCGAAGAGAGCATCACTGAGTTGAGCCAGGGGTTGGGAGTTCGACTATTAGTGACCTTAGGTAAAGACGGTCTTGGATATGTGGATGCACAGGGAGAGTTTTCTGTAATTCCAGCACCCTCAGTTTCTGCCATCGACACCACCGGTGCCGGTGATGCATTTATTGGCGCCTTTGCTTTCGGCATGGCAATGGCATATCCCGAGGAAACAGCGATGCGGTTGGCAATTGAATGTGCCTCTGACAGCGTCACACGGCGTGGCACCCAAACCTCTTATCCCGATCATTCTCGATCGCAAGAGATTATTAAAAATATTGTCGGTTAATTTTCCTCATTCCAACTCAGATTATTTCGGAAGAAAAACCTCATACACAACAAAAAAGCGCCGACCGATTTACTCGATAAGCGCCATTGTGGTGGCTGGTAGAAGATTTGAACTTCTGAAGGCATAAACCGGGGGATTTACAGTCCCCTCCCATTGGCCGCTCGGGCAACCCGCCTGGTTGATTTAGCCACTAGAACGAGCGCAAAAGTACCTCAAGATTACATTTTTTGGTAATCCCAAAGTTCCCAGGACTTGAAATGAAATTGTAATTGGTAAGAATGCTTTCTAATCCTTGAAGCTCCAGCAGGACCATTTCATGCCCACTTACAATCTTTCGAGCGGCCATGTAGTGATTCGGTCTAGACAACGAGAAACAAACTCCATCCAGAATTGGTTCATAGCGAACTTGGTCACTGGGTGTGAAATTTAGCCCCCGCCCATTAAGAGATTCACGACCTAAAAATCCATGTGTGACGATTGATTCTAGATTTTTTATAGAAGTGAAATGAAAAAGGCTAGTTATATTTCGGGCAGCTAAGAAGCCGGGAATCTCGGCTTGTACTTCAAGTCGAGCATCGGTCGCTAATTCCGCAATGATCTCAGCGAGACTCAAATCCTCAACCAATTCATGATCCTCCCAGTCATCCCAGATTTAAGTATTGTCTATTTTTGCTTTTGTAGGAACGTCAGCAACGTCAGCAACCTACTTCGGGCTACTGCCTAGCTCACAAAGCCTTCACCCATCCGTAAGCCCTGGTGTATGAATTAATATCAAGTGACTTAAGGGTGGGGGTGTATGAATTGGTGTATGAATTACCGTCACTAACCGTCCTAAACCAAGTGAAAACTGGTCTTGTGAATGTCAGTGGGGGTTGTCATAATTAATGCGAAAGGTCGCACAATTACATATAAATACGCTTGATATATAGCATATATAAAATCTAAAGAGAATAAAGCGCAGGGTCTAGGTTCTTTCCTTAGAGATCGCCAATCGGAGTGCAATCTGCTCCTAAAGCATCAAGCCCCGCACCAGTCCGGCCATAAACGCCAGTCAGCCAGCTTCCTGGAGCGCAATATGAAGGGTCACTCATTGTGTGATTATCGATGAGGCTATTACTCACGACGTTATTCCCACTTGGGTAATCGGCACATCTAATTCCAACATCGCCTACATAGCCACCGGGAGTTATGTCCAAGCCAACCCCTGCTCTATTTGCTCCGCACGACGACAATAAATCTGGAATCGATGAATTGGTATATGAATCAAAGGAGTTTCGTGAATCAACTACATCGATCTGGTCATACACAGAAGTTAGATCGGTCACGAGTGAACAATTGATGTAGAAGCTGGGTAAAAATCCATATTGGTCCGTTTGAGCAGCAAGTTCGATAGAAGTAACAACTTCGGAAAGTGGGCAATCAGCTTGCATGGCACCGCCGCCACCACCACCGTAAGAGTTAGTTGAAATTTCAGTGCCAACTGTGCTCTCTTGGCTTTGGAGAACTAATCGTGCGATATTTGAAGTTGAAGCGCTGGGCGTGGAGATGGAAATTGTGAACGATCCATACGAACTTGAATCTCCTGAAGCCGAGGTAATGCTGCCGTTAAAAGCTTGAGTTCCAGAAATTCCTCCAGCAATTAGATTTGTGTCTGCTCCTGTATAGATCACTGTTGCGATGGAATTATTGCCATCTAATTTGAGGGCACCAGAATTACTTAACGCTTCAATGGTGAAATCCTTTGAAAGGCATGAAGCAGGTATGTGTGTGATCGAAATTCCAGTGAGCTTGAATACTCCTGAACTATTCACAAAGTTATCCTGCGGTGTGATGACTACGTAGTCTCCGCTCGTGCAATTGAGGATTGTAGTTTTTCCTTGACCGAACTCACTGCTACTTGAAACAATATTTCTAGTCACTGAAGTTGCCAAGGCCGTACCAAGAGTAAGGATTGTGATTACAGCAAAAATACTCAAAGTTATCTTGCTTGATTTCGGGTATTTTCGCTTTGGTTTTTTAGGGAGGTCACCTAGATTAATTGCTGGCATCGCTCACCTCTTTACCAATATTCCAGGTTATAAGACTACACGGCTATGTGTGCCGTGACTACGGAGCATTTACTCCGAAATGCATAATCTCTTCGGTGGGCTCGTAATAGACATGCAGTCCCGGATCGGTGTAGTAAACAAAATAGACAGGACTGCCTAACGGAAAACTAGAACCATATTCCGGGTCTGTATTTGATTCTGGCCCTGAAATTGATGTGATCGTGTCGCCCATTCCTAGCGAGCAACTTGCTATTGGTTCACCAACATAGAGACCCTCCACATTCGAGACCATGAACTCGCCAGAATCTTGTGCACCTACTTCTTTAGTTATTCCACCCAGAGGTACTTGACTGCAATCGCTACTTGTCTGAACAACAATTTTTGAAAGGCTTGCCGGATCTACAGGTGCTGAGCCACCGCATTCTACTGAATCGTCCCAATCAATGGTAAAACTTGTTGGTGAGGCACTCGAAACTTGCGTGTACATGTCATAGTTAGTGAAATAAGTGGGTGTAACTCCGTCCCAGCCATCGTAATTAAGACTCCCATTAAAGTACATAACCGGAGTAGTTCCCGTATAACTGCAATTTGTAAGTCTCAAAGCATCGCCAGTAGGACCATAAGCGTTAAATTGAAAAAATGAGTTATCGCAGCTGCTTGGAATATTAGACAGCGTCAAGCCCGTTAAATAATAGGAGCCAGCTCTACTTCCTGTGTTTCTAAATGTGGCACGTGGGATAAGCGTGAGCGGAGTGCTACCAGCGCACCCTGTAGTCACAGTCATACCTTGACCAAACTCTGACGAACTAGAAACTATATTTCTAGTAACCGGAGTTGCTAACGTAAAACCGACTACCGCAACAGAAACTATTGAAATGATGCCGATAGACCAAACAACAGGACGCGATTTCAACCGCTTGCGCTTGAGATCAGGTGGTTGAAAGTTGAGTGACGCCATTTTTGAAAATCCATTCTCGAAAACTGTTAAGACCTTGTTGAAGTATCTATAATAAAGAGTAATTTTGATAGTAATCGCCGAACGGCATAGTTTGCATAGACTCTACGGTAATGGCGGATATTTCCGATGCCAACATAGTTCCAGATTCGTTATCACTGTAGTTCGTCTCGATATTAAATGATGAATTTTCTGGATGATCGGATGGAATTACAAAATTTCTCAGTATGATTGCGAGAGCAATATTGTAGGAACTGCTATCAGACTTAATGTTGTTTGCACCGACATTATAATTACTGTCTGTCGTACTAATTTGAACTACTGCGTCGCTATTACCTGCTAATTCAAAAGTCCCGTCATTATTGAACCACTGACTCCAGAGCAAAGGCGTGTTCAGTGGGTCGCTGCTACTTGTTAAATATCCCGAGGTGTAAATGGGGTTACCAGAGGAGTTTGTGTATAACTTAAAGTCAAGCGCAACACCATCGCAGGTCGGTTGCCAAGTACCGCTCTTGAAATACTCGCCAGGATGGGCCGCTATCGCATCGGCTTGCGTTGAGTACCCACCGTCACTAAAGCCCGTGCCAACCGGCGTTAGGTCCAAACCAGTAATAGCAAAGTGTTCAATTCGAAAAACTTTATTGGTGTTATCGAAATATGTAACGGGAGTGATGTTAAAACCATCATGATCGCACGCGACAGTCTTCGCTACTCCTTGGCCAAACTCCACGCCGCCTGAATTTAATGTGATGGTCGAAGCTAGAGTTGATCCAATACCGAAAAGACTAACAACGCTGCTTGCGCCTATGAGAACCTTATTACGGTTTCTAGGACTCTTAGGGCGATTCGACTTAACCGAATCGTCGCCTGAATCTAGCTCTAGCACCATGTGACCAGTCTATGCCCATCTATCCTTTCTCGCGCAGAGGTCCGAGCATCAAATCACGTATTGGCTGGCTAGATCTCACGCTCTTCGGCCCTTTTTTCAGCCAACCGACGCTCGAACCCCTCACGCAGGGCATAGCGGAGCACCTTGCCATTCTCATTTCGAGGAATCGATCCCATCACCTCGATGGCAGCGACTGGGTATGGAGTTTTTTGAGCCAAGGTCTTTTGCAATACCACTAGGTCAAAATCTTCATCTATGACCACCGCTAGAGCTAAACTCTCATTTCCATCAAGATTTATAAAGTTGAATGTGGCACAGTTAACAACCCCTAATTGAGATATCGCCACAGAATCAATAAAACTTGGGTCAATTTTAACTCCGCCTAGATTTATTACTTCGTTAACTCTGCCGTGAAGTACTAGCTGGCCCGATTGGTTAATAAGACCAAGGTCTCCGGGATAAAAATACCCATCTTTGAAGTTTTCTGCCGTAGCGGTAGGGTTTTTGTAATACTCAGAAGTCATTCCTGCGCGCTTATATCTAATTTTTCCGATTGTTCCCGGCGGGAGAATTGCATCATTGTCATCAACAATTTCAACTGTGGCAAGCGGATTGATAGATAGGCCTTCAACTCGACCATTAGTTAAATCCTGATGCCCAACATTGCCAACTTCAGTAGAACCATAAGCATTGATTATGGTGCACTCTATTTGTTTCTTAATCCGCTCAATCAACTTTTCAGTAGGAGCGCTTCCACCCATAACAACACTCTGGACGGTTGGCAATGCGAGATTTAACTCATGTTGAATATCGAGAAATTTTGAGAACTGGGCTGGTGAACCTATCAATTTATTTATTTTATATTTCTCGACAGATCTCAAAATTCCATTATCATTTTGGGTATAACTGTAGAAAGTGGAGCCAGAAACCAAAGATTGCAGCATTAAGCGATACGTTTGAGCAGCTCCTAACGGAAACAAACTCATGGTCCTCTCTCCTTCGGCCAGTGCCGAGGATCCAACTAGCTGAGTCATCTGGAGAAGTTCGCCCGCCGATCGAGCGATATATTTAACACTTCCGGTAGTTCCACTTGTAGAAACTAATCGCATGACGTCGGTTGGCTTGGAATAGCCAGTCAGGAACTCCTCAGGGATTGCCTTTTCAACTTCGCCAGCGAAGATCGGATTAAAAATGAGGGTCCGGTCTTCTGGAATCATTCTGTGTGAAATTCCACTGATGATCCAGTCCGGTACAGCCTCGCGACTAAAGTCACTTGAATTGTTTTTAGACATAGTAATTGCACCCATCCGGTGCAAGGTAATGGTTGTCAACCAGCTCAGATGAGTAGGCAAAGTTACTGCCACTAATTCACCGTATTTGATCCCTCGACCCCTCAGAACGGCTGCAAGTTTCCTGGAGACCATATCCAGATCTCTGTACGTAACTTTTTGAGCGTTATCCGCAAAGGCAACTTGTGCAGGATTTTCTTTGGCAATCTTCTCTATAAATTCAAATCTGTGCATCATAGATTTCCTTCAGCTTCCCTCGTAATACTTTTCCGTTCGCATTTCTTGGAATGGAATTCACTTGAAAAACACCTTTTATCGGGACAAGGGATTTCTTTACAACAGTTTTTTCGAATTGCTCTCTTTGAAATTCTGTATTTGCCACAATTGCCACAAAAACTTGATCGATGCCGAATGCATCAGTAACGGTAAAGGATGCGCAATCCAAGACCCCTAACTGCGATGAAATCAAAGAATCGATGACGTTTGGGTCAATTTTATAACCGCCAAGATTCATGACCTCATCTACTCTCCCCTTGAGAACTAGTTTTCCTGCTTCATTGATCAAGCCAAGGTCTCCCGGATAGAAAAATCCGTCTTTAAAGGACTTTTTAGTTGCATTTGGATTTTGGTGATATTGATGAAACATTGCCTTACTGCGTGTACGAATAATACCTTCCTCACCATTTTCAAGGATAGAGTTATGTTCATCTACTATTTGTACTTCTACGCCCCTATTAATGACAAATCCTTTAGATTCGGAAGTCATAAGTTCTTCATTTCCAATATTTCCACACTCTGAAGAGCCATAAATATTGAAAATGCGACAATTAATTTGTTTTCTGATCTGGCTCAGGAGTTTGTCAGAAATGTAACCTCCACCAATAATTACTGTCTTGAGCGCGGGAAATTCAGTGCCGGTCTGCCGTTGAATCTCTAATAAGGATGAAACCTGTTGAGGTGACCCAAAAATTGTTTTTACCGAATGCTTACTTATAATTTTCGGCAAGTTGAAATCTGGAAAAGTGCAACTAAAGAAACATTTGCCGGAAACCAGTAACTTTAGGGCATGGGCCGTAGCCCACCAGCTTCCAAATTGAAATAGGCTCATTACAGGTTCATCGCCAAGAAAATAATAAGGCCTTGGTGCAATAGCCATCTCTTCTAGAGCAACAGCGCTAACGGCGATATGCTTGACTGTTCCGGTAGTTCCGCTTGTTCCGAAAATCCACGCTAAGTCGTCTTTACTTGTAAATCCAGGATCGCTGATAATCCCTGGGGACGCATTAATGGTTTCCAGCAACAACTCTGTTACGACAAGAGTCTTACTCGCATCAATATGTTTTATCGGGGCGAGTGAGACGAGCCAATCGGGATGTGTTAACTCTGCATTTCCATCATTTTCCGACAGGTAGAGCGTTGCGTTGCCAAGCCGATAGAGAGATAGAGTGAAAAACCAACTCAAATAGGGAGGAAGTGAAATCGCAACTAACTCGCCTGAAACTAGTCCTCTCGCTTCAAGAAAGTAGGCAATTCTTCTCGTGTACATATCAAGCTCGCGGAAAGTAACTTCATGGCTTTCATCTACAAAGGCTAATTCGTCCGGTTTTATCTCTGCCCAAAAGCGGATTTGGTCACCAGTTTGATACATGTCGCAACCTTATCAAATTCATGTTTTGACTATTTGTGCTTTGATGTTGTCATTATTTAATCTACGAAACGGTGCAACCTGGATATGGACCATCGTATTCGACGTCGTATGAGTGGTTATTACACATGTCGTCTGTGAGATAATCCTTTGGAAAATATTGCATAGTTTCTACCGTAATTTTAGAAATAGCGGCGGATGGTGCATTCCAATTGTAATTACTTGTTAATTCGTTCACAGCGATGTCGAAAGAGGCGGTGCTGGTCTTCATTCCACTTGTGTTGATTATGTTAAAAACAGCTCCATTGGCATTTGTCGTAGGGGCTACGCCATAATTCAGCGATACATTTTGGGAGTTATTGTTCCAAATAACAGCAACATCGCTATTTGCTCCATGAACCCATTGATGATCCGGTATTCCTTCTATAACTCGATCGGTATTAAAAAGGAGCGGTGAATTAGTATCTTCGGTTGTTCCGCCTGTGGATTTAGCTCCGTATGTGTAAGGCGTGTATTGAGGATCGGTGGTATAGAGCTGGAAATCAAGAACGACGTTGTCGCAGGTCTCTTTCCATGCATTCGTAACAGTGTCCCAATACTGACCAGGGTGCGCCGCAATTGAGGCGGCAAGACCTGCAGAGTTAGGTGGAAAAGCCTCTGGTGAGAGATCGCGATTAGCCCCAACTGGCGTGAGGTCGAGACCTGAGATATGTAGCGCTGTTAATACAAATGTATGGGAAGCATTGTCATAAGTCGACTCAGGTGTAACTGAAAATCCTGATGTCGAGCAGGCAACTTGAGCGGCATGACCCTGGCCAAACTCAACCGAGGCGCCTGTGTTGAGAGTGATATTTGAGGCAAGAGTTGAGCCAATGCCAAAGAGGCTGACAACACCGGTAGCACCGAGAGCCACCTTCTTATTGGTTGAGCTTCGACGCTTGGCGCGCTTGGGGCTCTGCTCCTCTAGATCCATGGTCAAAGGGTACCTCAGTGACCAGGCTCGTAAGAAGGCTTGGCGTCTAAAACCAAAGTACTACTTCTCAAGCCTCTTCTTGAGCTCATAATTTTCTCGAAGAACATGCCTCAATATCTTGCCCGCCTCGTTTCGAGGGATGCTGACGACCTTAGTGGCCGCTACCACCTGATACGGAGATTTCGACCCTATGGCCTTCGAGAAGTGCTCTTCGTCGAAATCTTCATTGATAACAATTGCTATGACCGCAACTTCAACCCCAGTTTTATCTAATGTAGAGAACGTTCCACAATCTACGATTCCCAGCTGAGAAATTGCAATTTGATCAATTACCTCAGGATTAACTTTTACTCCGCCCAAATTAATAACTTCGGCAGAACGTCCTGATAAAAATAATTTCCCTTCATCATCAAGATAACCTTGATCACCTGGATAGAAAAAGCCATCACGAAAAAATTCCTGACTGGCGATTGCATTTTTATAATATCCAGTTGCCATTCCAGGATTTCGATATCTAATTCTGCCAATCGAGTGTGGTGGAAGTTTTAGATCGTTTTCATCCACAATCTCGAGTTGCACCGGAGGGCGTACCAGCGCCCCAGAATTGCCTTCCTTAATTTCAAATATTGCGATATGACCAGCTTCGGTCGAACCATAGGTGTTGTATATTCTCGCAGAAAGATTTTTTCGAATTCTTTCAACCAATAGCTGTGATGGTTCAGAACCCCCTACAAGAACACTCCGAATACTAGAAAAATTGGATTGAGTCTTTTCCTGGACATCGAGAAATTTAGCTATTTGGACGGGTGAACCGATGAGGGTTTTAACAGAGTGCTTTGCCGGAAATTTAGGCAAATATTCGTCAGATGTAATGCAATTCAAATATGGCTTGCCTAAAACTAAACACTTGAGAGCAGCCCATGTTGCCCACGTTGAGCCAAATCCCATCAAGCTGAGCACAGGGTCCTCGCCAAATGAATCATAGGTGCTTGGCCGAATCGCAATATCACGTAATTCTCCTGCGCTAATAGCGATGTACTTTGGGTCTCCCGTGCTTCCGCTTGTAGGGAAGAGTGATGCTAATTCGTCGGGACTTCGAAAGCCCATTTCAACTGACAACCGTTGAGAAGCATTAATTTCAGAAAGGTAATTGTCATCGAAAATGATTGTGTGTGATTGATCGACTTCTAGGTGGCTCTTGGTTGAGACTAACCATAGTGGCATGACATCCTGAATAAATAGTTTTGGATGTGAAGTCCAAACCGGAACTGCTCCCAAACGAAAAAGCGAAAGCATAAAAATCCAACTGAGGTAAGGAGGGAGTGCAAGTCCGACAAAATCTCCTCTTTCAATTCCTCGGGCACGCAAGGTGAAAGCAATCTTGCTCGTAAATATGTCTAATTCTTTAAAAGTAATTTCATGATCTTGATCAGCAAAGGCAATATCCGTTGGCTTTAATTGCGCCCAAAAAGTCAGCTGTTCGCCGGTTTGATACATAACTCAACCTTTACTCTCTAAAAACCATATGCTCGCCAAGTCGGCCGCTTGAAGTTTACTGATTATTACGAAGAGCATACTGCCGCCGGAGTTCATCTCTCAATATTTTTCCATTTTCGTTTCGTTTTATTTGCGAAACATGAAAAATCTCTGAAACTACAGCCGGACTCTTGGCTCTCAGCGCCTTTTTGAAATATTCCTCTGCATACTCATCATTTGTCACAATAGCTACTGCAGCACCTTCAACACCATTGTTGAGAGCTATAGGAAAGGCGGCGCAATCCAAAACACCAAGTTGGGCAAGAACAATTTCTTCTATCACATGAGGGCTTATTCGCTCTCCCCCCAGGTTAATCACTTCATCGGTACGTCCCTTTAGCTCTAACTTTCCGGCAGTATTGATGTAGCCGTAGTCTCCAGGATAGAAGAAACCTTCTTTAAAATTTATCTGAGAAGCTTCGGGATTGTTGAAATACTCTAAAGCCATTCCTGGTGTTCGATAGCGAATTCTGCCGACAAGCCCATCCGTTAAAGGAATGTCTTTCTCATCAACGATTTGTAAAACTCCGGAGGTGTTGATTTCTAGACCGGAAGACAGGGAATTTTCGATTACCTCCGACGCAATATTGTTAGCTTCGGTTGAACCGTACGCGTTCACAATACGGCAGCTAAGCCTCGATTGAATTCGGCTTATTAATTGAGAAGTTGGTCTACTTCCTCCCATTATCAACGTCTGGACTTCAGGTAACTCCGTCCCAGACTGTTCCTGTAAGTCTAGAAACTTCGCAATTTGAACTGGAGAGCCGATAATAGTTCGAATGTGATGCTCTTGAACGAATTTAGGCAATCTCCAGTCAAGAAAGGCACAGCTGAGATAGGGCTTGCCACTCCTCAATGACTTCAAAGCTGCTCGGAGAGTTTGGCCCGCGCCAAAAGGGTAGAGGCTTAGAATCGGTTCAACACCAAAATAATCAGCCGAGCCTTTGCGGTCTACGTAAAAATCTAAATCTCCATAAGTGACCGAAATATATCGACTACTTCCCGTCGTTCCACTAGTTGAGAATAGGCGAGCCAGAGATTTGGCACTTGAATACCCGGAAAAATGCTCCAATTCTTGAGCTTCAGCGATTCTGGCTTCTAAGTTAACGTCACAAATAATGTTTCGATTTTCATCCAACTGAGGATGTTTTTCGAAGCCGATATAATAATCTGCCGCAATTTCTGCCCCAAGGGCGTCTAAATTGAAGAGGCTAAAGACGGTGACTCCCATGCGATGGAGGGCAAGTGAAAAAAGCCAATTGTGAAATGGCGGTAGCATCACTAGTACAACTTGCTCACGCTTGATCCCGCGAGCTTCTAAGACTGTAGCGATTTTCCTTGTATAGCTATTCAAATCAGCAAACGTAAGAACTCGTGACTCATCAATATAAGCAATCTCTTTAGGAGATTCCTTGGCCAGATTATCTATGACTCCAAAGTCAAACATTCTTCTGACTTAATTCTGAAAATAAGATGTTGCGGAGTTGGATAAAGTTTTTGTCGGAACGAGTACTAATTTGATCTCGCGGCCGTGCTAAAGAAACCTCGTGTTCTGAAATTCTCTGAGCAGGTTGATCTCCTATAACCACAATACGATCTGACATATATATAGCTTCCTCAGGGTCATGTGTGACCAAAAGGACAGTTAACTTTTGCTCAAGAGCAATTTTTAAAATTAAATCTTGCAGTTGGCGACGGGTGAAAGTGTCGAGTGATGAGAACGGTTCATCTAGGAGCAATATTTTTGGGCTGCACACCAAAGCACGAGCCAGGACTACACGTTGCTGCATGCCACCAGAGAGTTCTCGAGGGAAGGATTTCGCGTAACTTTCTAGTCCTACTTGCTGAAGTGCTGCTAATGACACCTCACGTTTTTCTATCTTGGTTAGCTTCAATTCCTTATTCGCAAGCGGGAGCATCACATTCGAAAAGACGTTTAACCATGGAAATAAAGCTTGCGAGTAATTCTGATGAACCAATGACAATTTATCTGGCGTGTCAGCAACCGGTACCCCGTCAACACGAACTGTTCCACTCTCGGGTTTAATCAACCCGGCTATGAGCCGCAAAATTGTAGATTTTCCGATTCCTGACGGGCCACAGAGTGAGAGAATTTCACCCGAGTTCACATTCAAGGAGAAATCGTGAAGTACCTCGCCCGAAATTCCGAAACTTTTAGAAATATCCGTAAGCGAGATCAAGGGAATTGCGGGTTCGCGATTATCCATCAATCAATTCCCCTTCCCTTCGCCAAGGAACTATCAGTATTCCTAATCCAAGAATAAGGGCATTGAGAAGAATTCCAAGAATTCCTAGCACGAAGCAGGCAAACCAAATATTCGCAATTTGATAGACCGCTTGAGCATGTGAAATATAGGCACCGATCCCATTGAAAGAACCCAATATTTCACTAGCTACGGTCACAAGCAGTGCCACGTTCATCGCCGATTGGACTCCAATCAAGATTGAAGGCGCGCTAGCTGGTAACTTAACTCGAACCAGAGAAACTATTGGCTTAAATTTCAATAATCGAGCTACATCCAGAAAATTCGAGTCAGTGTCTTTGATTGAACGAACCGTGACCAATAAAATTTGGAAAAAGACCGTGAAGGCAACTGTCGCTATGCGGGAGGACGTGCCTAGACCAAATAGGGCAATAAAAAGTGGAATTTTTGCAACACTTGGAATGCTTCGAATGAAGTTTGCTATCGGCATCACGATTACTTCACAATTGCGGCTCAGAGTAAGTAGAGAACCTGCTATCACTCCTAAAGCCGTTCCGCCTATAAACCCACAAACAAATACTTTTACAGTGGGTATGAGATACGAGAGAATCCAACCTGAGTTGAGCTGAGGCTTGACTACCTCAAAAATTCTAAGTGGCGATGGAAAATATGGATTCGTCGAATTGCGTTGGACGATTTGCCAAGTCACAAGTATCACAACAATAAGCCAAATATTCTTCAGAATACCTTTATTAATTTTTGACATTCTGGCCCACTCTTATGGAAATCATTTTTTCACACTTGCTAAAAAGCGAGTTGATACCCACTCCGATTGCTCCTAGAACAATCACATACGCAAAGACAAGGGAAATATTCGAATTAGTCTCAGCCTGTAATAGGGCAGACCCAAGGCCTGCAGTTCCTACAAATAATCCACAAATCACGACTGTACTAAGAGCCAATTCGAACGAGAGACGCGCCCCTACCGCCAGCAAAGTTAGAGTTGATGGAAAATATATCTGAAGTATTTGAACATGCTTAGGAAGTCTCATTAATTTAACATCTTGTGCATATAAATTTTGCGAGCTTTGAATTCCTCTCACCACATAGATAAGGAACTTGAGTGCGACGACCGCCGAAGTCAGTGAAATGACCAATATCTCTGACGAACCAAATCCCCCAATCAAAATCGGAAGAATTGCCACTATTGGTATTGTTCGAAGAAAATTAAGGGTTGCCCGACTTTGTAACTCGACAGATCTTAGTAGCCCAAGTACCGCACCAATTACTAAAGCGATCGAGATCCCACACATAAAAGCCGTAAAAGTGAGCGCTAGCGTCACTAGCGTCGTGTGCCAGAAAGCCCCACTTGTTGCGAGTGTGCCTAAAGTTTTGAGCTCAGTTGAAAAATGGGGAAAATATTTTGAGCTGGCGATTAAAGATGCGATCTCCCAAGCAGCGACGACAAATGTGATCGTAAGCAGCCTCTGGAAATACTTATTATTCGTCACTCAACTCCTACAGGGTGCTTGTCCAGCGACTTATTTAAAAAGCATCGCTTGAAGATTAGGGCCGACGGGCATAAAGCCTACTTTTTTAAGGTTATCGACAATGTAGTAAAGGTCTGACGTCGACACATTTCTCTCGATCATCGTCGGAAGTTGAGTGGCGTTGGCTACTTCCGCACTCACTCCAGTGACGCTTGAAATTGTCTTTCTATAGCTATCTTGATTTGAAGTTTGATTCAGTAGATGATTGATGAACAAGGTTGCCTTCTGAAATGCTCGCATCGCGCTTGATTTATTTTGAACAACGCTTCTCACACTTGCATATACGACAGCAACTCCAGCTTTCTGAAAAAAGGAGTTTGGATAACCGATCAGAGTTCCGCCATTTTGAATGATTTGGGTAGCAAATGGTTCGTTAGCTACAACCGCATCGACGCTTCCAGCATCAAGCGCGGCACCCATCTGCGAACTAGGCATAGTTAGGAACTGAACTTTTGACGTGTCAACTCCCCTGGACCTCAGCGCCAAAATTGTGCCCGCCTGATCTGCGCTCTGGAACGACTGAATTGCAATTTTCTTACCAGATAAATCTGACCAGCTTTTAATGGATGAATTAGTTTTCACAATCAAGCCGGTCTGCAAAATGAGATAGCCCGGGTAGAGCGGAGGAGTTTGAGCTCTGGCCAATTGCAATGCGGTATAGCCGTGTCTTGGCGCTACAAAAATTCCGTCAATATTTCCGTTTACTTTGGCCTGGATTAAATTCACTGGGGTTGTTATGGCTAAATCGTATGAGCCACCAACCACTCCGGCTAACGCTATTTGTGAAGTTGATACCGCAACAGCTTTGACTTGAAGTCCAAATTGGGCATAACAGCCTTGATCGACTCCCCACTGAACGCTCGGTAACTGAGCTAACTGGCCGGCGACAACCAGTGTGCCAAGTGAAGGTGTGGCAGAGTTTGGGGCTTTACAAGCGGTAGAGCTCGCAAACGAGGTGTTTGCAGAAACCAAACTAGCCAAGAGAGCAGTAGTAATGAGAAGGGTTTTCTTCACAAAAAGTCGCATTGATTTAATTCCCGATCTCGGTAAATTGATTTCCGTTAATAGAAGCATAAACAAACTTTAGGAGACGGTGCAACCTGGATATGGACCATCGTATTCGACGTCGTATGAGTGGTTATTACACATGTCGTCTGTGAGATAATCCTTTGGAAAATATTGCATAGTTTCTACCGTAATTTTAGAAATAGCGGCGGATGGTGCATTCCAATTGTAATTACTTGTTAATTCGTTCACAGCGATGTCGAAAGAGGCGGTGCTGGTCTTCATTCCACTTGTGTTGATTATGTTAAAAACAGCTCCATTGGCATTTGTCGTAGGGGCTACGCCATAATTCAGCGATACATTTTGGGAGTTATTGTTCCAAATAACAGCAACATCGCTATTTGCTCCATGAACCCATTGATGATCCGGTATTCCTTCTATAACTCGATCGGTATTAAAAAGGAGCGGTGAATTAGTATCTTCGGTTGTTCCGCCTGTGGATTTAGCTCCGTATGTGTAAGGCGTGTATTGAGGATCGGTGGTATAGAGCTGGAAATCAAGAACGACGTTGTCGCAGGTCTCTTTCCATGCATTCGTAACAGTGTCCCAATACTGACCAGGGTGCGCCGCAATTGAGGCGGCAAGACCTGCAGAGTTAGGTGGAAAAGCCTCTGGTGAGAGATCGCGATTAGCCCCAACTGGCGTGAGGTCGAGACCTGAGATATGTAGCGCTGTTAATACAAATGTATGGGAAGCATTGTCATAAGTCGACTCAGGTGTAACTGAAAATCCTGATGTCGAGCAGGCAACTTGAGCGGCATGACCCTGGCCAAACTCAACCGAGGCGCCTGTGTTGAGAGTGATATTTGAGGCAAGAGTTGAGCCAATGCCAAAGAGGCTGACAACACCGGTAGCACCGAGAGCCACCTTCTTATTGGTTGAGCTTCGACGCTTGGCGCGCTTGGGGCTCTGCTCCTCTAGATCCATGGTCAAAGGGTACCTCAGTGACCAGGCTCGTAAGAAGGCTTGGCCCAAAAAATGATACCTAGCCGAATGCGGGTAGAATTTGCTCATTGGATTTCGCTAGAAACCATGCGGGACGTAAGAAATGGGTAGGAGCGACAATGGCAGAACGCGAAAAGTTGGAAGTCGAGCCATTGCACCAGACCACGTCCGCAGAGGGATTTTTATATCTGGACGTCAGGGTCCTCAAATTCTTCGCTTGGACTCTCTTTCTCGCCATGAGCCTTGTTGCCACAGTTACAGTCCAAAAATCAGGGTTTCCGTTTGGTGTTCCACAGGCACAGAAAATCAATTGTGGAAACACGAACCAAACGATCGAGGTGACTACGACATTTCGAACCCCGGGCTTCACAGGGGGTTCAAATTCCTACATCAACACGATCAGTGTTTCTAAAATTCCGCCCGCTTGCTTTGGTCAAGTTTTCACAATCAAAGCAATTGGCGCTAATCCAAAATTGCCTCTGTACTTGGCGGGAGATTGCTTTGACGGAACTGGCATCGGATCATTGGCGGGGCAAGAGGTTCAAGTCTATTTCAATGGCTCAAAACGCTTTGATCACAAACTAACTTCTAACTACCAAGTGCAACCTCCAACCAAAACCTACTCATGGATTTTCAACCAAGGGTCAGGCTATTCCCAGACTGGAGTCGCAGCCCAGTTGATCGACTCGTATGCCTATCCGGTCTCAGTGGGCCCCGATAGTTTTGTCATTCAGTGGATCGGAAGTAACGATCCTGCTACATTTTGTAACGGAAGAAACTCGCTTGGTCAGTATTTTTCAGTGCCGAATGCCGACCAGCTTGGTCAAATTTCGGTTCAAGTTCAAAACCTAAATGCAGCCGCGCGAAGCAAATTATTATCTGATGGGATTATCTAAATGCTTACTCCGATTTTCAATCGCAGTTCAAAAGCTCGTGCAGTATTCGCACTTCCATTGGTTTTACTTGCACTCATTTTGCAGCAAGTCCCTTCACTCGCTGACACGACGACCACAACTCCCGCCGCCACTAATATTCCTGTCGCTGCCGACACCTCACTGCCGCAAATTCAACAACTGACAGTCTCTGCGACCCGGGATGGTTCCTCTTTTACACTTGCAATGGGAATGAAGGTTCAAATTCACCTCAATGCGATCCATAGTATTACCGTTAAATTTGCACCGCGCTTTAACTCAGCAACTAACGTCGATCCCTCGCTCTGTACTCAACCCACGACGCTCAGCTCTATCGGTAACGGAACAACTCAATCTCCGCCAAGCTTGCAAAGTAGGTCAATTAATGGCCTCAATTACCTCGAGGTTCACACGATCGTGAGCACGACCACGCTTGCACTTGGACAAGATGTATGCCCTGGTCAATATCTATTAACTTCGATATCGCTCATTGATATTGCGGGTCACGATCTAACGATCACCGCAAACCAACTATCGACATCGAGCACTGCTGCTACTTCTACTACTCTGAGTGATACCCCGGTAGAGCAATCTTCAATCTGGCAGAAATTTCCAAATTTAGCGCCGTGCCCAGTCCTTTCTAATGTGCCGACTAAGTCAACAAATCAGACAACTCCGTCGAACACAACGACAACCACTACTACGGGTTCAACGCCTCTTTCTTCAATCTATACTCACTCAACGTGTGATCAACAAATTAATTTTCCAGTTCCTTTGTTTACAGTTCAAAGCTCTGGAAATTCATCGACCACGGGCCCGGCTGTTCCGAATCCCAATACAATTGTTGGACAGAGTGGAAATCTCCCTGTAATTGACTACGCGGGACAACTTTCATCGGCTCAAACTCAAATACAAAGTCTTAAGGCAGAAAATTCACGCCTAACAGTTCAAATTCAGGACCTGCAAACGCAAGTCGCGCTCCTCAATAAAAATTTATTAATCTATGAAGAAGGCAATACGCCTTCAGCTATTGCATCGCCATCTGTACCGCTCATCGATTACCAAGCTTTGGCAACTTCGCTTCAAGCACAAGTAAAGCAATTGACGGCACAACTCGCGAAGCAAGGTTCGACTTCAGCTAAGTCAGCTTCGCCCAAACCGAATTCACCAAGTGCAACTCCAACTCCTCACACTTCGGCTCAAACGTACCCCCACTATAAAAATTATGGCGGTGCTACAGGAGCTCCACATTATTACGGATTCGCTACCAAATCCCCAGCTCCGAGCAAATCAATACCAAGTAAGAGTGCGCCGGGATGGGCTGCACCAAGCGCTAGCCCGAAGAAGTAACTTTTTTTAAATCTGAATTGTTAGTTTAGAAAAGGTAACCCAAGAAAGGGATTACGAGGATTAATTTTCCATTGATATCTTTTTTGGGAATTCGCTGCAGAATTCCTTGGGATTGAATATCGACCGTGGTCGCCTCAACGCCACGAATAAATACCAGTGCAGGATCTGCCTTTGGGTTGTGAGTGACCACAACAGCTTTACTTCCCTGGCCTAATGAATGCGAGCTTCGGTAAATTACCAAACTTGATTGAGCTGAACCTAGGGCATTTTTTAAACCTGATTGAGGGTGACCAATTCGAATGCCGCATAACCCAAGGATCACTATAACGATCACGAGCAAAGCTGCTGGTCGTAAAAATTTATAAAGCATTCTCACCCTCTCCGAGGAAGATCCATGATAAAAAGTGTACTGGATTATTAACGCTTCTTAACGGCCTTAGAGGCGATTTTCGTTGGTGCCGCTTTCTTTTTGCTTGTGGCTCTAGCAGGAGTTTTCCTTGGAGCCGCTTTGCGAGTGTTAGACGCCATCTTTTTTGCTGGCTCAGGAGAAGGCTTTGCGGCCTGCTTCTTAATTGACTCCAAAAAGTCAGCTACTTCGAATTCGGCTGAGAAGAGTTCCGAACCCTCTGAATCGTTCTGCTCCGATGATTCAGATTTCGAGTTTCGGGCAACCAACTTACTAAATTTCGGGGTTTTAATTTTAATTTGGCGTTTAGTCTTTGCCGCTGATTCGGATTCGGCATCCGCATTTCCTGCTGATGGCAGAAATAGCCAGACCAGTATTTTCTTCGTTGGCAACCAAAATTTTTCCCATGTTGAAGGCTGAGGGGAGTCAACCTTTTCCAATTCTTCCTTTAATTTCGCTTCTGCTTCTGCTTCGGAGCTGCTCAGACCCAACATCATTCGATTTGTTCGTGAATCAGGTCGACCGGTGCCTCTCCACGTTGCCACCTCAATCACCGTTCCATGTTTCATCTTTCCGACAACGAGTTTTTGGCCATCGGGCAAGTCGATCACCATAGCAGTCTCAGAAACAGGTAGTGGAATTCGAGTCACTGTCGGTTCAACAGGCTGGTGTTTATTAGCGCTCATTTATAGCGACTCCATATCGGTGACTTGCATCGTTAGCCTATTTCAAATCCAATGGCATTTCCAAGATCGCGCGCACCGATATTAGAGCCATCAAGGGTGCAAGAGTTGTCATCTCTCACAATTATTTCATGAGCACCGACCGTTGAAACGTCTGGTCCGGTAGCGCCAACGCCTAGGAACTTAAGATTGACGAGTTCGCCATCGGCTGCTGCATTCGCTGCAGATATGTCATCCGAGGTAAAAGTATGTGAGCAGACGACTACGCCTCCTGGAGCGTAGCCGTGTCCTGTGAGAAAGATTGATCCCGCCTTAATAGGTATATGCAGAGTCAACGTATTCGATGTGTCAATGCATGATTTTGAAAGCCCGGCAAATTTGAAACCATCGATTACAAAGTCATCAATCGATAAGCTGAAGTGATCGATGATCCCAAATGTCACTGGCGCAGTTGCACATGAAGTGACAGCGGCGACTCCATTTCCATGGTTCAAACTGCCATTACAGACATAGGTAGGGCTACCGCTGCCGTCGGATGCAAGAAGCTCTGTACCGCCGGTAGGACAATTTGAATCTCCAGGTGCAAGCGTTGAGAGAGTGACTGATATGCCGTTGGCTCCAGCAGGTCCAGCTGGGCCGACAGGGCCTTGCGCGCCTTGTGGCCCCTGTACTCCTTGTTCGCCTTGCGGTCCGGCTGGGCCTTGAATTCCCTGAATACCTTGCGCGCCTTGTGGACCCGCTGGGCCCGGCGTGCCTCCACCACCACCGCCACTTGCGCCATCCGCACCATTACGTCCATTTGCACCGTTACACACATAGGAGGCAGTGCCGTCTGCTGCAACAAGTTTTGTTCCGCCTGTCGGACATTCTGTTGATCCCGAAGGCAATGAGACAAGAGCAATCGAACCGCCCGCAGGACCAGCTGGGCCAGTTGCTCCCTGCGCACCAGCGGGTCCAGCAGGACCAGCTGGGCCAACAGGGCCCGGAGCTCCGTCTAAACCATTTTTTCCAGCGCTGCCGTTGAGTCCAGTAAATCCTCGTGGTCCGGCGACGCCGGCAGGGCCAGGCTTTCCATCTGCGCCCACTAATACAGCCAAGATTTGATTAAGGCCGCTCGAACCCAAAGCAGAGCCATCGACAAAAAAATTCTGAAAACTAGTTGCATCCGGTGTGCCTGCATAAACAGTGCCAATTCTGGAGACAACTAAAACTAGTAGAAACAAGGTTACTTTCTTAATTTTTCACCTCTTTCAATTGCCTCTGCCGCATCGTATAAATTTCCTAGTAGAGCATGAATTATGACAGGAACGATGGACAAAAAGGTTACAACCAGTGCCTTCGAATACGAAGTAAAAGGAAGGATGGTTGTGTATTCGAGTAAAGCGAAAGACGCCAACGTGACGACTGAAGATTCGAGGAAGATGTTCCGATTCCAGTTTAAAATCCTACCGATAAAAGGTCGTTCAAATCGAACAATCAAGGCAAGAAGTGGCAGGATAAAAATTACTGCTATCAAACCAGCCGTTTTCCAGTTGTCCGTCCACAAATAGCCAGTCAGATAAAACACGCCGAATATGAAGACGAGAGAGCCCTTGGAGAACAAAGCGTGAATTCGATAGGAGTCCTGAATTAAATTGTCGTCCTTAGTCGCTGACGCACTCCACATATCTACCAATTTTTCTTCATACACTCTCTTTGCGTAATACAGCAACGCTAAAACAAGACCCAGAATCTGATAGCTAAATCTTGAGGGCCACACCTGCGGACTCAAGCTCCGGGTGAAATTCTGACTGAACTCAAAAAAGCAGAAAACAGCCAGGCTTGAAAATAGTGTCACGAGCTTTCTTCTCGCAAAAGACTTCTCTTTAAAATCAAAGCCAGCTGTCATTTTCAAAAGATCGCCTACGAGCGAAGGGATGCTCCACGAAATGGCGAGTGAGCCCACAATGGCCATCTCTCTTAAAGAAGTAACACGGCCTGTGCAAATTTGAAATACGGCAAAACCCAATGCGTAGGATGCTCCGGCAAGGCAGTCCAGCATTCCGACAACCGCACCAACAGCCATCCAGGCAATAGAAACAATGAGGGCGCTACTTGGATTCAGAAATCCCGCAAATAGGCCTAGAGCAAGGCTAAATACCGGGGCCAGGGCCCACACGACTGGTGAAGCTTCGTGTAGAAATCGACCATTCTTTTGGAACAAAAAGCTAAATAATGAAATCGAACGCTCGGTTTTTTTTCCGGCGCGCAAACTATACATTTGATAAAGCACTGAATTAAATCTTGAGTCGTGAGTTAGGGAACCATTTTCTACCAGGTCTTTTTTTCTCACATAGGAAATCTCAGAATATTTTTTACTACGGATAGTTGTCAGACTCGAAAATAAAAATGCCAAAATAAGCAGAATGTAGCGAAGGTCTGAAGGAACCTGAGTAACCGAATAGTGTGAAGTTTCTATAACGTCGACAATAGCGACCGTATCTTTTACATTCCTAGAACTTTCATTGACTTCGACTTGGTAAGAACCGGTAGGAAAAGTCGATGGCAAGATAATTGAATAAACTCGAAATCCTTGTGAGTTAGGGTGACTCGGCGTGAAATCAAGAGAGTCGCCATGTTCGCTAACAAGTTGAATACTCAGCGGCGCAGCCCCAACAGGAGCTCCTAAGACTATATTTTGGATTTTTCCACGTTCCCAAGTGAGCAACGGAGTATCTGCTGCTCTGGCGAACGGTGCCGCCATCAGTGCAATAAATAGAGCTAGAAAAAATGGCGCAACTTTACGATTCATTGCGCAGAGCTCCAAGAATGAGCCAAAAACCGAAGATGATTGGTACGAGAATCATCAAAGTTTTTACATTAAGTAATTTTCCAAGCCATGGAATCACAAAAAATACGACGCCAGTGATATCTGGAATCTTAGGGTGTTGCACGTCAGGGGTTGGGTTGTTATCACCCTTGACGATAAATCCACTCTGGGCATCACCGCCAACAATTCGGTGCGAAAATATGCCCACTTCAGAACCATCAAATCTGCGGCCGATATATGCAACGACATCACCCTTTTTCGGAGTGAGTCGTGATGGCGGGGTCGTCAAAATGATGTCGCCAGGATTAATAGCTGGAACCATGGATCCAGTTAAAACTATTCGCGCTTTAACAACACCAGTTACCGAAAGCGCTGAAAAGCTCAATAAAACGGCTGCTAATACGTACCCTGTCAGCTTTCCCACTGACGAGAGTTGTTGAATCCATTTTTTCTCTGGAGCGACCTTACGTTCTACTGGTGTTTTTACATAGACACTCGACTTAGTCTCGATTACTTCGTTATTTGTAATCAACAAAGTCTTTTCCATCTTTGAATTTGAAATGGTAACTAAGACGTTCGAGTCGGAGCGAGCCGTGCTGGAGTCCAACCAGAGGTTTTCAACGAGTTCAGTGCCTCGTATCACCTCATAGGACTCTTCCATATAAACGGCCTCACTTCTCATGCAACATTCATCTGTGTTGTGCCTTGATAAGACTAAGAGGGCCTATCTCTAGACCCTCTTAGTCGTTCAATTTGGATCAAATCTGTCCAGATTAACTTGCTGTAGGCGTGGATTCCTCGCCAGTGAGTGTTGGGGTAGTTGCTGACGATTCCAACGTGATTGAGTTCAAATAGTTGGAAGGAATCGCCGCTCCTTGGTTAGTGATTCCTGAAAGCGCTACGCTGAATGTCGTATCAGAATGTAATGTCGTATCAGAAGCAGTCACAGTGTCTGAGCTACCGTTGGTGGTGTCAATACTTAACGACCACGTCGCGGAATCGTCGGTGCCCGGAATGCCACTAGGAACCAAAACTGCAAAATCCAACATAGGGGCATCGTTAGCGGACCAGAGAGAAATTTTCAGATACTTACCTTCACAACCTTCATCAATTCCGCTCAAATTGACACCTGAAAGTGCGAAAGAGGTTGTGCTGTTGTCATAGCTTGAAAGAGGAGTAACGGTAATTGTGTCGGAACCTTCGCAAGCAGCAGTCGCAGATACGCCTTGACCAAATTCAACTGAACCCGAGTTTAGCGTGATGCTAGATGCGAGGGTAGTTCCAACTCCAATTGTGGCTGCTAATACGCCAACTCCAACGAGAGCAAAAATTTTCTTCTTTCTTTTTGAAATAGGAACACGATGCACTACTTCTGCGTCGTCTGCGGGACCGCCTAGGTTCAAGAATTCCATTTTTGCTCCTTTAGTCCAACCCCCACAAAAGGGTTATAACGCTTAAAATTATCCACGCTCTCGAAGGAATAGTCAAGATAGTTCTGACGCAAATCCCGCCTTCAGTGTGAATTTCCCACGGGCGAAAGGCTGCTAAAAAGCACATTGGTATGACCTCCAGAGCTTGGAGTTGGAACCGTTAAAGTGACTCGAGTTGAGCCTGCAGTTGAGTTCAATTGGCTGGTTTGAAGGCCTTGAGTCCACGCGAAACTCTGAGTCACCGAGGACGCGGCTTGATAGTCGGCATTTCCAGCTTGAATCGCCGAGATTGTGCATTGACCGGACGCGACGAAAAGGGCGCTCTTGTTATACACGGTGCAAACCAATGGCGTCAACGATTGGAAAGCGACGGTCTGGTTCGTCGGTATTGAATTAGCCGTATCTTGAAAAGAAGTCGCCTGCAGGTTGATATTTGAAGGCCCTGTCACATTCGACAATGCTGCGAAAATGATGTGTTGTGGAAGTTGCGTGATCGTCAGGGTGCCAGCCGCAGGAGTGATTGCATAGTGCGAACTATTCGCACTATTTGGTGAAACCACGAAGTTCGATGGAATGATGTTATAGGTACCGACATTGCTTGGAGCGGTGGTAGAAGGTCCGTAAGTTGTCGACCCCTTTCCGGTGTAGGTGTAAACCGTTGCTGAAATTACATCAGATCCGTACAAGGTTGTGACAGTACTGACTCCATTGGTAAACGAACCACCAAAGGGGATGATGTGATCATTCGCCGTCATCGTTATGGGAAGCGCATTGATTGTGAGCGTGCCCGAAACCGGTGTTATTGAGTAATCGGCAATATCAGCGGAGTTTGGAGCCACAACACTAAAACCCGATGGCGTAATTGAATATGTGCCAACCGCGGTAGGCGGTACAGTGGACGAAGTGTAACTTGTTGATCCAGTGCCGGCGTATGTGTATGTGCTTGCCACAATGCTGTCACTGCCAAGCAGAGTCTGCGCAGTAATAACGTCATTTGAAAAAAATCCTGAGTAATAAATCACGTGGTCTTTTGCTGTCTCGGTTATAGGTATCGCGGTGATAGTTAGGTTTTGAACTGAGTATGAAGTAATCGAGTAGCCACTTGCCGCCGTTGCGCCAGAGCATTGGGCTAGGTAACTCCCAGGGGCTTGCATTGGATTGAACGAAGTTCCTAAATTTGTTGCGAAAGTAGTGTCGGTCGAAGCAAAGAGGCCACAAGTCGGTGCCTTTGAAAAGACACTTGAATTCGGTGTATAAGAAATTGTGAGCGTTCCAGCTCTGCTGTATTGAATCGAAGGATGTGCCCCGGTTTCGCTGGTAGTTCCAAACTTGATGGTGGCTGTGACCGTGATTGAAGTGACAGCCTGGGCAGCAGGAAGGGACCCCCACGCGATAAATGAAATTACGGCGAGAAGTGCGACCTTGCTGATGGGGTAACCCCTTTTCATACAAAGAAGGGTATTCCTGCTAGGCCTCAAGGAGTAGTGGACAAATCGGACAATCAGCCAGAACTGAGAGGCAAAGAGCCCGTCTGAAGCGTCACGGCATTGACTTGATTCATATACGTCGGATGTGGGTGGGTGAAGCTAAAAGAAATTCGTTGAGTAGCTGAGTCGATGCTAAAGCTCATATTCGAATCGCTTGAGAGTGGGGTAGTTCCATCATCTTGATATTCTGGATTGCCGACAGAATCTAGTAGAACTAAGCGAGAATTCGTATCAACTGCGAAATTAAAAATAGTGATAGGCGTATTGCTGTTAGTTACATCATCAAATAGTGGCAGAGAAGAATTACCAACTCCAGAGGGGCCACCAAATACATCTATTGAAATAGTACTCCCAGCACACGCCGCGGGATCGAGGCCATCTAGGTAGAGACCATTAATGGGGCTGTAACCAGTTCCATCCACGGGCGCAGTATCAAACCCGATTTCAATCCAACTCTCACAAGCCTGTACTGCATAGCGTGCTTGGCTAAACTCGATGGAATGATTTGAATTTAGAGAAATATTGGCAGCAAGCGTGCTTGTGACGAGCGAAACGATAAGAAGAAATAATCCAAGAAAAATCTGCTTATTCCGTGAAAACGAAAAGCTCTTCATAAAGAATTAAGAGCTTGGAGTTGGGTTATTAATCGTCTCCACGGTCACACGACCGACAGTTGACGCATCAATATTGACTTGGCTTGCTGTAGGATCTGGATAAAAGATTACGTCTCCAGAATTGGGTCCAAGATTCGAACCGTCATACACCGATGTTCCCGTCACGTTCAGTGAGACCGAAGCGATAATTGGAGCTGATACCGGTGCTCCTGTTGGAGTCAGGTAGCCCAACTGCAATTGCTCTGGGTCGCTTGTGGAAACCGGTGAATCTGTGTGAGGGATAGTAATTTGCAGAATTGTTGAATCCCCAGCCGGATCAATCGGTATCTCTTTACCCGTAGTATCAACAAGACGAACTCGAAGTTTTAAACCTGCGCAGGCAACTAGATCTAGACCTGAAATTGCAACATCGCTGACACGGAAATAACCTGCAGAAGAATCATCCGGAGTCGGTGAGGAGTACCAATCTTCTCCGACCGAGGCATAGACCGTGTTATCGCACGAGACTGCTTGCTCGGAACCTTGACCGAATTGAAGTGCGCCGTTACCGACTGTCACATTCGCCGCAAAGGTCGTCATTATGACCGGCACAAGAGCGACAAGAACCGCACCAAAAATTACTTTATTGCGAACACTGCCAGAGCTTGCAAAGCCAGATCTCACTCGCCCATTGAGCGGAGAATCTAACCGTGGCATGGTCCATCACCTTTCGAATTGCTTCTAGGGTGGCCATCGTACTCCAAGTTTTAGCGTTAATGGAGAGCGATAGAGGCCTTTTTAAGATCGAGGGATAAGTGAAGACCGGTAATTGTCACTATTTTGACATTTTGCGGCGCTGCATAACTACAAAAAGTAGGGTCGAGAGAAGGTTTAGATAGCGCAACAGTAGCTACTCTGAGGAGAGTTCCTGCTACGGACTCCCCCGCTGTGAAAACCTTAAGACCACCTTGTGAGCCAATCAATTGAGATACTGCCACTGGTGAGTTAGTCAGAAGTAGGGTCGAAGTCAGATCTCCTGCAATATCAATCGGATGTGCACCGGAGCCATCAATTAAATTCTTAGACCCAACATCAAAAAATGAGTTATCGCTCGAAATGCAGGTCTCAACATAAGCAGTTCCGGAGATATAAAAAGGCGGCAAAAATACCGAAGTTGCGCGAGGGTCGACTGGGACGATTGACGGAATATGAATCACCAAATTTTGATCGGCGAGAACTTTCGGGGCTGCCGTGGGATTTGGAGACGCAGAAGCAACCGTCTCAGACTCACTGACTACTGTCGGTGTACTTGAAATATAAATTGGTGCGGGTGTCGCCGAGTCAGAAGGAGAAGGTGTGGGCGAAGCCGTTGAAGCCGATGGGCTGGGTGTAACCGTAGAAGTATCGATTACAGAACCTGATGTTGTAACGACAGGCGGTGGCATTGAACCTTGTTCGGCCAAAGTAGGTGCTAGACGAGAAATGCCAAGAGCTACCAAAAGTACGACTACGAATCTTCCGAAGTATTTTGTATAACGGCTCTCCATGACAGACCTAGGAACTATTTTTGCTATCTGAGCGCTCAGCCACTCAAACGCTCTATCTAGCCCCATACTTCAAAGTCTACACAGGCCCAATTTTTTAGGGTACTTTTCCGTTATGTTTCCAAAAACGAAATCTCTGGCTCGAACTGAAGCGAGAGAATTGTTGTTGGAATGGGCGACAAAGAATTCCCAACTACAAGATCCTTATGTCTCGGGGTTGCTCCACGCGCTCAACTCCAACGAGAGTATTGGGTTTTGGAGCACAACCTCTCCCATAGATTTGCTCCCGATGCCTTCTGCTATATCTCGAGAGAGAGTGAACTTAAGGTATTTGCAATTAGTAAGAAACATTTTGGTCTTCACGCCTGTTGCACTCACCTGGGCTGCGGTTGGAAAATCAAGCGCGGCTTTCACAAGCTATAGCGTGGACCATATTGGGGCTCCGGTTAATTTCCTTGAATTTTGGCAGAACGGATACGGCTATCTGGCAAGTGTGTGGCGCATCAGCACGATTGCATCGCTCGACGCCTTAATCATCGGTCTGCTTATTGCTCTGACCGTGGTGATTGACGTGCGAGCAAGCCAACGGCGAGGTCGAGGTACTTCGGAGATGGTTCTTATTGAAAGCGAGAGACTCAGTCTTGCGCTAAAGCTCGGAGAATTTTTATATAGTGAACGCGATATCTCTCCGGCGTCGGCGCAGGTAGATATTAAAACCCTCACTTCTAAGTTGGCATTGACTTCAGTGTCGATTGAAAAAATCACCAAAGAATTGGAGAAAGCGACCAAGCTCCCCATCGTCAATCGTGAATTGATCGCACTATTCAAAAAAATTAAAGCCACCGAAAAAAACCAGAAGTAGCGATCAATGAAGCGGCTTCAAATCCAGGATCTTCCATCAGATGATATTCTCGACAAGGCTGGATGGCTTTACGCGGACATTTTCTTGGGACTCATGATTGTCTTTTTGGCAACAGTAACTTTCACGCCAACAATCCAGAATCAAAAACCGCTTCTTCAGCAGTCATCAGCTCGTAACCAAGGAGCGATTCCAAATAGCTCAATTTATGCTGAAGGTTTAGCTATTTCATCTGTAACGCCTGATATAAATCAAATAAAAAATGGAATCAGCAACTTCATAAAATCAAATTCTCTACCCAGCAACTCAAAAATTACTTATTTTGAAGTCGTTGGTCACTTCAATGCTCAATCGGAAACGAGCCAGCAAGGCATGAGTCGAGCTATTAAGTTTGCACTCGATTTGAAATCTCAAGACCCTGCTTTAATGAACTCCATTCCTATTGGCATAAGTTCGAGTTCGGCTACTCCCGATAGCGAGGTCACTCTAAAAGTGACATTTGGCAGTAATAAATGAGAAAAAGTGCGCTAGGAGCACTTATAACTGCTCTCCTGCTTTGTATCGCGGGCTTGGATTCATTCCCAGCTCAAGCATCGAACACGATCAAGGCTGGAAGCGTTTGTTCGCAAAATCATGCGCCAGTAGTACAAAACTTTGCGATTTTTACCTGTACAAAAGTCGCAAAGAAGTACGTCTGGAGCTCCAAGCTCATCTATGGCAACCCGATTTTACTGCCAGATATGGTTGAAGCGGATTTAGTAAATCAAAGTATTTCGGTCTCTATTAATTGGCCTGGCTTCGATTCTCAAGGATTAATTTTTCCTTCAACTTTTCAAATTGGAGTATTTGTTGACAACCAAGCGATTCCCACTCAAGTAGTGCAAGCTGGAGCAGCAATTCCAAGTTTTACACTTTCGAATGACTCTCATTCCATCTACCTTAAGTACGTATTTCAGGGTAAGAGTTTTGTCTCCGACTCGGTTCAGATTCAGCAGATTCAGATTGCTACATCTGCCCCATCAAATAATTCTCCATTAACTGTGCTAGCCAATCCCTATATCACTGGGGTGCAGGGAATCGTGCCACCCTCTCCGGGCCAGGTACTTACTTGCACTGGCTGGGTTCTCAGTAGTCCTGCAGATAAAATTGGAGCAACCTGGTTTTCTTACCCAGCAAGCCTTGCTGGAAAACCTTTTGATGTCACCAAAGCTACCCAACTAGCGATTTCAGATGCTTCCTCAGGTTATGCGAATCTCACGCTCAATTCCGTAATGGCCAAAGCGCTTTCTGGAAATTCGCTCTATTGCAACGTCTCTGCAGTTGCTGGTCAGAACACTGCAACGAGTTCTGCATCGATCGCATTTGCCCCAGTAGTTCCGCTCACCCCGGGAATCGTTTCGCCAATTCAAGGTAATGCAAGTTCAAATTCACCTAGCGGCAGCTTTACCTGCAGCACAATCGGTGCATCCCCAGACGCAACGCTTACCCATACCTGGTCTTATTCAATTGCTGGAATTACGCCGCTTCAAAACAACGTCATTGGAACGGGTTCAACTTTAACTCGAAGCCCAGCCCTCATACCTATCCTTAGTCACAAAATTTTGACGTGCACTGTAACTGCCACAAATTGGCAGGGAACTCAATCAGCGTCTAACAGTCTCTATATGAACTTTTTGCCTTAAGGCTATTTTACGAAGAGTTCCATAGCTAAACTTGAGCTAATTCCAATATCTCCGGTGCCTTCGTAGTTTGATTGAAAGCCGCCATTGTTATCACCAGCGCTCCAACCATTACTGTTCCCGATTCCACCGCTATCGTCATCAGAAGATTCGATGTAGGGTCCGTTTTCATTCCACGCTACCCCAAAGCGCACATCGTGGGTATGACTAGGGCTGGTGTAGTTAAATCCAAAAAAGTCGATATCTGGCTGACTAGAAAAGACGTTATTTCCGATCACGGAGTAAGGATTTTCACTTGGGTTGTATGTGTAACTAATATTTCTGAGTAAACAACGGCTGGATGTAGAAAATAAATTTAATAATGTTGTCGCAGAGTTAGGACAATTCGATCCAGCACCGCCACTGTATATGCTGCCAAGTGGTTGAGAGCTATTGAGGTTTTCGTTCCAGACGTAGCCGTAGTCATGACCTGCTGTTGGATCAGGAATAGCTCCACCTTGGTAGTTAGAAGGGTAATTTGTCGAATTCACATCTGGATAGATCACCAAAACGTTCGAAGCTGCATAGGAATCGAATACGTCGTATTTCGCGTCTTCGTCAAACGTACTACTCCCTGGGTTTATCTGTGACGAGAGTGGTCCGACATCATTTGAATTAAGTAAGTCACTTGTTGTCCAGTACGTCGAGTAATAACCAAATGTGTCGGAATTTACTGGTGCTTTCATCGCAAGCATCCAGCCACCCCCAGCAACAGTCGGATCTGTCAGGCAGTACACGCTCTCCAGTGTGCCATTAATAGTCAATGAGTAAATTCCATTGGGGTGATGGTTTGCCACATCATTTACTGGACACAGCTGACTACCGTTACCTGACTGAACTACCACTTTACTGACTGTCGGAGATCCATCTGTCGAGTTAGCTAAGGCTGCTGGACTCGAAAGCGTTAATGTGAAAGCGCCGTAATATCCATCAGCAGATGTGTCAGAAGTCGAAATTCCCGATGAATGTGAGACAACTCCATCGCCTGAAAATGAATCAGGGCCAAAGTATGTAGCACTGACGGAACTTTGAGTTGAACCATTTTCTATCATCAAAGATCCAGTTGTGTCGTAAACCTGAAAAGTAAATGATTTACCCCAACACGTGGCTGGGATATGAGTGAGTGAGAAGGAACTTAAATAAAACTTACTGTCAGTACTCGAATACCGGCTCCCGGGCGTAATAATGAGATTGTCGCCAGAGGTACAGTTAGTCGTTGTTGCTCTTCCTTGGCCGAATTCGACTGGCACCGATGAGTTGAGTGAGATATTCCCCGCAAAAACATGCGACAAGCTCAGTGCTAAACCTGAAATAAGCGCAAGAACCACCAGTAGAGAGCGTGCTCTAAGCGGTTTCTTGTCTTTTTTCATGCCCTGTTAGAAGTCTTCGCTGAAAGTAAAGAGCGCCTCTAAGTAGTGATCACCGGTAATTCCTAGGTTCGCAGCATCTGGTGGCGCGGTCTGTGGTTCGATGCAGACACCATCGCTATCTTCGGTGTAAACAACCCACCATGGTGCATCTGATTCAACAGTGAGCTTTGCTGCCCCAGCCCACGTGACTGTTGGAATTCCCTGCAGATCAGTGAAGCAATCATCCCAAGGACCTTCGGGTTGTGGCACAAAAGTATCGGTAGGCAAGCCTTCGTCATCGCGCTTAATCATTCGCCCTGCGCGAAAATCTACTTCGGCTTCATCAACTTCCTCGTAATCTAAAACAAGATCTTCAGGAATTTCAAAAGCTGCATATACATAAAGGATCGTAACTTGGTGATTTAGTTCAGGAGGGGTTACATACGAAGTATCTTCAACCCATCCTGTAAGTTGAAAATCGGGGCCACTTAATGCAATGGATACTTGGTTACTTGCAAGTAATTCGGGAAATTCATAATGAATCCCTTCTGCTCCTTGTTCTTCTGAACTTAGTCCTCGACCATTCGAAGATTCAGAAACTTGGCCAACATTAAATACTGTTTGAATATTCAAAAAACCTCCTAGATGGATAGAGACAAACATAGATATTGAGTAAGGCGAAGTCAACCGTTTAAGAGTGAATACCCAAACAGACCCCCGGTCCTTTAGCCACTCATTCGAGGTAGTAGTAGTGGTGCTGACTAAGTAACTGGTCAGTCGTCTTGAAGCAGACAACACCTTGCCCCACTCGGTGCAGCCAGCAACATAGAACTTAGATTCATCAAGCTCAAAAGTTTTACCCTTCTAGATCAAATGCATACAGTTTGCATACACCGATCCGGCACTCCTGCCACGGTGCCATCCTCCAGGGCCTCAAATTTGTGTAAATCAAGCGGCTCCAGATGGGGTCTTGTGTATTGCGCCGTCTGCAGTGACGATAGTTCCGTCCGGCTGAATTCGCGCTTTGTAAACCAGCTTAGCTTTAGCTCGATACCAAATGAGATTTTCCTCTGGGCTCAGCAGACCGAGGTTAATTAGGTCCAAAACTTTAGACATTTGCTAGGTCCATTCGCTTCCAACAATGATTCTTCACTCCGGGCACTTACCCTCAAAACTGCCCTTGAACCCCTTAAAGCTGCCCTCAAGGTATTGCAAAGTTAGTCTAACTAATACCAAGTATTAGTAATTCTTAAAGTACTAATTGTTTTTGCAATTAGCTGTAACTCTTGAACTAAAAAGGAGAGTCGCCCTATAAGCCGGATCTTGGGCTACTGCCTAACCTGAAAAACCTTTACCCATCTGTAAGCCCTGGTGTATGAATTAAATGCGAGTGACTTAAGGGTGGGGGTGTATGAATTGGTGTATGAATTACCGTCACTAACGGTCCTAAACCAAGTGAAAACTGGTCTTGTGAATGTCAGTGGGTGTTGTCATAATTGGCGCGAAAGGTCGCACAATTACATATAAATACGCTTGAAATATAGATCAGCAATATGGTGGCGGGTGAAGGATTTGAACCTTCGAAGGCAGAGCCGGGGGATTTACAGTCCCCTCCCATTGGCCGCTCGGGCAACCCGCGCTGATAAGTAAGCCAACCAGATGGACGCTCCCAGAACCAGGGCGCTGGAAGCCAGCATGATCTCTCCGATATGCCAGATATATCCGACATTTCCTTTGGCAATTCCATTATTAATCAGATCGGCATTGAGATTGGGCAGGTACAAACTCGCGATTGCTTGCACAAGCCGCATTAAAAGAATGAGATACACCTGCGCCCGATAAGGACGCAGATATTTCTTCAGAATTGCAGTGAGCAAGCGGAGCTCCTATTTGATTTGGATCCTTAGAGCCTACTCCTGGCTATACGAGATTTTTAAGTGGTTAAATTTCCACGCCTATGTATTTGGTCTCAAGAAATTCGTGGATACCAGCAAAACCACCTTCGCGGCCCAAGCCAGATTGCTTTACGCCACCGAATGGAGCGGCAGGATCAGATACGACGCCACGATTTATCGCGATCATTCCCGCCTCCAAGGCTTCGGCTGTGCGAATAGCGCGCTTGAGATCAGCAGAATAAACATAGGCAATCAGCCCATATTCTGTGGAGTTAGCGAGCGCAATGGCTTCGGCATCACTATCAAAGGTGACGATCGGGGCAACTGGACCAAAGACCTCGTATTGCAGAATTGGATTATCTTTCTGCACTGTAAGCACAGTGGCAGGATAGAAGGCGCCATCTCCCGCTGGTGTTACGCCGCCCAAACGAAGTTGCGCTCCAGCAGCGACTGACGAATCAACTAATTCCGCGATCTTGTCGCGCTCTTTACGAGAGACACTGGCACCTAGTTGTGCGCCAGATTCCAAGCCATCTGCCATCTTGAGATCATCCATGGCCTGGGTGAACTTCGAAGTGAACTCTTCTGCTACAGATTTTGCTACATAGAACCGGTTCGCTGCGGTACATGCCGCCCCACCGTTGCGCATCTTGGCAACCATGGCGCCTTTTACCGCTTCATCTATATCAGCATCATCTAAGACGACGAATGGTGCGTTTCCACCGAGCTCGAGCGATGTGCGTAGAACCAGGTCAGCCGATTCCTTAATAAGAATTCGACCAACTTCAGTTGAACCAGTGAAAGAGACATTGCGTAGGCGTGGATCGTGCATCATGCGAGAGATCATGGCGCCGGTCTTCTCTGGCATTATGAAGTTAACAACACCAGCTGGTACTCCAGCACGATGCATAATGTCTACTATCCAAATTGCAGTCAACGGAGTCTCGGATGCCGCCTTCAAAATAACGGTGCAACCAGCGGCCAGCGCCGGCCCGATCTTCCGTGTTGCCATCGCAGCGGGAAAGTTCCAGGGAGTGATTAATAACGAAACGCCAATCGGTTGGTGTGTAACGAGAATGCGCTTATCGCCACTTGGTGAATGGCGAAAATCTCCTGGGGTGCGAACTGCTTCTTCGGCAAACCAGCGGAAGAACTCTGCCGCATAACTCACTTCGCCCTTAGCGTCAGTGAAGGTCTTGCCGTTTTCCATGGAGATCAAGCGCGCGATCTGATCAGATTCGGCGGTCATGATTTCAAAAGCCTTGCGTAGGATTTCAGAACGGACGCGCGAAGGCGTCTTCGCCCAAGCCGGGAACGCGTCGTGAGCAGCAGCTATCGCAGCATCACACTGTGCTTGATCCGCAGTAGAAATTTCAGCGATGAGCTCACCAGTGCTGGGATTCATAACCGGCAGAGAGCCCGCACCTTTTACCCACTGGCCATTGATGAATAGATCGGTCTTCAATTGCATATCCACGAGCTTCCCCTGTCGTTGAACTTCTTAGTTATCGTTAAATCGTCCAGAATTCTTCAGCACCTGTAATTTACTAACTACTTCTTCTTTCTTCGCAATCGCGGCACGTTCCAGCACCTTGCTAATCGAGGGAGAGGCCTCCCCGCCGGTTACACGCTCAATTGGCCCTTTGAGATCTTGGAAATAGCGCCGTTGGATCTCATCGGCGAGCCAACCCCCATAAGAAGTTCCGATGGCGCCTTGCTCGGCGATCAAGACATTTCCGGTCTTCTTTATCGAAGCGCCGATAGTTTCCCAGTCAATGCTGGCACGATCGAGCCAACGCAGATCGATAACTTCCGAATCAATATCTGAATATTCGGCCACAGCTTCAAGTACATAGTTAGTCATAGCCAGATAGGTCAAGATGGTCAGCTCTGAGCCGCTGCGGCGAACCGCTGCCTTGCCAACTTCAATGCAGTAGTCGAGATCAGTAACAGGTGAAGGGCCTGTTGAGTTGTAAAGATCAACATGTTCGAGCACGATCACTGGATCCTTACATAGCAATGCGCTATTCATCAGCCCGACATAATCAAATGGAGTAGTTGGGGCGACAATTCTCCACCCCGGATTTGTAGCCATAATGCCAGCAGGATCCATGGAATGTTGCGAGCCATAGCCCGTACCCATGGCAACTTTGCTTCGTAAAACAAATGGAACGGCGCCCGAGCCGCCGAACATATGCCGCATCTTGCCGATCTGATTAAAAAGTTGGTCAGCTGCTACCCACATGAAGTCGGCGTACATAAATTCCACGATCGGCTTAAAACGGCCATCGATCGCGATTCCGCCACCAAGGCCAGTGAATGCATTCTCACTGATCGGGGTACCCAGAATGCGATCAGGGAAACGATCCTTCAGCCCCTTGGTCGCTCCGTTAGTTCCGCCCGCTAACCGATGCACATCCTCGCCCATCACAACAACAGAACTATCTTTCTCCATCTGACGCCCTAAGACTTTAGCGACGGAATCAATGAACTTTGCTTCCACAATTTCACCTTGATGTGTTGCTAGCTCTGAATAGCGCGCTCCGTTAAATTCACTCAAATCTCCGCGAACTCCGGTATTAACGAAAGCTGGATCAGGCCATTCGCTATCCTTAATTTTGCGTTTGGGAGGATTTGAATCAGGAATAGGCTCGAGCAAGATATTCCCGGTCTCTTCCATCAACTTCTTGCCGCGCCCGATAAGCGCATCAATCTCACCTTGGGTGATCAGCCCGCGGCGGATGAGATGAGATGAGACCTGCAGAATCGGGTCACGGGCCTTATAACTGGCCTCTTCCTCTTTACTGCGGTAACCAAAGGCGCTGCCCGGGAATGTCCCACTCTGGTGAAAGTAGCGATAGACATCGGCTTCGATCATGGTGGGTCCATTGCCAGCACGCATATGTGCGACGGCTTCAGTCATCGCAATGTGCACCGCGAGAGGGTTCATGCCATCAACTTTCCAGCTCGGAATATTGAAACCTTGGCCACGGGCCGAAAGGCGGGGCTCGCCCGTTGATTCCATAACATGCGTTGATACCGCATACATATTATTTTCGATGAAGAAACAGATAGGTAACTTCCAAGCCGAAGCTAAGTTAAAACTTTCTAGCGTTGACCCAATATTTATAGCGCCATCGCCGAAGTAAGTCACCGATACCGCATCAGTTCCAGCAAACTTATGCGACCAAGCAAATCCCGCGGCAAGCGGAACTCCGCCACCAACAATCGCATTAGTGCC
>Ga0364873_10061_pt1 | contig 66115 bp, 45 predicted proteins | sample ExccelAu500001D3_2_FD_206928 | JGI IMG/M metagenome (GOLD analysis project Ga0364873, IMG submission 206928) | Enriched cells from Trout Bog Lake Hypolimnion, Wisconsin, USA - BchlTB.Aug07.5000.01.D3 | ecosystem: Environmental > Aquatic > Freshwater > Lake > Hypolimnion/Profundal zone | place... | reverse complement strand
CGCTTCCTTTCCACATCAAAAACCATTGATCCGAGAAAATCGTCTTTTAGTTCTTTTCCCTTCAATTTACAGTAGCTTTCTGTTCCAACCACCTGAGTATCCCTCTCTCCTTTGGGAAAAACCATCAGCCTTTCTTTGGGAAGAAGTTCAAACGGAATTTCCTTCCCGGGAGTGCCGTTGCCAATACCTTTCAGGTGAAGATCGAACCAACCAAGCATCGCCTGACGGTCTTCCGGGAAATAACCATGCGTGAGGTCAAAAACCTGATAGCTGATTTTATTTCCTGCACCGTACATTTCAAAAATTGGTCTGGCATTTTTGAAGCTCCGGATCATTTCAGAAGGTTGAAATGCCTGATTATTGTCTTTCTGATGGTTGCACAATTTAATAGCCCGTGGGGCAACCAGAGAAAGGATTCCGGCCTCTTCAGTCAGGTTCAGCCCACCCGGCAGAACTTCACAAATACAGGGTGTCCCCATAATATATGATTCAAAAGTACCGGTACTCACCACCGGAACTGCCGCTTTAACGCGATTATCCAATGCCGTCAGCCACATGGTTTGATTACCACCTCCACTTGATCCGGTAGCACCTATATTCTGATCATCAACATAAGGGAATGAACAGAGCAGATCTACACCCCGGACGTTATCTGAGGTTTCGATCCCCATCAGTGGCTCCCCGATATTCATAAGCGATGAACCAAGATTATTCTCATCTCCATGATCCTCAAATACGCCATGGATTGTAGTTCGTTCTCCGGCTCCCCAGGGATCAAGGCAAAGGGCTACATATCCATTAAGCGCCAAAGTATGCCCAACAGACTGATATCTGTCTTCCAGGCGGCCAAACAAAGAATGCCCCATCATGACAATAACGCCGGGGAATTTCCCTTTCCCATCAGGTATATACAAGTTCGCGGTAACATAAACGCCCGGGCGGGTTTGGAAGAAGATATTCCGGATTGAATAACCGTTCAATTGAATTTTGGCAGTCTCTTTCAGATTTAAGGGAATCTTATGATTCATCACTACTCCGGTTCTCCGGATGATTTCAGAGATCAGCTTTTCGCGATAGATAATCCACTCTATTTTAGTTTTCGGTAATTGATTTTCATTAAAAAGTCTGGCTGCATCCAACTTCAATCTCAAACTGGTCAGGTCAGAATGGTTATCCGAGAATACATTTGGCAAGGTGTCGGTCCGTTCAGCTGCCCCAACATGGGAAAAACTGGGAGGAAATACACAAAATGAACAGGTTGGGTACAACAAAGTAAACCAAAGCCAAAGCAGCCGATGGAGAATCGGTTGAATTTGATATCCGGATTTCACTTGTTTTGCTTTCACAACGTTAAAATTAAATTTAATTACTTGATATATAATATCATACAATCAAAATATTGAGATGTTGCATGCAACGTCTCTACCACACCCGACCGGCTTATTTCTGGAACAACATCATCGCTGGGACATCTTGTTTTTCGATTCCGGGTCCGGAATATTGCACTCGAAGATACAATCCACCACCTGCATTAAAGTAATTAAGGCGAAGCGGATAGGTTCCCTTTGACAACACTATTTTGCCCGTTTTCTCTTCATCTTCATTATGCTCGCCATCATTATCGATGATCATTTTATTGTTGATGAACATCCGGCTTCCATCATTGGAATGCTCGAAGAATTCATAGGTTCCATCCTGATCTATCCGGATCTTCCCTTCAAAGACAAGTCCGAACTCATCCCTGCTGGTAAGAATTTTATCTAATCCGAACTTATAGATTACCCCTGTTTTAACAACCGGAAGTTTCGAGAAATCGGGGAGTTTTGTCCAGTGCCCGTCGTAATATTTATAGGTTAAGCCATTATCTTTCGGATCGTAGAATTCAATCAAATTGGTCTTTACATAGCTTGGTACATATCCGCTTAAGAAAACCTTTGCTTTAATTATTGTTGGTTTTGTGACATAGAAAGGCCCTTTAAAAACCGGTGAAATGGTATCAGGATTGGTGCCATCGGTCGTATAATGAATCCTGGCATCTGCAACATCTGATGCCATACTGATCATTACTGAATCATGCATCTGTATCAACGTATCACCAGGATGGATTATCGGGTTTGAAAGGATGATATGTTTCAGCAGGCTCTTCGGTCCCTTCGACGAGAACTGGTATTTACCCGATTCCACTTCGTAAACAGCATATTTGTCTTCATTTCTCAGGAAACGGATGTTTGGATCTTTCGAAACGGGTTTTCCGCTCTCGGTTACAGTTCCGTTTCCCTGGGCCAGGAGATAGACGGTAGCGGATGTATTCGGAGGGATTGAAACATTCAGTAAATAATCATTTCCCTCAAATCTCCATTGGGTTTTAACCTCTCCATACAACGTTTGGTAGGTAGTATTGGCAAAGGCGAGATCGGACAATGGCGTTGGCTTAATAATCAAATGTTTAAATCCCGGAATTGCAGGATCAGGAGCTATTCCCCCAAGATCCTGGTAAAACCACTGACAAACGCTTCCAAACATAGGATGACTGTGTGATGCATATCCTTCGAAAGTTTCCCACAAGGTGGTGGCTCCTTTATCAATCATGTAACCAAAACCGGGGTAGTCGCGCTGATTCATCAGGGTATAGGCCAGGTCAGTGCGATCCATTTTGGTCAGTAGCTCGAGCAGGAGCGGTGTACCCAGAATTCCCGTATCAAAATGGACCTTATCGTTCATGACATTTTTGACCAGGTTATTAAATATTGCATGAACGTCTTTGGGTTCAGCAATTCCAAAGCTGAGGGGATAGACATTCGCCCCCTGTTTCCCGATGGAATAACCGGAGTTGGCTTTATTGAAATATACGTTGTTGATTGCCTCCTTTGCATTTAAGGCTAAACGGATGAAGTATTCCTGCTCAATCATGTTTCCAAGGGCACCGGAAATTTGAACCATTAACTGGCAGCAGTAGAAATAATAACAACTATTTACGAAGTCAGCCGGAATTTCAACCTTTCCAGGGGGGACCCACTCTCCAAGACCCTGGTTTGCCAGAATTCCATCTTTATCCAATTCATTTTTAAGGTATTCCACCCAATTTTTCATACCCTTGTAATGCCTTTGAAGGAGTTGGATATCACCATAATAAAGGTACATATACCAGGGAATAATGATGTACGCGGAACCCCAGGCAGTTCCGCCTCCTCCATCCTGGTAAGGAGTTGTATTCGGGACATAGCCGGTCCGGTGGTTTTGCGCATCGCTGATGTCGTCCAGCCATTTGGTATAAAACTGTGACATGTCGAAATTATAAATCGCCGCCCGGGCTGAAATCTCTCCGTCGCCGGTATAACCACGACGCTCACGATGCGGACAATCACTCGGGATTCCTCCATGGACATTTCCGAGCTGAGTCCACTGGTAATTATCCAATATCCTGTTCAACAGCTTATTGGAACATTCAAAAGTTCCTGTCCTGATGATGTCTGTATTGACGACAAGACCTTCCAAATTCTCCAATGTTAAAGGGGTCGGCGAACCGATTACGTCAACATACCGGAAGGCATGCCAGGTGAAGCGGGGTTGCCAAACTTCAGTCCCCTCGCCTTTCAGAATATAGGTGTCATTCTGATCATAGGTGGTCCCAAATTCCTCAATAAACCGCAGTTTGATCTTAGTCCCCCTTGGTCCCGCAATTTTCAATCTTGCCCAGCCGGAGAACAACCTGCCCATATCAAACCGGTAGACCTCCTTATCAGGTTCGGACACCGAAACAGGTTTGATAATTTTGGTTACCCGGTCGGGTGCTGAAATTTGTCCTTTCAATCTTCCCGTAGGTGGACGAACAGCAACGGCATTCACCCATTTGGAGTCATCAAATCCTGTCTCGTTCCATCCCTGCTGTTCCTTTCGGGCATCGTAAATTTCACCGGTGTGTAATCCGTTATAAATGATTGGACTTAGCGAGGTTTTCCAGTGATCGTCAGTGTTGATTACCTCTTTGGTTCCGTCCTCGTACTCAATTTCAAACTGTGCGATCAGTCGCGGCGTGTCATACCATAAAGAGTTGTCGGTTGGCCGGTCAGCCTGAATATACCAGCCGTTTCCGAGAATTACTCCGAAAGCGTTTCCCCCCACTTTCAGGGAGTTGGTGATATCAAAAGTTTCGTATAAAACGGAGGTGTTCATATTCCCGATTCTGGATTCAGACCATTTCTCAACATTTCTCCGGTCATAGTTGGTCTGGTTGGGGGATAAAACATGATCCCCGATTTTTACCCCGTTGATGTAAAGTTCGTAATATCCCAGTCCGCTGATATAGGCACGTGCCTGTCGTACTTTTTTGGGGATGGCTACCTCTTTTCGGAAGAGCGGGGAGGCATTCTTAAATTCACTGGTGGTTAAAGTCGCCGGTGCTCCGATCCATTTGGCATGCCACTCCACTGCAGTAAGTAATCCCATTTCCCATCCTGCAGATTTGCTCCATACCGACTCGGATTTATCTTCATCCCATATCTTTACTTTCCAGAATACTTTAAGTCCTGACTTTATGGACTTACCATTGTAAACCAACTGATTAGACTGGTCAGAATCAATTTTGCCCGTATCCCAAAGATCCGGTGTTTCGGCCAACAAAAGTTGATCGTTGGTAGCTACAATGATCCGGTAAGCCGTCTGTCGGGCTCCCCTCTTTTCCTTCTTCATTTGCCACGAAAGACGGGGATTCAGAACGTCCATCCCAACAGGATTTGGAAGATATTCGGTACGCAGGTTTATCACCTCAGGTACCGGTGTTTCCTTTTGTGAGGTACACCCAAACACTGAAAAGATTAGTAAAAAAAGGATATATATTCTTTTTTTCATATGTCAAAGCTGAAATAGTTTGAAATTGTCAGGATTTCGGCTTTTGAATAATTTCAAGATACCGGGCCATCCAGTAAGGCCAAAGCCAGAATACCGGTTCCCGCTCCTGATGTGGATCTCCTTGAATCGCCGCCCATGGATTTTTATCCCAGCGAACGGTTGACCTTATGCTTGCCGGCGGAAGTTCCGAGACCTGAACATCTTCCAGAATCGGATTCCTGCTCAACTTTACATCCTCCCGTAAGGTATGATTGATTGGCCAGTCGACCAGATCGAAAGGGGCATCCTTCAAAAAGTCAATCGTCTGTGGGATATTGACCTTCTTCCCGGCAGCAAAGGTATATGCGAGATTATTGATCAGATTTTCACCCGATTTCTGATTGTTCATCCACCCCTCCAAAAGCTTTGTATAAAACTCTTTTAACTTCGGGTCGTTTTCATACCGCATTAAGATGGGGAAAAGGTAACCTTCCATGGTGCGGTCAAAGTAGATTTGCCATGCAGGATTTTTGGAGTTCAGATGCGATACATTTTCAAGGTACCCCTCCTTTTCAATCAACCGGTGATACTCCTTTTCATATTTCTCGTCCCCTGTCATGTGGCTTGCAAGTTTAAGGTAAGCCAAAAGTTCAAATGAGTTGATACTCCGTTCGGAAGACCAGTCAGGATCGTGGTTCAGCTGATCGGGTGACCAGACGGCCCAGTGGGTGTGAGTGCCGTCGATATCCCTGAAATTGTAATTGTATTTGATCAGGTAATCGACAATTTTCCTCACGTGGTCACGAACCAGAGTCTTCTCGTTCTCACCGGCCACAAGCTCATAATAGTAAAAGTATCCCATCATATGCCCGTCCATCTCATCGCTGCTCGTATCACCCTTCCATAGCCATTTACCGTCTTTGGACTTGCGCCACCTTTTTTCAACCGGTTTATACCTCGGATCCTTGACCAATTCATCGGCAACCTGTTTTGGGGTATAGATCCTGTTTCCATCGTGAAAATACTTCGAATCAACCGGAACAACACTTCTTGCAAAGAAACCATCAGTCTCAGTAACTACCTGTAAATACTTCAGAAAATCGAATGCCTTTCGTGCTTTAATCCTGGCATCTTCATCTTTGGTTACAGCATATCTGAAGCTTTCCATCGCCAGGTAACCTCCGGTATATTCGCCGTCATTATCATCGTCAGAATGGTGCCATGATGCAGTGTCACCGGCAATTTCAAGTTCAACGACCCCACAGGTCCATGGATCACGGATATGCCTTCTCATTAACTGGCTGTAAAAATTCTTCTCTTTATCGGCAAGGGTCATTGTGGCACGTTTGATCTCACTCACGCCATTAGCTGTGCCAATCCAACCATTCCCCGCCAGGTCAAAGGCGATACCAGTAACTTTGTCATTGGTTAGCCACCGATTGCTAAACAGTAATGAGTGAGTGCCATCCTTTGCAAAACGGACAACTCCTACGTCGGTACCTACCCACATTAACCCATCGGGAGATTGCTTAATACAATTAACATTTATGGTAGAAAGGCCTTCCGCCGGTGTTATATTTTTAATCCAATGTTCACTGTCGCGGACAGAAACCCCGCCCATAACACCAGTCCAGATATTACCTTTAGGATCAACTGAGATGGCCCGGGCATAACAACTGATCAATTCCGATACATCCTGGAACAATTTGGATTTGCCATCCTGACATTTATAGAGGCCGGCATCGGTTGCCACCCACAAAATCCCGTTCTCATCGACGATTGCATCACGCACCGACCTTGCAATCCTATAATCAAGTTGTTCCCATTTAGATTTATTATAATGCCAGATTCCATAAGGACCTAATGCGTAATCTCCGGTTCCATTGCCGCAGATCACAGACACCGGGGGTTTTACTCCCTCCTCTTTTTTAAGCTGATGATTACTAAACCGGTAAATGCCGTTCCATGAACCGAGCAATACTTCCCCATTCCTGTTTACCGTTACTGAATAAGCCGGTCCACGATCCTCACCTGAAATTACCGGCTCCCATTCCCTGGACCCGTTTTTTTTGCAAAAGAAACCTGAAGCAGTGGCAATCCAGACATTCTGTTCATGATCCAAGGCAATACTCCTTACCTCATTGTCTGCCTGATTCTTGCTGATTTGAAAAGCAATATGGCTCTCCTGTACAAACGGCACATCTTTGTAGGCTTCGACTGTAGCTTTTGAAACCTCCGTCTTTGGAGAAATCCCGCATGAAGCAATATTCAAAGCAATCAGCCCAATAATAATTAAACGGATAAGGCGTGAAAATAAATATTTAATATTTTTCATAATTGGCTTGTAAGTATTCGTTTATAGTGCAGCTGCACAAGTCCTTTGTCATAGTGCTTTGTATTCACAAGCTCCATCTCATTATCCGGTCTGCCGCTTTTAAAAAGGGAAATTCCTTCTCCCAGCATTACAGGGACAATCGAAATGATAAGTTCATCGATCAGGTTTTCCTTCAACATGTCATTAATAACTTCGGCACCTCCGTCACAATAAATGTTTCTCCCGGGACTTGCTTTCAAATCATCAACCAATCCTTTTAAGCTACCTTTGAAATATTTGGTTACACCATTTTCAATCCGTTCAGACCTCGACAAAATATAAACGATTTTATCCGGATGGGGGTCATCAAAGCCCATTTCGAAAACATGATCATAAGTCTTTCGGCCGATAATCACGGTGTCGACCGATTTTATGAATTCTGAATATCCATAATCCTCTCCATCCTGTTCCACCACAGATAAAAAGTTGATATCGCCATCTAATTTGGAAATATAGCCATCCAGACTCATCGCAATGAAAACCACAACGTTTCGTTCTTCCGTCATCTTTATTTTTTTGTTTATCAGTTAACTATTTTTCCTTTTGAGGATTAATTACCATGATGATCCGGCCATAAACATTTTCCCAGCTCAAAATCTGAAAAGAGTGCTTTAAAGCTGGATTTCATCGGGCTGCAGGCATAAACACCAACTTGTGCAACCAGAATCGGGATATGCATAAGAAAAATGCGCATCTGCTGATAGGTCACTCCATCCAACGAATTCTCCAGGCAAAAATCCTGTCCCCTGCGGCTGAGCCGGTACCACATTGAAGTGACTGCTGAAGAAATATCTGTCGATGCCCAATCTGAAAAACCCAGATTAGTGACCACCGAGCCCAGTCGCGAAAACTCTTTATTTTCATATTCAACCGACCCTTTTACCCAGTTTTCACTATCCTGGTAAAGGATGACCCCACATTGGTCGTATTGTGAAACAGGATCAAAATCTGCTTTTACAGCAAAGGTGAAATCACCATCAATTCCTCTGATAAATGCATGGCCGTTGTCGTTCCGGAAACCGTAATAGGTACGTTGCCAGAAATCGGTTTCAGGATTGGTCATCAAGGTAAGCCGGCCATTCTCCAGAGAAAATTCCTCCGGAGGATTTATCCAGCTAAATTCAGCGCTATTTAATTTACCAATCATCATTTTTTAATAATTCACCATTTCAAACTCAAGCTTTCCACCCTTTTCTATCTCATCATAAGTGACATATAGCCGATCCAGATGTTGTCCGTTCAATTTGACGGATCTGAAACAGAAATTTTCTTTTGAAACATTCTTAGCCCTAACTGTAAAGGTTTTGCCATTTGGCAAATTAAGGTTTACATTTTCAAATTGGGGGCTCCCAAAGTAGTACCTTCCATCGACCGGATTCACCGGATACATCCCGATCGCGCTGAAGACATACCACGCCGACATCTGCCCGCAATCCTCATTGCCGCACAAACCTTCGGGTGAATTTTTATAAAGGGTATTTATGATTTTGTTGGTAAAGAATTGAGCTTTTTGGGGCTGGTCAACCAGATCGAATAAATAGGCAAAATTATGATCCGGCTCATTTCCCTGGGAATACTGGCCGATCAAACCGGTTACATCAGCGACATCTTCACCAAGCAATTCGGAAGTCTGGGTGAACAGACTGTCGAGCATGATCCCAAACTCATGCTTACCGCCCATCAATGCAATCAGCCCCGGCATGTCATGCGGGGCAAAGAATGAGTATTGCCACGTGTTTCCTTCCACGCAATGGGGATTGCCATATTCTGCGAAACGGGGTTGAAAAGGCTCATACCAGCTTCCGTCACTGTTTTTCCCGCGCATCAGATGAAAACTTGGGTCATACAGATTCTTATACCAGGTTGAACGTTCCATATATTTCAGAAAATCGCTGGTTTTACCAAGTTGTTTGGCTATCTGAGCAATACACCAGTCGTCAAAGGCATATTCGAGTGTTTTCGAGACCGTCCCTGCTTTTTCCATGTCGGTGGGGACAAAATGATACCGACGAAAAAAGTCCAACCCTTTACGATTGGTTTCCGAAGCATCAACCAGCGCTTTATAAAGCTCCTCACGGTCAAATTTTCCGATATTCTTCGCCAAAGCATCCGCCATGAGTACTGCCGCATGGTAACCAATCATTGATCCCCCTTCATTTCCCGAGATTTCCCAGTATGGAATTTCGCCGGTCTGACGGTATTTTGCGATCATCGAATGGATAATATTCTCTTCAACTTTAGGCTGCACCAGTGATAAAAGGGGATCTTCGGCCCGGAAAGTATCCCAAAGCGACAAAAGGGTATACTGGGTATAACCATCCGCCTTATCAGGAACCTGTTTGAAATTTTTATAACCGCCGTCACTATCCGAAAAGCGATACGGAGCTATAAAGCTATGATATAAGGAGGTATAAAAAACAGACCGCTTCTCCGCATCTGATGTGGTAACTTTTATTTTCGAAAGTTCATTATTCCATTTGTCATGAGTCGACTTGTGCATCTGATCAAAATCCCACCCATACTGATCAATAGTCTTCAGGTTTGCCAATGCTCCCTCCTCACTGACCGAGGATATGGCTACCTTGACCAGTAATTCCTTACTTTCCTTCCCCTCGAAAGAAAATGCCGCAGCCAGTTCCTTTCCTTTGGCAAGTTTATCTCCTTCAAGACTTTGGGTTTTGAAAAACTTATATTCTTTGATCTTTCGTGAAAATTGCATCGCAAAGTACACACGCTGTACATTGGCTTTCCCGTGTGAGAACCGATAGCCCGTGAATAGTTCAGGAGATTGGTAACGAACCAGGGCATCAGTAGTCTGGTCGCTGTTTGTAAAACCAAGATTTAATACAACATTTTGAATATCAGCATCTTTATTGAAATGATACCGATGCATTGCAGCCAGTTCAGAGACGGTTAATTCAACGTCAATATTGTCATCCTGAAGGTTTACCGAATAAAATCCGGGAGATGCCTTTTCGGTTTTATGTGAAAATTTAGAACTGTATTTGAGCAGAAAATGTTTGTCAAATGGTCCAAAGTGGCCATCCCGGTTAATAAAATGATTCGGATCGAACCCACAGTCTGAAATAATTTTCTGAACAGTTGAATCACTTTGGATAAAATATTTTTCAGCGATCGGTTTGGTTGTTGGTATCACCGATATATCACAATAGTCGCCAACACCGGTGCCGCTCAGATGGGTGTGCGAGAAACCGACAATCATGCTGTCAGGATAATGGTATCCTGCACAATACTGCCATCCCTGCCCCCCGTTGTCGGGACTGAGCTGAATCATGCCAAAGGGGTAAGCTGCTCCGGGGAACATATTTCCAAACCCGTTAATCATGTCACCCCCGGTACCTACAAACGGATTCACATAAGCGGCAAAATCCTCCTGTTTGGGGATTTCAGACTGACAGCCAATCAATATAAAAAGGATTAAACCAACAAAACGCATAAACTATTTCTTATTAATTGTAAATGAATAGCTTCCTGAGCGTACTTTTAGAATATGTGTACCTTCCTTATATCCTAAATTCTCAATGCCTAAAGCCTGTTTTACAGGAATTCTCCCCACCTTAACTTCTGCCAGCTCATCACCGGGAATGCAGACTAAGGCAGAAGTATTAAAAGGTATTTCCACATTTAAGGTCAATTGGCCATCCTGCTTTTTCCATTCTGATGAAATCGTTCCACGCATAGTTTCTATCCTCGCATTTGCAGCGCCAAGACTGTCCAATGGAATTGGCTTCACAACAAAAGAAGAAAATCCGGGATTCTTTTCATCCAATTGAATGCCAGCCATATATTTGTAAAACCAGGAATCAATGCTCCCCATCATCACATGGTTCTTCGATTGTTTCAGTGTCCAGAATTCACACATTGTGGTATATTTGCGCATCATATCATTCCAGCTCGGGGCACTTTTCTGATTGATTATTCCCCAGGCAATATCCCCCCGGCCCAGCCGGGCAAGGACCTCGGGCATATATTTGGTGCCTAAAACACCAGTGGTCAGGTGAGTACTATTTTTAACAACAATATCATTTAGGAGGTTGTCTAATACGCGTTTTTTGAGGTTTTCCGGGACAATCCCAAGATAAAGGGGAAATGAATTAGCCATCTGACTCCCATCGGTATAATTAGCCGTTTCTGTATTCAGATAGGATTTATTGTACATCACTTTAATTTTTTCACCAAGATTCTTAAAATATAGCTCGTCTGCTTTATTCCCCAGAACCTGCGCTACCTTCGACATGATGCGGGAATCGAGGTAATAAAAAGCGGTTGGGACGGAAGCCGGTTCCCCCTCCTTCCATCCTTTGACCATACTTCCCCAATCCCCAATCCACCCCTTGGGAAGAATCAGGTCTTTTGAGGAGTGGTCAAGAAAATCCATATAGCGCTTCATCGTCGAATAATGGTGCTGCAAGATCCGCCGATCGCCATAATAAGTATAAAACTGCCAAAGCATTGTAAGATAAGTACTGCTCCATTCAATCCCTTCATCATGAATATAAGGTCTGGGAGAGATGATCGGGATATCTCCCGTTTTTTCATCCTGGTTAGCCTTAATCCCTTCGAACCAGTTTTCATAAAAAAGGGCCATATCAAAATTGAACATTGCCTCTTCAGCTGTAACCTGCGCATCGCCAAACCAGCCCAGCCTTTCATCCCGTTGGGGGCAATCCATCGGATACCCGATCATATTGCTCTTTTGGGACCAGACCGTTGCGTTGTGTATTTTATTCACCAGCTGATTGTCACTTCTGAAGGTCCCGGTCTGAGAATTATCAGAATAGACAGCCCGTCCCTCAATATCAATCAGGTTCAGCGGGCCATTCACAGCGGTAATCTCCACATACTTAAATCCAAACCAGGTAAACTTGGGTTCGTAAGTTTCAATACTATCCCCTTTCATCCGATATTCTGCAGTTGCCTTGGCGAATTCGTTACTGGTTACATCGATGGTACCATCCACATTAATATCTTCGGCAAACCTAATTTTGAGCACTGTATTTCTTCTCCCACTGACTTTTATGCGAACCCATCCTGCAAAATTTTGCCCCAAATCATATACTTTGGTTCCTCCTTTTAAGCTTTTTATTTCTATTGGCTTAAAGGTTTCATGAACTTTAACAGGAGGCATACGATGTGAGCAAAGGATTGCTCTGGTTTGATTAAACACCGTAACAGGTTTCCAGTCAGAATCATTGTAACCTGTCGTAGTCCACCCCTGATGATCGAGGTTCGCATCGTATACCTCGCCGTCATAAATACAATTATAAGTGACCGGACCCGGTGTCCACCGCCAGTTTTTATCGGTCGTTATCCATTGCGAAGTTCCATCGGTATAACTCACCAGAATTTGTGCAAGCGCCTTCTTTGATCCGAACCACTGCATCCGGTAATCGTTCCACCATTTTTTATAAGGGTTGTACCAACCATTCCCCAAATGGATTCCGATAGCATTCAACCCAGTGGTTAAAAGATTGGTTATATCATAGGTATCGTATAGGATTTGCTTATGGTAGGGGGTCTTGGCAGGGGCCAGAACATGATCGCCCACCCGGTTGCCATTGATATAAAACTCATAAAATCCCAGCCCGGTTATATAGGCTTTGGCTGATAATATTTTCCTGGGTAAATCAATGATTCGTCTCATTAACAATGAATTACCATCATGAACAATTGTATCTGTGATTCCTGACAATTCTTTGGTATCCTTATAGAATCCCTGGGATGGTAACGTCTCAATTTTAGAACCTTTTCCTATCCATTGAGCTGTCCAATCGTTAGCCGACAGGAAAGCGGTCTCAAATTCAGCTGCCTGACTCTCGTGAGATTTGGCTTCACTATCCCAAAAGACCACTTTCCAATAATAGGTGGAATTTGATTTCAGATTCATGGGTTCATACTCATGCTGAATGGTTTCACCCGATTTTACTTTTCCGGAATCCCACAAATCGCCACGATTCCTGCTCAGATTGATGAGTGATGAAGCGACCAGTATCCGGTAAGCAGATTGGATCTGGTTTCGCTCTTCAGAGGATATAATCCACGAAAACCGTGGATGTGTTTGATCGATATTTATAGGATTTTCGGCATATTCAACCATCATTTTTCTAACAGAAAACCCCGAATTGGAAGCAGCATGGATACCTTTAGCCAGAAAGCATATAAAAAGTGAAGTAATCACTACTTTTATCGTTTTTGCACCGATAAAAGGAACCAAAAAATTAACTGAAAATATAGAAACTGAGAATGAAAAGATTGTGCGGCAGAAAGGTTGTATGCACAAACATAGACATTTCTTATCCAATATAGTACTCCATTGATTCTTCTTCATGCTTCAGGATTTTCAGGCTAATCAAAGAAACGTCAGAAAATCCTGTTTTATGTGTCAATTATTGTCCGATTCCTATAGAATTTTAACACCTATAGAATGATAAGGGGGCTGAAAGTAGAGACGCACGGCTGTACGTTTCTACTCTGAATCCGGAAGATATTTGAAGGAAATATAAACTAAACACGGGAATATTAATAAATCCCGGAAATTGAAAATTGGCGGTTCATTTAATTGCCAGATTATTTGAATTCCTTGCGGTACTCTGAGGGTGTTTTCTTCATAATTACCCTGAAATAATGGTTAAAGTTAGCCAGATTATTATATCCGCATTCGTAGCAGATCTGGGTTATTTGCTTGTCTGTTTCCGCTAATAGTTTGGCAGCCATTCCAATACGAACGTTTTTGACATAATCCATGAATGTCTGATTGGTCTTCTTCTTAAAATAGCGGCAAAATGAACCTGGTTCCTTAAAGACCAGGGCGGAGGCCTCCTTTAATTTTATCCCCGTCTGAATATTATTGAAAACATACTCATAGATCTTATTGATTTGGTCCTGGTCATTTTCAAAAGAATTGGTCAGTGCCGAAGGTAGCGCCAAATTCTCCCGATCTTCGATCTGAAGTAAAAGGTGAAATACTTTCAGCAATTCAATGTAACGCTCTAAACCTTTAAGAGTTACCATTTTTTTCAGAGTCTGGCCAACCTTTTCGGTTTTCTTCCCTTTGAACCAAATCCCGTTACTGGCATTTTTCAGTAAATCCACGACCTGCTCCAACTCAGGTATATTAAAAAAATCTGAGCTAATAATGTTCTCATTGAAATGAGTCACAATACATTCGGCAATTGTGTCCGGTTCAGTCTCCAGGTTATCCCAGCAATGGGGTATATGGGGACCCAAAAGGACCAAATCTCCCTTTGCATAACCCGAAATACTATTCCCAACGATCCTTTTGCCAGAACCCGATGCAATGTAATTTAACTCAAAATTCCTGTGTGAATGTATCTTGGTGGTATTGGATGCCAACTGCAACTTCCTGGTAATAAACGAATAGTTATGAGAAACAAAGATCTTTTCATAGATTATTTCCATTTATTTTCGCTTTAATTTTTTTAACTTGAAAAGACAAATATAAATGATTATTATCAGATAACAGTTAAAATACAATGCAAATAGAACAAGATTATAGAAGTAAAAAAGAACTTGATCCGTTTAATTTGTACTAAGGATCAGGATTTTTAAAATTCTTTCTTTTTGACAATAAAGAAACTTACTCTTTTAAAACATAATTTATCTGACATCATTATGGAACTACCTTTAAGGGGAATTATTCCTCCTGTAATTACTCCACTTCTCGATAACAATACCCTTGATGTAAAAGGACTTGAAAACCTTGTGGAATATCTGGTTTCAGGAGGTGTTCATGGCCTGTTCATATTAGGAACAACAGGTGAAGCTCCGAGTCTTTCATACGAACTCCGCAAAGAATTTATCAAACGGACCTGCGAACTGACCAATCACCGGATCCCGGTAATGGTTGGAATTACCGATACTTCCTTTGAAGGATCACTTGAAATTGCCGAGTATTCAAAACAGGTTGGAGCAGATGCTGTTGTAGTAGCACCTCCTTATTATATGCCGATATCGCAAGCAGAACTGGTCTTTTATCTTAAAAATCTTATTCCGAGATCACCACTGCCACTCCTATTATATAACATGCCAAGCCACACCAAAATGCATATGAAAATTGAAACGGTGAAGATTGGACAACAGTTAGGTGCTATAGGGATTAAGGACAGCTCGGGAGATCTGTTTTATCAGACGAATCTGATTGATGCATTCAAGGATATCCCTGAATTCTCAATTATTACCGGAACAGAACTGTTTATTCCGGAAACCATATTGCAGGGAGGACATGGGGCCATTGCCGGGGGGGCCAATATCTATCCACGGTTTTTCGTCGATTTCTACGAAGCATCATTAGCCCGTGATTTTGAGAAGATTGACGTATTGCGCAAAATTAACATCCGGCTTTATGATACCATTTATTCCGTAACAAACAATAGCTCAAAGTATATCAGAGGACTAAAATGCGTATTATCAACAATGGGTATCTGCAATGACTACGCAGCCTTACCACTCACCAAATATGAAGGTGAAGAGCGACGCAAAATTGAACAATACGTTGCTGAATTTAAGGGAGTTATTTAATCTGTCTTTAAATTTTGGCTGATGACCCGAATGATTTAAGCTGATTCTGAAACAAATGGAGTAAGATCGACTTTTATCCCCGGATAAACCATGCTTCGATATGCAAAAAGCGAACGCTATTGATGCATATCGAAGCATTTTTTTCGAGAAATTGATTGCATCTGATAAGGTATACTATTGATCTAAGTTTATCAATGCACCAAACGGCTATAACCGGCTTAAAATTTGAAACTATTTCCAAAGAAAATATATTCGGATGAAGAATATTGTGATTCCAGCCTTAATCATTCTGATCTCAAACATTATTTTCGCTGGCAATCCCTTCAAAGGGACCCAGGCAATCGTGACTTCTGAGTTTATTTTTGGGAAACAGGATGTTTCATTTCCAAGCTGTCATGCCTCAACGATCGCAGAGACTTCAGATGGTTTAATCGCTGCCTGGTTTGGAGGAACGGCCGAGCGGAATCCGGATGTTGGTATTTGGTCAAGCAGCTTTTTAAAAGGGAAATGGACTATCCCGGTTGAAGTTGCCAACGGAGTGCAATCCAAAGGAAAACGATATCCTACCTGGAATCCGGTACTTTACAATTCAGGATCCCGCCTATTCCTGTTTTATAAAGTTGGGCCCAATTGCTCTGATTGGTGGGGAGAATACAAATCGTCGGTGGACAATGGCAGAAGCTGGTCAAAACCAACCAGGCTTCCAAAAGGAATCTGGGGACCTATCAAAAACAAACCTGTCTTGCTCGGAAACGGAGAGCTGCTATGCCCTTCAAGTACAGAATATAATGGATGGCAGGTGCATATGGAAACCACGAAAAATCCCGGACGCGGCTGGAACAGGACAAAGTCCTTGAACGACGGAAGAGATATTTCAGTTATTCAGCCAACCATTCTGGTGCATCCGGATGGAAAGATTCAAATATTATGCCGCAGTAAAAGCCGTATAATCCTCACTTCATGGTCGTCTGATTCCGGTAAAACCTGGACCAGATTTGAACCGACTCCTTTACCAAACCCAGACTCCGGAATTGACGCCCTAAGCCTTAAAAACGGAGAAAATATGTTGGTTTACAACCATTACGATATAAAACACAACTGGAGATCGAGAAATATTCTGAATGTTTCTGTTTCTCAGGACGGCATTAACTGGAATGGGGCGGTTTTACTCGAAAATGATCCGGATTTTGATACCGAATATTCGTACCCTGCTGTCATTCAGACAAAGGATGGCCTGGTTCATATTACCTATACCTGGAACAGAAAATCAATCAAGCACGTGGTAATAGATCCTTCGTTGATCAAATCCAAACCAATTGTAAATGGAATCTGGCCGAATTAATTAATCGCGCTTCTACAGAATAAAATTACATCAACAACCTATTTAATTGAAATACAATGATTAATAAAATTTTAGTGATTTTGTTCCTGACGCTGATGACCGGCTATAGCGGGACGGCGCAAACGAGGAACGAAAAAAAGTCGATTGTCAGTGAAGAAATTATTTTCCCGCTGCAAAACGAACATACCCATGGAAGCTCCATCGTTATGCTTCCAAACAGTGATTTGCTGGCAGCCTGGTTTCAGGGTAGCGGAGAACGGTCAGCAGATGATGTCCGGATTATGGGATCAAGGATGAAAAAAGGGACAAATACCTGGCAAACACCCTTTCTTATGGCTGATACCAAAGGAATTCCGGATTGCAATCCCGTTCTGTTCCTGAATCGCAATGGGAAGCTATTCCTCTTCTGGGTCGCTGTACAGGCAAACAAATGGGAAGATGCCATCCTGAGATTCAGAACATCCACCAGTTATAATGGGGAGGAAGCCCCTGTTTGGGAATGGCAGGATAATATCCTGTTAAAACCGGATGAGAGTTTTGTTAAAGAGGTCGATAAAAGGTTTAAGGAGCTACCTGAGAACGATAACGGGTGGGCATCTTATGCACCCACTTATGACAATTTGATAAAGGAAGCGAGTAAGGATTTGTTAAAAAGAAGCCTTGGATGGATGACCCGGATTCATCCGATTACACTCCAAAGCGGAAGAATTTTACTGCCCCTTTACTCTGACGGATTTAATTTTTCGATGGTTGCCATCTCCGATGATGACGGTGCAACCTGGAGGCCTAGTCTTCCTATCGTAGGTCGTGGCCCCATCCAACCAGCCCTTGCCGTAAAGAAAAACGGGGATATTGTAGCCTATATGCGCGATAGCGGAGATTCTCCAACCCGCGTGCAAACAAGCACTTCAACCGACAATGGCGAATCATGGAGCGCCTCCAGAAAGACCGATATCCCGAATGAAGCAAGCGTGGAAATCTGTGTTTTAAAAGACGGGAAATGGGCATTTGTCGGCAATGACAGTAATGATGGCCGATACCGGTTTTCGATTTACCTTTCTGATGATGAAGGTACCACCTGGAAATGGAAAGAACTTATCGAATACGATCCAACAAAAAAAGGGAGCTATGCTTATCCCTGTGTGATCCAAACCAGTGACGGGCATTTGCATATTTCCTACTCCTATGCAGTGGGATCACACAAAGGTGAAGCAATTAAGCACGTGATAATTGATCCGGCTAAAATCACTAACTAAGCAACAATACAGAAGATTTTATACCAATTGGAAACTGAAACGAACGATTTAAAGAGACATCTAAAACTAAAAACAAATGAAAAACTCAATCATTCAATTACTTATAAAAATAATTTCAGACAATGCCGTTGATAGAGCCACAAAATACCTGGGGTCAATTATCGCAGTGATCGCCATATCCGCATATCCGGCTGCCTTATCCGCAAAAATGCTAACCCTTAAAGAAAATGGGAAATCTGAGAAGTTGGAGATGACCGGAAAAACCTGGGCTGAGAAACTCGGATATCCCAAAGGTCAGAAAGTTTTACTCCTGCATTGCGATGATGCAGGGATGTGCCCCGAAGCCAATGCTGCCGTTCAAAATTACCTTGGAAAAGGTTTCCTCCATTCTGCCGCTGTAATGATGCCCTGTCCGGGTGCCAAGGCGATGATCAATTGGGCCAAAGGACATCCCGCTGAAGATATTGGGCTTCATCTGACGCTAACCAGCGAGTGGTCGCATTATCGTTGGGGGCCGGTTTCCGATCCGTCAAAAGTTCCGGGATTAATTGATCCCGATGGAAAGTTATGGCACGAAGTCCCCGATGTAGCCATGCATGCCTCAGCGGCAGAGGTCGAAACAGAGATTCGTGCGCAGATCGAAGAATCAATTGTTATGGGTTACCGGCCAAGCCATATTGATACCCATATGGGAACCCTTTACGCTACTCCCGGATATGTAAAGGCATTCTTTAAAGTTGCACAAGCCTATCATATCCCTGCAAATGTTATTGACCTCACCTATCCGGAAGTTGCCGAAAATTTCAAAAAGCAGGGTTACCCTGTGAATGATGAGGTGATTAAGTCGGTCAATGATTACAAAATGCCCCGGCTGGATAATTTCACCAGCGTTGGCCCTGGGAAAACCTATGAAGAGAAACGGGCAAACTTTTTCAAACTCGTTGAATCGCTAAGGGAAGGCTTAACAGAGATTATATTCCATCCTTCTGTACCTACTGAAAACATGAAAACAATTACCGGAACATGGCAACAACGCGGCTGGGAAGGAGATTTGTTTGCAGACCCCATGGTTATCCAATTCTTTAAAGATAAAGGCATTATCATCACAAACTGGAAAGAGATTATGAGGAGGTTTGATCACAAAAAATAACCGGAATCAGTAAATTACCGGCTGGAATGAAAAATTTCATTTAAAAATTGGACGAATCATGCTTAAAATTGCTGATCAATTTATGACCGGTCAATCATTTTACCGGAAGTTTAAACACCTGCGATTTATTACTTTGGCTTTTGCCCTTTGTTTATTATCCAAACTGCTCTCTGCCCAGAAATTAAACCTGGAATTAAAGTGGACCGCCAATCAAAAGTGTTTTATTGAAAGCTCGGCAACGGTTGCCGACATCAATAACGATGGCCGGGATGAGGCCATAATAACTTCCCAGGAAGAAGTGATTGCTGTTGGCAAAGATGGCCACGACTTGTGGCGCTGGAGATCAAAAGGTCGTTTCATGACTTACCCGACTGTATTAAAACGTGCCGGTAAACCTGCTTTAATCTATGCGGCCGATAACCATGGCCAGTTGACCTGCCTGGATGGCAATGGGAATGTCGCATGGCAGGCAGACTTGAATGGCGGATCAGAATGGTCTGCAAGCGTTGTTGCAGATCTTTACGGGGACGGATTATATGAAGTCATACAAACTGATATCACAGGTACCATTTGGCTTTTTGAAGCTTTAACCGGCAAACTGATTAAAAAAGCCACCATCGCTGGACAACCGGTCAGTCCAACAGTAGGCGACCTGAATGGCGACGGGAATTCAGAAATTGTAATTGCTACAACCGATGGCTCAATCACTGCCCTGAGGAATGATCTTTCAGAGCTCTGGCGGATTAAGATCGGCGTTGCCTCCGAGTCCTGGTCAACCTCAGCACCGGTAATGTACGGCGCTTCAGACGGAAAAACTTACGTTATAACAGCTTCGGGTAATGGTGAAATATATTGTCTGGATGCGCAGGGAAAAGCGGTATGGCAATATCCAACCAATGTGCCGGTATCATCATCGATCTCGGTGGGAGATATTGACCAGGACGGACAAGCAGACATTTTTCTGGTTACACATACCGGTTTAATTTACCGTTTTGATGAAGCAGGGAATGTCGTCTGGAAAATCGATATGCAGGGACGCAGTTTAGCCCCCGGGGCTATCGGCGATATCAACAACGACGGGAAACCGGAATATATTCTGTCGACCCAGCAAGGAAATTTACTGGTTCTGAACAATCTGGGCGAAGTAGTTTTCAACCGTCAGCTTCCATCACGAACAATCAATGTCACCCCCTCGTTTGGACATGTCACCGGAAATAGTGATAAACTTGACCTGATACTGGCTGGTGGTGAAGCGGGCCTCACCTATTGCTTCGAAACTCCGTTGACCAAAAACCCCAAAATGCAGTGGTCAAATTACCGGTGCAATATCCATAATACCGGCTCGTGGTTTGGCCTGACCAAGTCGGATGAACTCAGGATGGTTCCCCAAAATCTGTCATGGAATAAACTGTTTACCGGTGAAAAGATCCGGTTTAATATTTACAATCCAAAGCCAGGTACAAATCCTTTAAAAGCAAAGGTGGTATGCATTACTCCTGACGGTGCCAAAAATTATGCAGTTGCGAATATTTATAGGAATGAAGGTCTGTTATTGCTGCCGGTCGATTATACCCTGCCGGGAAGTTACCGGTTCAGTTGGTCCCTATCGAACGGCGATGGCAAGGAATTACTCGCCTCATCGCGTGAAGTTAACTTGCAGCCGTTTGAAAACGACCGTGCATTGACAACACGGTCCATCAATACCTTAAACAATGCGGCTGATCAGGTTGAACCTGTTTTACCGCTTTCGGCCCATGCACTTCGTAAAGAGGCTGCAGATATTCAATTAACAGCGAACCTGCTTTCGGGACAACAGCAAAGAGTTCCGGTAAGTGAGGCTTCTGCTGTCCAAACTACGATCAAACAAACTGCCGGATTGAACGAACAGGCAAAACGGGCAATCTCAGTCAGTGAGATCGTAACCAAAGCAGCCACCCTCGGCGCAGGGACAAGCCTGATCGCCTTCGAAGGAAACAAATGGGAAAATCGTAATGTAGACAAACAATTACCGGTATCAGTCGGGAATCCTGTTTTATTAAATCACACGGTGGTTCCCGGAGAACATCACCCGGTTCCGGTAGTGCTTTTTAACGTCACCGACCATCTCCTCAATGCCAGAATAGTTATTGACAACCAGAATAATGGCATCAAGATCACACCGTTGCATACCATCACTACCGTCTCCTCACTGGGACAAGAGTCCTGGGATGCCCTGCCCGAAATGGATGAATCAGGGGTCATCGCGATTCCTTCCCTTTCAAGCCGGGAAGTGTGGCTGGATGTAAGAATTGGAGAGGCAATAAAATCAGGCAAACAGACTGTGGATGTTACCATTCAGGCTTTGAATGGTGCCGGGGTTCTTGACTGTCCAACAAGTCCTCATGCTGTTGCTGCACCTGAGACCAAAGTGAAAATCGCATTTGATGTTCTTCCGTTCAAAATGGCCCCTACCACTGATTTTCATTTATGCACCTGGTCTCCGTCAACCGGCCCCGATATCCCGACCCTGCTGGACCATGGGAACAATGTGTTTCAGCTCCCGAATCCGGCATTTACCTATAATCCGAAAAATGAACTGACCGGTTTTGACTTTACCGAAACCGACAAGGTTCTGAACGGTCTCAAAGGGAAAGATGCCTTCTTTCTGGTGTCCGGCATGCCGGGGATTAAAGAGGAATTTGCAGGTGAAGATTATAAAAAACAATTTGGCCGGTATCTGAAGGAGCTGGTCTCTCACCTCACGGAATTTGGAGTGAACACGAACCAGTTTGCCCTTTATCCGATTGACGAACCGGGTGGAAGCGGCTGGAAGGCTGTCAACCACCTGGTTCAGCTTGGGCTGATTTCAAAGGAGATAAATCCTGATGTCATGATTTATACCGATGGCGGAGGCGAACTCCCCATGTTCCAGGCCATGGCCAAATGCCTCGACATCTGGAGTCCTACGATCGACTGGGTAGCTGATAAAACGCCCGAGATGAACGTGATGAGGACCAAAGGGAAATTCCTCTGGTCTTATAATTGTTCCTATGCCTCTTCCCGCCCTGTTGGTCCGAATATCAAAAATATCAACCTGATCTATGAATTCCGGACAGCCGCCCTTCTTGCTTTAAGAAACGGAGTGTCGGGAATTGGCTTCTGGTGCTATAATTTGTCGGGTGAGAACCCGTGGTCAAGAATCAAACTGGAATATAACCTGGTTTATCCCGGAGTAATGAAATCCATTACCAGCCGCAGATGGGAAGCGGTTCGCGAAGGGATTGAAGATTACCGGATCCTCGCAGCACTGAAAAAATACCTGAGCCCGGAGTTGAATTCGGATGCAGAAGTCCGTAAAAGGATTGAGCATTTGATTAATATCAGTCTGCCTGATCTGGTTGATCCCGGATACCAGGCCATGAAACTCGGACAGCCCCGCGAGGTATTTGATCAGGTTTGCAGCGAATCAAAGATGAATGCTTTCAGGGATGAAATGATGGCTTGTGTTAAATTGGTCACTGCCGGCGAGAAAAAGGAGACTTCCGCTGAAAAACTCCGATTTCCAAAAGGGAAGAAGGTTTTACTCCTTCATTGCGATGATATCGGGATGTGCCCTGAGGCCAACGCTGCAGCTATACATTACCTTGGAGGCGGCTTTCTCCATTCCGCGGCAGTTATGATGCCCTGTCCCAATGCAGAAGCGATGATAACGTGGGCGAAAAATCATCCTGACGAAGATATCGGACTCCATCTTACCCTTACCAGTGAATGGGATCATTACCGTTGGGGACCGGTATCTGACCCCGTTAAAGTCCCCGGTTTAATTGATCCGGAAGGAAAACTATGGCACGAAGTTCCTGACGTGATCATGCATGCCTCGGATAAAGAGGTTGAAACAGAGATCCGTGCACAAATTGACAAGTCGATAGCCCTGGGATACCGGCCAGGCCATATCGATACCCATATGGGAACCTTGTACGAATCTGCCGGATATGTTAAAGTCTTCCTGAAGGTTGCTGAAGAGTACCATATTCCTGCCAATATCATCAATGTTTCAAGTCCGGAGATCGCCGAAAATTTTAAAAAAGCATCCGGCTATCCGCTTCCCGACGGCGTGATCAGTCAGATTGGTGAATACAAGCTGCCAAAACTGGATAATTTCACAAGTGTCCCGGAAGGTCCGACCTATGTGGCAAAACGGGATAATTTTTTCAAAATGGTGAAATCATTACAGGCAGGGCTAACTGAAATTATTTTCCACCCGTCAATGGCCTCAGAAAATATGAAGACAATCACCGGAACATGGCAGCAACGAGCCTGGGAGGCTGAATTGTTTGCAGATCCGGTTGTCATTCAATTTTTTAAAGATGAGGGAATTATCCTCACAAACTGGAAAGAGATTATGAACCGATTCGAAAATAAAAATTAATGGACAATCCAAACCGAATACTTGCTGTAGATATTTTTCGCGGACTTACGATGGCCCTGATGATCATGGTGAATTATCCCGGGTCATGGGGCTACATGTATGCTCCGCTTGTCCATTCCGATTGGAACGGCACAACACCTACTGATTTTATTTTCCCATTTTTTATTTTTATTGTTGGGGTTTCGATTGCCCTCTCCTTTTCCAAACAGATGGCGGCCTCTAAACCACGCAAAGAGATGGTGAAAAAGATACTGATCCGGGGTTTAAAGATTTACCTGATCGGACTCTTTTTGCACTATTTACCGGATCTTGATTTCGACCGGATAAATTTATTTGGAGTCTTGCAACGAATTGCTGCTGTTTTTGTAGTTTGTGCATTCCTCTTTATCTATACCAACTGGAAAACACAGCTATATATTATCGGTGGGATACTGGTTATTTACTGGATTACGATGAGTTTTATTTCAACCAGTGCATTTAGTGCCGGAACTATTGAACCTGCTGTAAATTTTGCAGCATGGGTGGACCGGTTGATTTTTCCTTACGAAATGATTGGCAAACATGGATGGAGCGCAGAGGGTTTTTACAGTACTTTCCCTGCCATAGCAACAGGGATAACCGGAATGTTGGCCGGTCGCCTGATCCTTACCAGGAAAATCACAGAAAACACAATAATATGGCTTTTTATTGCCGGAGTGGCAGGGGTATTTGCCGGATCAATATGGGGTTGGCAATTCCCGGTCAACAAAAAGATCTGGTCAAGTTCTTATGTCCTTTATACTTCGGGATGGGCCTCAATAATGTTGGCGATTTCTCTTTGGTTAATTGATATTCAGGGCTATAAAAACAATTTACTGGCCCGGGCAGGGATTATTTTTGGGAGCAACGCCATTGCCATTTATGTGATGGCGGATATCTTCCAGACCATCTACCAATACACGCATATCCAGGACCTGGTATACGACGGTTTGATAAATCACGGAGTCGCTGCTATTAATGCATCGCTTGTATGGTCAATCTTTTCTGCAGCCTCGTGCTTTGTTATTGCCTGGATACTTTACAGAAAGAAATTATTCTTTAAGGTTTAATCGCTTCAAGACAAAGAGATGCCAATCAAAATCCCAGACCTTTTACTGATTTTATTTGTCTGCTGTTCATGCAGTCAGCCTCCGAAATCCGCTGATAGGGTTCAGGGAAAAGAAGGAGATATCCGGATTATCCAGCTTGATCCTACCCATAGTCATGCTGCAGCCGCTCAAAGCGATCAGATTGACCGGATAGACTCTAATGTATATGTTTATGCCTCTGTTCAGGAGGATGTGACTCCCTATTTTCAGCAGATCAACGCCTTTAATACGAGGAAAATAAATCCGACCAGATGGCATGAGATCTCCTATTTTGGGAAAGACTATCTTGAAAAAATGGCAGCAGATAAAAAGGGAAATGTCGTGGTTCTTGCAGGGAATAACCGGATTAAGATCGACTACATCGAACAGTCGGTCAATGCGGGGATGAACGTTTTCTCGGACAAACCAATGGTAATCAACCGGGCTGGTTTTCAACGGCTTGAAAATGTATATCAGCTGGCACAAAACAAAGGACTTTTGATGTTTGATATGATGACGGAGCGTTACAGCCTGATTAACCGTGTTCAGAGGTCGCTGATGCAGGATACGTTGTTATTCGGTAAGCTTCTGCCGGGAACGGCTGATCATCCTTCTGTTATGGAGTCAAGCGTTCATCATTTCTACCGTGGAGGAAAAGGGACACGCCCCGCCTGGTATTTTGACGTACTGGAGCAGGGAGAAGGGATTGTGGATGTAACCACTCACCTGATCGACCTTACTTTCTGGAAAATGTTTCCGGATAAAGTACTTGATTACCAAAAAGACATTAAAGTTCTAACCGCAAATCGCTCGTCAGTTGGTCTTACAGGTGCGGAATTTTCAGCGGCAACCTCCTTACCGTCTATCCCGTCATCCCTTGCCCAATACACGAAGGATTCCACCCTCGAGGTATATGCAAACGGAAGTATAACATACCTTTTGAATGGTGCTTATACCCAGGTAAAGGTTGAATGGCGTCCTGCAACACCCCCCGATGGTAACGATCTTAGGAATGGTTATGCAGAAGGGAGCAGAAGCACATTACTGATTCAACAGGTATACGGACAAAAAAGGCCAAAACTTTGTATCCAAAAAAATAGTAAAATATCCGAGGAGCAATTCAGGTCTCAATTAAAAATAACGATTTTCCGGCTCCAATCAGAATACCCCGGAATTTCATTCACTGAAGAATCAAAAATGTTTCAAATTGTTATACCTTCGGAACTGGAAAACGCAAATGATCCAACCTTTAAAGTATTCGTCGGCTACCTCATACATAAGGATTTGCCTAAATGGGAAGTCCCGAATACACTGGCAAAATACTATATCACAACTACAGCTTTAGAAATGGCAAAAAGGAAAAAATAACCACATAATTTGACGAACCATGACAACAAGACGTGAATATCTTAAAATGGCAGCAGCCGGATCAGCTGTCATTGCGGTGGGTGGAATTCTTCCGGGATTTAGCGCCCGGAGTTACAATCGGATTGCCGGAGCTAACGAACGTATCAGATTGTCCTCAATAGGGGTGAATTCACGTGGAAATTCACTTGCCCAGAATTTTTCAAAAATGGATACCTGTGAAATTATCCATGTATGTGATGTAGATTCCAGAGCCATTGAAAAATGCTGTAGCAGGATTGAAAAGATAACAGGTCGAAAACCTACCGGGTTTAAAGACTTCCGGAAATCACTTGAAAGTCCCGATATTGATGCGGTTGTTATTGCCACACCCGATAACTGGCATGCCCCTGCAGCAATGCTCGCCATGAAAGCAGGAAAACATGTCTATCTGGAAAAACCATGCAGCTATGCACCATCCGAGGGGGAGATGCTTGTCCAGGGTGCAGTAAAATACAACAAGGTGATGCAGATGGGAAACCAGCGCAGATCATGGCCCAATGTCATCCAGGGGATCCGGGAACTTAAAGAAGGGGTTATCGGCCGGGTCTACTTTGCTAAAGGTTGGTATGCCAACAATCGTGCTTCAATCGGTATTGGCAAAGAAGCACCCGTACCTTCGTGGCTCGATTGGGATTTATGGCAGGGACCGGCAACACGTATGCCTTACAAAGACAATTACGTGCATTACAACTGGCACTGGTTCTGGCATTGGGGCACTGGTGAGGCACTCAACAATGGGACCCATATGGTCGATCTTATGCGCTGGGGTCTGGGAACCGATTATCCCTCAAAGGTCAACTCATCGGGTGGGCGCTACCGCTTTCAGGATGACTGGCAAACTCCTGACACCCAGGTGATCAGTATGGAATTTGACAACAATACGGCATTGACATGGGAAGGGCGCAGCTGCAATCCCCATAACAATGAAGGTGCCAGTGTAGGGGTTACCTTTTATGGTGAAAAAGGGACATTGATCACCCAGGGCGGGAATGACTATACCATCTTTGGATTGGACGATAAAGTAATTAAGAGTGTCAAAAGTGATGTAAAGGTTGATTCCTCAAACCTCATGAATCCCGGAGAAACACTTGATTCACTGCATCTTCAGAATTTTCTCGATGGAATATCCAAAGGTATGGCACTGAATTCGGGGATCAACAGCGGGCATAAGAGCACCTTGCTCGTCCAATTGGGAAATATCTCCCAGCGGGTCGGCAGGACTTTGTATACTGATCCAAAAAACGGACACATCCTCAACGATCACGGTGCCATGAAATTATGGTCGAGGGAATACGAAAAAGGGTGGGAAATGACCATATAATGACCTCGGGGAGGTCATACGTTTATAGATGATGAAATAAAGTTGACAAGTTAGACTCCGGTGGAGTCCATCCTGTTACTCTCAATTTAAATTTCAATGAAATTAAAACCTGCTGGGTTTGATGAAAAATGGCAATGACTATTAACCAATTTAAAAGAATAAATATTGAATATGAAAATAGTAGTACTGGATGGATATACCTTAAACCCGGGCGATCTGAGCTGGGAAGGTCTTGAAAAAATTGGAGAATTAACCGTTTATGACCGGACAGAGAAAAAGGCAGCTCAGATCATCAGGGCCATTGGTTCGGCTGAAATAATCTTTACGAATAAAACACCTTTATCGAGAGAGGTCCTTGAACAGGCACCATCCGTGAAGTATATCGGTGTGCTTGCGACGGGTTATAACGTAGTAGATACCGATGCAGCCAAAAGCCTGGGAATCACGGTTACCAACATCCCAACTTACGGAACCACGGCCGTTGCACAGTTTACCTTCGCGCTGATTCTCGAATTATGCCATCATGTGGGAGACCACAGCCAGGCAGTTAAAAACGGGGATTGGAGTAACTGTCCCGATTTTTGTTTCTGGAATACACCGCTGATCGAACTGGCAGGAAAGACCCTGGGAATCATGGGTTTCGGCCGCATTGGTCAGGCAACAGCACATGTTGCGATGGCTTTCGGTATGAAGGTGCTCTACCATGATGTCAACAAAATCAGTGGAATCGACGGAGATCAATGCCAATATGCCGATCTTAATGATCTTTTTGCAAACAGTGACATCATCAGTTTACATTGTCCGCTTTTTGAAAGCACTAAGGGGATCATCAATAAGGTTAATATCTCCAAAATGAAAACCGGGGCAATGATCATCAATACCTCGCGCGGACCTCTGGTCGTTGAAAAAGATCTTACAGAGGCATTGAACAGCGGGAAACTGGCAGGTGCTGCGCTGGATGTCGTTTCCACCGAACCTATCGAAATGAACAATGAGTTATTCAAGGCCAAAAACTGCCTGATCACCCCTCATATTGCCTGGGCCCCGAAGGAGTCAAGGTCGCGGCTGATGAATACTGCCGTTGAAAATCTGAATGCTTTCCTGAAGGGGACACCACAAAACGTTGTGAACAGATAATGTAGAGCTAAATAAGAATAGCCAACCAGCTCCGGGAAAACAAGCTAATTGCCAGAAGCCAGCAGCCAGGGGCGAAAAATTATCTCAGGAAAAAATATCTTAAAATTATAGACTTATACCATGTTACCTTTAAGTGAATTACTAAAACTCAAACGCTGGAATACCCCAACCATCTACAATGGATGGGAGCAGATTACCAAAAGAGCCCGGACTTCAGGGTTTAACCTGGAAGAGACCAAAGATTTCATGCCTGAATTCGGGCCAATGATCGGTTATGCCGTGACTGTCACCATTAAACCCTCAACTCCGGGCTCAAACCCGAATGCATGGGCCGAATACCGTGAATATATTGCCTTACTTCCCGGCCCTAAAATTATTGTGATGCAGGACCTCGATAAACCCAATGTGATCGGTTCATTCTGGGGTGAAGTTAGTGCAAACAGCCATAAATCACTCGGGTGTGTGGGTGTTATCGTTGACGGTGCGATTCGTGATTTGGACGAGATGAAGAGTGCAGGATTCAAAGCCATTGCCCGCCGGTTATGTGTAGGACATGCCTACGCAACTCCGATAAGTTGGGGAGAACCGGTTGAAGTGTTTGGAACCAGGGTAAATCCGGGCGATCTGATTCATGCCGACAAACACGGATTTCTGATTATTCCGGAAGAAGACCAGCCACGGATCCTTGAAGCATCACTCTTTATGGATAATAATGAGTGTGATACAGTCATCAAGGCCGCCTTGAAATTTGACGAAGTGGATGAACAAATCAAAATTGCCGGCACCATGAACAGTGCTGCAAAAGCTTTTGGAGAGGCAGCCGTGGCCGCCCTGGGCAAGGAAGGAGAATGGAAATAATGGTAGGACAAGAATTCAGAGACGCATTGCGTTCAGGAAAGAATGTGTACGGCACCATGATCACTTCCGCATCTCCCAAGATGTTTGATGTGATGCTGAGCCTGAACCTCGACTATGTCTTTTTTTGCGACGAGCATGTCGCTTATAACCCCGAGACCCTGAGTTGGATGTGCCGTGCCTACAAAGCTGCCGGAATCAACCCGATTGTCCGGATCCTCGAGCCTGACCCGTTTATGGCGACCAGGGCATTGGATGCAGGTGCAGGGGCAATTCTCGTACCATATACCGAAAAAATTGAGGATGTGTATGACCTTGTCGGGGCAGTAAAATACCGTCCGCTGAAAGGTGAAAAGCTAAAACGGCTTCTCTATGGCAAGGAGAAACCAACCCCCGAACTCGAGGCATATCTGATGAACCACAATAAAAATCATACGCTGCTGATCAATATCGAAAGCCCGGCCGGCTTAGCCAATATGGAGGAGTTCTTCGCCATTCAGTCGGTGGATGGTCCAGGTGTAGATGGAATCGTCATAGGACCTCACGACCTCTCAACGTCTTATGATATGCCGGAGCGGTACATGAGTAAGGAGTTTCTCGACCTGAGCTGCGGGATTATCAAAAAAGCCAGGGAATTTGGTGTGGCAGCAGGGGGACATAACGGTTCCAGAGGAACACTTGACCTACAGATGGAGTGGGCCAAAGCAGGTGCAACAATCATCATGCACAGCTCCGACATGTTCCATTTTGCAGACAAGATGCAGGACGATTTAAACCGACTCAAAGAACTCAAAGGCGATAAAACAAATCTGGAACGATCTGCAGAAAGTATTTAATAATTTTAATGTCTCATCTTTAAAGAATGGGATAAAGCGTCTTGCCAATTAATGAACTCTTGCAACTCTGTGCCTCACTCTGTGAAACTCTGTGGTAAAAATTTAGACATAAATGAAAAATCAATTCCTGTTCGTTTTACTTCTAATCCTGACCTTTGCCTGCACCAACTTGCCTTCTATAAATTTGGTAACCAATGGAATAAGCCAATATTCCATCATTATACCTGTAAAGCCGAATGACCAGGAGAACCGTGCGGCAACTTTGCTGCAAAAATACGTCAAACAGGTATCCGGGTGCGAACTGCCCATTACCAGCAACCTAAAATCCGGACAAAAGGGAATTTTCATCAAGGAAACTACTGGACTGCACTATGATGGCTACCGGATCAGGAGTTCTGAAGATGGTTCGGTGACCATCCTGGGTGGCAAACGGAAAGGATGCGTGTACGGCGTTGTTACAATTCTCGAGACCTACATGGGTTGTCATTTGTACAGCCCCACTTTTAAGGTAATCCCGGCAAGTAAAAATCTAAAACTTCCATTAATCAACCTTGCCGACTCGTCTGTGAATAATTACCGGATTGTGAATTATTTCTCCCAGGCTTACCAAAACGACGAAGACCTCATGGACTGGAACCGGCTCTTTAGCCGTTATATCTTTGCCTCACACTCGTTCAATTGGTTGGTACCCTGGGAAACCTACTTCAAAGCCCACCCGGAATACTATGCCTTAAGGGAGGGTAAACGAATGCCAACCCAACTCTGTCTTACTAATCCTGAGGTTCTGAAAATTGCCATTGAGAAGCTGAGAAAGGAGATGGCTGCCAATCCCACACAGATTTACTGGTCGGTTGCCCAGAACGATTATGGCAATCCCTGCCTGTGTGATAAATGCCTTAAAATTGAACAGGAAGAGAAGAGTCAATCCGGACCGTTAATCCGCTTTGTCAATCAGGTAGCCAAAGAGTTTCCGGATAAGATGATCTGCACGTATGCCTATAATTATACCCAGTCGGCTCCGGCAATAACAAAACCGATTGATAATGTGCATATTACTCTTTGTTCGATTGAAACAGACCGGAGCAGGCCAATTGCGACGGATACCTCGAAAGCTGCGAAGCAGTTCGTGAAAGATATTGCTGACTGGGGAAAAATCTGCAAGCATATGGCCACCTATGACTACACGATTAACTATCATCACTTTATCTCGCCCCATCCAAACTTATTCGTGCTGCAACCTAATATTCAACTTTTTGTAAAGAATAATGTCTTTGATCATTACCAACAGTCGGATATTGCCGAGGGACATGAATTCGTTGAACTACGGTTACACCTGATTTCAAAACTGCTGTGGAACCCGAATATCGACGTTTCGGCAACGATGGATCAGTTCCTCAACGGATTTTATGGCGGTGCAGCCCCCTGGATCCGGAAATACATCGACGAGCTTCAAAAAGATATGGTAAACTCAGGGGACAGGCTTAATATCTTCGGCCCCCCGTCTATTCATCAAAATACCTATCTGACCGCTGAGAACCTTGAAAAATACAGCGGTTATTTCGATCAGGCAGAATCGTTGGCTCATAATGACACCACTTTTTTGCACCATGTCGAAGTCGCACGCCTGCCGCTTAGTTATGCCATCCTTGAAATTGGGAAAACAAATATTGTCGGTCCCCGAGGGTGGTGGGATAACTCAGGAACGGTAAAATCAAAAAAAATGGATGCCATCCTGGATAACTTTTACGCGGTCATGACGCGTGAAAAGATCGGTGTAATGAGCGAACACAATCTTACAGCCAGGGCCTATTACGACATGAGCAGGCAAACCGCCGGTAAAGTTTATGTGCAAAACAACTTCGCCTTCCATAAGCGGGTGGTCCCGGACCCGATGCCGAATTCGATGAATAAATACAACCATGCCGATTTGTCCCTGCTCACCGACGGGGGAATCGGTGACCTGAATCAATCCAAACCCGCCTGGATCGGATGGGAGACAGACCATCTCGAACTGAACATTGACCTTGACACCCTCGTGAATGCCTCAACCGTCGAAATGACTACACTGTGGGATACCGATGCCCGGCGAATCCTCCATCCTTCTTTAATCGAGTGCCTGGTCTCTGATCAAAAAGAGAAGGGGTTTGTTCCGGTTGGAAAAATTGAAATAACTGGGAACCAGACCAATGAAAAAAATATCCGTACGCATATCTTTAAAATCCCCGGGAATACAAAACCTTTCCGCTATGTCAAGCTGAAAATGTCCGGAAACAAGTTTATGCCGGCGCCCTACCCCACCGTGGGACAAAAAGCACAGATCTACATAAGTGAAATATCTGTCAATAAATAATTTAACCCATTAAAGATCCATGGAAACGCGAAGATCCTTTCTCCGAAATGTGAGCGCTTGTTCTGCAATTACTGCCTTGACCTTTTCCTCTGCGGGAACGATGGCGGCAAACCTGTTATCCGGGGTGCCAGGGGATGAAAAGCCGATCCGGATCGGAATTATCGGAGCTGAAAATTCGCATACCGTCGGCTATGGCAAGCTGTTTAATATCGAAAAGCTTTTCCCGGGAGTTGAACTCAAATATGTCTGGGGAGAAACGGAGGAATTTGCGCGGGTGGCCATGCAGAAAGGGCAAATCCCCAATATGGTAAAAGATCCTTTGGAGATGCTCGGCAAGATTGATGCCCTGATTGTCGACCACCGACATCCCAAATTTCATCTGAAAGCGGCAGAACCATTTGTAAAGGCAGGCATTCCGACCTTTATCGACAAACCTTTTTGCTACCGGGTCGCTGAAGGAAAGGAATTTCTGGAAATGGCCCGCCACGCAGGTACGCCAATATCTTCTTACAGTTCTGAAGCGCACAAAGCCGGAACTTTCGATATCCGGAAACAGGTGGAATCGATGGGAGCAATCTCTCATGTGGTCATTAGCGGCCCCGCTGACCTGGAATCACCCTATGGCGGAGTATTCTTCTACGGGATTCATATGGTTCAACCTTTGATGTATATTTTTGGTGACGATATCCGAAGAGTACGCATCACCCGAAGCGGGAAAAATACCACTGCCACCCTTGTTTTCGGCAACGAAATGATGGCAACACTTATCTTTAAGACCCTTTCATATGGTTGGAGAACTTTCGCCGAAACCAAAGAGGGGACTGTAGAACTAAAATCGCGCATTGAAGAACCTGTTCCCGGGAAGAATTATACCGATATGGTCGAAATGTTTCGAACCGGTAAGGAGCCGCTGGCACATCAAAGCATCCTTAAATGCATTGCCGTCCTGGAAGCGCTTGAACTCTCGGCCGCCAATGAAGGATGGACAGAAGTCATAATGTAACTGCAATAAAATCAATGAAATGAAACCAGGTATATACTCTGTAATTTGTCAGTTAATACTTTTTTTGCCGATGATAATTGTGAATAATTCGATGGCCCAAACCAAAGTCGAAGGGTTGTTGTACCTGACTAAAAAGCCGGTTTCGGTTGATATCATGAATGGAAAGATCGTTCGGGTAAATCAAATTGAAAAGCTTTCGGATGAAAAACATCCGGTTTACATTGCCCCGGGGCTGATTGACACTCAGGTCAATGGTTTCGCCGGCGTCTCTTTTTGCTTTGGTGGCGGACAACTTTCACAGGAAGGAATTCTGAAGGCAACCAGTGAGCTTTGGAAAAAGGGGGTGACCACCTACCTGCCAACCCTCACAACAAACAGCCACGAGGTAATGCTCCGTAACTTCGCACTGCTCGCAGCAACAAAGAACAACAAGGATTTACACGGATCGATCGTGGGGTATCACCTCGAAGGACCTTACATCTCTCCCATCGACGGCTATCGCGGCGCCCACCCGATAAAATATGTGCACAATCCCGATTGGAAGGAATTTTCCGAACTTTATGAAGCATCCGGAAGAAGCATAAGAACAATTACCCTTGCCCCTGAACTGGATGGAGCCATGGAATTCATAAGGAAGTGCAGGGAGTTGGGGGTCATTGTGGCAATCGGGCATCACAATGCAAACAAGGCGATTGTCGATGAAGCAGTTATGAATGGTGCCGCAATTTCTACTCATCTGGGGAACGGTTGTGCCAACACCATTAACCGTCACCTGAATCCACTTTGGCCTCAACTGGCTAACGATCAGCTTATGGCAAGCATTATTTGCGACGGCTTCCACCTCAGGGATGAAGAAATTGCCGTATTTTACAAGGTGAAGGGCCCGGATAAAACGATTATCGTCTCTGATGTAACCAGTTTTGCCACATTACCTCCAGGAATATACAAAAATGATGACGGGGAATCCATTGAATTGACCAAAGAGGGGATGCTCCTTTTACCTGTTCAGAATGTACTCTATGGTTCAGCATCCCCAATCTCAAGGGGAGTCGCCCGGATCATGAAAATCACGGGGTGTTCGTTGGGCGAAGCAATTCAGATGTCGAGCACAAACCCTGCGAAACTTTACGGATTGAACGATCGGGGAAGTATAGCTCCGGGTAAACGTGCCGATCTGATTCTTTTTGAAGTTGGAGATTCAGATCTGGTGATCAGAAAAACCTATATAGAGGGAAAAATGGTTTATGAGAAAGGGGATTAGGCGGTTAGGCTGTAGGGGAATAGGGTCTAAGGAGATAAATATTTCTTCGCTAAACCTAATAGTCGCTAAACCTAATAGTCGAATAGCCTAAAGCCTAATAGCCTAAAGCCTAATAGCCTAAAAGCCTGCTTCAAAATATCATGGAATAAATCCTTTCAAAAACCAGGCAGGAACTTGGTAAAACAGCCGGTATAAGAGGTGAATATTCTAATCTACCAGGCATATTCGGTAAAACAAATGAATTAGCCGTAGTTGAAAAATCACAAATAAAAATGAAAATATCATCATGGCTATTAGCGTCGCTGATCTAAGATTCCATTTGACTTTAAAAAAACGATTATTTACAGATTAAATCAATTATGAAAATAAAATCAGAAAAGCTCCTATTTTCCGGAATAATTTTTCTTTTCCTCTGCGGATTTATGCCAATTGACAACAAGAAGACTAACCTCGGTTATGTTGATCCATATATTGGCGGAATGGGGCACCTGCTGCACCCAACAAGACCTAATGTGCAGTTACCGAATCAGATGATCCGGATGCACCCGCTGCGTGCCGATTATTTGGATGACCAGATCAGTTTTTTCCCGCTGACCATGATTTCCCACCGAAAAGGTGAACTGTTCGGCGTGCTTCCCGGAACAGGGAGTGCCGAAGCCGGGACCTGGAAGGTACGCCAGACCTATGATCACGATCTCGAAATTGCTCATCCTTATTATTTTTCAACCTACCTCATCGATGAAGATATAAAAGCTGAATTTACCCCGGGAAATAAGATTGGTTACTTTAGGTTTACCTTCCCTCAGAACAGTGATAAGAACCTTAGACTTCAAATCAACCAGGAGGGGCATTGGGAAGCTGTTTCAAAAAATGCCATCTCGGGTGAGGAGCAGTTTTTCGGAATGAAGGCATTTGTCTACGGCGAGTTTAACCAGGATTGTAAAACCATCCTGAAAGAGGAGGCAAGGCTGATCAAAAAAACAAATAAAATCCGTCAGGAGCCCATCGCCTGGATTGAGTTTTCAAAAGATCAGGTAAAACCGGTCGAATTTAAATACGGGATTTCATTTATAAGTGTTGATCAGGCTAAAATCAACCTGCAAAAGGAGATCTCCGGGTGGGACTTCGAAGCACTTAAAAATAAAGGGGAGCAGGTCTGGGCAAATGCACTCAACCAGATCAGTGTCAAAGGGGGAACCGAAGCACAGCGCAGAACCTTTTATACTTCATTTTACAGGACCTACGAACGGATGGTAAATATCAATGAATATGGAAGTTACTACAGCGCCTACGATCATAGCGTTCATAAGACTGACCGCGATTTCTACATTGACGATTGGGTATGGGATACCTATCTGGCAAACCACCCCTTGCGAATGATCCTTCAGCCTCAGAAAGAGGCGGATATGCTTAATTCTTACACCCAGATGTATGAACAGTGTGGCTGGATGCCCCAATTCCCGCTCCTTTACCAGGATGACCCGGCCATGAACGGTTTCCATTCCACGATCGTATTCCTTGACGCGTGGAGAAAGGGAATCCGGGGATATAACGCAGAAAAGGCTTATGAAGGAATCCGGAAAAACGGATACGAAGCCACCATGCTCCCCTGGAGAAATGGCCCAAGATGCTCTCTTGACACTTTTTACCGCAAGAATGGTTACTTTCCGGCCCTGATGCCGGGAGAGGTTGAAACGGTCAAAGAGGTTCATGATTTCGAAAAGCGCCAGGCGGTAGCGGTCACTCTTGGAGCCAGCTATGATGACTGGGCCCTTTCTGAAATGGCCAAAGAGCTTGGACATCAGAAAGACCAGGAATATTTTCATCAGCAAGCCACCAATTATCGAAATTTATACCGCCCCGACAAAAAACTCATGTGGCCTAAAAATGCGAAAGGGGAATGGATTGAAATTGACCCTAAATTTGATGGTGGTCCTGGTGGGCGGGATTATTATGACGAGAACAACGGCTACACCTATCAATGGCAAGTTCAGGAAGACATTCACGGTTTAATAAGGCTGATGGGTGGCCGGAAGGATTTTACAACCACACTGGACCAGCTGTTCCGCGAGGACCTGGGCCGCACAAAATTTCAGTTCTGGGCCAAATTTGCTGATGCTACAGGGATGGTGGGACAATTTTCAATGGGTAATGAACCCAGTTTTCATATCCCCTATTTGTACAATTATTCAGGTGAACCATGGAAAACACAGAAAAGAATCCGGTTTTTACTCGATGTTTGGTTCCAGGACAATATATTCGGGATTCCCGGCGATGAAGATGGCGGCGGGATGACCGCCTTTGTGGTTTTCTCCTCCATGGGATTTTACCCGGTTACTCCCGGGCTTCCCATTTACAATATCGGTTCACCAGTTTTTGGAGAGGTTAAAATAAAGCTCAATAATGGGAAAACCTTCACTTTGATCGCCCATAATTATGCAAAGGCCAACAAGTATATCCAGTCGGCAAAACTGAACGGGCAACCGTTAAACAAGCCCTGGTTCACCCATGCTGAATTGCTAAACGGTGCAACTATTGAACTGAATATGGGGCCGCTTCCAAACAAGAAATGGGGATCAGAGGTCGGTGCAGCACCACCGTCGGCGATTGAATAAACAATTGATAATCTGGATAATAAAATAGAGCCAAGGCATTTTCTTGTCTCTATTTTATTATCCATTAATTCATTACGCTGTAAATCCAAGACTGGTCATAATATCCTGATTTACATATACTAACGCTTTTAGTTTCCTTCCCAAAAATCAGCTTTTCTTTGCTGTAAATCAATGCGTGAAAACTCAGCAGTACATTTATCTCCAGTTGGTGATTGGACACTGAATCCTATTTTTATATTATCTGCTTTATCAAGTTTAAATGACCGTATTGGAAACCAAGATTTCCCATCGGTAGAATAATAAAAACCAAATGTTTTACCTATTGTTGAACCTATAATCCGATAAAATATCTCATTTTTATCGACAATCATAGAATTACAATCATCTGCAGTTTCATTGCATACGACACTAACAACCCTTGCCTGTCCTCTAAAATCACTCTCAAAACAAAATTTTGCAAAATGTTTAGTGTCATTGTATATTAATAGCACACCTGCATCCCATTTTGATTTAAACTCAAGTTTAATTTTTGATGTAAAAATAAAATCTGAGTCAGGCTTAAATAATAATCTGGGAGACTTATTTATCTCATATCTGCCATCTGGTGAAATAAATAAATCCGTATGATCCGGTGCTGTAATTTTCAATGAATTGTCTCCTGTAATCTTAAAGTCAATAAATGAATTTTGAAAATTCATCAGATAAGGAATGGCATTAATTTTAATCTCTTGTGCTTTTAAGTTTAAAATTACAAGTCCAAGTAAGAATGTGCAAAAAATTAGCTTTCTCATGCTGTTCATAAGTTACAATTATTTAATCTTTTTTATTCCAAACAGTATCCGTGTCAACCAAAACCTTTTAACAATTTCAAAAATGAGAAATGAAATTCCTAGGGTAGCGATAACAAGAATTGCAAACTTAATTCCGACATTTAAATCTTTGTTGTAAATGAAATATGCTACTATTACTATAATGGTTTGATGAAGTATATAAAGCGGATAAACAGCCTGATTCAAATATTTCAACGCACCATTTCTTCTTGTATTCAAATACTTTGATCCAAAACCTAAAACTGCAATGATCCAAACACCCATATTTAAAACAATAATAAAGGGATATAATGTTTTTACAAACAGGGTATTGTTTCCATAATAGATTAAAATGATAAAAGCAGAAAAGGTAATCAATCCAATTAAAATTGACTTCTTCCTAAGTTTCTGAATGGCTTGCCCGAATAAATCTCCAATTGAAATGAATATAAACCCATAGAAAAACAAAATAAAATATAGAGTAAAGGTATACCAATCTTTCACCAAACTATGGGTTACCGGGAAATATGGTTTCAGTATTAATTCGGGAATCAGCAAAGGAATCAACAAGAAAAATAACCTTAAAGGTTTTTTAAATAAGCTTTTGGTCCACCGCATGAATAAACACTCAGGATTATTTCTGATATAAATAAATACAGGCGATAAAATAAGAGAATAAACAAACAGATAGGGTAAGAACCACAAATGGTGCCAACTAAAATTCCCATTGGGATAAGCCCCTTCAAAATAGTGGGGGTAAAACCCCAGGAAAGAATCGTGTGTTGCGCCTGAAACCAACCGTTCTACATAAACCTGAGGAGCAACAATACAGATCATCCCAAAAATAAGAGGAATGAGTAACCTATTATGCCGCTCAATGAAAAATGATAAAAATGTTTTGTTCGATAACGCAAAATATGTTCCCATACCCGATATAACAAACAATAAGGGCAAGCGCCATTGATTTACAAACATCATTGGTATTTCAAATGAATTAAAGGTTTGATTGTTTTTTATATGCCACCCCCAGGATACGAAAAACATGCCAATATGATAGAATATCAATAAACTAAATACCAAAATTCTAATCCAATCCAAGTCGTTTCTTCTTTTAGTTTCCATATTTTTTATTTCAAATTACGCTGCAAAAGAAGTAAATGGAAATTACGAAAAAAAAATTATGTGATGAATGGACTGGATATGTGAAGTATGACAAATAAACAGGAAAAATCACAAAGACAATTCTTTAATTGCCTCATCGAAACGATTTATATGGTTTCTTGAAACAGGGATAGTATTGCTACAATTTTTAAAATAGATTGTGTAACCCTGGGCATTCCCTTTAACTGATCGAATTTGATTGATATTGACAAGGTGTGACCGGTGTGTTTTAATGATACACGTATAACCGGAAAGTTGTTTTTCTATTTCCTTTAATGTATTCCTGATTATTCGTTTTTGTGCAGTATCATTCTCGCACCGGTAAATTTCTATATAATTACCGTCGGATTTAATAAAACAAATTTCATGAATATCAATGGAAACAGTTTCGTAAATACTTTGCGATAGTATCGTAACAATAGTGGGTGAGAGAAAAACGGCAATTCCATCCTTTTTACCGATGAATGAATCTGAAATATTTGCTTTATCCGTATTCGCTTTGTATAAATATGAATAATTAAGCGCAATAAAAAAACCAATAGGAATTATTCCGACAAAACATGTATGGACAAGCTCTTCAAAATAATAGGACAGCTTAAAATTATCAGGATTTGTGTTTATAAGGTTTCTGATAAAAAAATTCGAGTTGCCAATGATAAAGAGTAAAATCACCATCCCTAGTATTTCCTTCGCTACAGTCCATTTTTCTTCTTTGCAATATTCAGGAAAACAAAGAATTATTAAGGAGAAAGTGGACATAAAAGCCACACTAGCCACTAAACCATAAATAACACACGTTACATAATAGTTATATCTGAGTTCATTGACATTTGCATCAAATGGTCTGAATATCAGGAGAAAAATGGTAATAAAGCAAACAATAGTCAAAGAATTCTTTAACAGTCTGTCTGGATAGTAATAAAAAGGATAAGGCTGCTTTAAAAAAGATACCATTATTCTGTCTCTTTAATTACATCATTTTGTAAATCGATCAGTTGATCCACATCGAAAACAAATACTATAGAAGCACTGTTTGAATATGTTTTAAGGTGAATTTCTGCATCATGATAAGATAGACCCACCGCTTTCAATATCGCGGGGAATTGTTGCCAGTCAATTCCGGTACAATTAGTTTGAAATGTTAATTCCATCCTGTTTAATCTTTATTCTTTCGACCGAATTAAAAAAGACTGAACAGCAAAAGGTTCGCTAGAACCATTCTGCTGTTCAGTCTCTGAATTTGCAGCCTATTCAAATAAGTATGGCCTATAAATAAAATACAGATTCTTATATTAATCCAATGTTTTGGCAACCGATACCTGTTCGAAGGCTTCGATGAAGTCGCCCTCCTTCAGATCGTTGTAACCACGGATATTCAAACCACATTCATAACCCTTGGCCACATCTTTCACGTCGTCCTTAAATCGTTTTAAAGACTCGAGATCGCCGGTGAATACGACGATACCGTCGCGGATAAGCCGTACTTTCGAATTACGGGTGATCTTACCATCCCGGACAATACAACCGGCAATTGTTCCGACCTTGGTAATGTTAAAGACATTAAGGATTTCGGCTGTTCCTTTGATCTCCTCTTTGATTTCAGGAGCAAGCATCCCTTCCATCGCCGATTTAACCTCGTTGATTGCATCATAAATAATGGAGTAAAGCCTAATGTCAATCTCCTCTTTTTCAGCCAGCTTTCTGGCACTCAGTGAAGGACGGACCTGGAAGCCAACAATAATGGCATTGGAGGCGGAAGCCAGCATGACATCCGATTCAGTTATCTGTCCGACTGCTTTATGAATTACATTAACCTGTATTTCCCCGACTGAGAGTTTAATCAGTGCATCCGCCAAAGCTTCGATAGACCCGTCAACATCACCCTTCACAATAATATTCAGTTCCTGGAAGTTTCCGATTGCAATTCGTCGGCCGATTTCATCCAGAGTAATATGTTTTTGTGTCCGCAGACCCTGTTCGCGCTGCAACTGTTCCCGTTTATTGGCAATCATTCTGGCCTCACGTTCACTCTCCATCACATTAAACTTGTCTCCGGCCTGTGGTGCCCCGTTTAATCCAAGGATGAGTACCGGCTCAGCAGGACCCACCTCCTCAACACGCAGATTACGTTCATTAAACATCGCCTTGATATGGCCGAAATGAGGTCCGGCAAGAATGACATCGCCAACGCGTAAGGTTCCGCTCTGAACCAGGATTGTAGCCACATAACCACGTCCCTTGTCCAATGAAGATTCGATTACCGACCCTACAGCACGTTTGTTAGGGTTTGCTTTGAGCTCCAGCATATCTGCTTCAAGCAACACCTTTTCAAGTAATTCCATCACACCTTGTCCGCCTTTTGCGGAAATATCCTGCGATTGGTATTTGCCACCCCAGTCCTCTACCAGGAAGTTCATATTAGCAAGTTGCTGTTTAATTTTTTCAGGATCCGCGGCGTGTTTATCTACCTTATTGATGGCGAATATAATTGGAACGCCAGCTGCAGTAGCGTGGTTGATTGCTTCGATGGTCTGAGGCATCACGTCGTCATCCGCAGCGACGATAATAATAACAATGTCTGTAACCTGAGCACCACGGGCACGCATGGCCGTAAACGCTTCGTGACCTGGGGTATCGAGGAAGGTTATCTTTCTTCCCCCTTCAAGGGTTACATTATACGCTCCGATATGCTGGGTAATACCACCGGCTTCACCGGCAATAACATTGGCTTTACGGATATAGTCAAGCAGTGAGGTCTTACCATGGTCGACGTGTCCCATTACCGTCACAATCGGAGGTCGTGATAAAAGATCGGATTCGTGATCCTGTTCTTCGATGATGGCCTCCTGTACCTCAACAGAGATAAACTCAACCTTAAAACCGAATTCATCGGCAACAACAGCCATTGTTTCCGCATCAAGCCGCTGGTTGATCGACACAAAGAGTCCAAGCGACATACAAGTTGCAATAATTTTGGTTGGTGGAACATCCATCATTGATGCCAGTTCGTTGACCGAGACAAATTCTGTCACCTTAATAATGCTTTTATCCATCTCATCACGGGCACTCTGTTCAGCCAATTTCTCACTGAAAGCAAGCCGTTTATCTCTTCGGTATTTAGAACCTTTGGTCTTCTGACCTTTGGTAGTCAGGCGAGCCAGGGTCTCTTTAATCTGTTTCTGGACATCTTCCTCTTTAACCTCTTGTTTTGCCGGAGTTTTCTTCTTTACGACTAAGGATATCTTTTTCTTAAGCTTATCAGATTTCTCAAGTTTCGGTTCTTTGGCCCCTTCAAATTTCTTCTCCGGTAATTCAATTCGTTCTTTACTATCTTTGGGAACCCGTTTCCGCTTCTTTTTATTTCTTAATGAAGCTTCATCAAGGCGGGCAGGTTTCTTTTTCTCTTCAACAGGAAGATCGATTCTTCCGATAACTGTTGGGCCTGTCAATTTTTTCCGGTCAAGTTTAAAAATCTCCTCCGGACCTTCAATATCATTGACAATAATATCCTTAGCTCTTACAATTTCTATCTTTGCCGGTCTTTCTCTTTCGGGTTGAGCTCTGTTTATTTCTTCTGAGGCCCTGCGGGTTGTTAATTTCTTTTTAATAATCTCCTTTGCAGGCCTTTCAGAAGTTCTCGCCGGATTCAGATCTATTTTCCCGATGACCTTAATATTATTTTCAATCTGAGAGCGGTTTGAAACCATTTCCGGCTTAAATTCTTCCTTCTCAGGTTCTGCAGGTTGTTCAACAGATTTGATTTGGGTTGGAACAGGAATCTGCTCAGTCACCGGTGGTATTTCTGTAGATTTCTCCGTACTAATTTCTGTTGGTATTGCAACGGCAGGAATTTCTGCAACAGGAATTTCCTTTTTGACAGTGACAACAGGTTTTTCTTCTTTAGCCTTTGGTTTGCGCTGGAGGCTTTCCAGATCGACTTTCCCAACAATGGTGATCTGAGGTCTCTCCTCTAAATCGGTTACCGGGGTATCGATATGGGCAGGTTTTGGGATTTCGGCTACGGGCGGAGGAACTACATGGCCTGGAGCTGGCTCAATGCTTCGTGGTGAAAAAGTTGGTTCCGGTCGTTTTTCTTCTTTGTAATGATGAAGGCTGTGATCTTTAATCATAATTGAATCATCATCCGACTCTGATTCATCAACCTCTTTTTTAACTGCCTGAACATCCGATATGGATATCGCTTCATTTTTGGCATGGTGATGGCGAAGATTGAGCTTATCCGCTTCAACTTTGGCTTCATGATCTTTCCGGAATTGCTTTTCCAGAAGCTCGTGCATGTCAGCTTCTATTTTCGTGTTTGGATCAGTAGTGATTTTAAACCCCTGCTTATTGAGGAAATCTACCAATGTAGTGATTCCCACGTTAAGCTCCCGAGCTATCTTACTTAATCTTGATCCTTTTTCCCCTGTAATCATATCTTCCCAAACAGTTAATTATGCAATCGTTCCAACCGAGTTAACTCATTTTTTCACAAAAATAATTATTCAAACTCAGCTTTAAATATTCGCAGTACTTCGTCGATTGTTTCTTCTTCGAGATCAGTGCGTTTGATAAGGTCTTCACGCGTCAGGCTCAATACGTTTTTAGCCGTATCGCAACCAATTGCTTTTAGCTCATCGATGATCCAACCATCGATTTCATCCGAAAATTCATCCAGGTTGACATCTTCTTCATCCACAGCCTCACGATCCCGGTAAACATCAATATCGTAACCGGTAAGCTGGCTTGCCAGTTTTATATTCAAACCACCCTTCCCAATAGCAAGAGAAACCTCTTCAGGTTTGAGGAAAACTTCTGCGCGATTTTCGGCGGGGTATAATTTTATGGATGAAATCTTTGCAGGATTTAAAGCCCGCTGGATGTATAACTGCAGGTTATTGGTAAAATTGATGATATCTATATTTTCATTCCGAAGCTCGCGAACGATTCCATGAATGCGCGAACCTTTCATCCCCACACAGGCACCAACCGGATCAACCCTTTCATCATACGATTCTACAGCTACTTTTGCCCGTTCACCTGGGATCCGGACAATTTTTTTAATGGTGATTAAGCCGTCGAAAATTTCGGGTACCTCAAGTTCAAACAGTCGCTCAAGGAAAATGGAAGAGGTCCTTGAGAGAATGATATATGGACTGTTATTTCTCATTTCCACCCGGATAATTACAGCACGTACGCTATCCCCTTTACGGAAAAAATCGGTTGGGATTTGCTCAACTTTTGGCAGTAACAGCTCGTTTCCCTCGTCGTCGAGCAGAAGCAATTCCCGTTTCCAGATCTGATAAACTTCTCCGGTTACAATTTCTCCTATTTTATTTTTGTATTTGGTATATACATTATCCTTTTCAAGTTCCAGAATACGGGTAGCCAGGTTTTGCCGAAGATTGAGAATGGCTCTTCGGCCAAAGTCTGAAAATTTCACCTCATCGGTTACCTCTTCACCAATATCATAATCTTCACCGATCTTTCGGGCTTGTGAAAGGGTGATTTGCAGGTTGGGATCGGTAAATTCGTTGTCAGCAACGACTGTTCGGTTACGCCAGATTTCAAAGTCTCCTTTATCAGGATTAATGATAACATCGAAATTCTCATCAGTACCAAACTGTTTTTGAAGAACACTTCGGAAAGAATCCTCAAGAACGCTCATCATGGTAGCACGATCGATGCTCTTCAGATCTTTAAATTCCGAAAACGTGTCAATCAAGTTCAGGTTGTCCATATCTTCAGGATTTTTTATTTAAAAAGAAATTACTATTTTAACTGTCTTAATTTGGTCAAAATCAAAAGCTAACGATTTGGTTATTTCAACCTTTTTCCCATCAACTTTCTCTTTGACCACTGCTTCCAACTCAAAACCCGCTGCCTTTACAGATTTCAAGACCCCCTTCTGTTTTTCACCGGTCATTGTCACTACCTCCACCTCACGTCCAATATTCTTAAGGTATTGACGCACAACCTTAAACGATCCTGATAACCCCGGAGAGGAGACTTCCAGCGAAAAATCCTCAGTTTCCCGATCCAGGCTGTGTTCAATATGCCGGCTGATTTCAACACATTCTCCAACGCTTATTCCCGTATCACTATCGACGAAAACTAAAATTGAGTTTCCTAAACCGACATGAATATCGACAACAAACTGATCATCCAACAGCACTTCTTCAACAAGAGACTGAACCTTTTCCTTAGTTATCATTTTTACTATCAATAAAATAGGGGACTTTTCGTCCCCTAATCCTTCGATTATTCTCCGGTACAAAAGTAAATCTTTTGTGTTAAATAAACAAATAATTTTCACGTGTAATTTGAATATGATTTTTTAAATGAGCAAGTTGTAAAAGCAGAGCTTAAAAAAGAAGAACATTTCTTAGCTTTGAGCATTTAATTCCTTAACGTATTTAAAGTTGAAAAGCTCAAGTAACAAGATAGTCAATGATCCGGTTTGGGGGTTCATTGAGTTAGACTCTGACCTTCATGTTGAACTTATTGAGCATCCTTATTTTCAGCGACTCAGACGCATCAAACAATTAGGACTCTCTTCCCTGGTATACCCGGGAGCGAATCATACCCGGTTTGAACATGCGATAGGGTCTATGCACCTGGTCCGTTCGGCAATCGATGTCCTTAAAAATAAAGGGAATAAAATCACTTCGGATGAGGAAGAAGGGGTGATGGCTGCCCTTTTATTACACGACATAGGGCACGGCCCATTTTCGCATGCCCTCGAGCAGACAATTGTCCAGGGGGTATCACACGAAGAGTTATCCCTAATATATATGGACGAATTGAACCGTGAATTGGACGGGCGGCTAACTCTTGCCATTGATATATTTCTGAACAGGTACCCCAAACAGTTTCTTCATCAGTTGGTCAGCAGTCAGCTGGATATGGACCGGCTTGATTTTTTAAAGCGCGACAGTTTTTATTCCGGCGTCTCAGAGGGAGTGGTATCATCCGAAAGAATTATTAAGATGCTCAATGTTAAAAACGATCAGCTGGTCGTAGAGGTCAAAGGGATCTATTCGGTCGAGAAATTTCTGATTGCCCGTCGGCTGATGTATTGGCAGGTATATCTCCATAAGACCGTTATTTCGGCTGAACATACCATGATTAAATTATTACAACGGGCATCTGACCTTACCAGGGGAGGTCAGGATATTCCCGCGACGAGTCATCTTGCCTTATTCCTGAACAGGAAGATTAAGGAAGAAGATTTTCGCTCGGCGGACTTGACAATCAGGAAACAGGCCATTAACCATTTTTCCTATCTGGATGATTCAGATATCCTCTGTACCCTGAAATTGTGGATGGAGCATTCGGATCCAATCCTTTCATATCTCTCGCGAGCCTTAATCAATCGCAGACTTTTCAAGATAAAGCTGTCCGGCACCTCCTTTCCGGAACACAAAATAAACAATCTCAAACAGTTGTCTGTTGATACCTTCAAAGTAACTCCGGAGGAGGCTGACTTTTTTGTAATTGAAGGTGAAATAACTAACAGTGCTTATGATGAGGAGGTGGGAACCATCCGGATATTATATAAAAACGGGAAATTGAAAGATATTAAAGAGGCATCTGACATTAATCTGGAGGGGCTTACCAAGACTGTGCGTAAACATTTTGTGTGTTATCCGGGAGAAATCCTCACAAGGTAATTATTTTATTATTTTTGCAGCGTAAAATTTAAAGAAAAACGAATGGAGTTTTCGGCAAACGATATTGCAGTCTTGCTTAACGGTGAGGTTGAAGGTGATGGCACGGTGAAGGTGAACAATATTTCAAAAATTGATCAAAGCCAACCCAATACGTTAAGTTTTCTTTCAAACATGGCTTACGCCAAATTTATCTATACTACTGAAGCATCCATCGTCCTTGTCAATAAGGATTTTATTGCTGAGACCCCGCTCTCGTGTACGCTAATCCGTGTCGATGATGCTTATTCTGCACTTGCCAAGCTCCTTGAGTTTTACGTAAAATCAAGACCTTCCAAAACAGGCATTGAACAGCCTAGTTTTATTCATGGATCTGCCAAATTAGGTAAAGATGTTTATGTCGGAGCCTTTGCTTACATCGGAGAAAATGTCAGAATTGGGAATCAGGTCCAGGTTTATCCTCATGTTTATATAGGCGATAATGTAACTATTGGCAACCATACGATTCTCTATTCCGGAGTAAAAATATATGCTGACTGTGTGATTGGATCATCAGGAATCATCCATTCAGGGGTGGTGATCGGAGCTGACGGATTTGGGTTTGCTCCCAATACCGGTGCGGCCTATTCGAAAATCGAACAAATCGGGAATGTTATCATCGAAGACAATGTGGAAATAGGGGCAAACACCACGGTCGATCGGGCAACAATGGGTTCCACGATCCTTCGCAGCGGGGTCAAACTGGACAATCTGATTCAGATCGGACATAATGTTGAAATTGGAGAGAATACGGTGATGGCGGCTCAGACCGGGATTGCCGGTTCTGTTGTTATCGGGAAAAACTGTTTATTTGGCGGACAGGCTTCCTCGTCAGGACATATTACCATTGGTGATGGTTCCAGGATTGGACCAAAATCAGGCATATTATCTTCACTTAAACCTAATTCCGTAGTGCTGGGAACCCCTGCGGATGAATATAAAAAAACGATGAAAGTATATTCAATCATCCGAAATCTGCCAAAGCTACGCGATGATGTGATCGAACTACAAAAAAAGATAAAATCAATCGAAACTAACGAATAAAAAGAAAAATTTCGCGAAATGATGGGTATTAAGCAAAATACAATTGAAAGAGAGGCAACCATCTCCGGTAAAGGCCTTCATACTGGTGTTGAGGTTACCTTGACCTTCAAGCCTGCTCCTGAGAATTTCGGATTTAAATTTAAACGCGTTGATCTTGAGGGGCAGCCTGTGATCGAGGCGAATGTTTCCAAAGTTAAAGGGACATCGCGCGGAACGGTATTGAAAGACGGAGATGTAGTGATCAGTACCATTGAACATGTCATGGCCGCACTGATTGCTACAGGTATTGATAACGTTTTGATGGAATTGAATGGTCCGGAAGCACCTATCCTGGACGGAAGCGCGGCCGGTTATGTCAAAACCCTTAGCGAAGCAGGAATTCAGGTTCAGGATGCTGACCGGGAATACTTCGAGATCAAACGGAAGATTGTCTATAAAAATGCAGAAACAGGAACTGAAATAATCGCATATCCTGATGATGATTTCAGTATTGATGTGATGATCTCATACAACTCCTCTGTTTTGCATAATCAATATGCCACTTTTGACAGCAAAACAAAGTTTGCAGAAGAGATTGCACCTTGTCGCACCTTCGTTTTTGTGCGCGAACTTGAGATGCTTCTGAAAAACAATCTTGTAAAAGGGGGAGATGTCGATAATGCCATCGTGATCATGGATCAGCCAATGGCACTTGAGGAACTCAACCGGATTGCCGATTTGTTCAACCAGAAACATATTGAAGTGAATAAGATCGGAATCCTGAACAATCTTACACTCCACTATGATAACGAATGTGCCCGGCATAAACTGCTCGATGTTATCGGCGATCTTGCTTTAATCGGGAAAAGAATCAAAGGACGGATTGTTGCGAAAAGACCTGGACACGGACCAAATACCGAATTTGCGAAATTACTTCAGAAAGAGTATCTGAAAGGGATATCTGAAAATACTGCTCCCGAATATGATCCGAATAAGATTCCATTATACGATGTAAATCAGATCAAAAAAATGCTACCCCACCGCAATCCTTTCCTTTTGCTGGATAAAGTCATTGAAAAAGGGGTTGACTATATTATCGGGGTGAAGAATGTTACGATGAATGAGCCTTTTTTTGTAGGTCACTTCCCTGAAGAGCCTGTAATGCCCGGAGTACTGATCATCGAGGCTATGGCTCAGTGTGGCGGAGTATTTGTAATCAGCTCACAACCTCCCGATGGTGAGTATTCTACTTATTTCATGACGATGGACAGCATTAAATTTCGCAAGAAAGTGGTACCGGGAGATACCCTGGTTTTCAGGCTAAAATTGCTCAGCCCTATCCGTCGCGGAATTGCCAATATGAGAGCGATTGCTTTTGTTGGTGACACGGTGGTTTGCGAAGGGGAGTTTATGGCCATCATTGCAAAAACAAAATAAAAAATCTTAAGATATCGGGATAACCGTTGCTTTAAAAATTTAAAAATGAATCAACCATTAGCAAATATTCACCCAAACGCACAAATTGGCAAAGGTGTTATTATTGAACCGTTCGCTACTGTTTCAAACGATGTAACCATTGGTGACGGAACATACATAGGTCCAACAGCGGTAATCTTACCCGGATGTCGCATCGGAAAAAACTGCAAAATCCATTCCGGAGCAGTCATTGGTGGTGAACCTCAGGACCTGAAATTCAAAGGTGAATATACTACCGTTGAGATCGGGGACAATACAACCATCCGGGAATGCGTTACAGTAAACAGGGGAACTGCTGCACATGGCAAGACCGTAATAGGTAGTAACTGCCTGATTATGGCCTATGTACATGTTGCTCATGACTGTATCGTAGGTGATAGTGTAATCCTGGTAAATTCAGTTGCGCTGGCCGGCGAAGTCATTGTGGATGATTTTGCAATTATAGGGGGTCATACCGGAATTCATCAGTTCTGCCATATCGGAAAACATGTTATGCTTTCAGGTGGTTCACTGGTGCGCAAAGACGTTCCCCCATATATTAAAGCAGGGCGTGAACCATTATCTTATGCGGGCGTAAATTCGATCGGTCTTCGGCGCAGAGGCTTCTCCAATGAGGTGATCTGTCAGATTCAGGATATCTACCGGATTATATACCAAAAAGGGTATAACAACAGCCAGGCTCTTGAAGTGATCGAAGCAGAAATGCAGGCCTCACGTGAACGCGATGAAATCCTCCTCTTTCTGAAAGATTCAAAAAGAGGGATCATAAAAGGATATTTCCCTGATTGATATTTTTTATGTGTAGAGATCTGGCCTACCAGATCTCTACACATAAAAAATAAGGACAAAAACCGCCGTCGCCAGATAGATCCAGAGGAATACCTCTTTCAAAATAGTCTTTTCGTTGAATAAAAGATAATTTGAAACGATATAGGCAACCGGTATGGTAGATAAGGCCACTATCTCAATATCAATGGTAAGTAAACCTAATGCTGAAGCCAGTAACAAGCCAAGCATCCAGAAGAAAATAACAAAATACTTTCGGGAACTGACTTTCATCCGAAGAAAATGAGAGATGACAGAAAGACTGCCGAGTGTGGTCAAAATAGCAACGATGGCTGTGAATGCCAGAAAATACGGGTTTAGAAGATAGTCGTTATGGCGGCTCCAGAGCATGGTGATCAGTTCATTCCACAATTTAGCATAGGCATCTGTTAAAAATGAATAGACCCATATAAAAAGCCACGGAACTCCAAATCCCAGAACCGGGACAGCAAGTAACCTCCAGTTGTCATCCTTTTGCAAGACAAAGATGGAGATCCAAACCAATGGAAACAGCACAACTACAGGGAGATAGAATAATGAACCTATTGCAAGAAAAAAGGCGGCATTAAAAGTATAGGTAATCTCAACTTTTTTATGGAAAGTATCAAAAATAAAATAGATTGAGATCAGTACAAACAATGTCGCCATATGAACAGGCAGAAGTGCCTGTAACTCATGAAGTGAGGACACCGTAACCAGGTAGATAATTCCCGGAAGATAGGACCGTTTCTTCAGGAAAAGAAACCCTGAGCCCATCTGCGCAATAAAAAATGAATTAAAAATCACCAGTACAAAAGCGGAAAAGACCTGCCAAAACGTTTGTGTTTTAAAAAAGGAAAAGACCAGGTAATAGAGTGGCATCGCCCCATTGACTAGATTCAGATCCACCATTGTGGCTGTCTGAAAATTATGGATCCAGAAAAGGATACCAATCAAGGGGATTAACAACGCACTAAACAGCGTATTACTCTTTAAAATGCGCAATAACATATCGTCTTATTTTATTAGATCAAACCCCAAATCCCTGCGAAAAAACTTATCCTTAAATTGAATCACCCCTGCATTACGGTAAGATAATGCAAGCGCTTCACTGAAATCCTTCCCTTTTGAACTTATTGCAATCACTCTTCCGCCATTAGTAATAACCTCATTACCTGAAACTTTAGTCCCTGAATGGAAAAGGATACTTCCTTCAACTTTATCCAGATCCGAAATAACCGCCCCTTTCTGGTATACCCCGGGATATCCCCCCGCGACGAGCATAACCGTTGCCGCAGAAGCTGTATCAATATCAAGCCGACGTTCAGAGAGATTTCCCTGTGCCACCCCTTCAAATAATTCGACCAGATCGGATTTCAACCTCAGAATCACAGCCTCGGTTTCAGGATCTCCCATGCGAACATTATATTCAATCACGTATGGTTCAGAATTGACACTGATGAGGCCAAAAAATATAAATCCCTTGTAGTCAATACTATCCTTCAGTAATCCATTCACCGTAGGGACAATTATCCGTTCTTCCACCTTTTTCATAAATACTTCATCAGCAAATGGAACCGGCGAGATGGCACCCATTCCTCCTGTATTCAATCCTGTATCCCCCTCTCCGATCCGCTTATAATCTTTGGCTACCGGCAGTATTTTATAGCTTTTACCATCCGTAATTGCAAAAACAGAACACTCAATTCCCGAAAGGAATTCCTCAATTACAACAGTTTCGCTAGCCTGTCCAAACATTCCGCCAAGCATCTCACGGATCGACTGTTCGGCCTCTGCAAGATTTTCAATGATCAGGACACCTTTACCCGCAGCCAGTCCGTCGGCCTTAAGTACATAAGGAGCTTTCAGACTGTGCATAAAGCGGATTCCCTCTTCCAGATTTTCTTTGGTTACCGAAAGGTAGGCAGCGGTAGGAATATGATGGCGCATCATAAACTTTTTTGCAAAATCCTTACTCCCTTCAAGCTGTGCTCCTAAGCTGGCGGGTCCGATAACCGGAATATCCCTGAGTTGCCTATCTGCCAAAAAGAAATCATGAATCCCTTCAACAAGCGGCACTTCAGGTCCAACAACAACCATATGAATATGCTTTTCCAATACAATAGTTCTAATTGCAGGAAAATCTGTAACGCCAACTTCGATATTGGTTCCGAATTCGGCTGTCCCTGCATTCCCGGGAGCTATGTAAAGTTGGTTGATTTTTGGACTCCGGCTGATTTTCCAGGCAAATGCATGTTCCCTTCCGCCAGATCCGATGATAAGTATATTCATTTTTTCCAATTTATATTCGCAGTGCAAAATAAACAAATTTTCAGGCTACATTTCGTTTTAAAACACGGAATGTCTATCTTCACCCCTTAGGAAAACATATTAATCGCACAAATCATGGAAAGGAATTTGTCCCGACGCAATTTTATTCAGAAAAGTATCATTTCAGGGATAGGTCTTGCAACCATTCAGCCATTTTCTGCATTGGCAAAAGCTCCGAAACCGAAGATAAGACTTGGTTTGGTAACTTACCAATGGGCAAAAGACTGGGATTTGCCCACAGTGATTGCCAATTGCACAAAAACGGGAATTCTTGGAGTAGAACTGCGAACCGGTCATGCCCACGGCGTGGAGACAAGCATGAGTGCAGATCAAAGAGAAACGGTGAAAAAGTTGTTTGCAGACAGTCCCGTAACCTGCCTGGGATATGGATCAAATTTCGAATATCAAAGTCCTGATCCGGTAAAACTTCGCTGGAATATTGATGAGACAAAGGAATATATTAAACTTTGCAGAGATATCGGAGCCTCAGGGATTAAAGTGAAGCCCAACGGACTCCCCGATGGAGTCGACAAAGAAAAAACAATCGCGCAAATTGCAGCTTCATTGAACGAAGTTGGTGAATTTGCCCAGGATTACGGACTGTTGGTCCGGGTTGAAGTCCATGGAACCAAAACTCAGGAGCTGCCCAACATGAAGGCGATTTTTGATCAGGTTACCGGGAAAAATGTAAAGATTTGCTGGAACTGTAATGATCAGGATCTGCTTCCTCCCGGATTGGAAGGGAATTTCAACAGCGTTAAAAAGTGGATTGGAGATACCGTTCATGTACGTGAATTGAATATCGGGAATTATCCATATCAGCAGTTGTTTGATCTTTTTGCCCAAATGAATTATACCGGATGGATTCTCATGGAAGCACGGACAGATCCTGCCGATAAGGTAGCCGCTTTAAAAGAACAGCTGGTCGTCTTCAATCAGCTGGTGGCCAATTCGAAGAGAAGCTGAAGCGTTTAAAGTAATTATTTATGCCATTCAAAGAAGTTTTTGTTGAACATATTGGTGCAGTAACAATAAGCAGGAATCGACAGGCCGTCAGGTTTAAAATTGCGGTGCGTCCTGACGGGAAGGTCCGGGTTACCATTCCCTGGCTCGCCTCATTTCTGAGCGGGGAAAAATTCCTCACTCAACATCTTCAATGGATTGCCGATACCCGGGAAAAAATGGCTCTAAAACCGGTAGTTCCCAAGAGTATTCAACCCGGGCACCTCTTATCTACACGGAATTATCATTATCATGTATGCCCGGCCGATATACCTCAGTTACGCATCAGGTATTCCCGCGAAGAGAATCAGGTATTCTTCGAGTATCCGGTAAATCAACCGGTCGAATCGGATGAAATCCAAAATAGGCTTAAACTGATGGTTGAGCATGTTCTTCGTTTTGATGCCCGGAAATACCTGCCGGGAAGAATCGCAGAACTGGCAAAAGATATGGGATATTCCTTTCAAAAGGTGACGATCAAGAATAATAAAACAAACTGGGGCAGTTGCTCCGGGCGCAAAAATATCAATCTCAATCTTCACCTGATGAGACTTAATGACCGGCTTATTGATTATATTATCGTGCATGAACTGGTCCATACGGTCATTCCCAATCATGGCCCCCTTTTCAAGGCAACAATGCAAAGTCACTTTCCGGATATGGGTGAACTGAATAAGGAACTAAAGAAAATACATTTAAAATGATCAAATGGGATAAATGGATCGCCGACTGCCGGCTAGGTCTTGAGGACCGGGTTTACCAGCAAGATGATGACATTCGGTCCATCTTTCAGCGCGATTACGACAGGATCATCTTCTCGTCACCTTTCCGTAGACTTCAGGATAAAACCCAGGTGTTCCCCCTCCCCGGAAGCATTTTTGTCCATAACCGGCTAACCCATTCGCTTGAAGTTGCCAGTGTGGGCCGTTCTTTGGGTAATCTTGTGGCCTCTGCCATAAAAGGAAATCAGGAATCCCCATTTATGAACAGGATTGGAGAGATAGGAGCGATTGTTTCGGCTGCCTGTCTGGCTCATGACCTGGGGAATCCTCCGTTTGGTCATTCAGGAGAGTACGCGATTGCCGATTTCTTCAAACGAGGGGGAGGATTAAAATATCAGAATGACATTTCTGAGGAACAATGGTCTGACTTCACCTGTTTTGAAGGCAATGCCAATGCATTCAGGGTGCTCAGTCATCAGTTTTCGGGAAAGAGATATGGGGGTTTTGCATTAACATACAGCACATTGGCCAGTATTGTCAAATATCCCTTTGAATCATCATTGGCCGGTGGTAAACCAAAATTCGGATTCTTCCAAAGCGAAAAGGAGCTCTTCCGCAAGATAGCAACCCAACTGGAAATGGTTCAAATATCCGAAAATCCCTTGCATTATATGCGCCATCCCTTGGTTTACCTGGTCGAAGCTGCAGATGATATCTGTTACCAGATTATGGATGTGGAAGATGCCCATAAGTTGAAGATCCTATCCTATCCTGAAACAGAAGCCCTGTTTCTTAATTTCTTCCATCCTTTCCACGACCAAATAGTCCTGGATAATATTTCGGCTAATCTGACCCTGGTAACCGACCATAACGAAAGGATTTCCTATTTGAGGGCGATGGTGATAGGCAAACTTACCAGGGAATGCGCCCAACTGTTTATTTCACGTATCAACGATTATCCAACTACAGAAAAGATAATTCCGCTCTTCAATGACTTACCCGAACCCTCAAAAAGCGCAATGGATCAGGTCCGCAGAGTATCGACTGAAAGAATTTACAATGACAGGACTGTAGTCGAAATAGAGATTGCCGGCTACAAAATCCTCGGAACATTACTCGAAGCTTTCATAACCGCTGTAGTAGAACCTGAAAGTTTTTTATCGAAAAAACTGTTGTCACTTATTCCCGCCCAATACCAGAATCAGGATCAGACCTTCTATGGCAAGATTCAATCGGTGGTCGATTTTGTATCCGGAATGACCGATCTTTTTGCACTCAATCTGTACCGAAAAATTACCGGGATGGAACTACCGGGATTGGCGTGATATTTGCTCTGTTTGCACCAATTGAACATTTGTGCACCAACTCCAATAAATACAGATAAATATTTTATTGTTTCGTATGCTAAGGCAAAGGAAACCTAATATATTACTACTTTTACTTAACAATATTTTCTGATTTTTTCATCTTCAAGACAACCATCAATTGTGAAGGATTTTCAATTATTACATTTGTACAAAGCTGTTTTTCTGACTTTTGCAATTCTTCTTTTAAACCAGCCCGGGCAATCACAAGAGATACAGGAGATGAAAATTACCGGGAGTTTTGATAAGACTCCTCTTCCTGAGTTTATAAATTCACTAAAGCAAAATTATGGAATTCGGTTCTTTTATAAGGAGGAGTGGGTTAAATCGGCAGAGATAACCGGTACCTTCAAGGATGTACCGCTGATTCAGGCTCTGAATCAGGCATTTAAAGGAAAAGATTTAAATTTTAAGTTTTTCCAGGGAAATTCAGTAATTATTTATCCGGGTAATGTCGACGGACGTTCAGAGACAGGAAGCGATAAATCGCAGGTTCTCGTTATTGGCGATCCTGTGAATCAGGGACGCTATCAGCGGGCAAAGTTACATGGCAGGGTTTTTGACGGTAAAACCGGAGAACCACTGGCCGGGGCGGTGATTTATGTTCCTGAAACGAAAGTTGGGGTAGCCACCAATTCAAAAGGGAGATATTCGATAGAGATGCCAACCGGTGAAATGCATCTGAAGGTATCCTTTCTTAGTTTTGAGGACCAGGTTCAGAAGATCGAGCTGATCCAGGATGGGAATGCCGATTTTGACCTGTTCGAGGAGACCCATAAGATCGGTGAAGTGACCGTTGTAGGTGAAAATTCCAAAGCTTCGAAGGCACAAATGAGTATGATAAAAATGAGTGCTGTTACCATTAAAGAGCTTCCTGTGCTGATGGGTGAGGCTGACCTGATCAAGAGCATGGTGATGATGCCTGGAGTTCAGAGTGTCGGAGAGATGTCGTCCGGGTTCAATGTTAGGGGTGGCAACACCGATCAGAACCTTGTATTGCTCGATGGCTCGCCGGTTTTCAATACAACTCACCTGTTTGGCTTCCTCTCGATGATCAATCCTGACGCGATTGAAGATGTAACCTTATATAAAGGCGGGATACCTGCCTCTTACGGCGAGCGGATCTCCTCCGTAATGGATGTGCAACTTAAAGATGGGAGTGATAAAAATCTTCGCATGAATGGAGGCATCGGACTTATTAATAGCAGATTAACTCTGGAGGGTCCCTTTGTCAAAAAGAAGAAAAGCACCTTTATGCTTGGCGGGAGAAGCACCTATTCCGATTGGCTGCTCCAGCAAACAAAGAATCCGACATTTATGAACAGTGTCGCCCATTTTTACGACCTTAATGGAACGGCAAATTTTGAACTTGGTCCGAAAAATCATCTTAAACTGACAGGTTACCTTAGTGGCGATGTTTTTAATCTAAATACCTCCACACTTTATAATTATGGGAACACTCTTGGCTCATTGAACTGGAAATTGAATATCTCTGAAAAAGTAGTCTCAAATTTAAGCATGGCTTACTCGAAATACAATGTTAAGGTAGATCAGCATGATCCCGTTCTAACTGAAAATAATTACTTACTGAAGTCGAATATTCAATACGGAAGTCTCAAATATGCCCTCTCGCTCTTCCCAAATGACAAACATCGCATCAATGCCGGATTTCAGGCAATTAGCTATTGGATCAAGCCTGGCCAGATCTCTCCTGCGCAAACGATCTCCAACGTAATTTCCTCCTCGTTGCGACATGAACAATCCGCTGAAATGGCCCTCTTTGCCAATGACGATCTCAGCCTGACCGAAAAACTGACCCTTAATCTTGGGGTGCGCTATACCAATTATCTGGATTACGGGCCGGGAATGGTTTACCAATATGCCGCCGGAGTTTCAAGAAGCAGGAGCTCAATCATTGACTCAACAAGCTATAAATCAGGAGCGAATATTAAATCCTACCAGGGATTGGAACCTCGTTTGGCGTTGAAATATAATCTGGAAGACGGCGGATCAATCCGGTTAAGCTATCAGCGAATCCACCAGTTTGTGAGTCAGATTTCGAATACTACAGTGATCACCCCCTCTGATTACTGGAAATCGGCCGATCAAAATCTGGCGCCGTTGGTTAACGATCAGATCGCACTCGGATTTTTCAAGAATCCGGCAAATGCACCATTTGAAACATCGGTTGAGATTTATTATAAAAAGCTGCAAAATATTCTGGATTACAAAAATGGGGCACAAATACTGATGAATCAATATATCGAATCAGATCTGTTGCAGGCCAAAGGTTATGCCTATGGCCTTGAAGTTTATGCCAAGAAAAATTCAGGACGGTTGACCGGCTGGGTCAGCTACACTTACTCAAGAGCATTTCAAAAAGCAGCTGGACAATACTCCGATGAAAAGATTAACGGAGGAGCGTTTTACCCCTCAGTCTATGATAAGCCGCATGATCTGTCAGCGGTTATGAATTATAAGATCAGTCGGCGTTGGCGATTTTCGGGAGATTTTGTCTATTCTACGGGCAGGCCAATTACCTTACCAGAGCAGAAATACAACTATGGAGCCTACCAGGTAGTTGTCTTCTCCGACAGGAATAAATACCGGATGCCCGATTATAACCGTTTGGATGTCAGCATTACTCTTGATGAAAACCTTCGAAAAAAACGGATGTGGAAAGGGAGCTGGACCTTTTCGATTTACAACTTTTACGGACGTAAAAATCCCTATTCGGTATTTTATCAGAAGGGTTCATCCATTCAGGATTCATCGCAAAACAGTTATAACCTGTATACGTTTTCAATCATTGGGGTTCCTGTTCCGTCGATCACCTATAATTTTAAATTCTAATGCAAAAAGAACTAAAATATCTGTTTCTGTTCATGATGCTTTTCGTTTCATGCCAGCAGATTTACCAGCCTGCCATCGACAATGTCTCCGGACAGCTCGTTGTTGAGGCACTGATTACCAATGATCTTACCCGAAATTCTGTTCATTTGACAAGAACCAGTGCTTTTAATGACCAGGTGCAGATACCTGAAGTATCCGGTGCCACAGTTCAGCTTATCCAGATTGGTGGTCCGACAATTCAGGCCAATGAAAGTACTGCCGGAATTTACCTCTTCAATTCAGCTCCGGTGAGTGGAAATAGTTATAAACTTAGAATTATATTATCAAAGGATACTTATGAATCTGAAGTAGTTACAATGCCACCGCTGCCTGCAATCGCAAATTTCTATACTACAAACGTGGTCCAAAAGGTTTATGTAAATAATGGGGGTGATGTTCCGGAGGCCGTAGTTAAGAATTTAAGAGAGATTGAGGCCGATTTACCGGTAACCGGTTCACTGTCCCATTACCGGTTTGATGTGAGATCAATATTGGAATGGACCTGGGATTCAATCCCCGGAGAGTTTCATACCGCATATGGATGGTACTCCTACAATGAAAACAATCAATTTATACTGGCCGGACCTGCCAATTTCAGCCAGACCAATATGCTCATAAAGCAACCACTATTAAAAGTGTCATACAATGTACTGGATTACCTCTATTCCGATACCCTGGTTTCAAATGGATGGATCTTAATTATTGAACAATATGGAACCTCTGCAGGATCTTACAATTATCACCAGCAGCTCAACAGTCAGTTTGCCGCTACTGGCAGCATATTCGATCCGATTCAGACTCAAATCTATGGCAATATCAAATGCAAAACTGATTCTTCAAAGATTGCGTACGGATATTTTGATCTGAATTCCTGTCAGCAGGTTCGCTATTATTTTAATTTGTCGTCACCAACAGGAACTATCACCCTTCGACAATTATTTACATATCCCGATATACCAGACCATGGAGAGATCAAGGCAATAAAACCAAACCCTATTGTTCAACCTTCGTGGTGGCAACAATAATTGTGGCAATTTTCAAATCAAAATGATCAGGATCACCATTCAGATAATTAAAAACAAAGATTTTAACGTGAAAAGAAAATTACTTATTTTGTTACTACTCTTTGTCACCCTAACCGGAAAGACTCAGGAAAGAAAGTATTTCAGTCTCTTTACCGATCGTAATCTGTATACCAGTGGTGAGACCCTATTGTTTAAGATATTTGGCCCGGAAAATGAATCCTCAGGAATTATTCATATCGATCTCATCAATGCCAGCGGGAAAAAAATCGTAGAGATAAATAAGAAAACAACTGATCACCAGGCAGATGGGTTTATCTACCTGCCTGATTCCTTAAGTTCAGGATACTATTTGCTGTGCACCTCAACACGGAACAATCCGACATTAACGTTCAATCAGATATACATTTGCAACCGGTTTACCGGTATCCCGGAAGCTGGTACAGCAATACGATCATCAGAAACCATGATTGTTGCTGAAAATCAGGTCAATGATCTGGAAATCAAAGGAATTGATAAAACCAGTCAAACTAGAAGCAAAGTACAGGCAACGATTCATTTACCGGGTAAATTACTCTCACAAATAAAAGGGAACCTCTGGGTCAGCATTGCCGAGACAATCTCCGGTTATAACTCAGAAAGCTTTCTCAAAAGCATTAAACCTAAAGAAGATCAGATTGTTGAAAAAGATGGGGTAATTCTTGAAGGATTTGTCAAGGATTTTAAAACCGGTGAACCATTTAAAAACGGGATCGTTTTCCTTTCGATTCCCGACTCAATTCCCAGATTCAACTTTTACAGGACCGGATCAGATGGGTATTTTTATTTTCAATTTGACAATTATTACGGGAAAATACCGGTTGTGATCCAGGGTCTCGATCCTGAACGGAAACGGCTTGTGAAAATTGTTCTGAATCATCAGGAAAGTGTTCCTGCTGGTATTTCTTCGTTTGAAAATTGGACTGTTCCACCTGAACTCCGAAAGATCGCAGCACAAAATATTGATGCACTCACCTTCCGTAAAATATTTAACCAGCAGGAGATTACAATCCAACCGGGATCCAGGCCAAAAGCTGAAGCCTATCCTTTTTACGGAGTACCAACCTCGGTAATCGACCCCCATCCGTTTATCGATCTGCCCGATTTCACAGAGATCTCCCGGGAACTCCTGCCGGGAGTCAAGTTCAGGGCTTATAACCGAATTCCCTCATTACAGGTTTTAAACAGCGCTATGCACGCCTATTTTGAAGACCCTCCATTACTTTTAATCGATGGAATCCCTATTCACGATCTGAATATTGTAAAACCACTTGGTTCGAAAGATATAGACCGGGTTGAAATTTGCCTTGGCGAAAGGTTTTATGGCGATCTGGCTTTCCCGGGTGTTGTAGCTATTTACACCTCAAAATCGAATTTTTCGCGTATCGTGGAATCTGACGATCTGATCAAATTCAATCTTGATGTCATTCAGCCTGCTGCACAATTAAATATCCCTTCTGAAAAACTGCAAAACGAGCCCGATCTTCGCAAGGTTTTGCTCTGGAAACCATCCCTGAAACCGGAAGAAACAGTGAGACTCGATTTTGAGACATCCGATATCCGTGGCAGCTTTAAGCTTTTGGTACGTGGCACTACCAGTGACGGATCAGTTTTTTATAAAGAACAAATTTTTGAGGTAAACTAATATGACCAACAGGATACTTTTGATTATCACCCTTTTGGGATTTTTCACCGCGATAACTGCCAACGCGCAGGAGACGATTCAGAAAAATGGGAATACCGAAAAAATAAAAGGAACCCGGTTTATCCCTTATCCCGGTTATTCAGGATCACCCTATTTGACCGATAAGTTTGTAGTTGGGGAGATTGAGTTCCTTGACGGGATAAAAGCCGGGAACCTGGAATTGAGGTACAGCACTTACCGGGATGAGCTAATTTATTATAATGCAGTTATTTCAGCTCAGATCCTTATCGACAAAATCAGTCTGAAAGGGTTCTCATTCACCGATGATAAAGGGGAAACACGGGTTTTTCGCCGCCAGTATTACATCGGGTTATTGCATGAGGAACGTTTCTTCGAGGTGCTGAGCGATGGCAAAGTATCGCTGCTCGTTTACCGGAAGGTCGATCTGGAGACTTGCGATACCTCTTATAATAAATTTGGCCTCGCTTTTCAACCCTCTTTTTATTACTATATTTACACTGCAGATAAGGGATATTCCCCCATTAAGATGAACCGCAGCTCATTGCTTTCAAAGTTTAGTAAACCCAATCAGAAACTCGTTAAAAAGATGCTGAGGAAAAACAAGGTACTAATTGAGGACGAACATAGTTTTATATCCGCGTGGAATTTAATCAAGGATAAGGAGATCGAAATTATTTTTTAAACTCTCATCGTAAAAACCTGATCATGGAATCAAACCGCAGAGAATTTATCAAGCAATCGGCATTTTCTTCTGCCGGAATTGGCATTTTCAGTATCATTCCATCCCCGGTTTGGGCAGACAAAACCTCGCCAAGCAACAGAATCAATGTTGCCCTTGTAGGATGTCGGAGCATGGGTTTCGGCGATCTGTGCCAAAGCCTCGATAACCCCGGGGTAACCTGCACGGCCCTTTGCGATGTTGATGAAACTGTTCTGAATGAAAAGGCGGCAGAGCTCAGCAAAAAATTCAATCAGCATCCCAAACTTTACAAGGATTTCAGAAAGATGCTGGAACAGAAGGATATCGATGCCGTTTTCATCGGAACACCCGACCATTGGCATTGCCTGATCATGGTGGCTTGTCTCGAAGCGGGAAAAGATGTCTACGTCGAAAAGCCAATGGCAAACTCGATTGAAGAGTGCAACATCATGACACGGGCTGCAGCCAAACATAAACAGATCGTCCAGGTGGGGCAACAGCAACGGTCTGGTTTCATCTTTCAAAAAGCAATGGAACTGATTAAAACCGGTAACATTGGGACTCTCCGGAAAATTAATATCTGGGCAAATTTTGAATATGGTATCGGGGCCGACATTGTCCCCGACAGCCCGGTACCACCGGGAGTTGATTATGATATGTGGCTCGGTCCTGCCCCGCTTAGACCATTTAATAAAAACAGGTTTCACGGCACCTGGCGCCATTTCTGGGATTATGGCGGAGGACTCGCTTCCGACTGGGGTGTTCACCTGGTCGACATGGGTCTCTGGGCAAAAGGGATTACCATAGCACCCGATAAAATACTAACCTATGCCGGTAATACTTCGCACGAAAAGAAGGCCCGTGAAACGTTTGATACGATGACCATTTGTTATCCTAAGAGTGACTTCGTCATTAATTATGACCTCACGGCGGGATTGCAGCGCGGCCCATGGGATATGACCTACGGCATAGCTTTCGTAGGCGATCAGGCAACGATAGTCACAGACCGGACCAACCTGACTGTTTACCCCGAGACAGATCAAAAGACCAAAAAATTCAGGACTGAAGAGTATAAATTCACCGAAGGAAAAGATTCTCACAACGAGCATGTGCACAACTTTCTCGATTGTGTTAAATCGCGTCAGACTCCTGTCTGCCCCCCTGAGATCGGACGTGCAGCGGCTCTTCATGTACACATGGCCAATATTGCAGGACGTGCTGGCGAATCGGTGCTCCTCTGGGACGATGCGAAAAACAAATTCACCAACAGCGAAGCCGCCAACCGGTTGGTCATCCCTGAATACCGCAAACCGTGGAAGCTTCCTGAATATTAAATGACCCCAATATTCTTAATTTATATTCTAAACAATAGCAGCGTGCAGATCGTTTTAACATAGAACTTAATATCTATCGCATTGAAAAATTCCGATCTTACCAAATGCCCTGCAAGGGTGAAAAATAAACCATCAATCATTGGAACAATTCTCACTTTCTGTCTTGCAATTGGCAGTTCAATTGGCCTAAGCGGGTGTTTTCACCCGGACCAGCCGTCGGCTTCAAAGAATAATTCAATCCATCAGTATTCCACATTAAGTGCCTTGCTGGAAGGGGTATATGACGGTGAAATGACTGTCGGTGAATTGAAGCAGCAGGGAAATTTCGGAATCGGGACGTTTAATGCCCTGGACGGTGAATTAATTCTGTTTGAGGGTCATTGTTACAAGGCTACCTCCGATTTCAGGATCCTGACGATGGCTGACTCGGTTAAGACTCCCTTTGCTGCCATCTGCAATTTCCACGCGGATACCACAATTCGGGTAAGCCATCCGACAAAGATTAAATCGCTCGAGAATTACCTGGATAGTGCATTGTCTAAACCCAATCTAATCTATGCCTATCAGATTACCGGAAAGTTTGATTCTGTGGTTATCCGGAGTGTTCCAAAGCAGGAGAAACCCTACAAACGGCTGATTGAAGCGTACAAGAAACAGGGTGTCTTCACATTCGTCGATCAGCAGGGGACTCTTATTGGATACAAATTCCCTAAATACCTCAAAGAGGTCAATATGGACGATTTCCACTTCCATTTTTTATCCTCCGACAAAACCAAGGGGGGTCATCTGCTGAATTGCATTCTTATTAGCGGGGAGGTCTCAGTCGCCTATATCCGGAATTATACGTTGCAACTTCCGAACAACGATTACTTTAATCACACGGTGCTGACCAACAATAAGACAGAACTCAAATTGATTGAAGGGGCTGACCGATAGATTTTTTTCCTGCAGACTAGTGAGAGCCCGACTTTGAGTCGGACCCTCACTTTAGCTCTATTTAAAATCCCCTCAGGGATCTAATACGGGTAGAAAATTATGCAAAAAAACGGTATTTCGTCCCGGACGGGACGATATAATTTCTTACGTGGAATCTTATCTACCCATATTTGGTGCCGACGGCACGTCTTAATTCTTCAACCTATTCTCAAATACCATTTTCCCCACCCTGGGAATTTGGTACCCGTTAATCACGTCATAATTCTCCCCAAATGAATTAATGAGAACCCTGTGAATCGTTTGTAACGATAATGCCAAAATATGTTCTGCATTTTTAATCATCTCCTTTTGCGCCAATGCGCAAGCCGAGCCAAGGGCAACAATTCCGGGAACATTTAAGGTTCCGCTTCTGAAACCCCTTTCATGCCCTCCTCCATGGATAAGAGCCGGTATCTTTATCCGGTTATTGCGCTGCCTGATGTACAAGGCACCTATGCCTTTCGGTGCATAGATTTTATGGCCGCTCATACACAATAAATCAATGCTCAATGAATCAACATCAACCGGAATCTTTCCAATGGCCTGAGTGGCATCTGTCATAAATAGAGCGCCAACACTATGGGAAAGTTCTGCAATTTCTGTGATGGGTTGGATCACCCCGGTTTCATTGTTTGCCATCATCACCGAAACCAAAATGGTATCCTTTCGCAATGCATTTTTTAATACCGATAACTCAATCAATCCATCAGGCATCACAGGCAGGTAGGTGACCTCAAATCCTTTGGTTTCCAGATAGTGGCACGTATCAAGAACTGCGGTATGTTCCGTTGCAACGGTAATAATGTGTTTTCCTTTGGCACTATAATTCTCAGCAACCCCTTTTATGGCAAGGTTTATGGCTTCCGTTGATCCACTCGTAAATATGATTTCATAAGCTTCGGCTCCGATCAGATTAGCCACCTGATTCCTCGCAGTTTTTACTGCTTCATAAGCGCCTACCCCAAAAAGGTGTGTACTATTGGCATTCGCATAATTGGTGGTCAAAAAAGGCATCATGGCAGCTAACACCCGTTCATCAACTGGTGTGGTGGCATTATTATCGAGATAGATGATTTGATCTTTGATATCCATGGTTAAAGCAAAAATACCTTTTATATTTTCAGCGTACCTCAAAATAAATATATAAACATAGAAATCTTGCTTTCGGGGATTAAAGGAAGTATATTTGTTTCAAACGAATATAGCAATGCAATGAATAAGATGGAACTAACGATGATGGTTGAGGAGGGGGAAAACGGCTATTTAGTTGGTCAACTTG
>Ga0364873_10059_pt1 | contig 66531 bp, 60 predicted proteins | sample ExccelAu500001D3_2_FD_206928 | JGI IMG/M metagenome (GOLD analysis project Ga0364873, IMG submission 206928) | Enriched cells from Trout Bog Lake Hypolimnion, Wisconsin, USA - BchlTB.Aug07.5000.01.D3 | ecosystem: Environmental > Aquatic > Freshwater > Lake > Hypolimnion/Profundal zone | place... | reverse complement strand
GCATCTTTCGTTGCTTCGCTGTTATAGATCGGGTTGCTTGGGTTGGCGAAACCATGGTCGGCATCGTATTGGTGCAGGTACAGTTTTTTGCCGGCGGCTTTCATATCCGAATCAAATTTGGCAACCACTTTTGGGTTGATCCATTGATCTTTATTCCCAAAATTGCCTAATACATTGCAATGCAAAGTTTTCAGCTTGCTGATGTCCTGCTCAGGCATACCGTAGTACATTACACATGCTGCTGCCTGTTTGCCGGCCAGCAAACTGGTTTGCAAACTCCAGCCGCCGCCAAAGCACCAACCAATAGTCGCAATATGTGCTTTCGGACCGGCATAGGCAATGGCGCCATTAATAATTGCCTTTGCCCGGTCTTCTTTTACCGACTGCATGTATTTACCAGCATCATCGCGGTTAGTGGCAACTTTGCCGTCATAAAGGTCGAGGTCAATGACGTTTACATTGCCCAGCGCATTATAAATTTTTTCCGACTCCTGTTTTACAAAATCGTTAAGGCCCCACCACTCATGCACCACCAAAAGATAATTATTGGTTTGGTTTTTGGCCGGAAAAAAGTAGGCGTTAGCGTCTTTGCCATCCGCAGTTTTGTAGCTGATAGTTTTACCAATACTGCTTTGAAAATGCATTTTCAAAGGATTTTTATGCGCCAACCTGAAATCTTTATTGGAAGCCAGCATAGCGAATTGCTCTGTTGCCGAGGGATTACTGCAGCATACCGTTTTACTTTGACTAAAAGCGATCACACTGTAAAAAACAAGCAGGGTTATTAGTAAAAACCGTTTCATTGTGATATATTTTTATTTGATTTTAAATTCCTTTTTTATAGATGGTTGAACAACCAATATTAGGATATTTTTGTTTCAAATTTTATAATATTTAACATGAGTTCGGGATAAAGAATACCGTTCCCTATCCCAAACTCCGCATATACAATGTTCCACGGGTTAGTAACTTGTCTTTTTATTTCAGCCCGCTTAAATAAACATTTAGTTTTTCGATATTTTGTTTCAAGCCTTCATCTGCTTTAAATGTTTTTACTACCTGTATAAATTGCGCTGCAGTTTCAAAAAGCATGTGCCAGTTAATCAAGGTTGTATCGCCCTGTGCTTCAAAAGTAATGGTAGCTGTGAACTTAGGTCCCGAAACATGGTCGTAAACTATCTTTTTGAGCGGGATGATCTCTTTAAATACGCTTTTGTTTTTATAGTCGGTACCATCGGGACCATGCATTACCAGGTCCCATTCGCCGCCGGGTTTTATCTCCATTTTTGTGATGGTATTGGTAAAACCATGGGGGCCCCACCAATTAGCAATATGTTCGGCATTGGTCCAAACTTCCCAAACCAGTTCAACAGGCGCGTTAAGTGTGCGGGAAATTAGCAATTCCCTGTCTTTAGTTTTATTTTCCATATCTCTCGTTTTTAAGTTTCTCAATATAGGTTTCCATGGCATCCAATTTGGCTTCCCAATGCTGGCGGTATTGATCTATCCAAACGGATACTTCGCTCAACTGGTCCAGTTGGGCCTCGCAAAGCCTGTCGCGGCCTTGCTGTTTAATTTTGATCAAACCGCAATCGGTCAATATCTTCACATGGAGCGAAATAGCCTGCCGGGTGACGTCAAATTTTTCGGCAATGGCATTTACATTGTGCGGTTGCGTGGCTATCATGTTAATGATGGCCCTGCGGGTTGGGTCGGCTATCGCCTGGTAAACATCACGTCTGGCTCTCATATTATGCAAGTAAGTGCTTGCAAATATAAGCGCAAGTATTTACTTGCGCAAATTATTGTGAAAAATTATATTGCCTACCCTGATTTGAGTGATTTTTTGTCTTGAACCATGATTTATAGGATTAAAGAATGGCCAAGATTATTGGCACATTAAATCTCCAACAGAAATCCTAAAATCTTAAAATCCGACAAATCTTAGTTCAGACAAAATCCCAAACTAAATTCTACCTTTATCAAATGGACCCTGAATTTATCACCTATCAAAAATTTAACGACCCCGCTTTGGCGGAAGAGCTTGGCGGACAGTTAGACAATCACCATATAAAGTATTTTATAGAAAAAGAGTCAAGGCCGTTTGACCCGACCTATTCTTTTAACGAAGCTTCGGTAACTCAATATGCTGTAAAAATAAAAAGCGGCGATTTTGAAAAAGTAAATCAATTATTAAAAGACGATGAAAGCGAAGATGTTAGCGAAATAGGTAAGGATTATTACCTGTACAGTTTCACTGATGATGAGCTGATGGAGGTAATCACCAAGGCAGATGAGTGGAGCCCTTTTGATTATGTACTTGCCCGTAAAATATTAACTGAAAGGGGCAAAGATATAAGTGATGGAGTATTAGCAAGTATTTATAAAAAACGAATTGAGAAGTTAAAAGAACCGGACGCCCCGCAAACCGGCTGGATCGTTATTGGCTATATCTTTTCCCTGTGCGGCGGTTTATTAGGAATTTTTATTGGCTGGTTTCTGATGACTTATAAAAAAACGCTGCCCAATGGCGAGCGGGTTTACGAATACAATGAAAAGGACAGGAGACAAGGCAGGATTATATTTTATATCGGCATTGTGGTTTTAACGCTGGCTACGGTTTATAAACTGGCAGGGATATTTACGAATGATTGATGGGATTAGAAAAAACTTCCGAAGTCTGAAGTTTTTCGCACTCATAATTCACTACTATATTTTACTTTCCTTATAAAAAAGAATAAAGTGTCAATTCTTGCGGTAACTCTTTTATCTATATTATGCGAGTTATAATAATAGATGTAAATATAAATAGATAGAAAGGGGGATCTGCCTCCAGCCCCGCCCCAATATCCGTTATTTGGAGCATCACTATCATTTTCTCTCGTAAAATCCCCAATACCAAAAAAAATAACCCATTTATAGCTTATAAAATATAGTTCCTTTTTATCTAAATCGGGTTTTATGTATTTCCTTAAGGCCCTTTTTATAATTAGCCGAACAATTAAAATATTAAGTAATATAATAAAAGCTAAAAACGATAGTGGTATGATAAAGGTTGGCATGTTTAAAGTTTTTAAGTTAAAGATAAACTAAATCCATCAACTTTTATTATGATTAAATTTTGTACTCATTTATAAACTGGCAGTAATATTTACGAATGATTTCTTTCGATAATAACCACCATGTCATTGCGAGCAACGCGCGGCAATCGCGAACTAGGCATATTCGCCTTGCAAAGTTCGCGATTGCTTCGTGCCTCGCAATGACAAATTCTTATAAATGCTCACCTCCTACCCCAAAATTTCCTTAATATCCTCCACCGACAGCGATTTAATAAAGCTTTCCTCTGTAGTTATAAGTGCGCGGGCTACGCTGAGTTTGCGTTGCTGCAGGGCCAGGATCTTTTCTTCAACGGAATCTTTGGTGATGAACTTATAGATGAACACGTTTTTGGTTTGCCCGATGCGGTGCGTACGGTCGATAGCCTGTTGCTCAACGGCAGGGTTCCACCATGGGTCGAGGATGAACACGTAGTCGGCTTCGGTTAAATTGAGGCCCACGCCGCCTGCTTTTATCGAAATCAGGAAAACCCTTGTTTTTTCATCTTCCTGAAACTGTTTCACCACATCACCGCGGTTTTGCGTGCTGCCGTCCAGGTACACGTAGGCGATTTTTTCAGTATCAAAATACTCCCTGTAAATATTCAGTTGTTTTACAAACTGCGAAAATATCAACACTTTATGTCCGCCTTCCAATACGTTGGAGAGCGTATGCACCACATTTTCAAATTTACCCGAATCGCCTTCATAATCGTCATCGATCATAATGGGGTGATTGGCAATTTGCCGTAGCTTTATCAGCCCCTGCAACACATGGATCTGTTTTTGGGCAAAAGTGCCGTCTTCCAGGCTTTTCAGCAGTTCGTTGCGGTATCCTGATTTTACATCTTCATATACCGCGGCCTGCTCCTCACTCATCTGGCAATAAAACAGGTTTTCGGTTTTTGGCGGCAGCTCGGGGGCCACCTGCTCCTTGGTACGTCGTAATACAAAAGGCTTTATCATGGCCTGTAATTTGCGGGCCTTTTCTTCGTCATGTTTCTTTTCAATCGGGACAACAAACTCATTCTGGAAGTAATTCTGGATCCCCAGCAAGCCCGGGTTAATGAAGGTCATTTGTGTCCACAGGTCGTTAACAGAATTTTCAACCGGTGTACCGCTCAGGATCAGTTTAAATCGCGATTTTAATTCCCTTACCGCATGGAATGATTTTGACGACGCGTTTTTGATATTCTGACTTTCATCTAAAATTACATAATCAAAAAAGTAGGTACATAGCATCTCAATATCAATACGGCTGATGCCATAAGTGGTGATCACCACATCGTAATTCGTAAATACCTCCGGCGTTCTGTTGCGCAGCGTACCTGTGTGTACCAGCATTTTTAGCTTCGGCGCAAACTTTTTTGCCTCGTTGAGCCAGTTATAGATCAATGAGGTTGGCATAATGATCAGCGAGGTTGCTTTGCTGCAACTTGCTTCGGTATCTTCCTTATGTTTTTGCAGCAGGGCCAGGGTTTGTATGGTTTTACCCAATCCCATGTCATCAGCCAGGCAGCCGCCGAACCTGTATTCTTTTAAAAAATGGAACCAGTTATAACCAGCCTTTTGGTACGGTCTTAAATGACCGGAAAAGTGCAACGGCATGGCAATATCTTCCAACTCGTCAAAATCGGTAAGCTTTTGCAGTTTGCGACTCATGGAAACGCTGGCCATTTCTCCGTCGGCCAAATCGTTCAGCAGGCCTATATGCTGCCGCTTTAGTTTAAGGTGGTTGCCACCATCGGCAAAATGCAGCAGGTTGCCATATTGCGAAAACCATTTTTCAGGAATTACCGCTATCTCGCCCGAAGGCAATACAAATTCTTTTATATGATTTAGGATATGGTTTTTCAGCTGTATAAAGGGGATTTTGTACGACCCAAAATAAACAATGGCATTAATATCAAACCAATCGTTACTCTCCTTAACCTCCAGATCTATTTTGCTGTTGCCGAATACATAACGTTTTTTTCCATGCTGGTCGGGCTGTTCAATTTCGAAGCCTTCATCCGTCAATTTATCAAAATGCTGATTGATCCACTCAAATATGGAGAAAGAGTGGTCGGCATCATCATCAGGCAAATCAATTTCCAAATTTTTAAACAAAGAAGACGCCGTTTTTAATCCCATGGCTTCCAGCTGTTGAAATTTATTTTTCTCCCATAAAACGGATCTTTTGATGCGGTGAAAAGTATAATTATCCCCATCGCGTTCCATACGCACCGAGATATGGCGTTCGTCGCCGTAGGAAAACAAGTAACCAGCGTATTTAAAATACAATTGCAGTTGCGAGGTGCCACCTTCTATGTAAATGGGCTTTAAAACCGGGCGCGCATCATACTTTTCAGTATTTATGGTAAAGCCCTCGGCATAAACATGGTGCTTTTCAATCAGCGGGGCTACAAATTTCTCAAAATACGATTGCTCAGAAGAGCGGGGAATGGCGATGTAACGCTTGTTCAAAAAAGGAAATAATTTTTTACCTTCAATCTCCTTTTCAAAATAATAAAGGATATCATCCAGTAACATCCAGGCCGGGTGGTTGCAAATGATCTCCGCATTTTTAAACATGAACTCAATGCGCATACCCTGGTATTTGATGGTCGGGAAATACCTGATCTCCTCCGCATCGCGCCTGAAATGAAACAGTACCGTAGCCGTTTCGGTAGCAATTTGCAGCTTGCGGTCGGCCGGATAGCCGTCCTTACTCATTTGGTATAGCAGCTTGTTTGGCAGCAGGCTTAAAGCCTCCGCCATGCGTTTTTCTAATTTGGGCCTGATGGTATCAAAAAGCTGCTCGTTAAATATTTTGGTAAAGAACTCAAAAGGCCTTATTTGTTTTTTATGGAACTTTTTGATAACATTCCCCTGCTCCATTTCTTCCAGTATCTTCACCAGTTTGATATCGGTTTCATCAAGATACGGCAAAAACTCTTTGGCGGTATTTGAAAATAATCGCTGGTGGGTTAATGAGAATTCGCCATTTTGGTTCAACTGAACAATATGAGGCTCAATTACATACGACAAGTACTCGTGTCGGGCAATGGAATAAATTATCTGGCAGGGTTTTGTACTATCGACACGTAACATAGCTTCTTATAAAAAAATTAAGAGAAGCTACATCAACAAAAAATTCAAACGTAATCAGAATTTGGCTTAACCCGAAATGTTTTGTGTTAAATAATTGTTAACATCTTGGGACGTTCATTGGTTCATCTGTTCATTAGTTCATTGGTATTTATGTTGGGGAAAATGTAAATTAGTAACCTTTTTAAATGCCGATGACTAAAGAATTCCTTTATACCTTCATAAAAAAGCAAAACCTGGCGGTGCTTTCCACGCTGACAAAAGACTCAAAACCCGAAGCAGCACTGGTTGGTTTTGCCATTTCGGAAGATTTGGAAATTGTTTTTGATACTGTTAAAACATCACGGAAGTATCAAAACCTTTTACAAAACCCTTTTGTGGCTGTTGTGATTGGCTGGGACAATGAAACAACCGTCCAATTTGAAGGGATAGCGACCGAATTGAATGGGCCGGATGCGGATCGTTATAAAGAAATTTACTTTGAAGTATACAAAGATGGTCGCGAACGGGCCCAAACCTGGCCGCATATTGTTCATTTTAAAATCACCCCAAACTGGATAAGGTACAGCAATTTTAATGATCCGGTTGTTATTGAGGAGTTGACCGGGCCGTTTGATAGTCCGATTTAAAACAGGCTTTTTCTTTGCACATTTATTAAAAACAGCCCCAAATCTGCCGCTCTGCCATTCCAAAAAAATCAAAAAAGCACTACTTAACCTTTGTCAATTGCCTCAAATTACTAATTTTGTTGAAAACCAACAGTCATTGAAGATCCTCATTTTAACACATCGCGTTCCGTTTCCGCAAAACGGGGGCTACCCTATAGTGGTATGCAATACGGTGAGGGGCCTGGTTAACCTGGGGCACGAGGTTTCATTGGTTTCGCTTAACGCGAAAAAAAACTACCATCACGAATATAGTGAGGATGATAATGAGCTGCTTTCCCAAATAAAATACAGAGCTTTTGATATTGATACCAATGTATCGGTATTTGACGTTGCCGTTAATTTATTCAGCAAAACTTCATTCAACCTCAACAAGTATTTCAGCAGCGAATTTGAACGACTGTTAATCCGTGAATTAAAAAACACCACGTATGATATCATCCAGTTTGAGGGTTTACTGGTATCGCTATACCTTGCAACAGTAAGGAAAAACTCCGATGCGATGCTGATCTATCGCGCCCATAATATTGAAAACCAGATCTGGGAGCGGCTTTCTGAGCAAAAAAACGATCCGTTTAAGAAATCCTATCTTAAAATGCATGCCAAAAGGATAAAGAATTATGAGTTGCAGCAACTCAATAATTTTGATGGCATAACGGTATTTACCGAACAGGATAAAAGCACATTGCTTGAATACGGCACAAAAATACCCATCGAAATATTGCCCCTGGGGATAAACCTTGATCATTACAAGCCCGATTTCAGCAAAACCGAATTCCCGAGCCTTTTCTTTTTAGGCTCCTTAGACTGGCTGCCAAACCGCGAGGGCATTGAATGGTTCCTCCAAAATTTTCATAAAGAACTTACCGAAGGTGATTTGCGTGTGCGGTTTTATGTAGCCGGTAATGACATCCCCGAGAGTTTTGACGACTACGACGTGATGGGAAAAATCTTTATTCAGGGCGAAGTAGACGATGCGCTGGAGTTTTTAAACAGCAAATCAATTATGATTGTTCCTTTACTATCAAGCGGGGGCATGCGTGTAAAAATAGTGGAAGGCATGGCTATGCAGAAATGCATCATATCCACCTCATTAGGCGCCGAGGGCATTAATTACGAAAATGGCACAAACATATTGATCGCCAATAACGTGGATGAATTTTACGAGGCCATAAAAACCTGCATCACCGATGAAGAGTTTTGCAAAACCATTGGAATTAACGCCCGGAAATTGATTGAAGAGCAGCATGATCTAAATAAAGTCACCAAAAAGCTGGTGGATTTTTATAAAGTACTTTTCGTTTTCGCCTGAAATAAACCGTTTCGGCGGGTAAATTATTCGCCAATAATAAAATTCCCTGCAAATCTTTTTAATCCATAAATCGTGTTATTTTTGCACCCTATTTATATAATATGAAGAATACCGCATTAACTGATATCCATATCCAGGCAGGCGCCAAGATGGTGCCCTTCGCAGGCTATAACATGCCCGTGCAATATATTGGCATTAATGCCGAACACGAAACCGTGCGCAACGGCGTTGGGGTCTTTGACGTGAGCCACATGGGCGAGTTTATATTAAAAGGAGAACATGCACTCGATCTTATTCAACAAGTCACCAGTAACGATGCTGCAAAACTGTATGATGGCAAAGTTCAATACTCCTGCCTGCCCAATAAAGATGGAGGTATAGTAGATGACCTTTTGGTTTATCGCATCGACGAAAAAACCTATATGCTGGTAGTTAATGCCTCTAACATCGAAAAGGACTGGAACTGGATCTCTGGCTTTAACACTTTCGGTGTGGATATGAAAAATATTTCGGACCGCACTTCGCTACTTGCTATACAGGGGCCAAAAGCCGCCGAAGCACTGCAAAGCCTTACCGATATCGACCTGGCCTCGATGGAGTATTATACCTTCAAAAAAGGGAAATTTGCCGGAGTTGATAATGTTGTAGTATCGGCAACAGGTTATACAGGTGCAGGTGGTTTCGAGATTTATTTCGATAACGAGCACGCTGTACAAATATGGGATGCCATTTTTAAAGCGGGCGAACCATTCGGAATTAAACCGATCGGCCTGGGCGCGCGCGATACCCTGCGTTTGGAAATGGGTTTTTGCCTTTATGGGAATGATATTGACGATACCACATCACCATTAGAAGCCGGTTTAGGCTGGGTAACCAAATTCAACAAAGAATTTACCAACTCTGCGGCATTGCAGCAGCAAAAACAAGACGGCTTAAAAAGCAAGCTTGTCGGCTTTGAAATGATCGACCGCGGGATCCCCCGTCACGACTACCCTATTGTTGACGCTGAAGGCAATAATATAGGCAGAGTAACTTCCGGTACGCAATCCCCTACCCTGCAAAAAGCCATCGGCATGGGCTATGTAAAAACAGAATTTTCCAAAGAAGGCACCGAAATTTATATCCTGATAAGGGATAATAAAATTAAAGCCAGGGTGGTTAAACCGCCTTTTGCCCCCTAACCCCCTAAAGGGGGAACAAAAAGTTCAAGTATGTCAAATAATATCAAAAAAAAAGAGCCCCCTTTAGGGGGTTGGGGGCTACACGTTTGCCTTTCCCCCGGCCTCATTCCGCTTTATCGGGTTGAGGATTATACTGTGGTTATTATCGATATTTTCAGGGCCACCTCATCTATTTGCTACGGGATTGAAAACGGAGCCGAAGCGATCATCCCGGTATCGCAGGTAGAAGAATGTGCAGCTTACCGCGAAAAAGGGCTTAACTACTTATTGGCTGCCGAACGCGATGGGAAAGTGGTGGAAGGTTTTGATTTCGGCAATTCGCCATTCTCTTACACCACAGAAAAAGTTGCCGGGAAAACTGTGGTATTGACTACCACCAACGGCACCCATGCCCTGCACCTTTCGCGTAATGCAAAGCAGATAGTGATCGGCTCGTTTTTAAACCTTACGGCCTTGTGCAACTGGCTTAAAACACAGGATGAAAACATCCTGCTGGTTTGCGCCGGCTGGAAAAACAATTTCAACCTGGAAGATACTCTTTTTGCAGGTGCGGTTGTTGAACAGTTAAAGCAGTTGGATTTTAAACTTGATGATGGCGCTATTGCAGCCAATGACCTGTTCCAGATTGGCAAAGAGGACATAAACCAATACCTCAAAAAAACATCGCACAGCGAACGCCTGAAACAATTAGGCATTGAAAAAGATATTGAATTTTGTTTACAGGTTGACTTAACCGCTGCCATCCCGGTTTTGGATGGAGATAGGTTGGTGAAGTTAAACCAATAAAAACATCAGTGTCATTGCAATGACAAAAGAATACTGCCCCTAAAAAAGTTTCTCATTATCCCGGTGCCTGTCCGCATCCCTGATGCTTTTTTTCGCCAGGTTCTTTTCAAGGGCATCGGTAAGATCAATACCAGTTTGATTCGCCAGGCAGATCAACACAAAAAGCACGTCAGCCATTTCATCAGCCAGGTTAACTTCCGTATCCGATTTTTTAAACGATTGCTCACCGTACTGCCTTGCCATTATGCGGGCAACTTCGCCAACTTCTTCCATTAAAATGGCGGTGTTGGTGAGTTCATTAAAATAGCGGATACCTGTTGTATTTATCCAGTTGTCTATTGTTTTTTGAGCGTCTTTGATTGTCATGATTATAAAATTATTATAAAAATGTCATTTCGACGAGGAACGAGGAGAAAACTTATACGCCATGTTCAACGAACTATTCATAGCGGACTTTGCATGTTGGCTAAGCCTTGCGTATAGGTTTTCTCGCTATTGCTCGAAATGACATAATTTTTGTTTTTTGCGTTGAGAGTCAATGATTATCCTTGTCCTTCGTATCCATAATAATAGTAACCGGTCCGTCATTTACAAGGCTTATCTTCATATCCGCACCAAAAATGCCTGTTGCTATCGTTTTACCGGTTATAGTTTCCAATACTTTGATCATCTGCTCATAAAGCGGAATCGCCTTATCCGGCTTTGCTGCCCTGATAAATGACGGCCTGTTCCCCTTTTTTGTTTGGGCGAATAAAGTAAACTGCGAGATCAGCAAAATATCGCCGTCAACATCCGCCAGGGCCTTGTTCATCAGGCCGTTCTCGTCACCAAAAACACGTAAGTTGGATATTTTCTGAGCCAGCCATTGCAGGTCATCTTCAGTATCGGCATCCTCAATGCCCAGCAATATTAAAAACCCGGTGGTGATCGATCCGGTTATCAAACCATCGACCGTGCATTTTGCCTCGGAAACACGTTGTATTACGGCCCTCATTTTGCTTTGTTAGCTATGTTAATTAAGTGATTGGTTGATTACCTTAAAATCCAAACATAGTCATCTCAATCTATAAATTGACTAACGAATTTTAAATTTAATTACGATTTCATGCCTAATTCGTTAAGTTCGCAAATTATTTTATTTTCAGAATGACAACAAGAAAAGGCTTCACAACTACCATATTACATGCTGACCGTTTAGGCAAACCTGAACATGGCGCCTTGCATAAACCCATACATACTTCGGTAACTTACGGTTATGATGATGTGCAGGACCTGGTAGATATTTTTCAGAACAAGAAAAAGGGATATGCTTATTCGCGCCAGGGAAACCCAACTGTTTCGGCACTCGAAAATAAAGTAACGCTGATGGAAAATGGCTTTTCGAGCATTGCATTTTCTACAGGGATGGCCGCTATTTCATCCACCATAATGGCTCTTATTAAAAATGGCGACCATGTTATTGCCAGTTCTTATTTGTTCGGCAATACCCGCAGCGTTTTTCAGACATTTATGGATATGGGGCTTGATTTCACTTTCGTGGATGCCACCTCTATCGATAATGTCCGCAATGAAATAAAGGATAATACCAAAATGGTTTTTGTGGAAACCATCGCCAATCCCGCCACCCAAATTGTTGACCTGGAACAGATCGGCGACCTTTGCGAAGAAAAAGGCATCATTTACATGGTTGATAATACCATGACCTCACCCTATATTTTTAAGCCGGTAAGCGTAAAAGCCAGCCTGGTGATCAACTCGTTAACCAAATACATCGGCGGTCATGGCAATGCCCTTGGCGGTAGTATTACCGATACCGGTTTATTTAACTGGGCAAACTATGCCAATATATTCGAAGGTTTTAAAAGCCAGGTTAAACCCGAAGTATTGGGAATGACCCAGATCCGCAAAAAAGGGTTACGCGATGCAGGCGGCACCCTTTCGCCGGAAGCCGCCCACTCTATTTCGGTAGGATCGGAAACTTTAGCCTTGCGTATGGAGCGCGCTTGTACCAATGCCTTTTCGCTGGCCACCTTTTTTGAAGGTCACCCGATGATTAAAAAAGTTTATTACCCCGGCCTGAAATCGCATCCGCAGCACCATATTGCAAAAAAACTGTTCCTGAAATTCGGCGGACTGATGAGTATTGAACTGGACGAAAGCATTGATTGTTTTGCCTTTTTAAACAAGCTGAAGCTGGTAGTAAAATCAAGCAACCTGGGCGATACCCGTACCCTGGCTATCCCTGTGGCCCATACCATATTTAACGAACTCGGCGCGGCAAAAAGAGCCGAAATGGGAATACCTGATTCTATGATCAGGCTATCTATTGGTATTGAGGATATTGATGATCTCCTGCATGATTTTAAGGTAGCGTTGGGGTAAAGGTTAGCGATTAGAGGTTGGAGATCAGAGATTAGTTAGGAATGCGGTTTTTTAATCTCTTGTCTCCAACCTCTAATCGCCACGCCCTCGTATCTTTCCCATTATAAATGCGCAGATAGCTTTCATGGCGTGATGGCTATTTTACACAAATTGAGCTTATCCAAAAATCAAAATATATAGGTATATTTGGTTTAAAATTATCCTGAAGAAAACATTAACAAGCATGGAAACTGTTGGAAAACTCACTAATGTGCAAATAGAATTGTTAAAGCTGTTTCAATATAATTTACCGGAAAAGCAATTGGCTGAAATTAAGAATATGCTTGCAAAATATTTTGCAAAAACTGCAACTGCTGAAATGGATAAATTATGGGAAGAAAATAATTGGGACAACGATTTGATGAAGGAATGGGCTAATGAAAATTTAAGAAAAAAATAGTTCATGATAGTCGTATTGGACACGAATGTCCTTCTGGTTTCCATCCCCAAAAAATCAATTTACAGACCTATTCTTGATGCGCTGATTGATGGCAAATTCAATCTTGTGCTTAGCAATGACATTTTATCAGAATATACTGAAGTTATAGAGCAGAAAGCAAATGCTACAGTGTCCAATAACATAGCAGAAATGTTATTGAACCTTGATAATTTGAACAAGATAGAAGTGTATTTTGAATGGAAACTAATTAAAAACGATCCTGATGATAACAAATATGTGGATGCTGCTATAGTAGGGTCTGCTGATTTTATTGTTAGTAATGACCACCACTTTAACATCTTAAATTCTATAGATTTTCCGAAAGTGAATGTTATTGGCATCGACGAATTTCTAAACCTTATACTAAAGAAATAAAAGCCCGGCGTAACTACACGGGGTGTGCCCCCGATGGATTCCAAAAGATATAGACTTTTGACTTAAGACTTTGTACTCAAAACCTAAGCCCTCGTATCATTCCCATTATAAATACTTAAATAGCTGTCATAGCGCGATAGCTCTATTTCCCCGTTTTCCACCGCTTCCAGTACGGCGCAGCCGGGTTCATTAATGTGGCGGCAGTTGTTAAAACGGCATTGGTTCATCAGGGCGCGCATTTCAGGGAAAAAATGACTGAGCTCCTGTTTTTCAATATCTATTACCCCCAATTCGCGGATGCCGGGGGTATCGATGATAAACCCGCCTTGTGGTAGTTCAAACATTTCGGCGAAAGTGGTGGTATGCATGCCTTTATCGCTCCAGTCGCTTACCTGGTTGGTCCGCAGGTCGAGGTCGGGCAGCAAGGCGTTGATCAGGCTTGATTTACCTACGCCAGAGTGGCCAGAGAATAAAGTCACTTTATCTTTTAACAGCTCCTGTACCAGCTCAATATTTGTCCCTTCAAGGGCCGAGACTTCATAACAGGGGTAGCCAATCTTTTCATAAATAGCCTTATAACCCGCCAATATTTCCAGCCCTTCATCGCTGAACAGATCGAGTTTATTAAAAATTAGTTTGGCCGGGATGTCGTAAGCTTCAGCGGTTACCAGGAAACGGTCGATGAATCCTAAAGATGTACGCGGTGATGCTAAAGTAACCACCAATAAGGCCTGGTCGAGGTTTGCGGCGATGATTTGTCCCTGTTTGCTCAGGTTGATGGATTTACGGATGATATAATTTTTGCGCGGCTGCAGGTTGGTAATTACCCCGGTTTCCTGTTCAGGTTCCATGTCAAAATCAACCACATCGCCAACAGCCAGCGGGTTGGTTGTAGTAATTCCTTTGGTACGGAAGATCCCTTTGATGCGGCAGTCTATCCTTTGCCCATCCTTAGTTTGTACCTGATACCAGCTTCCCGTTGATTTAATAATTAGTCCCTGCATATTAAAAGCCCCAAAAGTAATTAAATTAGACTGCTAATTTTTTTGCCATGGCCTTATTTAGCGATGATACCTGCTTTCGCTCCATTAAAGTGATAGGATTGCTTTAATGCTTGTATTCAAACGTTCAATGTCATATTCGTGAAGAATTCCTATTCTACCTTTTAATCGTGATACATCAATAGCCCTTATCTGATCACACAAAACATAAGATTTCTTCAATAATCCATTGTCTGCAGTTGACTCAACAGCAATCCGAATAAATGAAATCCCTTCTTTTTGTTGTGAGGATATTGAACAGGCTATAGTTGAACTGTGCCCGGCCTTATTTAATAAATCAGATTGTATAATAACAACCGGGCGGACTTTGCCAGGCTCGCTGCCTGTTGGCGGATTGAGGTCAGCAATCCATATCTCGTATTGCTTTGGGAAGATATTACTCATCTAAATATTTTTGCAAGTCGTGTAGTGATGCCAATTCAAATTCTTCTTTTAATTCTTTATCAGGGTCAAATTGTTTTAACAATTGCACTTCTTTAACGATTTGCTCCTCCAATGCCTTTTTAGCCTGCCATTTATTATATTGCTCAATGGCTGTTTTTATATAGCTCGACCTGGTTGTTCTTTTAGCTTTAACTTGCTTGTCTGTTTCCTCAAACAATTTATCATCAATCTTTAAAAGGATACTTTTCATAATATCAAATTATATATCAAATATAGATATACTTTTTTATATATACAATTTTTCACCTATCGAAAACCGAAATATTAAATTTCAAAATTCATTATTTGAGATTTACGTCAATTATGGCTTTTTTTGAACTATTATTTCGACAAACATCATGAAAGTAGCCGTAGCCTCCCCGCCGTTTCCAAAATCTATTGAAGATGGACTGTTTCAGGTTAAAAAACTGGTAAAAGAAGCCGCAGCTCAACAGGCGGAGATCATCTGTTTCCCGGAATCGTACATTCCCGGTTATCCTATGGAAGGCTTTGATGTTGAGCTTGGCTCCCCCGAAAAACTACAGACCGCATTGGATAAAGCCTGCGCAATAGCTGCCGAAAACAACATCATGGTTATATTGCCAATGGACTGGTATTCACCTGATGGTTTTTTAAACGTTGCCCATGTGATATCAAATACGGGCGAGCTATTAGGGTACCAGGCAAAAACCCAGTTAGACCCAAGCGAAGACAACAGATGGGTTCCCGGTACAGAGCGGCGCATGTTTGAAGTAAACGGCGTAAAGTTTGGAATTGTGATCTGTCACGAAGGATTCCGGTATCCCGAATTGGTAAGGTGGGCCGCCAGGCAAGGCGCAAAAATCGTTTTCCACCCCCACTTTGGCGGAAGTGATACAGTGGGCGTCGAGCTAAGCGAATGGGGAAATAAACACAATCCATACTACGAAAAAGCCATGATGCTGCGCGCGATGGAAAACACCATATTCTTTGCAAGTTCAAATTGTGCAACACGTTATCCTGAATCGGCAAGTTCACTGATAGGTCCGGATGGGCAATGTATAGCTCATCAGCCCTATGGAAAACCCGGTGTTTTTGTGGCAGAAATAGATCCGGATTTAGCAACGGGATTATTGGCTAAACGATTTAAACCTGAATTGTACGCGGATAAATAAAATAAAAAAAATACAATTTGCTTATTCAAAAATATTCAGCTTACTTTACGGTCGATAATATGACAAGTAACAACACCATCATTACAACAACAACAACCACCGGGATAAAACCCGGAGGAAGATGTCGTATGGTGTAAAATATAAAAAACCAAATGAGCGCCTTCCTCCAACAGAGGAAGGCGTTTTTGTTTAATATTAATTACAATAATGAAGATTTTAAAATTCGGTGGTACATCCGTAGGCTCTGTTCAAAGCATTCAAACTTTATTGAACATTTTAAAGGATGAAGTTAAAAGCAAGGAAAAGCCTGTAGTGGTATTGTCCGCCATGAGCGGTGTGACAAACCTGCTGGTTGCGATGGCCGAAGGTGCCGCAAACGGCCTCGACTTTACCGCCCAATTAGCAGAACTGGAAAAACGCCACTTTGACGTGGTAAAAAATCTGCTCAATGTACAAAACCAAAACCCTGCCTTTACCCGGTTAAAACTCTATTTTAACCAGCTGGAAGATCTGTTACAGGGTGTGCTTACGTTAAGGGAACTTACACCTAAAACCCGCGATCTGGTTTTGAGCTTCGGCGAGCGTTGTTCTACCATTATGATCTGCAAAATTGCCGTTCAGCATTTCCCTGAAGCGCATTGTGTAGATGCATCGGAACTGATAAAAACCGACAGTTCATTCGGGCAGGCTAAAGTAAATATGGAACTCAGCGAGCTATTGATCCGCGGTTTCAGGCAGGAACATAGTGATAAATTACTACTGGTTACTGGCTTTATCTCCTCCAATGAAGCCGGTCAGATCACTACCCTGGGCCGGGGCGGCAGCGATTATACTGCGGCAATATTTGGTGCAGCATTAAACGCATCCGAAATACAGATCTGGACAGATGTTAACGGCATGATGACCGCCGACCCACGCATGGTGAAAAAAGCGTTCTCCCTGCCGGAGCTTACTTATACCGAAGCGATGGAACTATCGTACTTCGGCGCCAAGGTGATCTATCCGCCAACCATGATCCCGGCTTTCCTAAAAAAGATCCCTATCGTTATTAAAAATACTTTCGAACCTGAGTTTGAAGGGACTGTGATCCGGCATGACTGCAAGCCATCCAACCTTCCCATAAAAGGAATTTCATCTATCAATAATATCAGCATCCTTAATCTGGAAGGCAGCGGCATGGTAGGTAAATCAGGTTTCAGCGGAAGGCTGTTTTCCCTGCTGGCCCGTGAGCAGATCAATATCATACTCATCACCCAATCATCATCTGAGCATAGCATCACTTTTGCCATACAACCGGGCGATACCGAAAAAGCACGCTTGCTGATAGAGCAGGAATTTGAACTTGAACTGATAGCCCAAAAACTGGACCCTGTAGTAATTGAGCAAAACCTGGCTATTATAGCTGTGGTTGGCGAAAACATGAAACAAACTCCGGGTGTATCGGGCAAGTTATTCCACGCTTTGGGCCGTAATGGGGTAAACGTAAGGGCCATCGCGCAGGGCTCATCCGAATATAATATTTCGGTGATCATTTCCGGGCACGATCTTGCAAAAGCATTAAACGCCGTGCATGACGCATTTTTTGTGCAGCTGACAAAAACACTGCATGCCTTTTGTTTAGGCACAGGCAATATCGGGCAAACCCTTTTTAAACAATTGAATGCCCATACCGCTTATTTGCAGGAACATAACGGCATACAGGTGAAAATTGCCGGCATCAGCAATACCCGTAAAATGGTATTTAACAGCGATGGCATTTCACTTGATACCTGGGAACAGGACTTACAAGCTTCGCACAAAGCTGCCGACCTTAATGCTTTTGTTGCTGAAATGAAAAGCATGAACCTGCCAAACTGCGTATTTATTGACAATACCGCCAGTCCGAAACCTGTTGAGGTTTACGAGGAGGTTTTTAAGGCGAATATCTCCGTGATCACCTGCAATAAAATAGGTAATTCGGCATCCTACAAGCAATATAAAACCTTTCATGATGCCGCGCAGCAGCATGGGGTTGATTTCTTTTACGAAACCAATGTAGGCGCAGGCCTGCCCATCATCCGTACCTTAAAGGACCTGATGAACAGTGGCGACAGGATAAAATGTATCGAAGCCATTTTGTCGGGCACCATATCCTTTATCTTTAATAATTTTAAGGGGGATGCCAATTTTCATGATGTAGTAAAAGAAGCCCAGGAAAAAGGTTATACCGAACCTGATCCGCGTGATGATTTGAGCGGAAGAGATTTTATGCGTAAAATACTGATCCTTGCCCGCGATGCAGGTTACCCGATGGAAGAAGCAGATGTACATATTGAAAGTGTATTGCCGAAGGCTTGCCTGGAAGCGCAATCCGTTGAGGAATTTTATGCTGCGTTAAAAGCCGAGGATGCTTTTTTTAGTAACCTGAAAGCAAAAGCCGCCGCCGAAAATAAAGTATTGCGTTACATCGGCAAACTGGAGGACGGCAAAGCGGCCATCACCCTGCAAATGGTCGATGAAAGCCATCCTTTTTACACCTTATCAGGAAGTGATAATATTATATCCTTCACCACCGACAGGTATAAAGAACGTCCGCTGGTAGTAAAAGGCCCCGGTGCAGGTGCCGAGGTAACAGCTGCCGGTGTATTCGCGGATTTAATAAATGTGGGAGCGTAAGCCCCCTAACCCCCTAAAGGGGGAACTATAGTTTGAGAGTATGAAAGATAATATACAAAATTTAAATATACCCGCCGTTACTCCCCCTTCAGGGGGCCGGGGGGCTTCGGCGTCCATCTCTGTTTTCGCCCCTGCAACCGTTGCAAACGTAGTTTGCGGCTTCGACGTACTGGGTTTCGCGGTGAACGAGCCGGGCGATGAAGTGATCATGCGGCTTACCAACAAGCCGGGCATCACCATCAGTAAAATTACCGGCGACGATGGCCGTTTGCCGCTTGACCCTGCAAAAAATACCGTAAGCGTTAGTGTTCAGCATTACCTTAACAGTGTTGGGCGTAATGATATTGGTTTGGATATTGAACTCCATAAAAAGATGCCGATCGGTAGCGGCTTAGGTTCCAGTTCGGCAAGTACGGTGGCGGGTTTGTATGCTATTAAAACTTTACTGGGTGATGAAACCGACCCTGCAACTTTATTACCCTTCGCTATGAAAGGTGAGGAAATGGCTTGCGGTCATGGTCATGCGGATAACGTTGCGCCTGCTTTAATGGGCGGCTTTGTTTTGATTAGGAGTTATGAACCGCTCGATGTGGTTCGTTTGCCCCACCCGGCTGGTTTATGGTGCGCCATTGTTTTCCCTGACGTGGATGTACCCACCCGTGAGGCCAGGCAGATCATCCGCAAAAACATACAAATGAAGGATGCCGTAACCCAATGGGGCAATATTGCCGGTCTGGTAAGCGGTTTGTTTATGAACGATATTGACCTGATAGGCCGCAGCATGAAAGATATTTTGGTTGAACCGGTACGCTCTATGCTTATCCCGGATTTTTACAGGATGCGGGAAATGGCAATGGAAATGGGTGCAGTAAGTTTCGGCATTTCAGGTTCGGGGCCGTCAGTTTTCGCTTTCACCCGTGATGAAGAAACTGCCCGTAAGATCACGCAAAAGCTACAGGCGCATTTAACAAGCATTAAGATAGGGTCAAATACTTATGTATCAACTATAAATGATAAAGGGCCGAGGGTGATTGGGTAAGGCCTCATCTAAATCCTCTCCAAAGGAGAGGACTTAAAAAAAATCTAACTCCGAAATTGAAATTCCGAATTCCGAAATAAAAAAATGAAATTATACAGTACCAAAAATCCGTCCACCCGTGTAAGCTTTAAAGAAGCGGTTTTTAACAGCATGCCGCAGGATAAAGGCCTATACATGCCGGTGAACATCCCGCGTTTGGATGATCAGTTCTTAAATAACCTTGACAAATATACCCTGCCCGAAATTGCTTTTCATGTAGCGCAACATTTAATTGGTGATGATATTCCTGATGCTGATTTAAAAGCCATTATTGAGGATGCCATCAACTTCCCGGCTCCCATTGTAAAACTGGAAGACAATGTATTTGTGCTGGAGCTTTGGCACGGACCATCACTTGCTTTTAAAGATTTTGGCGCCAGGTTTATGAGCCGGGTGATGAGTTACTTTTTAGAGGAAGGCGAAAAACAACTGGATGTACTGGTAGCTACTTCCGGCGATACTGGCGGCGCAGTTGCCCTTGGCTTTTTGGGCGTGCCCAATACCCGGGTTACTATACTATACCCCAAAAGCAAAGTAAGCTATATACAGGAACTGCAATTAACCACGAACGGCCAAAATATCCGCGCAGTGGAGGTCGAAGGTACTTTTGATGATTGCCAGGCATTGGTTAAACAGGCTTTTACAGATGTCGAATTAAATGAAAAATTCAGGCTTACTTCGGCCAATTCCATCAATATTGCCCGCCTTGTACCCCAAACTTTTTATTATTTTAATGCTTGTGCACAGTTATTGAGGCAAGGCATTAAAAAAGTGGTTTTCTCGGTACCGAGCGGCAACTTCGGCAACATTGGCGCGGGTTTGTTAGCCTGGAAAATGGGGCTGCCTGTGGCGCATTTCATCGCAGCCACTAATGTAAATGATACCGTGCCTGAGTTTTTAAAGACTGGCGTTTATCAGCCAAAGCCCTCCATAGCTACATTAAGCAACGCCATGGATGTTGGCGACCCAAGTAACTGGGTGCGCATAGCCGACCTGTTTAAAGATGATATAGATGCCTTGAAAACACTAATTACCGGCGACCGTTTTGATGATGAACAAACCCTTGAAGCTATTAAATTCATCAATGATAATTATAACTACGTGGCTTGTCCGCATACAGCAATAGCCTGGCAGGCCCTGCGCGACTGGCAGCAGGATAACTATAAAAGCGATACTGCCGGTGTGTTTTTATCAACCGCCCATCCCTGCAAATTTCCTGATGTTTTCCCGGATAGTATTGCCGGCAAAGTTGATGTGCCTGAACAGGTGAAAGAACTATCGAAAAAGCAAAAACAATCGGTAGCCCTGGGTAAGGACTTTGATGGGTTTAAGGATTATTTGCTGGAGAATAATTAACATCGTAACTTAGTATAATTAAACAAGGCATCATGGATTTACAGGCGGAAAAATTAAATTTGGTACAGGCGGTCTTAGAAATTGATGATATTGGCCTGATAAAGAAAATCAAAAAAATACTTAAAAAAGCTGACCATGATTGGTTTGATGATTTGACCGTGGAACAGCAGCAAGGAGTATTTAGAGCAATAGAACAAGCAGATAGAGGTGAAGGTATTCCACACGAGGAGGCAATTATCCGACTTGGTTTATGAGTTTTTCGATAACATGGATGCCCGAAGCATTTAAAACATTCGATGACAGAATTGATTATCTTGAAATTCACTGGACTGACAAAGAGATTACCAATTTCCGAGCAAGAGTAAAAGAATATCTCGAAATACTAAAAGACAAGCCTTATATTGGAAAAAAGGCTGGCAGGGTAAAAAATGTGCATGTCGGGTTGATATTAAAACAAGTTTCACTTATCTACAGAGTAAAAGTTCTTAATAACGAGATCGAATTGCTTCTATTTGTTGATAACCGCCAGGACCCAAAAAAGTTCAGCAAGTACAAATCCTAAACTATGCTCAATAGATTTCAGCTCCTTGTTACCCTTATTCTTGTATTCACATCTATCAGTGGTTGTAATGATATTTCAAAAAGCGAAAAATTCGATCAGGAAAAATGGAAACAATACAGCGAAGTTGACGGACCTGATAGGGATTTAATGGCTGAAGATCTACTCAAAAACCACAAACTAATTGGATTATCTCATAAACAAATGCTCCAATTATTGGGCTCGCCTGCCAATTATACAGATACAACAAAAACATATTACGTACTTACAGAAGAGTATGATATGATAGACCCGGTATCTGGAAAAAATCTTATTATAACATTCAACAAAGATTCGCTTATTAGTCGTGCGGAAATAGAAGAATGGCATAAACATTAACCTCATGATCAACACCATCATCTTCGACCTCGGCGCGGTTTTAATTGACTGGAACCCGCATTACATGTACCGCACTATTTTTGCTAATGAGGAAGAAATGGAGAACTTCCTGGCCACCGTTTGCACCTCCGACTGGAATGAAGAACAGGATGCTGGTCGCCCTTTACAGGAAGGAACCGAAATACTGATTGAACAATTCCCGGAGCATGAGGCCAATATCCGCGCTTTTTATGGCCGCTGGGACGAAATGCTGGGCGAACCATTTTGGGATACGGTTGAGATATTCAGAGAGTTAAAAAATAGCCGAAGGTATAAAATATACGCCCTCACAAACTGGTCGGCAGAGACTTTCCCGGTAGCTTTGAAGCGCTATGATTTTTTAAACTGGTTTGATGGCATCGTTGTATCTGGCGCCGAAAAAATGCGCAAACCAACACCAGCATTCTATCAAATATTACTCGACAGGCACGAAGTGAACCCTGATAATGCTTTATTTATTGATGATAATTACCGCAATGTTTTAGCTGCCGAGAAAATGGGCATCCAATCCCTTCATTTCGCATCCGCAAAGCAATTGAGGGAGGAATTAATTGATCTTAATATTATCTGAAAATCGGTGTAATCATCATCAACAAATCGGTGTAATCATTTAATAATCGGTGTAATCACTTAATAATCGGTGAAATCAATTCAATAGCAACACCATCCATGCTTCCTCAACCCTGCCCTTTTCAAGCAATTCTTTAGCCTTCAAATGCAATTGCGTTTCACGGGTTTGGCTGTCGCCGATGGTTGCATCGAGCAATTCCTTAATTTCCGGCGATTGTGCGTAAGCCTCAATCTCCTCATCCGACGGCAATGCCTCAACATTACCTAACTGACCAAGGTTATTACCCGTTAGTATTTTTGAGTTCCGTATGGCAAAGGGTATTGCATCAACCCCAATACCTATATTTTTATTGGGTTTGGCTACTAAAAATAAGTTATCAGGGGTAACCCGGCAATACCAATCGCCGCCAAGACGGGCCACATGGTCCATTTTATGCTGATCTATTTTCCCGGAGCTATTCAAAACACCTTCGTTGATATGTATCAGCTTAATTTCAGCAATCACCAGGTTGCCGGCGCCCGGCCCGTCACCTAATGCGATGATATCCTTTACCAAACATTCAAGCTGCACAAAAGATTCTGCTACGCGGGGCGGTTTAACTAAGTCGGATGGCAGTGGAGTTAAGCCCGATTTTATGAATTCGTTCACCCCTTTTTCATATTCCACGCTTGCTAGTGATACCTGCTGCACCATATCGTAATTCACAATATTGATAACGCATTCAGGCACCTCTTTCAGGTTCTCCAGCGTGTGCTTGGTGGTATTGTCCCTCACCCTGCGCGATGGTGAAAACACGCAAACCGGCGGATTAACACTAAACAGGTTAAAATAACTAAACGGACTCAGGTTGATATTGCCTTCCTTGTCCACTGTGGAGGCAAAGCATATTGGCCGCGGGGCAATGGCGCTATTCAGATAGCTTTGTATTTCAACCGGGGAAAGGTCGGATGTTTTTAGTGTTAACATATATTAATAACAGAGTATCATTGCCCTTTTTTGTCTGAACCATGATTTATAGGATTAAAGAATTATAGGATTGGAAAACCTTTATTTAGCTGATCGCACACATATCCCGTTTTTAAATCATGGCAATCTTAAAATCCTATAAATCATGGTTCAGACAATTAAGCAGCAACCAAAAGATCTATTTTTTCAATTCAAGTATCGAAAAATCACTATCAGCCTTCTTAATAATATTCCCCAACATGCCCAAACCAGTGATCTCCATTTCAACAAGGTCACCATCCTTCAGCCATTGCGGCGTATAGTTTGCATCATTCAATAAACCGGTTCCGTTGAGCTCCAGGAAACATCCTGTACCAACTGTACCCGAGCCTATCACATCGCCGGGAAGCACATCGCAACCGTATGCGCAGCGCTCAATAATTTCGGCGAAGGTCCATTCCATATCGGCCATATTACCTTTCGATACCTCTACGCCATTCACAGCGCACTTCATTTCCAGGTTATAGGCATTGCCGGTATGCCCGGGTTTTGGAGCAACTTTATATTTCTCCAATTCATCAGGGGTAACCAACCATGGGCCTGTTACCGTACAAAAATCTTTGCCTTTTGCAGGACCAAGGTTCAGCATCATCTCTTCCAATTGCAGCGTACGGGCGCTCATATCATTCATGATCATGTACCCGGCTATCAGGCTGTCGGCCTCAGCTGCACTGATATTGCGGGCCTTTTTGTTCAATACAACAGCCACCTCCAGTTCAAAATCCAGTTTCTGAAAATGATCGGGCATGCATTCAATCTCGCCTGCACCCTGTACAGCGTTATGGTTGGTGAAGTAAAATATAGGGTACTGGTCAAACTCCGGGATCATGGGCGCTTTGCGGTTACGCCTGGCTGCTTCCACGTGCTGCCGGAAAGCATATCCGTCTCTGCACGATGTTGGGTGCGGAACCGGAGCGATCAATTCAAAAAACAATTCCTGTTTGGCGTCTGTCTCTCCCGAATTGATCTTTCTGTTTACACGATGGGCGCGTTCCATAAACTCATCGCCTCCCCGTAAAAACTCATTCATATTATCAGGGATCAGCTTATCGCAGGAGTTAAGATTATAAATATACCCCTTCACGTAAACACCCAAATGCTCACGGTCTTCTGTTTTGTAGGAAACTAATTTCATAGCTTATCTGGTTATGGATTCAAACATAAGCATTTTAGTTGATTGAAATAATCCGGTTAATTATTTAGATAGCGTTTGTGATAAAGATCATAATTTAAAGCCACTGGCCGGGAATTAGCAGCAGCAGACCATCAATCCTCACCCCTATTGCAGGTTTAAAATATTAACTATAGCTTTGTAAAACCAATTTATGAGCATACAAAAGCATTTTTATTTTTCCCTTGGCCTCACTTCTATGAGTGATGCTTCTTCTTTCAGGGATGCTGTGCTCGCTAAGATCGTTTTGGCGCAATACTAATTTGTTGGAAGGTTGTAAAGTTGAAAGGTTGTAATGTTATTATGATCGTTTGCTTTAAAACTATTCCACCGCTCCAATCGTTATATTTATAACGTTGATATGCTGCATGTTGATGCTTATTCAACTTTACAACATTTCAACCTTACAACATTCCAACGTTTCAACATTTCAACAACAACACCATGCCTGTTTATCATACTTTAGGAGCTATCCCGCCAAAGCGGCATACGCAGTTCCGTAAGCCCGATGGTACTTTATACGCCGAAGAACTGGTATCAACTGAAGGTTTTTCGAGCCTGTATTCGCTGGTTTACCATGTTTATCCGCCCACCATCGTAAAGGAACTGGGTGAACCATATTCCGTGGAGCCAAAGATCGCCCGCGAAAAACACCTGAAACATACCAGCCTGCTTGGCTTTAAAATTGAACCAGTTGATGATTATCTGGAAAGCCGCAAACCTGTGCTGGTAAACAGCGACCTGCATATCTCGCTGGCTGCCCCGCGTAAATCAATGACTGACTATTTTTATAAAAACAGCCAGGCCGATGAGGTTGTGTTTATTCATGTGGGATCAGGCACGCTGAAAACCGGATATGGCAACATCAAATTTGCCTATGGCGATTACCTCGTAATCCCGCGTGGCACCATTTATCAGATGGAATTTGACACACCGGATAACCGTTTGTTTATTGTGGAGAGCTTTAGTCCGATACGGGTACCAAAACGTTATACCAACGCCTATGGTCAGCTTACGGAGCAATCGCCTTATTGCGAGCGGGATATTAAACGCCCAACAGACCTGGAAACCCACGATGAAAAGGGCGATTTTAAGGTGCTCATCAAAAAACAAGGACTCATTTACCCCTACATCTACGGAACGCATCCATTTGATTTTATTGGCTGGGATGGCTTTCATTATCCATGGGTATTTTCTATCCACGATTTTGAGCCGATTACCGGGCGCCTGCACCAGCCACCGCCGGTACACCAAACTTTCGAGGGGCATAACTTTGTGATCTGCTCCTTTGTGCCGCGCAAATACGATTATCACCCGCTGTCTATCCCGGCGCCATATAACCACAGCAATGTGGACAGCGACGAGGTATTATATTATGTGGACGGCGATTTTATGAGCCGCAAAAGCGTAGTAAAAGGCCAGATCACTCTGCACCCCGGTGGCATCCCCCATGGGCCGCACCCGGGAACGGTTGAGAAATCTATAGGCAAGGAATCAACGGATGAATTAGCGGTGATGATTGACCCCTTCAGGCCGCTGATGCTAACAGAAGATGCAGTTAAAATTGAAGACGAAAATTATTATAAAAGCTGGGTGGGGTAGGAATTTGTTGGAAGGTTGGAATGTTGTAAGGTTGAAAAGTTAACCTGGCAGCTGCAAATATCTAACCGCACAACAACATTACAACATTACAACATTTCAACTTTACAACATTCCAACAACAAAAAACACATGGAAACACTAACCATAGATAAACCAACAAAAACAGCTGATTTTTTACCGTTGAACGGGACTGATCACGTTGAATTTTATGTAGGTAATGCCAAGCAGGCTGCCTATTATTATAAAACCGCCTTCGGTTTCCAGGATCTTGCCTATGCAGGCCCGGAAACGGGGGTACGCGACAGGGTATCATACGTTTTACAACAGGACAAAATTCGGCTGGTATTAACAACGCCGCTAAAATCAACCGATCCGATTGCTGAACATATTAAAAAGCATGGCGACGGCGTAAAGATCCTGGCCTTATCGGTTGATGATGCATTTGACGCTTTCGAGCAAACTACAAGTCGTGGCGCTATCCCTTACCTCGAACCAAAAATCATGAGCGATGAACACGGCGAAATAAGGATCAGCGGGATAAAATTGTACGGAGAAACAGTTCACCTGTTTGTGGAAAGGAAAAACTACAAGGGCGTATTTTTACCGGGCTACAAAGCAATGGAATCGCACTATCAGCCATCCGGCACCGGCCTGCTTTACATTGACCACTGCGTAGGTAATGTAGGCTGGCATAAAATGAATGAATGGGTGCATTTTTATGAGGAGATAATGGGTTTCAAAAATATTTTAACCTTTGATGATAAGATGATCTCGACCGAATATTCGGCCCTGATGAGCAAGGTAATGAGCAATGGGAATGGCTATGTTAAATTCCCGATCAATGAACCCGCTGAAGGCAAAAAGAAATCGCAGATAGAAGAATACCTGGAATTTTATGAAGGAGAAGGGGTACAGCACCTTGCCCTGGCTACGCATGATATTGTTAAAACTGTGACCGCTTTGCAAAGCCGGGGTATTGAGTTTTTAACGGTGCCCACAACCTATTATGATGAGTTAACCGATCGTGTTGGTCATATTGATGAGGACCTTGAGCCATTGAAAAAGCTCGGCATTCTGGTTGACCGTGATGATGAGGGCTACCTGCTTCAAATATTCACCAAGCCTGTAGAAGACAGGCCCACACTGTTCTTTGAGATTATACAGCGCAAGGGAGCCAAGTCATTCGGGGCGGGTAATTTCAAAGCCCTGTTTGAAGCCATTGAGCGCGAACAGGAGTTGAGAGGAAACCTTTAAAATTTCGGAATTCGGATTTTCGATTTCGGAATTTTCAGGAATGTTTTCATTCTAAAATTTACTTTTAAGCCGGATCTTTATCCGGCTTGTTTTTTGCTATGAATCCCGAAGATTTATCAATTTATTGAAGCAAAAATCCAATGCATCCTACCTTGCCGGGATGAAGCGTTTTCGGATTGATGACACTAAGGCATTGGGTATTCCAATCCCCGAATTGAGGAAGCTGGCCAGGGTATTAAAGAAGGACCACAAGCTTGCGCTTCAAATTGGGAAACCGGTTTTCACGAAGCCCGGATCCTTGCATCCATGATTGATGATCCGATTCTCGTTACAGAAGAACAAATATATAATTGGGTTAAGGATTTTAACTCATGGGACATTTGCGACCAGGCTTGCGGCAATTTATTTGACCGTACACCTTTTGCCATCGAAAAAGCTATTGAGTTCAGCAGCTATGATGAGGAGTTCATAAAACGCGCCGGCTTTGTCTTGATGGCAGAATATGCAATGCACAATAAAGCGGCAACAGACGCCGTATTCATTGATTTACTGGCGTATATCGAGCTTGAAGCATGGGACGAAAGGAACTTTGTGAAAAAAGCGGTAAACTGGGCATTAAGGCAAATAGGCAAAAGAAACCCGGCCCTGGGTGTTGCTGCCATTGAAACTGCCAGCCGTATTTCGCGGCAAAACAATAAGGCAGCAAAATGGATAGCGGCCGATGCAATAAAGGAGTTGAAAAAAAAGGAAGCTCCTTAAATCAAAAAATGGTTAATTTTTACCCGTTTCAACAGGCATTATATTTTTATATTTTGCCAGGCAAAGCCAACATTTTTTTGAATTTTTCGTAATAGGAATCCCTAACTGTTTTGGAGGTTTTATTTTTGGCACAGATTTTTCTATACCACCCTGCAAACTTGGTTAAACTTAAATGATCTGCCTGTATAATATATGAGTGTTTTGGAAGGGAACAATTTTAATAGTGATGATGCATCCCATCTTGCACAAATAATTGATCATATCAATGTAGGCATCTGGGAGTTTAACATCAACACCAGGGAGGTTAAATGGTCTGCCGGTTTTTATACGGTATTGGGCTACAAACCCGGCGAAATAGAAGCTTCCTACAATTTCTTTCTGGAACAACTGCTTTACTACCACGATAAACCGGCATTTATAAAAGCCATTAACACCCGTAATCCTGACAATAGCAATACAGTTCATATCAGGCTGTTAACAAAAACATCAGGTTACCAATGGTTTGAAAGTACAACCAACAGGTGGGAAGATGCTGATGGCCCTAAATTTACCGGTACTTTAATCAATATAAACCAGGCTAAGCTTTTGGGCCTGCGCTCGGCTCAAAACGATTTCTTTTTTAACGAGACAGGTCTGATAGCAAAAATAAGCGGCTTTGAAATTGATGTGCCGGGCATGAGCCTATCATCATCAAAAGAAGCATTTGATATTTATGAATTAAATGACCAGGTTAAATTAAGTATTGAGGAAGCCATCAGCTTTTTTGAGCCGCAATACCGCCCTCTGCTCAATGAAGCCATTGACAATGCCACTAAGTTTTGCAAACCTTTTGACATGGAACTGCTGTTTAAAACGGCTAAGAACAATGTAATTTGGGTTAGGGCAAAAGGGGTGCCGATTATTGACGATTATGGCAAATGCCTGAAAATAAGAGGTATTTTTCAGGATATTGATAATATAAAAAAGAAGGGGCTCGCCTTACAATCGTCCATCAATTTACTAAACGACCAAAATAAACGCCTTCAAAATTTTGCTTACATAGTGGCCCATAACCTGCGCTCGCACACAGGGAATTTGCAGTTTATGGTTAATTTATTTGAAGAAAGCGACTCAGCCGATGACCGTACCGAGGTTTTTTCCCACATTAAATCAATAAGCGACAGCCTTAAGACTACCATTGACCACCTTAACGAAATTGTTAAAATACAAACTGAAATTGAAAATGAACGGCAGGTACTTGAATTTGAAGAGGTATTTAAAAATGTAGTTTCGGCCCTGAAGAGCAATATAGAAACTGTGGACGCAAAAATTGAATATGATTTTACAAAGTGTCCGGTTATCAGTTATATACCGGCCTACCTTGAAAGCATCATCCAAAACCTGCTGACCAACTCTTTAAAATACCGGCATCCCGACAGGCAACCTGTGATCAGTTGCCGGACTGTTAAGGACCATAACCATATTTACATGCTATTTGAAGATAACGGCGTCGGCATTGATATGGACCGTTACGGCGACAAAATTTTCGGCATGTATAAAACATTCCACCAAAACTCCGATGCAAAGGGCATTGGACTATTCATTACCCGTAACCAGATTGAATCGCTCGGCGGTACCATTAAAGTCGACAGCACAGTAAACGTGGGGACTAAGTTTACGATAAGATTAGTTTAGTGAGTAGTGAATGGTGAGTTTTTGCAACTTTACTACCACCTACTACTCACAATTCACTACTCACAATTCACTCGATAAAACTTTCCAGCAGCTTAAAGCCTTCCTTAGTTTCCAGTTGGACTTTGTTAATGGTTTTTGGCAACAATATGCAATCGCCCATTTTTACCGGGTAATCGGAGCCGCCAGTTTTAACAGTAAATTCACCTTCAACGCATACATAGATCACAAAAGAATCCAGGCCAGAATAATCCTTTTCGGTATGCTCAGTAAACTCCATTAAATTGGTTGTGAAATACGGGCAGCTCACCAACTTAACCGTTTTATTTTCTTCAGGCTGATAAGCTGTTTTATATTCAGGATAGTGTTTAAAATCAATAGCAGCAAGGGCTTCTTCGGTGTGCAGCTCGCGTTTGTTGCCTTTATCATCTACACGGTCAAAATCATAAATACGGTAAGTAATGTCTGAGGTTTGCTGTATTTCGGCAATCAGCAAACCTTTACCAATGGTATGTACCCTGCCCGCCGGCAAAAAGAAAACATCGCCGGCTTTTACATCTTCCCGATTTAAAATGTCGGTTAAATGACCACTGTTGAATTTTTCCAGGTATTCCTGTTCATTAAGTTCTTTGTTAAAACCTGCAATCAGCGTGGAGCCGGGGTCGGCTTCAATCACGTACCACATTTCGGTTTTACCAAAAGAGTTATGCCGTTTTTTTGCCAGTTCGTCATCGGGGTGCACCTGGATAGAAAGGTCCTCATTGGCGTCAATAAATTTCACCAGCAAAGGGAAAATATTACCAAAATGGTCATAAACCTTTTTGCCAACCAAATCACCCTGGTACTTCTCCAACAACTCTGCCAGCGATTGGCCGGCAAGTTCGCCATTGGCAACCACAGACACATCAGACTTAACGCCGGATATTTCCCATGTTTCGCCGCAGTTGGGCAATGAGCCAAAATCCTTGTGCAGGTAAGTGTTTATTTTTTGACCACCCCAAATTTTATCTTTGAATATGGTTTTAAATTTTAATGGATATAGTGATGACATTGCGGATATTGATTATTTTGGAGAAATGATAATTTTTTGGATGTCTATTTTAGGAACGATTGTAATATTATGTTGAGTTCTTTTTCTGATATGTCCTCTTTTTCCGATTTATCGTAAATTGTTGCGAGAGTAACTATTTCCTGTAAGACTTTTACATAGGTTATGGCCCTGGCGCCGCCACGTTTACCTTTAACCCTTACTCGCAATACTAATTCTGATTTTGTAAAATCCATTGCCAATGGAGCTACCCTGAATTGGATTTTCTTCAAGGGAATCCACTAACTCTATAAATTCGGATTTCAAAGATGGGTATTTCTTTATTAGCCGCTTTAATTCATTGGCAAATCGCTCGGTATTCTGTACCTTAAAGCTCATTGATCAAATCCCGGGCATTTTTTAGTTTTGATTTACCTGCTTCAGCCATCTTAATTTCGTCAATAGCGTCTTTCAAGTCATCAATTATCGAAACATGATCCGGGTAATCAGACTTTTCTTCAACTTGGATTCCTAATCTGTTAGCCAGGTCGAAAATCAGGTTATAATCTTTGGGGCTGATATTCTTCAACACTAATTCCATACTCAAAGTTAAAGAATTTACATTAATGGTGCAAGCAAATATTACCCGACGATATTGCAGCTGATACTTTTTTTACCTGAGCGACATGCCAGCCGTTTTCACCGCAGCCAATTATTGCCGTAAGCTTCATAATCAAATAAGGTAAAAAAATATAAAAAAGGTCCGCATAGAATCTACACGGACTTTTAATTTATTTCAAATAAGGAGTATTATTTCCCCAGTTTCTTTTTCAAATTCTCGTCAATAGCGGCCAAAAATTCTTCGGTATACAAATAATCAGTACCGTGTTCAACTTTTGGTTTTATGGTGATGGCCAAATCCTTGGTCATTTTACCGCTTTCAACAGTTTCAATACAAACTTCTTCCAAAGCTTTGCAAAAAGTGATCAGTTCCTGGTTGTTATCAAGCAAACCACGGAATTCCAAACCACGTGTCCATGCAAAAATAGACGCTATCGGGTTGGTTGATGTTGGCTTACCTGCCTGGTGATCGCGATAATGACGGGTTACAGTACCGTGTGCAGCTTCCGCTTCCATAACGGTGCCATCAGGTGTAACTAAAACCGAGGTCATTAAACCTAATGAGCCAAAGCCTTGCGCAACAGTATCCGACTGCACGTCACCATCATAATTTTTACAGGCCCAAACAAAATTGCCATGCCATTTAAGCGCTGACGCAACCATGTCGTCAATTAAGCGGTGCTCGTAAGTAAGCTGATTAGCTTCAAACTCGGCTTTAAATTCCTTTTCGTAGATGTCCTGGAAGATATCTTTGAACCGTCCGTCGTATTTTTTAAGGATGGTATTTTTGGTCGACAGATATAAAGGCCATTTTTTTAATAACGCCTGGTTAAAACAAGCCCGTGCAAATCCAATGATAGATTCATCTGTATTGTACATAGCCAATGCCACGCCATCACCTTTAAAATTAAAAACTTCAAATGATTGTTCTGCGCCACCATCTTCAGGTGTGAAGGTAATAGTCAGTTTACCTTTTCCTTTGGTCACAAAATCGGTTGCCTTGTACTGATCGCCAAAAGCATGACGGCCAATACAAATAGGAGCTGTCCAGTTAGGCACCAAACGCGGCACATTGGCCATTACTATAGGCTCGCGAAAAACAGTACCATCCAGGATATTACGGATAGTGCCGTTTGGCGATTTCCACATTTGTTTTAAATTAAATTCTTTTACACGTGCTTCGTCGGGCGTAATAGTAGCGCATTTAATACCAACGCCGTATTGTTTTATGGCATTTGCAGCATCAATAGTTACCTGGTCGTTCGTCTCATCGCGATATTCAATTCCAAGGTCATAGTATTTGATATCAATATCCAGGTACGGGAATATTAATTTGTCTTTGATAAACTTCCATATAATACGGGTCATTTCATCGCCATCCAGTTCAACTACCGGATTTTCTACTTTAATTTTTGACATATTGATGCTTTTTTTAATCGGCACCAAATATATAAAATTGTTCATTAGTTAATTGGGTGAGTAGTTGATTATTGAGTAGTTTGGAATTTATCTCAATACAACTTCATCAACAATTAATTCACGCCCGATGTTGTATTTATAAACTTTGATGTTACTTTTATAAAATAAATCATTAATAATCGGGTTATACCTGTTAATTAAAAGCGCTGTAAATACATTATGATAAAATCGATCACAAGAACAACCATATTAACCCTGATTGTTTGTTTAACTACACTAATAACGAAGGCGCAAATAGGTTACGATTTTTCGCATTATGAAATTGGTGTTGCCGCAGGGTTCGACCAGGTATCAGGAGCGGCCCAAACGCAAACGATGACGCAATCCATTCATTTTAATTTAACTTATAATGCTACCCCGTATACCAATTTTGTTTTTGAGGCCCAATTGGGAAGACTCACCGGCGGCGATTCATTGCATACCTCAACAGGCAGATATTTTAACAATGATTTCAGCGCATTTATATTCAGGGGGCAGCTGCAATTCGGGGAGTTTTTAGATTACGAACACAGCGCATTTAAAAATGCCATTAAAAACTTTTATGTTTCTGCCGGCGCCGGTTATATTGTAAATCATATCACCCAAATAAACAGGTATTCCATCCAAAATCCCGGGCTTTATACAGGTGGCATGAATAGTAGTAATGAGCCATTTGTTCCGCTTCGTTTAGGGTACGAATTTAAAGTTTATAACCAATACCAGCAGCCCGCCTTTAAGGTTGACCTGGCTTACGAGTACAATTTAGTATTCGGGGACGGTGTTGATGGTTTTACCACCGCCATGCACAACGAGGCTTATTCGCAGTTTATTATCGGGATAAAATTTGCTATTGGCGGAGACATTGTTTCCTATAGAAAGCAGATTCATTATTAGCCATTTCCGGGGCGAAAATATTGTGCAATTTATAATCATTATAAGCTTCAATTTCTAAAAAAACTTACAATATTTTATAATTAACTTTGATTAGTGACAAGGTTTTTAGGCTATAATCTATAAAACTAAAACTATGAGCAAAGAAACATTTTACCCCGGCTTTAACGATGAGGGTGAAGACAGGGACAGGACATTGATAGATGACCTGGGCGAGACCACTGACCAGGAAGACCTGAGTTATAATGCTGATGAAGACAGCTTTGAATACGATGTAAAAAGCGACGACCCCGACTATGTACATCCGGACCCTTACAACACATCGGTAAAAAACGGGGAGGACATGAACTCCACTTACGATGAGGCAAACCCTTTTGATGCTGTTGATGAGTATATCCCAAAAGAATCGCTGGAAACAGATGTCGATAAATTAGGGATGCACATTGATAATGGTGAAATTGTGGAACTTGACGTAACCGACCGGGTGCTTGCCCATACCGCCGAAGACGACCGTGATGACCTCGATGAAGAAGGCTATCCGAAGAATGACCGGAGATGAAGATGAGATGTGCAAATGTGTAGATTTCAGATGTGCAGATGATTGAATCGGCTTGAGAATAGTTTCACATCTGATATCCGCGCGTCCGACATATGCACATCTGCACATCTGATATCCGCGCGTCCGACATATGCCCATCTGCACATCTGATGTCCGCGCGTCCGACATATGCACATCTGCACATCTGATATCCGCGCGTCCGACATCTGCACATCTGCACATCTGATATCCGCGCGTCCGACATCTGCACATCTGCACATCTGATGTCCGCGCGTCCGACATCTGCACATCCGCATATCTGCACATCTGCATATTCTCTGTCAGCCTTTGGCAATCCTTACATCACCCCTCAAAAATCTGCATATTAACTATTATCTTTGCGCCGTAGTAACTGACAAATTTTATGCTTAAAGGATTTTTTAACGTTCCTGCTCCGCAGAACGAGACTGTATTGAATTACGGTCCCCGCAGCGTTGAGCGCGCGGCGCTTAAAGCCGCACTGGACGCAGCGCGCGCCCAACAAATAGACATCCCCATGTACATTGGCGGCAAAGAAGTACGGAGCGGCAAAACCGCCCAAATCCGTCCGCCACATGACCATCAGCATGTATTGGCTACCTTTCACCAGGGTGATAAAAGCCATGTTACCGCTGCCATTGATGCTGCATTAGCTGCAAAAGCCGATTGGGAAAATCTTCCATGGGAACAAAGGGCTGCTATATTTTTAAAAGCTGCCGACCTGCTTGCAGGGCCATACCGCGCTAAAGTAAACGCGGCCACAATGCTCGGTCAATCAAAAAATGCTTACCAGGCCGAAATTGACAGCGCTTGCGAACTGATAGACTTTTTGCGTTTTAATGTGCAATACATGAGCCAGATTTACCAGCAGCAGCCCCCAATATCAGGCAAGGGTGTGTGGAACCGTTTGGAACAACGTCCGCTGGAAGGTTTCGTTTTTGCTTTAACCCCTTTTAACTTTACAGCTATTGCAGGTAACCTGCCAACTTCTGCCGCCCTGATGGGTAACGTGGTGGTTTGGAAACCGGCCAATACCCAAATATACGCAGCCAATGTGCTGATGCAGGTTTTCATTGAAGCAGGCGTTCCCGCCGGTGTTATCAACCTGGTGTATGTTGACGGACCAACCGCAGGCGAGGTAATATTTAACCACTCGGATTTCGCGGGCATCCACTTTACTGGTTCAACCGGTGTGTTTCAAAACATCTGGAAAACAATTGGCAACAATATCCATAAGTATAAAACCTACCCGCGCATAGTTGGCGAAACCGGCGGCAAAGACTTTGTTTTAGCCCATGCAAGCGCTGATGCTGATGTGGTGGGTACCGCTTTGGTTCGCGGCGCATTTGAATACCAGGGGCAAAAATGTTCCGCAGCTTCAAGAGCTTATATTCCGGCTTCTTTATGGCCTGCTGTTAAAGAAAAAATGCAGCTCGACATGGCCTCATTCAAAATGGGTCCGGTGGAGGATTTTGAGAATTTTATCAATGCCGTAATAGATGAGAAATCATTTGACAAGCTCGCTAAATATATTGATGCAGCTAAAGCTGATAAAAGCGTTGAAATTGTTGCCGGCGGCGCATACAATAAGAGCAAAGGCTGGTTTATTGAACCTACAGTAATAAAGGTTGATGACCCTTACTATGTTACCATGTGCGAAGAACTTTTCGGCCCCGTACTGAGTATTTATGTGTACGATGATAAGAAGTTTGACGAAGTGCTTGACATTGTTGATAAAACATCCATCTATGCATTAACGGGAGCTGTTATAGCCCAGGACAGGTATGCCATTGCTAAAGCAACGCATCATTTACGCAATGCTGCAGGGAATTTTTATATTAACGATAAGCCAACCGGCGCTGTAGTAGGCCAGCAGCCATTCGGTGGCGCAAGAGGATCAGGCACCAATGATAAAGCAGGTTCGATGATCAACTTATTACGCTGGGTATCGCCACGAACTATTAAGGAAACATTTGATCCGCCGAAGGATTACAAGTACCCGTTTTTGGATAAAGAGGTGTAGTTTTAGTCGATGGTTGATGGTCCATAGTCCATGGTAGAAAAAAAATCAACTTTTGCCATGGTCCATGGACCATCGACCATGGACTTTCTTATTTAAACCTAAACACATTCTCCATATTGGCGTTATCGTAGGCGCTTACTTTCATATCGGTTATAATGCCAGTACTAAGACTGTACACCCAGCCGTGAACACCTAAAGGCTGCCCTGTTTGCCATGCGTTTTGTACTATTGATGTTTTACAGAGGTTGTAAACGTTTTCGATTACATTGTATTCTACAAGGCGGTCGCAACGCTCATTAATGTCAGTAATCTGATCGAGTTCTTTGGCGTGTAAGCGATATACGTCTTTTATATGCCGCAGCCAGTTGTCTATCAGGCCAAACTGCTGGTTACTGATGGCCGCCGCTACCCCGCCGCATCCGTAATGACCGGTAACAATAACGTGCTTTACCTTTAATACATTCACCGCATAATCGAGTACGGAAAGCATGTTCATATCCGAATGGATCACCATGTTGGCAATATTACGGTGAACAAATATCTCCCCCGGAGCGGTATTGGTGATCTGGTTGGCCGGCACACGGCTATCGGCGCAACCTATCCACAGAACCGGCGGCGATTGCCCTTGTGCCAGCTTGGTGAAATATTCAGAATCAATTTTTAAAGTATTTTCAACAAATTGTTTATTCCCGTCCAATAAACTCTTGTATAAATTACTATTGGTGTCGTCGTTGATTTTAGCGCACATGGTATTTTACAGGGAATGTTTGATTATTTCGGGGCCAAGATAAATATTATTGTTGGAATGTTGGAAAGTTGAAACGTTGTAATGTTTTGAAGAAATGTTAAAAAAGAGGTTAATCGTTGTAATTTGAGTGGGGTTAGACTTTTCTGTCATTTTTTGAGATACAAGCAGTTAAACTGAAAAACACATGTAAATTTAACCAGCGTTGTTAAAAATCAACATTTCAACTTTCCAACCTTAAAACCTTCCAACAAATCCCCCCCCTCACCGCAACAACTTCCCATAAACCGCCAACGGCGTAAGGCGATTTTGAAAAATAACATGCCCACTTTCCGAGAATTTCTTAAAATCATCGGCGCTTAGCTGACCTGGGTAAGGGGCATAATATTGTTCCATACCTGCGTTGCGCCAGATCAATACATACGAGGTATTGTATTTTGAGATGACAGGTAATAAAACTTTTGTCCACCAGTCGGTCTGGGGGATATTAAGGAAACCGGTTTCGGCAAGGCAGGCCAGTTTATGATGTTTGGAGGCGATAACATCCAGCAGGGCCAGCCTTTTATCCAGGTTGCTCTCATAGGCTATCGTGTTTCTAAAACAATAATTATCAAAGCCCATAAAATCAACATAATCGTCGCCGGGGTAGCGCTGAAGGAAATCAGCTTCCGAATTAAAGTCGGCTACAGAATAAACGATCAGTAAATTATGCAGCTTTTTGGTATTCCGCAGGTAATCAATGGTAAAACGCCATAAGGTTTTAAACTCATCCGGCGAGCAGCTGTTTTTGCACCACCAGAACCAGTTGCCGGTCAGCTCATGAAACGGACGAAACAGGATGGGGATATGTTCTCCTTCATTGCCTTTCAAACTACCTAAATATTTAGCGGCTTTGTCGAGGTATTCTATATAAACATCATGGAAGGCGCCGCCGGGGATAATGTCAGCGACAGTTCGCCTCGTGGTGTCCCAGGCTGTTTTGCCGTCGGTAGGATTATCCATATGCCAGCAAAAGGTATTGATTCCTCCCCGCTCATAGGCTTCCTTCACTCTTTCTTTCTGTACAGCGAACGGGAATTTATTTATATCAAGGGTACTATCATGCTCCAATTTCGCCAAATCCCAGCCATAAACAGCAGGATAGGTACCCGTTACACTTTTCACATCAGAACTATCGGCATCGTACTTCCAGTTAACCCCGTAGCCGGTATCATCATGATGGCCAAAAAGCACCCCTGCCCCAATAAGACGCTGCATGCTGTAATACAGCTCCCGCGTTTCGGTTGTAGCCTGCTTATCACAGGGCGCAAAAAGCTGCCCCCCTGAGCATGAACTAAAAAGGGTGACAAATAAAAGTATGTGCATTTTGTTCTTCAATGAATAAGCTTTAAATGGCCCTATAATTCCTTTGCCCCAACCACAATTAAAGAATATAAAGATTAAGTTGATTACAAAAATTATTGTTTGCCGGCCTCAGGTTTATAACACCAAATTTAACTATATGGTTTATTAAATCATTGTTTATCAACAACTAAAAAAACTGCCCCATAAGCAGGCACGGTAACAATTATTCCACCCGATACACTTTGCGTAATGGCCGGCACCGAAGCATAATTTGCCGGGCCGCCGGAAATTCCGTTTGCCGGACCAACGCCATTCACAAAAACTTTGTGCGAAAACGGTGCATTGTCAGTGCCCCCATTCAGAATATAATAATAGTAATTTGCACCTATCGCATAATTGTTAAAGGCAACTGTAACTACCTGGTCGGCACCGCTGGTGTTTGCTAAGATAACACCTGCCTGGCCCGATGAGAACGATGAAGCATAACTCACAATATTTGCGTTTCCCGAACTTGAAGATACCATCCGGTCGCCAAAATATCGCTGAAAAAAGGACATGTAATAAAATGCTGGTCTTGGATTCCATTTGGCAACGCCGCCGGGTTCGTCGCCTATATTGAACATACCCATGTCGTCGCCGTTTGCCCATCCGTTGGCAAGGTCCCAGCGACTGGCCATACTAATTTGATCCTTTATAGCCTCACCCAATGTCATCACTGCATGCAGGCCTGCTATGTTCGAAACATTTTGACTTGAACCTGTAGCCTGGATGTTCCACTCGTCCATTGCCACCGGTTTTTGGGTAACACCAGTATTTTGAACGGATGTTTTTACCCAGCTCATCATCGAACTGGTCATTGGTGCAGGGGTGCCCAAAATCACATCCGCTGTGGAGTTTTCCGCGTAAGGTGTATAATAATTGTGTACCACAAAAAAGTCTGCCGTATTTCCTGCTGCAGTTAGCACATCGTGATTCCAATTAGTTACGCCCGAATTATTGTTAACATCATTTGAACTCGTTAATACAACACCAATTTTTATATTGGCATTGCCAACCTGTGCAGCCGCTGCCCTCATCGAATCGGCAAAAACCTTAAAGTGGGTGCCATATAAAGTACCGGTTATTACCGACGGCTGCCCGTCTTTATTTTGACTTACATCAATCTGGTACCCGGCTTCCCAACTTCCGTAGCATTCATTACCTACTTCCCAGTATTGGGTACGGCCTTTGTCGTATCTTACCCAGTTGGCTGCTAAATGGGCAGCGGTTTGTACCGGGGTGAGGCCTGTACCATAGCGTGCATAACCATAATTAACGGTTATTAAACCAGTGCTGTTGGTTTGCTGCAACATACTGTAATAGTTTACCAGGCTAAATGTCCAGCTTTGGGTATTATTACCATACCAATAGCCGGCGGCAGAAGCTGCGCCGGAGCTACTCAGTAAATTAGCTGGCGCATCAGCTGGAGCCTGCACATTGTTATTTCCATCGCCATTCCAAAAATAAACATCCGAAAGACTACCACCCGGCGCTCTTAAGATCTTTGGCGCCAATGCCGTTATATTAGCCATTAGTACCGGCTCGGTAACATACTGCCCCATAAATGGATTGGTATTGTTGCCATAAATATTACCTGATGCCTTGGTTAAGATCTGGCTAAGATCAACAATAACCGGTACCGATCCGCTGGCCGAAGGCTTGGGTACACTTTGTGAACTGGCAGGCTTTGTAAATGTTTTTGCCACCCAGTTATCAAGGAAAAAGCCCTGGGTACTGCTCACAGCAGGGTCTGTCCCGGTGACTATGGCTCCGCCCGGGCCGGTACCCACGCCAGTGCCTACCGGGGTAACAGTACCGTTGCCTGAATTTACCAGCGGAGTCTTTTTACACGATTGCAATACAACCATAGCGGTTAAAATTATCGCCGCCGTTATTTTAAATTTCTTCATTTATTGATTTTCTATTTTAATATCATCTGCTGTCTGAACCCTGACTGACTTGATTTGAGGATTTTCCTGATCTAAAATTAAAATCATAGCCATCCTTAAATCCTAAAAATCATGGTTCAGACATTCAATTCTTTTAATAATCTCTAAACATGCCCTGCTGTTATGATACGGACATTTCCAGAGCCCTGCTTTATCTTCGGAGGGCATAATACTGCCATCCTTCTTTATCCCCCAAAACCATTCGCCTTTATCCTTATCTAAAATTTTGTCTTTTACAAACTGCCAGTTGTTTATTGATAGCTGTAAATATTTATCATACTTGCTTATTTGCCAGATATTAAAAAATCCTATCATAGCTTCGGCCTGAACCCACCAGTGTTTTTCTTTTACCAAATGATCATTGGCGGGCTCATATTCGTACCATAATCCACCATCGCTATCTATGCCCTCCATCACTGCATCCGCTACCGCTGTACTTGTTTTTTTTATTTTTTCTATCATCAGCTTGTTGCCAATGGCTTCCGCAGCCTCCAGCAAAAGCCAGGTGGCTTCAATATCGTGACCATAAGAAACCAAACCCGATTTCTGGTTCCATTCTTCATCAAAAAACAAAACCAGGTGATTTGTTTCATGATCAATAAAATGATCGAAAAAATTACTTAGTAAGGTTTCTATCTGCACCTTCAGGGTTTTGTCGGGCCAAATGCTGTACAGGTTGGTATAGGCCTCCAAAACATGCAGGTGCGTGTTCATTGTTTTTTTCTCATTCTCATCCTTCTCGCTAAGGCGCAGGTCATCTATAGGTTCCCATTCCCTGGTAAAAGCTTCGAAGTATCCTGTTTGAATGGAATCATAAGCCTTTTCAACCAGGAGGCGAAAAAGATCAATGGCCCTTTTCTTAGCCTCTTCCATACCCGATGCCTTATAAAATTCGCTCAGCGCATAAATAGTGAACGCGATGGCGTAAACCTGTTTTTTTGTATCCAAAGGATGACCCTTACAATCAACGGACCAGTAAACGCCTCCAAACGTTTCATCCATAAAATGACGGATAATATACTGGAACGCCCGGTTGGCCTGGTTCAGGTAAACGGTATTTGGAACTTGGTTAAAGGCCGCCGAAAACGCCCATAAAATCCTCGCATTTAATACCGACCCTTTTGCCGCCCCAGGTGATATTTGATTGTCGTTATCAATTTTACCGTGAAATCCGCCGTGTACTTTATCGGTTGTTATATCTGCCCAAAACTTAAGGATACTGCCCAGCTCTTCGTAAAGCTCTTTTTTATAATTATTTATTTGGCTCATTTCATTCATTGGGTCATTTCGCCTCACCTAAATCCTCTCCAAAGGAGAGGACTTGAACTGCGCTCTTTGTCAATTCGTTTTTTACACCCTCTCCTTTGGAGAGGGCAGGGTGAGGCAGAATGACTTAAAGTTTCTTATTATCATTTATTATCCGGTAAAGCGTGTTTACCGATGAAGCAGACCGTAAACCGTCAGCAGGCGTATTCATCACATAATCCAATAACTTATCTACGGTGGTTACAGCAACGTGCATCCGGGTATCTGACGAAGCATAGTAAATGTAAATAGAATCATCATCATCTTTAATCCAGCCATTGCAAAACACCACATTAGAAACATCCCCTATCCGTTCATCCCCTTCAGGTGCTAAAAAATAACCACCGGTTTTATATAAAACCTTTGTAAGATCTTCCAGATCGGTCATAAACATATACAATACATAGCGCAAACCTGCTGCTGTGTTGCGAACGCCATGTGCGAGATGCAGCCAGCCTTTTGCAGTTTTTATCGGCGCAGGCCCCTGCCCGTTCTTTGCTTCATAAACGGTATGATAATTCTTATTGTCGATGATGGTTTCATGATCAACAATCGCATTTTCCATCGTTTGGCTTAAGCCGAAACCTATGCCCCCCCCCTTTCCGGCACTTATAAAACCGTCTTGCGGGCGGGTGTAGAGTGCGTATTTACCCTGTACAAATTCTGGATGCAAAACCACGTTCCTTTGCTGCGGCGATTGTGTTATTAAATCGGGCATGCGTTCCCATTTCACCAGATCCTTTGTACGGGCAATGCCACAGGCAGCTACTGCCATAGATTGATCATACGCCGGAGCTTCCGGGTCGCGGCGTTCTGTGCAGAAAAGTCCGTAGATCCAGCCATCCTCATGTGCCGTTAAACGCATATCATATACATTTGTGTCCGGCTCTTCCGTTTCGGGCATATCGACCGGGTATTCCCAGAACGTAAAATTGCTTACACCGTCAGGACTTTCGGCTACCGCGAAAAACGATTTTCGGTCGGCCCCTTCAACCCTTGCCACCATTAAATATTTTCCGTTCAGCTTTATAGCACCGGCGTTAAATGCGGCATTTATCCCGAAACGCTCCATCAGAAACGGGTTTGTAGCAGGGTTAAGGTCGTACCGCCAGTTAATTGACGTATGAGCCGCCGTTAAAACCGGGTTTTTATAACGATCGAATACTCCGTTACCGATACCCAATATTTCATTTGGCTTGCTGATCAGTTCCCGGTATTCTTTTTCTAACAGTTGCAATCGTTGTTCAAATTCCATTCTTATTTTTTATCTGTAGAGACACAATACTTTGTGTCTCTGGTAATTATTCGTGATGTATCGCGTCCAGACAGATCCTTTTAATAAACTATCCCGGAGACGCAAAGTATTGCGTCTCTACAGTTCTATTAATAATCTTTTAATTTATCCCACCAGGTTTTTTTCAATATCAATACAATTACAGCCAATATGCCCACCGTAACCAGCAGGGGGATTTTTTGGCTTAATATCAAATACATTGGCAATATGGTAAGGCAGCATTGCGCCATAGTACCAATAACCACGTTAAACATGTTTAGCTTAAAGTTTTTATTAGGCAGGAACGATGGGTCGTCGGTTAAAGCAGCCTGCTTTACGGGTCCCCAAAACCCCCAGGGGCGTACATTGGTGTAAAAGGCCTTCAGCACCGTCATCTCGGTTGGCGGGGCAGCATAAGCGCCAATGATTGAACCGGCCAACGAAACCGCGAACATCACAGGGAACCAGTACAACAATTGGCCGTTAGGAATAACCCCGGGTAAAGAAAAAATCATAGCCACAACGATTCCTGCAAGCATACCCCAAAAAAAGCCTGTTGCGTTAAAACGCCACCAATGCCATTTCAGCACATTGGAGGCAATATAACCGCCATACAACGCTGAAACTATCCACTGTAAAGCGGTGTTTACATCTTTTATAAAAAACCCAAGTATTACACCAACCGCTACAACTATTACCCCTACTAAATAGTTCATAGCAATTGTTTTCCTGGCCGATGCGTTAGGGTTTACATATTTTATATAAATATCATTAACAATATAAGCCTGAGCAGCATTCATGGTGCCGCTGAAGGTGCTCATAAATGCACCGAGTAAACCGGCAAGCAGCAAACCCACTAACCCTACAGGCAAAAAATTATTAATAACCGCCGGCAGTATCCGCTCAAAATCTATGGAGCCGACGGCATCTTTTAGGTTCATCTGGTGATAAAATATCAAACCCAAAGCTGTCAAACTAATGATCAATGTATAACGGATAGGCAACAGAATGATATTTACAAAGCCGCTCATTTTACTGGCCTCTTCGGGAGAACGGGTCGACAAGATCTTTTGCATATCGTAATTTGGCGCGGGGCCCGCCAGTGCGGCAAAAAAACCTTTAAAGGTCATCATCATAAAAAAGAGACCAAACATAGAATAGCCGTCACTTTTTATTTTCGCATTTACCTCAGTGATGATATTGGACCAGTTTAAGTTCAGATGGGCCCCGAAAAACGGACTAAACCAACCGCCTGGTACGTTTAAATGGTGATTGCTTAATTGTCCTGCGGCGATAAAACCTATCCAGATGCAGGCAATCGTCATGATGCCGTATTTTACCATATCCCCTACTACAATGCTGTGCATCCCTCCCAATATGGAATAAAACATAGCGAAAAGCGTGAATATAACCCCGTAAACATGCGGCACGTACTGCGGGGCAACATTAAAAGGGATATAGTCTTTTATCATATCCCAGGGCACAAAAATCTCGATAAATTTACCAAGGCCTATAAAACCATAAGCCATAAAACCGAGGCAGCTTAACAATGCAAAGGCAATAACTATCACCTGCGAGGCATTTACGCCTGGCCCGGCCTTCCCGAAACGGGTTGCGAGCCATTCTGCCCCGGTAGAAGCATTGGAACGCCGCAACCAGCGCGACAGGTACATCATTAAAAATACCTGGTTAAATACCGGCCAAAGCCAGGGGATCCAGATGCTTTTCATCCCATAGACAAAACAGAGACTCACCATCCACATGGTGCCGCTGATATCAAACATATCAGAGGCATCGCTCAGCCCAAGCTTATACCATGGCAATGATTTGCCGCCAAGCATATAGCTTTCCTTATTCTGACTTGCCTTTTTACGATACCATAGGCCGATAAATATGGTGCTTAACAGGTACAGCGCGATAATGGAAATATCAATAAGGTGAAGCTTCATCTATTTGATTTGAAAATTTGTTGATTTGAAAATTTGAAAATCATCTGTCTTATTGCCAATAATTAGTTCACCTAAATTAGATTTATAAGCACCGATTTTATAATACTTTTTTAACCATAAATTTCAATTATCTTACTTTGCAGTTCATTTCAAAATCCTCAAATTGCCAAATTTTCAAATTGATCAAATAAAAACCCTGTTACCTGTGTAGGTTTCCCTGAACTCTTTTGGAATGCAAAGCTTTTTGCGTTTAAAGATCCTGTTGAAGTTTGAAATGTTATTAAAACCGCATTTATAGGCAATTTCGGCAACCGTAGTGGTAGAATCTATCAGCATTCTGGAGGCGTGGCCGAGCCTTATTTCATTCAAACTATCAATAAATGTTTTACCAGTACGCTTCTTTATAAAACGACTAAAAGAAGCTTCGGGCATGTTGGCTATACGGGCAACTTCAGCAAGTGTTACCTGCTTATTGTAGTTATTGTTCATATGCTCAAACACTTTCTCAATCCGCCTGCTGTTATAAAAAAACTTTTCGTTTGTAAAGCTCGGATCCGAAAGCGTTTTCATGTTCCGCGAAATCGACAGGTCGTGAAGGATTGATAATAGCTCAAGTACCGAATCAAACCCGCTCTTTTTTTCCAATGAAAGCAAACGGTCTTTAAGCCCAAAAATCGTTTCGGGAGCAAATATTATCCCTCTTTGCGACCGCTCCAGCATACTTTTTAAAAAGCTGAGCTGGTTCCTTTTTAAAAATTTCTCATCAAAAAGATCCTTATGAAACTGGATAGTAATTTCAGTAATCGATTCACTTTGGCACTGATTGGTGAACCAGGCATGATAAAGATTTGGCCCGATAAGCGCCAGTTCGAGATCATCAATCACCTCAATATGCCCACCTACCACACGCTTTGCCCCCTTGGCATTCAGTATCAGGTTGAGTTCATACTCTTCGTGATAGTGAAGCGGGAAGTCGAATTTTTTTTTAATCCGTGAAAAAATTGTAAAGCAATCACTTGGTGTCAGCGGGGTAATTTCGCGCATTACATTGCTTGTCATCATAAATAATTTTGGTGTACAAATAACTCCATATTCTGATACGAATTTAACACAATTAGTTGATTAGTTGATTAACGGAGCGTTTGATTGGGTTGCTTTTTTATTAGACGGGCATCAATTGGGGTATAGGATGCACATTTTCTTTATTAATTACTTTATCGGTACCTATAGGTTGTCAATCTTACTCTTAATCACACTTATTCACCTAATATCATCCACCGGGAGGATTCAAAAAAAGCCACCGCCAGTTCAGCATAAGCATTTTACCGGCGATGGCTTCAGAATTAATCAACTATTGTATAAAACATGCATTACTAATTCATTTTATATTGCATGCATTTTTCAAAGTCACCTTATTTTATAAATGCAACTTCATCAAAATAAATTGTCTGATTTGCATCAGTACCCGAACCTTTCCCGAAGAATCCAAAATGCACTGCAGGCGAACCATTTTGCCAGAAGTTAAGCAAATTTGTATTTGTTGATACCGCCTGTGAAGGAGTCAGTGGAATTTTAACAAAGGTCCAAACATTTGGCGGAACGGTAACCTGCTGCGCAGCATAACCATTGGTGACCTGGCCATAACCACCAGCCATCTGATCGCCAACCAAAACGAGCGTTTGTACCTGTGTACCACCCTTAACCCAAAAAGTCACGTATTTGTAACTTGGGTCGTAGGCGAAATTTGGCCACCAATTAGCCCAGCCCTCAACTTTCCAACCATTTAAAGGAAAGTTTGTCTCAGCAGAAGCTGTTCCTGAATGTGATACGCCGGTGGTGATACCTGAAGGCCCCTGCCATGAATTGTCACTCCATCCGTTTTGGAATTTGTTATTTGCTACAATTAAATATGCGTTATCCAAATCATAGAACGAAACAGTAGAAGCGGTTTGGGCACCTGTATTTGCTCCGGACGTATATGTAAATAACAACGTTGATTCTGTAGACGTGCTGTTTGCCGGCATGGTCATCACTAAGGTGCTGTCATTTTGAGACGCTATTGTAATAGCTTCACCTGTTGCCCTAAGTTTAACAGCCGATACCGAAGCAAAACCTTTACCTGTAAGGGTAATTTGCGAATTTGCCTGGAAATCATAATCTGAAACGGACACAATAGTTGGCGGAGGCGGCAAAGTGGTAAATTTGTACGTAGCAGAACCATGAAGGGTAGTTATTACCAAAGTGTTCGGCTGGGGCTGCACGTATGGAATATTTGTCGGAATGGTGAAAATAATCGAGTTGTCCGAAATAAGGCCACGGTTGAAATAAACATTAACCCCGTTTATTGTCAACTTGGTAGTACTGCCCAGGTTAGTTCCGTTCACAACATAAATATTACCCAAATTACCGGTAACAGTTGTGGAGTCAAATGCAGCCACTGTTCTGTGCGCCGTATTGATAGTGGTATCGATAGTCACAATACCCGACGAACTATAGGTGGTTGTAAGTTGCGTAACAGTATCCGCAATAGTCTTACTTACGGTTTTCACCGTTGAGATAGTTGGCGCCCCGGAACCAGGCGTAAATCCCAGGCTGCTTTCCTGTTTACAGGATGCTATACTGAATAGTACCAACGCAGGTAATATCCAGTAATAAAGTTTCGAGAGTTTAAATTCCTTTTTCATATAAAATATTTTAATTTTTGAATACATAATGAACCGGTGGCTGAATAAGGTTTGGATCAATACTTGATTCAGAAACCGGCACGGGGAAGAAAAAGTTTGCATCAACCGGTGTAAGTTTTTTGGAGTAAATTACCGGTGCAGGAGAAGAATTAGCCGCGCCACTGTAAGTACCCCTTTCTTGCTGACTGATGATGGCTGTAGCTACCGGATGATGTGTTGGGCTTGTTGCAGATCCTGCAGGCTGGTAACCATCTATACGGCACAGATCGAACCAGTAATCCTGTTCCAGTGCAAATTCCAGGCGTCTTTCATTAAGCAAGTCCTGGTAAGTGAAGGAAGTAACCGCCGGTACACCAACTCTTTGTCTAACCATGTTAAAGTTTGCAAGAGCCGTGGCGTTTGATGTTGATGTGGTAAGCGGAATTCCGGTACCGGCTGCAACGCCTGATTCCTGTCCAAGTATCGCTTCAGCCTCAATCAGCAGAACATCCGAATACCGTTGGATATAGGTATTATTACCCGATGCCTGTGCTGCGCTTTTACCTCCGTTATCTGCCGGTGTGCCTACCACATATTTTTTTGCGGCTGCATTTTCATTCTGTGCACTTCCATTTGCCGGAAATCTATAACCACCGGCGGCTGCGTCCAGATCGGGGTAAAAACTGCCGGGAACCATAATGGTTGCATGCCTGCGAATTGTGTCGCCGCCTTCAGCTTTAAATGCATTTTGCAGATCTATTGTTGGGCCAATTTCAGCATAACCATCTCCTGTACCGGTAATAGTACTGTTATATGCAAAAGAAGCCTGTATAGAGTTGCCATAATCATAACCTCCGTTGTAGATCCATTGCATAGCAAGTATGCTTTCCTTATTGTTATTAAAGGCAGTTTGGAACAAGTTTTCATAAACCGGCAAAAGTGAAAATTCGCCGCTATTAATCACCTTTTCGGCTTCTTTTTGCGCGTTGGCATAATCCTGCATATACAGGTAAACTTTCGCCAGCATTGCCGAAGCCGAACCGCTGTCGCCATGCCCGGTATTTGCAGTACCTACGGAACAATTAGCTTCTGCAAACTTCAGGTCCCTAACTATCAATTCATAAACATCAGATATGTAGTTAGTTGGTACCGTTTGGAAATTAGCAATATCGTTTACCGGATTTTCAACTACCGGCACGTTACCAAAAACGCGCACCAGGTAAAAATAGGCCACGCCGCGCATTAAATGAGCTTCTCCTAATGCATTATTTACCATTGCCTGCGGCACACCGGCAATTGTTGATGGCATATTATTTATTAATCCATTACATTGGGCCACTACTGTGAATGGTGAATCCCATGCTGCAAGGATCTCGGGGTTGGCATTTGGCGCAGACCAGGTGTTGAATGCGTTAACATCCGACGAATAGGTAAACGCGTTACCGCTCGATAATTCGGTGATCGACCAGCCAACTTTGTTATTCCAGCCAAACCATGGCGATCCGTACAATCCATTTGTAGACGCCTGTACCTGGCTTGTTGTCTTGTAATAATTACCTACGGTAACCTCGGCTACCGGCGGGCGGTTAAAAAAATCTTTTTTGCAACCCGCAGCCAGTAAACTTACCATAGCTGCTATGCCTGAAATATATTTTATATGTCGTTTCATATCAAAATCTTTAAAAAAATTAAAACTGTGCATTAAGCCCTAATGTAAAAATGCGCGGTGTCGGATATCTTCCCATATCAATACTCATTAAAAGTGGGTTTTGATTAAACGACCCTACTTCAGGGTCAAGACCCGGATACTTGGTAATAACAAACAAGTTTTGCCCGCTTACATATATTTTCAGGCTATTCATTGCAACGTATTTGGCCCACCGTGCAGGCAAATTATATCCTAAACGCAGGTTTTGTAAACGAAGATAGGACGCGCTTTCCAGGAACCTGTTCGACATAACCACATTAGGGTTACCGAGCCCTCCGCGTGGAGCAGGAATGTTTGAGTTTGGATTGCTTGGTGTCCAGAAGTTTGCTGTTGATGCCAACTGGTTTTGATATAAACCGGATAAGCCGGCTGTTTCATATTCAAGCGCATCCAAGATCTTGCCGCCGTATGAGCCATAAAAGAACACAGACAAGTCAAAATCTTTGTACGTAAAGTTATTGGTAATACCATAGGTGAAATCAGGATTAGGGTTCCCGAGGGCCACCTGATCGTTTTCATCAACTTTACCATCATGGTTGGTATCCACATATTGCAAATCGCCCAGCCAAATGGTATTTCCCTGTGCATTGCTAACCACCTGCGGTGAGGTGCCTGTAACATTTTGCGGGTGGGTAGACAGGTATGCCAATTGCGCCTGTGTTTTAACAACACCCTGTACCTGGTATCCATAAAATTCACCTACGGGCTGGCCAACTATTGTGCGGGTTACCGGTAAGTTGACATAAGAGGTACCTATCGTTTCATTAAGAGCAGGAACACCGTTTAATGATGTTACAATATTTGAATAGTGCGAAAACGTTAAGGTTGTGCTCCATTTAAAATCCTTATTCTGGATATTCCGGCTGTTGATGGTAAATTCAAAGCCCTTGTTTTCGATATTACCGGCATTTACATAAGGAGCGGCAATACCTGCCGGGTTGTCTCCGTATTCGTTAGGCCCGCCCAAAAGGAAATTCGGCAAAGGCTGCGGGAACAGGAAGTTCTTATTGGTCTTGTCGTAAACATCAAAAGTTACATCAATGCGATTAAGCAAGGTCAAATCAATACCCAGGTTTTTTTGAATAGAGGTTTGCCATACAAGGTCGGGCTTAGCAGTGTTAGCTATTAAAAAGCCTGTACCAAAAGCGGTGGCTACCCCTTTAAGTGCTGCTCCGTACACGTATTGCGGAACATTGGAGTTACCTGTAGTACCATAGCCTGCCCTGATTTTGATATTATCTGCAAAGGTTTTTACGGCAGCCATAAATGGCTCTTCAGATAACCTCCATGAAACTGCTATGCCAGGGAAATAACCGATCTGCTTATTTGGGTCAGGGTTAAAATTTGAGCTTTGGTCGCGGCGTATATTGGCTGTAATACTATACTTATTATCGTAAGTATAAATAGCCCTTGCAAGGTACGATTCCATTACCGGGTCGCCTTCTTGCTCACCTATAGTAGCGCCAACAGCGTTTGCTACTCCTACGCTCTGTACATTATTACCCGCTGGAAAACCTGCGCCGTTAAGCGGAACATAATCCCAGGTTGAGGCCCAAACTTCGCGCCCGGCTAAAGCACTAAGGTTGCTTTTTCCCCAGGTATGCGAATAGTTAAAATATTCTTTCCAGCTCCAATAAGTACTGCTTGTAATTGCCCGGCTTAGCGTGGCGTTTGTATTTACAAAAGGAGCCGCGAGGCCGGCTGGACCATAAGAATAAGTTGGGTTAAAAGTTTGCCCATTTGCCCAGTTAAAATCTCCGTCAATTTCCGAGCGCAGTGTCAGGTCTTTAAAAAACTTTATTTCAGCGTAAAAATTACCATCAATTTCGCTTCTGGTTAAAGTATTAGTAACGTTGAGCGCCTGAAAAACCGGGTTCGGGCCGCCTTGTGTCTGGCCGTTAACTATAGCAGGCGATGAAAATGATCCATCTGCGTTGTAAACCACCTGATCGGGTGCAGCCAGCAAAGCATCATAAATGATACCCGTATTATTGCCCATACCTACATTCTGATCACTCCGGCTTGCGCCAAAAACCGTACCTATTTTCAGCCAATCCTTTGCCTGCGAGTTAACCACACCCCGTATGGAGTAGCGGTCAAAATTATAGCCTAAAATCGTGCCGTCCTGTTTAAGGTAACCTGCCGAAATATTGTAATCGGATTTATCTGTACCACCGGATACCGCAAGAGAGTGGCTTTGCTCAGCTGCAGTTCTAAAAATTGCGGCCTGCCAGTTAGTACCTGGCCCTAAAATGCTTGGGTTTGAAAACTCAGACCTTGGTTGGATCCCAAAAGCAAGCGCAAGCCTGTTTTGCAAAGCCGCATATTGCTGCAAATTGTCCATAGGCAAAAATCTGCCCTGCTGCTGCAGGCCTGCAGAACCATCATAAGTTACCTTTGCATTTCCGGATTTTCCGTGTTTCGTGGTAATAATGATAACGCCGTATGCACCCCTGCTACCATAGATAGCAGTTGCCGAAGCATCTTTTAATATGTCTATCGACTCGATGTCATTAGGGTTAAGCATTGCAAGCGGGCTTACAGTGGTTTCCATGTTGCTTGACCCCGGACTATTTAACTGTGCGCCTCCGCTGTAGCCGTTAGGCGCGTTACCGCTTAATTCCACACCATCAATAACATACAATGGTTCGCTGTTCCCGAAGTTAGTTATACCGCGTATGTGTACCGAGGTGGCACTGCCCGGTTCGCCGGAGTTGAGCGTAACAGAAACACCTGCAGCTTTTCCCTGCAACATTTGGTCGACACTTGGCAGCGGGATATCCTGAATATCCTTGGCGCTAACCGAAGATATGGCTCCGTTAACGTCGCCCCTTTTTTGTGTGCCGTAACCAATGTTGGTAACTACCACTTCGCTTAAAGCTGTTGATGATAATTGAAGAGTGACATTGATAATTGTTTTAGTCCCTATTGAAACTTCACTTGTTTCCATACCTATAAAACTGAAGACAAGTATTTTGCCGTCGGCAGGCACCGTTAAACTGTACTTACCATTTATATCGGTAATGGCCCTTGCCTGGGCGCCCTTTACAGCAACTGTTGCACCCGGAAGTGTGACACCTTTGTCATCAGTTACTGTTCCTTTGATCACTGTTCCCGGGGTTTGTGCCATTACCGTTGCGCACATTACCAGGGCTATAAACAGCAATCCCATTCGTAGAATTTTTCCCATAATGATTAGTTAATTGATTATTGATTTATATTAGTTTGAATTGATTATTGCTTTATATTACTGATGTTCTGCATTATACTGAGTTTGATTTTCCTCATAATTTTTACTTTTTGTTTAGTTGGTTTGTATATAATTTAATTGGTTAAAAATGTCAACGTGCTTTTATTCCATTTTCAAAATACAGCTGGCAGTAATAAACAGCCTGATGTACTGGTAAACCAGCGGCCTCATTAAACCAGAATTTTTAAAACTTATAATTGGCGAATAACTTGGGTTAAAAGTAAAAATAAATATTAATAATGCAATCGATTGCAAAATATTTTCCAACAACCTTCTTTATAAAAGTGTGATGAGATAAAAAATTTGCTAAACTCTTAATTAAATTACACTACAAGCATAAAATCGTAAAATTTACTAATCTACCTTTACAATACTGTTATTCATGGACCAGGCTATGAAAGAAATGCAAGGATAATCCTATGATTTTCATTTTAATTAATCAGTAAAATATTTGTTACGCACTGTATTTTTCATATTCTCTTCCATGTATTTTTAATTTTTTTTACAATCGATTGCTAAAACAAAGTTGCCATTTTATAATAAAAACTGAAGCATCGTCATTCAATTGATTCGTTTTAAACAAACTTTCATCATTGTGAAGCTTTACCAACCCTTTGCTCATGGATAATCCAAACAGCAGGTGTTCAGTATTTAACCTGAAATATCATTTAAATCCCCCGCTAACACTTTCAATAAAATTTGCAAACGAATTAATAGGTTTAATAATCAGCAAACGACAAATACAATTTGCTTTACATTCATTGTACGGATGGTAAAATTATACCGTAATAAAAGCCCGGTTGTGGATAAATAGGGGTACAAATGTCAACCTGTATTATTTATTTGATTAACAGGCATTTAATTAAATAAATGACATTATTTAGCCCTGCAAGCCCGTTAAATATTGACAAATGTGCACCTGTTTTGATAATGGAATACTTTTTTAATTGAGATTATAGTATCACAGAGGAGCCGGTTTGAATGGGAGCTGGTCGCATTGGCCAGCAGACAGTTCGATCATCCCCGCAAGTTCAGGCGTGCCGCCTGGGCTCGCAAAAATTTAAGCGTTCCGCTTAATTTGAACAGCTTGTTGCTATTTTAAAGATTAACGCCCATATTTATCTTAATGCCACACAATGCCTTAACTGACAAACACTATTTTTCTTACATTAACTTTAGTGAAATTTAAGCAGAGCGCTTAAATTGTTAGCAATCAAGCGAAACGCTTGATTGGGCTGGGAGTTATTTATCTGCTAAATTGTATTCCTGATACTAATCGCTTAACTTTGTTATTATGGAAACTTTGATCATAAACGTTCCGGAAAAAAAGAGCACTTTGGTAAAACAACTACTAAAGGAGTTGGGTGTTACCATAGAAAATAAAACCAGGGCCAAGCAAATGGCTGAAGAAATTAATAAAAGCATTAAACCCGGAGTAAAACCCAGCATGGATGAGATTGTAGCGGAAGTGAAAGAAGCGCGGTCAAAACAATTGTTATGATTGTTGTTTTGGATTGTAACATATGGGTGAGCCTTACTATCAACAGCCAAATTGATTTTATAGCCGACCTTTCTGATAATGGCATTGTCATTGCCACCTGTACAACATTAAAAAATGAAATAACAGATGTTTTACGCAGACCAAAATTGAGGAAGTTCATATCAGAGCCTGACGTTCAAAAAGTTATAGCCTTGCATGATTTCGTCACAACCGGTTACCTGCTCCATAAAATACCCGATATCATAACCGATCCTAAAGATAACTACTTATTTGCCTTAGCCTTGAAATCAAAAGCCGATTTTCTTGTAACTGGAGATAAATTAATACTTGAGGTTATAGAATATAAAAAGACCAAGATAATTAAACTGAATGATTTCAAAACAATTGTTCGGTAAATTTACAGGGAAATCGCTTTTAAAACATTGAAATCCCAAGGAGGCTCTTCCGGAGCCTGAATTTTCCATTTTTCTGATCTATAAACACGCGACTCCGCTGGAGTCGGGGCGTTCAAGCACGTATCGCTCCGCAGGAGCATCCTGTTTATAGAGAATGATCGCGCATTTTGGGGCTCCGAAGGTGCCTCCTTTTTTAAAAGCGATTTCCCTGGATAAATTTAAGCGGGAGGCTTAAATTATTAGCAATCAAGCGAAACCTTAAATAGGTGAAGGTGTCGATACCGTTTGTTTAGGAATTTTAATAGCGTACTTTTAACCGATCAGCGGCACACAAAAACCGCCTTATCAATTATATGTATGGAAACTAAAAGTAAGCTCGTTTTTTTTATTAAGATTATTTTAATTTACCTGTCTTTTTTATGTTTAATTGTAAGCTTTAATTTCCTTGTCCATATTGGCGGTGTTTTAAATGCCACCAATGCAACAGCAATTGCTGGTGTGTTTTTTCTGGCTGTTTTCCTTTTCATATTAATAATAAACACGCTTTTCTTTATTAGAAAAAAAACCACGAAGGATTTTACACCTGTATTATTATATAACTCTATTTTTTGTCTATTTTCAGGAATTGGTTTAAGGTTACCTGGTTTTGTTCTAACTAATAATTTGGGTGTCGACTTTTCAGTAGTTTGGCTAAAAGTGGCTGCTGGGTATAGTTATTTCATACATTATGACACGTTTCATTTCGTTGTTGAATTTCAGACTGGCAACGCAAACAATGAACACGTCGTTGGAATTCAAATCAATTTGGTTATGTGGACCTTAGCGTTTTTTTTAATTTTTTGTTATAGGAAAATCCATAAGCTATCTCTGGATGCTAAATAAAATCGATTGTCGCCAGGCTGCTCCTATAGCTTGGAAGTGACAAATATGTGCTGTTGCCCCGGTTTGGTAATTATTTACAATAAAAAAACACGGTGCTTAGCAGTGTTTTTTTTATTTAATGGGGCGAGTAATATTCCCCACTAACCTAAAACTCCGGCACCGTTTCCACCGGATACGGGTACACCAATAAAGGCATATAGGTATGTTCGGCCATTGTTTTGGTGATACTTTGTTTGAAAAAGAACTCGGTAAAGTCGCCTTTGCGGTGTACCATTACCAGGATATCGAATTTTATATTCTGCATAAGCCAGTCGAGCCCCATTTTCACATTGTCGTTGGGAATATTGCGGTAGTACACACGGCTGTAGTTTATTTTGTGCATAATCTCCTTTTTAAAGGCATCGATAGCTTTTTCCTGCTCTTTTTTCAATGGCGAAGAATGATTCACATTGGCAACCAGGATCTCGGCGGAAAACTGTTTGGCCAGCTTGGCCAGGGAACTGATATAGGCTATATCATCATGGACAATATCAGCAGCAAAGGCAAATTTTTCAATATTTTTTATAGCGCTGTTTTCCGGTACAATCATTAAGGGAGTCGAAGCAGCATCAATCACCTGCCGGCAATTATCCCCCATCATAAATGCGGACACGTCGTCAGCACCATGTGTTGCCAGTACTATCAGTACCAGGTTTTTGTTTTCTTCAAGGTCGGCAATATTATTTGCAATGGCCCCCTCTTCGCAATTATAATTGATTGACGGGATATACGATCCCGGGAAGCTTTTTTCCCTAAAGTCTTTTTCCAGTTTCCGGCACAGGGCGTTTAATTTCTTTTCAGTGTGGCTTTTAATTACATCATAGTCCTCAGCCGGCCATGTTCTTTTAGCAGCATTCAGATGACCTTCTGGAACAAGGAATGCATTATACAATAGCACATCGGCCTTAATTTTTTTTGCCAGGTGAAGGGCATATTCAGCCGCATGCTCGGCCCGCGCAGAAAAGTCGGTAAGTACTGCTATTGTTTTCATCTTAATTATATTTAATGGTTGAGGAATACTTTTTAACAAACACAAAATATCTGCCTATCTCTTTTCCGGAAAAACCAATAGAGGAATTGAAATATGAGCCGCCATTCGTTGTGTGTGACTGCCTTTGATCAAATTGTCAAAAAAATTATGCGGTCTGTGCACCATGGCAAGGATGTCAATCTCACCGTTTGCGCATAGCCAGTCTAACCCGTTTTCTGTATGGTTATTTTTTACAAGCCGGTAAAAAATCGGATCATAATTTGATTTGTCTGACACTTCTGTAAGAAATTGTTTTACCCATTTTTGAAATTCGGGAGACTGCTTTTTTTCATCATAAACATGGGTGAGTATAATATCGGCATCAAGCGATTTTGCAAACGGAACAAGGTCATAAATAAAATCCAGATCCTTTTCGGGATGCTTAAAATCGGTAGCAAATGCTATTTTTTTTATCGGTTTATCCGGTGACTGACCCGGTACAAGCAATAACGGCTTGCTTACCCCGTCAATCATTATACGGCTATGGTTGCCTAATAAAAAACTACTTAGGCCCCCCGCTACATGGGTCCCCATAACTACCATATCCACCTTTTTTTTCGCGATAATGTCGTTTACCACGTCAGTTGTGGCGCCTGCTTCATTAAAACAGGTAATTACCGGTTTAAAACCCTTTGAATCAAGTTCTAACGAAGCCTTCAATTTTTTTAACTCATCCGTACTGTCGTTCATCAGCACATCATATTCTTCCATTGGCCAGGCAACAAACCCAGCCTGGGGTATTTCGGCTGGAATGATTACCGCGTTGCACAACACTACATCAGTTTTGATTTGCTTCGCCAATCTGTATCCGTATTCGGCGGCATGTTTTGCGTTCGCCGAAAAATCTGTTGGTATCAGTAATGTTTTCATAATTCCCGATCATTATTTTACTCGGGTAAATTTGCCTAAAGACAGTGGCTTAAATAATGACAATCGTCATTATTAGGTGTGATATTGAGTTCATATTGCCCGGCTAACCGGCCAAAAATCGGGATAAAATTGTGGTGCGCAGAGAAATAAGCTATTTGCAGGAATTGAGATCAAAGGATTTCAGGGTTTGTAATTCGGGATGTATCTGTCGCCTCCACAGCATCTTCTTCCCAACTTCCGGACTTTCAGTCTCCCGGACTTCCGGACTTACTGACTTTCGGACTTTCGGACTTTCGGACTCCGGCTACAATTTATTCAATTCGTCCATCAACAGCTTACTTAGCTCATTAAAATAGCGCCTCACTCCGAAGCCCATGACGCTTTGTATGCCACGACCGGCATTGGTTAAAAAAACCTCGTCTGCCTCATACAGTATATCAGGACTGATCTGCGCTTCGGTAACCGGGATATTATTTTGTTTGGCAATTTTAATGATCACCTGCCGCATTACACCTTCTACGCAACCTTCGCTTAAAGCAGGTGTGTACAAATGTTTCTGATACCAAATAAATATATTGGAGCTCCCTGCTTCGCATAAAAAACCATGCTGATTCAGCAAAAATACATCATCAAGATTGTTTTGGGTTTTATACAGGCCCGCCATTACATAGATCAGCGAATTGCAGGTTTTTATATTTGAAAGGTAATTGGTAGGTTTCGGCAGATCGGCAAATATATCCATGATCAAACCTTTGCTGTTTAAAAAATATCGGGGTTCGTCTGACGGTTGAATTTCAAGACACCAACCCATTTTATTTTGTGCGGGCGTGTACAAACCTTCGGCATCACGAAAAACGGTTAAACGTAACCGGCCATGCTTCGCTTTGTTCCTACGCGCAAGGTCCTCGGCTTTTTCTTTCAGGAACCAGGTATCCATCTGCGAATAGCTATCGATTTTAAGCGCCTTCATTCCCCTTTGCAAACGGTCCGCATGCAGGTCGGCAAATTTTAGCTGCCCCTTCATAATGCGCATACTTTCAAACAAGCCATCGCCATACCTGAACGCCCGGTTTTTCAACGAAAGCAGTTTTGTATCAGCCGGGAGAATTTCGCCATTAAAATTGATAAAAACTGGTGTCATAGTTAGAGATTAGCGTTTGGAGGTTAGAGATTAGTTATTTTCTTTCGGACTTCCTGACATTCGGACTTTCGGACTTATTTAATCTCCAACTTCTAATCTTTGATCGCTGTATCGTCGCCACTTATTTAAAACTGATTCAAAGTCAACAGGTAACGGTGCTTCAAAAAGTAGTTGTTTTTTTATTGTAGGATGTAAAAACCCTAATGTCTGCGCATGCAGGGCCTGCCGCGGCATCAGTTCAAAACAGTTTTCAACAAACTGTTTGTATTTGCTGAACAGGGTACCTTTTAAAATTTTGTCGCCGCCATAAATAGCATCGCTGAACAAAGGGTGTCCGATATGTTTCATGTGCGCCCTGATCTGGTGGGTACGGCCGGTTTCCAGCTGACATTCAATCAAAGTAACATAACCCATGCGTTCCAAAACCCTGTAGTGCGTTATCGACCATTTACCTTTTTCCGGGTCATCATATATCGACATTACGCGCCTGTCATTCACGCTGCGGCCAATATAACCGGTTACCGTTCCATCGCTTTCAATATCGCCCCAAACCAATGCAGTATACTTGCGGGTTATGGTGTGATCAAAAAACTGCTTTGCCAGCCAGGTCATTGAGCGTTCATTCTTGCTGATAAGCAGTAAACCCGAAGTATCTTTATCGATCCGGTGTACCAGGCCCGGCCTGCCATCGTTACCCGGCAGCGTAGGCAATTGCTGAAAATGAAAAACCAGGCCGTTAACTAATGTGCCTGTGTAATTATTATAACCCGGGTGTACCACCAAACCAGCCGGTTTATTAACCACCAGCACATCATCATCCTCATAAACAATATCGAGTGGGATATCTTCTGGGTATACCTCCGTATCGCGCGGAGGGTGCGGTAAAACCACTGAAATTACATCAAGCGGTTTAACCCTATAGCTGGCTTTGACAGTTTTCTCGTTTACAATTACCGTCCCCAGCTCAATGGCATTTTGTATGCGGTTACGCGAGGCATTTTCAACGCGGTGCATCAAAAACTTATCAATACGCAGCAGGGATTGTCCTTTGTCAACAATTATGCGCAGGTGTTCATACAAATCCTGTTCATCCTGCTCCAGTAATAGCGTATCATCAGTCATTGCCGCAAAAGTACTGGTTTTTTAAGATTTTTGATCAAATGTTGATAATGGTTCAAAGCACAGCGCCAATTTTATTAAAAAATATGGACAGCGATCAAACATTGACTTTATTGCCGGCCCTGATAATCAATTAAAATGATGTTTATCATTTATAGATGTTTATTTACCGATAATTTTACTGTTGTAAATATAAAACGTACATTTATACTACAACAAACGTAATTTTATATACACCCTAATTTATACTATTATGAAAAAAATTTACCCCATAATTTCAAGTTTAATCTTATTGTTTATTGTTACCGGCGCAAACGCCCAAAATGGTAACGGTAACGGTAACAATAACGGAAACGGTAGCGGTGACAGTTTTGGCCAACTGATAAAATCAAGCCCGGCTGATGCTACCAAGCTATTTCAGAACTTCGCAGAGCCTATGTTTAAAGGCTTTGGAACAGGTTTAAACAGCGGCTGGAACAATACGGCCAAAACAAAAAAGCTTTTACATATTGACCTGCGTATTACAGCCAACATTGCCCAGATACCTACAAGCGACCAAAGTTTTGATGTCAGAAACATAGGCTTGTCAAGCCATTTGCAGGTTGACCCGCAATCACCTACCAGCATTGCGCCGACTTTTGGCGGCAGTAAAAATGGAGTGACCCCATTAATGGACATTAAAGACAACAACGGCAGCACAATAAGTACCTTTAGTATGCCAAACGGCGTTATCCAATATGTTCCGGCGCCAAATATACAGCTTACTATTGGTTTGGTGCATAATACAGACATTACTGTACGCACCATCCCTACTATCAAAATAGGTAGTTCAGGTTCGGTCGGCATGATCGGCTTCGGCGTAAAGCATGATCTTATACAAGACTTCGCCCCAAAAGGAAAACCATACCCTTTTGACCTGGCAATAGCTGTAAATTACAATCGCATTAATTATAGTAATTCGCTTAATGTACAGCCCGATAATGGCACTGTACCCGCATCCGGCAGCGCTTCAGATTTTTCGACCCAAAGGGTTAGTGGTAATTTTAGCGGCTTTAATATTCAGGCTATTTTCTCTAAGAAATTGCTATTCTTTACACCATTCATTGCAGTTGCTTATCAAACAGCCAACACAAGTTTGGGCGTATTGGGTAATTACCCGGTTACTACATCTGCTGGGGAATATACTACGGTTACCGATCCGGTACATATCAACGAAACAAGCGTCAGCGGTTTGCGTGCAGACATTGGTTTCCAGTTAAACCTGTCAATTTTACGAATCTATGCTTCAGTTAGCGAAGGACAATACCTATCGGGGAACGCAGGTATTGGTCTTGGCTTTTAAATTTGTTTAATGGCTATTGATCTTGAATTTTATAGCCCTGTTCATCAAATAAAAAATAATTTGTTTGATGAACGGGGCTTAACAGTTTTTATAAAGCGCGATGATCTTATCGACCCAATTATTTCAGGTAATAAATGGCGCAAATTAAAATACCTCTTGAAAAAGGCGCAAGCAGCCAATAAAAACCACCTGGTAACTTTTGGCGGCACCTACTCAAACCACCTGCTGGCAACCGCCGCGGCAGCCGCTAAATTTGGCTTCAAAGCAACAGGCATAGTGCGCGGCGAAGCTGTGGATAACGACAGCCTTTTTTTGTGCCGTTTACATGGGATGAATTTAATATTTACCGATCGTGAAACCTATCGCGATAAACCAGCGTTTTTCGCTAAGTATTTCGAAGATGACCCCGATGCCATTTTTATTGACGAAGGCGGTGCATCGCCGGAAGGCGCCAGAGGATGCAGCGAATTAATTGATGAGCTACCCGATGCTTATGATCATATATTTTGCGCCTGCGGGACGGGAACGACGGCGGCAGGAATTATCAATGGCATTGAAGGCCTCGGCTTAAAAACACAATTCAATGCGGTGCCGGTATTGAAAAATGGCGGCTTTATCAGGGATGAGATCAATAAGTTTTTAATCCAACCTTCAGATTTTACTTTGCACACCGATTATCATTTTGGCGGCTACGGAAAAACTGATAAGCGGCTTATTGAATTTATCAAAACTTTTGTTGCTGAAACCGGGATATTGATCGAACCGGTTTATACGGGTAAAATGCTGTATGCCATTTATGACCTTGCGGTGAAGAACTATTTTAAGCCCGGGAGCAGGATATTGGCCATCCACAGCGGCGGCATTTGGGGGCTATTAGGAATGACGGACAGGTTTTAATGTTACCCCGATTTCATAAAATCAGATACGGCGTATAGGGGAAATACCTGAATATTATCAAATGTTGCGTAGTTCTCAAGGGAAAACCTTACGCCTGAGGGTACATTTTTTTCGTTAAGAAATAAAAAAAGGCTTTGCATTGATCCTTTTCTGCCCGATTTTACCTCAATCGGAACAATATGCTGTTGCTGCTGAACGACGTAATCCACCTCTGCATTACTGCTTTTAGCTTCCCGGTGCCAGTAATATAAACTTCCTTGCCGGTAACATGAAAAGGATTTTAATATTTCCAAACCTACATACTGTTCGGCTATCGCACCTTTATTAATAATTTCGAAATTATCCTCAAATAGTATCCCCGATATATTCAAACCAAGCAAACGCTGAAAAATACCTGTATCTATTAACAGCATTTTTTGCTTTTTGGGGTTTGCTTCGGCGCCTAAAGGGAGTCCGTTTGCAGCCGTATGTATTACGGGAATTATCAATCCGGCCATCGCCAGCAAATCAACAGCTTCTTTTATTTGTTTATGATTTGCCTCTGTAGCGGCGTTTGCATATACAAAGTTGTCCCCGGATTGCCGCACAACTGAATCAAACACCTCTGAAATGCGTAAAAAAGGCACTCGTTTTTTATATTTTGTAAAATCAGCCTTCAATGAGGTAATCAGATCATCCAAAACTTGTCCGCACCTGTTGATGTCTTTATACTGCACGTAAGCGGCCACTACTTCCGGCATTCCCCCAAGCACCAAAAAACGCTTAATATGGCTTAATAATTTCTGATGTATTGGTTCGGCGAGGGGGCTATCAGCGGATGCTTTTTGCTTGGCTTCCAACAGAAGTTTTTCACCAATACCTGCCAGGTATTCGTCAAACGACAAAGGATAAATAAATAGCGATCTTATCCTGCCTACTCCAAATGAAGGTATTTCGGCAAGTGCAAATTCCAGTAAGGAGCCTGCGGCAATTACGTGCAATCCGGGATATTTCTCATAAAAGAAACGAAGCGAGGAAATGGCTGGAAAACATGCCTGTATTTCGTCAAAAAACAATAAAGTTTTCCCCTGAATTACAGGAACATTGTAAAGTATTGACAGATTTTCACATAGATCTTTCGGATTGAGGTCACCCTCAAAAAGTTTATGGACCTGTCGCTGTTCTTCAAAGTTCACTTCAAGGAAGTAATCGAATTCCCTGGATAATTCCCTGATAGCTGTAGATTTTCCAACCTGTCTTGCACCGCGTACCAGCAAAGGCTTTCCTTCCTTCTCGTCCCTCCAAAGCTTTAACTCTTTATCAATATTTCGGGATAAATACATTTTTACAAGGCAATAAGTATCATGTTTTTACATTTTTACAAGGCAATAATAAGGCTTTTTTTACACTTTTACAAGGCAATAATATTTCGCCCGCAAAGATTATTGTCAGGTCATAAGTCTTTAGCCGAAAGTCATAAGTCAAATTTTGCACCTTTCTTTACTTAGGACTTTCGACTTGACACTAAATTTACACTACCCATTCCTTCCGCATCTCACGACCCCTGCGTTGGTTGGCTTCCTCATCATGGCTGAATTCCTCTTTTGCGGGGTTCCAGTTCAGCGGGCGTTTTAACTCGTAGGCTAAATTGCCAATGTTACAAACGGTGGCGGTACGGTGACCAATCTCTACATCAGCAACAGGTTTGGTACGGTTGCGGATAGCCTGCAGGAAGTCTTTATAATGGTTATCGCTGTAATAAACATGCTTTTCATGCAGCCCGATATTTTTATCCTTTAGTGATTCCTGGCTTGTTTCAAGCTTGCCTCTCACTACATGGATACTGCCCAGTGAACCGATAAAAGTAACGCCATTATCGCCGCTTACCGGCTCATGCGTCATGGTGATGCCATTGGCATATTGGTAGGTTAAAAAAGGATGGTCCTTATCCGGTGGTGTTACTTTTATCGGGCCGCTACTGTCCATATCAAGAGCCCATTGGGCAATATCAAACATGTGCGCACCCCAGTCGGTCATGCCGCCGCCGCCAAATTCTTTATAATCGCGCCATTTGGCCCAAAAATCGTCGGTAAGGCCCGGCGCGAGGAAATGGTTATAGTTTTGTGCAGTATTCGGCCCCAGCCAAAAATCCCAGTTCAGGCTTTCGGGCATTGGCTCGGCCGGCAGGTTATAAGGCACCGGCGACGGACCCACATTTACCTTAACGGTTTGTACCTCGCCTATGTAGCCATTCCGCACCAGCTCCACCGCCTGCCTGAATTCGGGCCAGGAACGCTGCATGCTGCCAGTTTGAAATACCCTGTTGTTTTTCCGCGTTTCGGTTACCATCGCCCGGCCTTCTTTTATAGTTAAGGACAATGGTTTTTCGCAATAGATATCCTTCCCAGCCCTGGCGGCAAGGATGGCGCATACCGAATGCCAGTGGTCAGGCACGGCAATTACCACCGCGTCAATATCTTTGCGAGCCAAAAGGTCGCGAAAATCAGGGTAGGTCGCGCAACCCTCATACGGGCTTTGTCCCGCTTTGATAGCATAGCGCTGGTTAACCTGCGCAGCAAATTGTTGCAATTTTATACCGTAAACATCGGCGGCAGCTATGATTTTAACCTCGTTGGTATCCATAAAGGCTCCCTGCAAACCGCCCGCCTGCTTCCCTGTGCCAATAAAGCCCAGATTGATCAGGTCGCTCGGCGCCGTATAGCCTTTGCCGCCCAGCACAAACCTGGGCACTATCATAAAAGCCGATAGCACGGATGTTTTCTCAATGAATTTGCGCCGGTTCATGGCATTTGCAGAAGTTTTTTCAATATCCATAATTGGTTTAATAAATGATTACAGTTCGTGAGAAAGAAAAATTAAATATAGGGGATTTATTTTGGTCATTGGTCATTAGTCATTTGTCATTGGGGAAACTGGGACATTAGGATAAATTTTTGACAATACCACTTGCAACAATTCCAATGACTAATGACCAATGCCTAATGCCTAATGACGATCAAACCACCAAATTCAGCAGCAACACCCCCGCTAAACCTGTAACAGAAATAATGGTTTCCATCAATGACCAGGATCGGATCGTATCTTTGATCGACAGGTTAAAATATTCTTTAAAAAGCCAGAAACCGCCATCGTTAAGATGCGAAAAAGCCAGGCTGCCTGCACCGATAGACAATACCATTAAATTGGGATTGATGCTATGATCATGCATAACCAGGGTTTGAACGATACCGGCCGCTGTTAAACCTGCAACCGTTGCCGAACCTAAGCTTATACGGATGATGGCCGCAATGAGCCATCCCAGGATAAGGGGTTGTAAATGAAAATCCTGCAAAAAGGCGGCAATATTTTTACCAGCGCCGCTGTCGGTGAGTACCGCTTTAAAAGCGCCGGAACCTGCTACAATCAGTAGGATCAGTGAAACGTCCTTTACCGCATCGCCGCATACCATCGCAATATCCTTCATGCTTTTGCCATATTTAACACCCAGCGTAAAAGTTGCTACAATAAGCGAAATGAGCATAACTATAGGCGCATCGCCGATAAATGCGATTAGTTTATGGACCATCCCCGTGCTATGATCCATATTAAGATACACCGTAGTTGACATCAATAATATAACCGGCAACAAGGCGGTTAAGAAACTATTGGCGGCGCTTGGCAACTTATCGTCAGGAATCTCCTCTGCCATAAAAGTCGACAGCGGGTTTGAGGTGATATTCTTTATGGTCCGTGAAAACAAGGGTCCTGCAATAATGATGGCGGGGATAGCTATGATAAGTCCGTAAATTAAGGTGGTACCGATATTGGCATGGAAAATTACAACAAGTGCCGAAGGGGCTGGATGCGGAGGCAAAAAACCATGGGTTACCGACAGCGCAGCCAGCATAGGCAAACCAATATAAACCGCCTTTAACTTGTATTTGTAAACTATCGAAAAAATAAGTGGCACCATCAGCACAAAGCCCGTTTCAAAAAAAAGCGGGATGCCGATGATAAATCCAACCACCACCAGCGCCCATTGTACGTATTTGATCCCGAAGCCATCGACCAATACTTCCGCGATTTTTTGGGCAGCACCGCTGGTGGCAACCAATTTGCCTATCATGGCGCCCACGCAAATAATAATGGATATTTTGCCAAAAGTATCGCCAAGGCCGCTTTGTACCGACTTTGTAACTTTCTCCAATGGGATCCCCAGCATCAGGCCCGCTGCTAAAGAAACGATGAGGAAAGCGATGAATGGATTTAACTTAGCCCAGCTCACCAGCAGAACCAGCAGAATAATACAGAAGAGGATGGTTAATAAGGTCATTATTTAGCTTTTAATTGGTTTACCCGTTAAAGATAGGATCTTGCCGGTTATCCCAAAAAAACAAAATAATAATCTCAT
>Ga0364873_10048_pt2 | contig 69980 bp, 76 predicted proteins | sample ExccelAu500001D3_2_FD_206928 | JGI IMG/M metagenome (GOLD analysis project Ga0364873, IMG submission 206928) | Enriched cells from Trout Bog Lake Hypolimnion, Wisconsin, USA - BchlTB.Aug07.5000.01.D3 | ecosystem: Environmental > Aquatic > Freshwater > Lake > Hypolimnion/Profundal zone | place... | reverse complement strand
CATAGGTATTGCGCCGCCGCCTTACCCAAATTCGCTGGATGAGCTTAATATTATTTTGGGTGAACGTAATACAGGCAACCTCTCCCAGGAGGGCATCCGATATAAGTGGATTACCTACGCCAATGAAACCTTATCAAGCATCATGGATGAAGTGGGCAAAGGAACCAAGGTTGATTTCATTGTCAATCGTGAGAACTTAGGTTTTATTCAGGTCAAAAATCCCACTACAGGGGATTACGAAGAAATACCCTCAACTAGGCCAGATTACTCTTCAGGACTCACTGCTTACCAACACCAGTATTTACGCAAGGTAAATCAAATTGATTTAAATAGTCGAAATGCGATTGATACCCTTATTGAGACGCGTGCAAATACCCAGCAGGTGATTCAAAGTGAGATGAAGTCTAAGCGTAAATACAACTACTCACAAGCAGCGAAATTAGCTGGCATTAGCTCAGATGCGGTGATGGCTAATAAACCCAAATCCATTACAGAACCATTTGAGGGTCAAGTTGTTCAGCCCAAACCATCTGCCGGCAATGTTCTGATCTACCCCGCCTTTCAAAAAATCACAAAGCTGCGTTGGGCCTAATCCATGACTAATTATATAAACGATGATGAATTGCCATTGGATAACCCACCCAATGAGCCCGCCGAAGATCTTAACGCAGAGCAAAAGCGTCTTAAAGCCATACAAGGGAGTCCAGCAGAGCGTGAACTGTACACAAAAAATATTGCGATTTACTCTAAGTCTTATAAATCAGCCGTTGAATATATTGATAACCTACTTGCACGCTCTGCTAGAGGTCCAGAACCCGGTGGCTTGTGGCTGCTTGGCGAAGGTGGCGTAGGGAAAAGTTTTATTCTCAAATATATTCGTGATCACTACCCACCTAGCGAATCAACGACAGCTAGAAGATGCCCCGTGATTAGCCTCACGTTTTCAAGTAGGCCGACCGAGAAGGAGGTCATTGGCCTGCTGCTTATGCAGCTAGGCCAAGATCCATCTATGCTCAGATTCCAAACCCTAGACGAGCTAAAGCATATTTTGGTATCAGCCATTCGGTCAGCAGATACGCTCGCAATCTTGATGGATGAGGCGCACCATGTTTGGCTCAATGTCAATGCTGCTCGCGTTGCCGACCGTATTGGCGGTCAAGTTGGCGACTTTCTAAAACGTTTGTATGACAGTACTGGCGTGGCATTCATCTTTTGTGGAATGCCCGGAATGGAACGCATTCTCATGGTGGATTCGCAAGCAAAGACTCGGTGGAACGGGATTTTTCGAGTAACTCCATTTACCTATGATCTCGAATTTATAAGCGTCCTGGCGTCCCTGGATGAATCCTTGCCCATGATAGAGAAATCAAACCTACATGAGCCAGATCTTTCGGCAAAAATCTTTAAGGTGTGCGAGGGGAATTTTCGAGTGCTCAAAAATTTTCTAGCTCAAGCGGTATTTTTTGCCGCTCAAGCTGGCTCAAAAAGCATTGCACTCCACTTATCAATGACCTGCACAATGATTTGCGGTCAATCCCACAATCCGTTTGAGGGGGATGTCAATGCATAGCCAGCGACTCCTGCAAAGGATAAGTCCATTTGAACATGAGGATGCATTTGGCTTTCTAAATCGTATTGCCACTGCCAATCACATTAAAGATGCGCATCAAATCATTGAACATTGCACTGGCAATAGCTCTGGAATCTTTAAATACAAAGATATTGCCAAGATTGCTTATTTTTGCCTAAACACGACGAGCGAGCTTGCACAATTATCAGGAATTGAACTTTCCAGATCAGAAGGAATTCGAGTATGGCAAGTCAACGGTGAGCCAATAAGTAAGGGAGCCTTTATTTGCGCTCGTAATACCCGAGTTTGCCCGCAATGCCTAATTGATCAGGCCTACATTAGAGGTCAATGGTCCCTCACCCTCTATACGGTGTGTGCGATCCACAAAACCAAGATGATTGATGAGTGCCCGGTCTGCCTTAAGAAGATTAAGTGGGATCGCCCTTCTCTATTGCAATGCTTATGTGGAGCCGACCTTACACTGGCATCAGCCGAAAAAGGAGGGTCACATGAACTGCTTCTTTCACAACTCATTGACAGAAAAATTGGAGGGCAAATCTCGCTTGCAAGAAGCGCGCTATTTAACCCTGAGCAAATAGAGCGATTATCAAACCTATCACTTGATGGGCTATGCAAAACCATTTGGTTCCTTGGTCACTGCATAGGCAATTTAGGAAAATATGGTTCAGGCCACGGCAGCAAAATATTAGCCTTATATGAAGCTAATACAGTCATTGCCCAAGCATTTGAACTTTTACAGTCATGGCCAAGAAAATTAGGGGCAAGACTTGAAGATCTCGCTCAGCGAAAACCATCTAATAGTACGGACTCACTGATTAATAAACTATTTGGACCAGCTCAGTACTACCTAAGGGATGCAATCCAAAGCGATGAGCTCCACTTTATTCGAACCGCGTATGAGCAATATATTGGCCAGATTTGGAAAGATATTTACCCACAACACATACCCAGGGAAGAGAAAGTCCAAATGGAATTTAAATGGGGTCCAATGTGAAAGAAATTGAAAAAACTTTTGATGAAGTTCACGCTTCCCATAAATTGCAGATGGACATACTTGGAGAACACTGGAGGCCCAAATACCCGAGAATTTTTGGTGCACCACCTATATTGAAATATGAAGCCTTTAGCTCCTGGTGCGTTCGCGTATCGGGTGCTTGTAACATTTCCATTAGACATCTTCTTCGTGCTCTAGAGATAAATGCCCAATGTTTTTGGATAGATGCAGGCAGAGCACCCTTAGATCTTCAAAAGATTGCGGGGCTAGTGATGTGCGATATAAACTCCCTTTCCCACCTAAATTGGCCATTTGACTCTGTTCTTGCTGATTTTGACTTTAGCTGCCTTACGGTAGAAATCCTGAATCAACAACCAATATATAAATACTGTCCTACCTGCTTAGCATCAGATTCCATTCCATACTTTCGGCAATCTTGGAGGCTAGCTAGTACTTATATTTGCCCCATCCACAAAATCATACTTAGGGACTCATGTCACCATTGCAAAAAAAGGATCGACTTAAGCCTTGGCAGCCCAAAATCAGGCAGCAATAGGAGTGCACGATGTTTATCGTTTTGCACTCAATGTGGAGCTTCATTGGGCGAGAGCCCGCACAACACCATTGGAAGACGGTTTTTATCAGATGTATTCTTTATGCAGGAGCTCATTGAAAATCAAATTCGTAGCACCTCTTCGTATTGGATGCCATCTCAATTTTCGGAGCATCATGAAAGCCTTTGGAATCAGCATCCATCTAAATTAATATCGAGCGTAGCAAATGCCCAAATCATATTAAAGAGCATCATAGAGTCTTACGCAGACCCGCTTAATCGGCCCGAAATTCGTAAAGAAAATAGATTGGAGCTAGAAAGCTTGCTTCACCTTAAAAAATATATCTATCAGCCCTACACAGACCAATCAAATGGAATCTATATCGCCTTAGATGGGCCAAGCATTTTTAAATCCTTAAGTCCGATTGTGGGGCTTCAAATTTCTGCATATCAGTCAGCCAATGGTTCAACGATATGGCGGGAGGAAACGGCTGGAATTCATGAGGATTTTCATACAATTAAAACGGAAGATATTCATGCGGGAGCTTCTTGGTGCACAAATAGCCCAAGATAAAGAGGTTAATACCTTGGGATTTTTAGCTCTATCAGAATCTTGCATGGGTAAATTATTCTAATAAATTTTATTAAAAAAATAATCAATGAGAAAAAATAACAAAATGATAGTTATGGATGAACTTAGCGGCTCGCTTTATGACCCAAACTGGCAGGAGAATATAAAGCTTGTTAAACAGGGATTTAATCCATCCTACCTGGTTAATTTTGCCAAGAACGCTAAAATATCACGAGATCGAATTTATTTAATGCTAGGTCTCTCACGGTCAACCGTAGAAAAGAAAATTAAAGATAATGAACTTCTTAATTTAGATCAATCCGAGCGGGTATTGGGTCTATATAAGTTAGTTTCCAAGCTCTCTGAGATGCTTTCTGAAAAACGCGACCCAAATGCATCAACTGCTTGTGCGATGTTGATGGAATGGCTAGAAGCGTCAATGCCAGCGCTTAATGGCAAAGCGCCATTTGAGCTCATGGATACTGCTGATGGGCGAAATGTGGTCTTAAATTTGCTCAAAAAAATTGAGGCCGGAAGCTACGCTTAAATACATTTCTGGTTGTTTCATTCAAAACATCTCCGAGATTGGATATCCTACCGAGGGCTGCTGGATCAAGATCATGGTTGCAAGCACTATAGAGTTAATTTTCCTATGGCTTAAGGGAGTAAATAGACGTTCAAACTGGAGGGTAGAGTAGACAAAGGAATGGTTTGGTTGGTTTAATCGTCTCGACCACCATCATCACTCTCATCATCTCTTGATGGAGTGACGCCCAATCGCTCTTGGGGAGACTTCCACTGCATCAGAAAATCCAAGGGATTAAGCGTGCCAATTAACTCCCTAGCCAAAGTTAATTGAGTAAGCAATTTTTCTTGCTGCCCTTTAGGTAACCCGTCGCACCTTGCTTGAGCTTGCTTAAAAAATTGCTCTAAGTTAATTGCCGCTCCCCATTGATCAACTACTTCAAGCAACTGTTTTTTACTGTTTTCAATAGCATTAGTAACACTGCGTATTACTGCTAAAAAGACCACCCATTACCACTCAAAAAAGCCACTTGTTGACGTTCAAAGTGAACCAGTGGTGCTGAGTAGACCGTCCATCCTTAATTAAAATGAGTCGCAGAGCTGAGTATTATTTCTGGACGTATGAATATAGGAGCGCCGACAGGTGCTCAGCCTAACTTCAGATTGAAATTGTCAGCCTGAATGGTTGCGCATAGGCTGAGAGTAAAGTCTGGCTGTAGAGATGGGGTAGATCTGTCGTCAGTAGGGCTAAGGACGGCGTCTGATCCTCCGAAATATATCCCATCCAAGAATGGCCAAAAACATTACTAACGACATGATTGAAATCCACATGCCTCTTTGAAAGGCCGCCGGCATATATTCAAGTTGAAAATAATGATGGCCCGCGGACAAAGGAATGCCTATCAAAGTATAGTTTGCTGGCATCACGTTGTAATTGGTTTGAGTGCTGCCCTCTAGCGCTCGTACGCGCCAATTCTTGGAATAAACATCCGTAACTAACAATATTGCCGGCGATGACAAATCAGCCTCAAAAGTGATCTCATCCGTTGATGAGTTCACTATGTGAACAGCCCCTTTGTTTTCTTGGGTTGCGAGAACTGGTGCGGGAGTGGGCTTTGATTCCAAAATCACACTCTTGGAGGGGTCAAAACTGACTGCGTCCATGGCGTTAAAAATAGCATCTCGCTGCTTAATCACCTTGTAGTCATAGAGTAACATTGCTCGATCCATCGGGCTAGGCGCTGTTATGACCTGCATGTGATTGTCTTTTAGTAAAAATACATACTTCAATCTCAGCATGCGAAAAAGCTGGCTAGGTTGGCTTATTTGCATATTTTGTGTGATGTCGTCGGGATTTATATGCTGGGTATGAGCTATGAACTCCGCATATCGAAGCGAAACTCCGGGATCATTGCCCCAGATATCGGACTTTTTAATGGACATTCCAAAATTAGGGGCAATAGGGCTGAGGATGCGATAGTCGCCTGGATTGGATGCCAAAAATTGCTCCAATTCAGGCATACGGGTTTGAGCCACATCTAGTGATGCACGAGAGACATAGGCAAAGGTAAATACCTCAAGGATCGCTAATGCGGCAACCCCATAGAGTGGCCATCGCGTATGGCGCGCGCCAAGAATGAGAGCCCCAAGCAAGGCCAAGACCCCGGATGCTTTGAGCAGCGCCCAAGAGGCTTGCTCCACTGATTGCTTGAGAAATTCTCTGCTCTGGGCAACTGACGATGCTAAATAGGATTCATGGGTAGAGAGCATGGCATTGACGATGTCTCGCCACCAGTCGGCATTGCCACCTCCTGATCCAAGTAATAAAATAAGGGCGCCCATGGCGAGCGCCACCGCTCCACAAAATATTGGCCATACAAGAATTTTTTGCTTACTTCGAAGTAGCACATCCAAACCGATTCCTGAAAGCAGGGTCAAGAAGATGGATGCTTCCCAGATAAATTTTGAATTTCCCCGAAATAAATTAAATCCCGGAATATAGTTATATAGAAATTGAAATAAGGGGGTGTGGGAGCCTAAAGCAAGCGTCAGCAAGATCAACGTCATCGGCAAAGAAAAAATTTGGGACTTCTTTTCACCACGAATGGCGCCATAAATTGCCAAAACTAGTCCAGTAACACCAAAGAAAACGGAGGTTTCCCATAAATAACACCGCCCCCAGTATGAGGGCGTACTGAGATCTCCAAACAGGCCTGGCGCCACCATCGTCAGAAGATTTTCGGGTGGCAATGAAAACATTGCGGCAAATTCGTAGGGCACGCCCTTGCTTCGCAAACTCTCGCTACTTGCATCAATGCCTGTCCATAGCTGAATGGCTGTAATTGCCACTCCACCCGCCAAGATAGCCAGTAATCCACCCGCAATGCGAAAACGTTGTTCCGCCCTTACGAATCTAAAGCACACATAGATGCCAGCCGCTACCCCCGTGTAAAACACGTATTGTGGGTGCCCCGCTAGGATTTGCATTGCCATTGCCCCAATGCCTAGCAATACCCATCGAAGCTGCCGAGTTTTAAATAACCCATCAATCGCCAGGAAAATTAATGGTGTCCATGGCATAGCGCAGATGTTCGAAAGATGGCCGGCGTAAATATGCAAAAACCCGGCTCCACAAAACATCAAGAGTGCGCCTGTTGTCACCGCAGCAACCCTGTGCAGTCCGCGATACATTGCCAAGAGATACATAAATGCGCCGGTGAAAAAAATATGAAGCGCAATCGAAAGGTTGATGGCAATTGCAACCGGCATAATCAAGAAGATCCAATTTAACGGATAAAACATACTTGATTGAAAGCCGCCAACATAAGGAATGCCACTAAAAACGTATGGGTTCCATAACGCTAAATTACCGCTGCGTAGCTGCTCAAATCCAAATTCACGCCAAGCTAGAAATTGACCGGAAATATCTGTTCCTTGCTGCGAAAGGATTCGATTGGAGTTAAATAAAATATCAAGAAACATCAGCAATGACAGTCCCGCCAAAATACCAATATCAATTCGATGCCATGATCGCGAGATCAGCTTATTGGGGGCCAATCGGCCTCCAATGGATGATAATTTTGACTTTTTAGAAATCTTTTTATTTTTCATGGGGTAGGTGAAATTGAGAGGCGTGACTTTCGACGACTTGCGCACTGATATGGGGACTTAACCCTCGATTAACTAATGGAATCTATTTGCCAGTTAGGATTGCTAGATTCTTTTTTGCAGCCGCATTGTTTTGATTGATGGCCAACACTTCTTTTAACTTTTCAATGGCAACAAGATTATTTCCTGCTTGTGACGCTTGGGCGGCTTGAATATTTAAGATATCTTCAATATTGGCCTTGGCATTAAGATCACCGGGATTAATTGCGAGCTCTTTTTTATGCTCTGCTAGAGCATTTTCATATTGTTTTTGCCCGTAGAAAACTACACCAAGATTGTAGTGGGCAGAAGTAACAACCGGATTAAGCTCAATGGCCACTTTAAACTCTCTAATAGCTGCTTCTACCAGGCCGGAGTCAAGTAGCCCAACCCCTAGATTGGAGTGTGCCCTTGCGTTATTCGGAACTTTTTTAATAACATCAGACCATATAGCCACATCACTTGCATAGTCTTTATTGCGCTCATATGTGGTTGCAGCTAAAGCAATAAAAGCAATTATTATCATTAGCGAAAAGATAAGAGCGAGTGTAGTTTTATTTATTCCACCCGTTTTACCTGAGGGCAATCTGCCCAGAGCTTGCTGATATCCTGCGTATAGCCCCAGCACCAATAAAGTAATCGGCGCTAATACAGGTAGATACATACGATATTCATTTACATACTCATCCATGATGGGCACAAAGCTAGATGAAGGCGCTAAGATGATAAAAAACCAAAGCCCGATCATTGCCCAGGGGCGATTTTTAATAAACCCCCAGAGTGTTAGCCCTCCCATTGCAGCAACCACTAACCCTGGCCATAAAATCGCATTAACTGTATTGGCTACTGGCCAATAATTATCAAAAATCAAAGGGCTTGGCCATATGGTTAATTTAAGGTAATGGAGCACTACGCCTAATTGGGTGGCGGCATAGGACCAGGTATCTGATATTCCGCCCCTTCCATTTATTGCGGCCTCTGCCCCAGTCGAGTGCCCGCTACCGAGCAATACGCACAAAAACACCCAAGCTAAAACTAGCCCACAATAAAACCAGGGCCGCTTAACTATTGCCGCTTTAAAGCTACTTGCTAAAAAAGTTCTGTCATAAAGCAAAAGAATGACAGGTGCAGTAACCATTGTTTCTTTGGAGCCCATCCCCAAAAATGCAGCTAGAACGCCAATACTTAGCCAGCGCGTTGCATTCTTTGACTCACTTCCCCTGATTAAACAATACAGCGTCGCTAGATAAAAAAATCCCGCCAAAGATTCAAGACGCTGAGTAATGTAGTTAATCGCATTGGTTTGCAGTGGGTGTACCGCCCAAAGCAGTGCAATCGCTAAAGAAAGCAAAAGAGCATGATTACCCCAACGCTCTTTTAGGGACTTGGATAATAAGGTTCTGCGAACAATTCCAAATACAAGCAAGCTGCTGCAAGCGTGCATCAATACGTTAAAGACATGGTAGCCAAAAGGATTAAGTCCACCCAGGGCATAATTTAAGGCAAAGGTCCAATTGGTGATGGGGCGGGAAAAAATAACGTGACGAGCTCCAAGACTCAATCTCGCTAGAATATCTTGGGGCAAATTAGGCGTCAAAAGATAATGTAGAGTTGGGTTATTTACGATAACAATTGAATCATCATAAATAAAAGGCCCTCTAAAGCTATTGGAGTAAGCAAGCAATACTGCAATTACTATTAAGCAGACTGCGCCCCATAAGCAATAACTTTTTTGAAGTTGATCGCGAAGAACGGTGGCAGAAGATGTTCTAGCAGGCTTATTCACAACCCCGTTTATAGCCAATTTTTTAGGATTAGATTTACTTTGAGGGGGCTTGGATTTTTTCGGCGAGGATTTCATATTATTAATTGATTAACCTTAAATAGACTCACAAATTTTACTGGCTCACCTCATGCATTACCCCCCCATGAATGAGGGGGTGAAGTGCGCTCATCAATCAGCTACTTTCTGTAATAGGGTAATACGCACTTACCCTGCCAACACCAAAATAATGTTGATTAAGTCGACGAACCTCAATAGCAGTTTCATTATTTATAAGAAAATCAGGCGTTTCATTTTTAATGGGTTCGTAGACAATATTTTCGTATCCCCAGTGCTCGAGGTAAGCCTTAACGATCCCCTCTTCATGCTTTATATTTTTTAATTTAGGTATTTTCATTCAATGAATTACTGTACTTTTGTAAAAAATCGATATGATTTTATCCGCCAATATTTGTAGTCAACTTTCAAAATTAGCACTTTAACTCCATCTATTTCACCATTAAATAATTCCACATAAACGAACGAAGATTTAATCATTACCTAGCCCGGTAATTAAAAAATACCAATAATTTTGTAGACCCGCTATAGAAAATGGCACCGCTGTATACCCAGATCAAAATGGCCTCCTGCGCTTCTGAAGTCTAGATACCAAGAGCTCCCTCATTTTTAAGAGGATTATCTGAAAATGCATAATTGGCTAGTTGCGGGCAGTGATACTGCATATAAAAATTTGCCCGCTTTCTCATCACCCTTAAAGCTAATGATGCAGCCGCTTTTGAAACACCATCATCACTTAGTAATGCATTCATTGTCAGCCCTTCCCCGCAAGATAGGGTGATTTGATTTTCACCAGCATCCCGGTAATTTCGAGTAAAAAATTCAACCCCTGGAAAATGCGCTGAGAATTTTTCAGGATCGGGCCAATATTCATTTAGGATGGCTTCATCAACAGTTACGACCGACCATAGACCAGGCTCCTTCTTTTTCCATCCAACAACGTAGAGCTCCATAGATGCCGCATTGACACAAAATAACCTTGGCCAAGTATTTTGATTCGTAGTAGGCATACAGCTAACCGACCAAAAAGAGTACTCGGTTGTTCTTGGACAGGGAATGCATTTTGATAAATATTTCTGTAAAAGCACGGTAGCTTCGTCAACCATTGGATGCAAAAGAAATTTATCAAAGTTTTTAGAAAATCGATCTTTTTGATTTTGAGGAAGAATTACCTTCGGATTTAAATTTTCATGGCTAGATATGAGGTGATACTTACCCTCCAGCCAATCTTTTTGATCTTGCTCGGGAAGCACTAAATCCAGATCCGTCTCCCCCAGAATGCTACTCACATGGACAGAGTTTTTTAGTTTTAAGCCAATTTGCTCCCCTTTAAATATCAACTCCTTCTCGATGCTATTCAATTTACTTTTTGGAGTTGGTATAAAAGCAAATCCAATAATATCGTTGAAATTACGACGATGCTCTGAAAATCTCCTAACAACATCTATTGCTTGGCCAATATAAAAATGCCCTGTTGCAAAAGCCAGACAATAAATACCAGTACGTTTTTTAGATGCCCCAAATAGATGAGCTATTGATAAGAGAGAGCCAACCCCTTCCATATTTTGAAAACCAAGTGAGGCTACCATTTGGGACTTCGCCTGAATTTTTATGACTTCATGTGAGATTTCAGGTTCGATATTTTCTCTACTAATCACTAATTATCCTTAAGTTAAATAGGTGCCGCTTGAAATGACTAAGGTGCAATAACAACCAAAGAACCTCAATGTAGTTTTTAGATTTAACTGAAGTGCTATTTGCGAGATTTTACTAAGCCATTGATTCAGTAGATTCAACCATGAAGTACAACTTTGGTAAATAACCCAATCCCCATTTAAAAATATATGCATCGGATAGTAACCCCCCTTATTTACGGGGTTATCAAAACTCATCCAATCCGCTATAAAAAATCCTCTTTTTTTTATTCATCATGTGATTGCTTTATTTGCAATAACGGTAAAAAGGTTTTAATGTCGACAACTAAATTCATTGCTTTCTCTATAGTAATTTCCCAGCTTTTTGGGTGCGCCGCTATTACTACAAGCATCTCTAAACGCAATCTGGATGTACAGTCTAGACTGTCTGATACGGTATTTCTTGAGCCTGTTGCTGATCGTTACAAAACAGTCTTTGTGCAAGTTCGCAATACATCCGATAAGCCTGATCTTGATATTGAGCCTAGCGTAAAAGCCTCATTAGCCCAAAAAGGCTACACAATTGCAACCGACCCTGAAAAGGCTCAATTTATTTTGCAGGCCAATGTTCTATCTGCATCTAAAACCCCTAATGATCCCTTAAAGTCAGACTTTGGAGGTTATGGTGCTGTTTTAGCTGGCGGCGCAATTGGCGCTCTAGCATCAGCTGCAACGGGTGGATCTAATCGAAATATTGCCGGTACCGCCCTAGCTGCCGGCGCATTGATAGGCTTGGGTAATTTGATTGGCAATGCTTTGGTGTCAGATGTATATTACTCAGTCATAGTAGACGTACAAATTAAAGAAAAGAATAAGGTCGGGGTTGTAGGCCAAGAGAGTAATGTTCAAAATGCTAAGAACGGTAAGAGTGCCTCAAGTACAACTACAGTTAATACCTCCACCGACATGAAAACCTATCAGACTCGAATTATGTCTGTTGCCAATCAAGCAAATCTTGAATTTAATGATGCCGTGCCATTACTTCAGGCTGGCCTTACCAAGGTAATTTCAGGAATTTTTTAAGTAGCAATTTAACGCCTTCTATCGTGGCTATTTGTAAAATAGCCACGATATTTTTTGGCAAGGATCTACTCTACTCGGTCCCGCTATATGATCGGGCACATAACATGTGTTGACCTTCCCACTGTCATGTCTGAGCCGCCAAGCAAACCAAAGTAAGCATTGATTCTTTTGTTTAGTAAATTCCCATTAATACCACGGCGTTCTTCTTCACGGTGAATGCACTTTTTCTTAACGGAAGGCGTGCATTAGTACTTATTGGCATGACGGTCATTTCACCTCATGTATATGCAGATTACGTATGGATGAAGCCCGTAGGTTGCGCTACTGTCATCGATATCGTCAAAGTGGATCAAGAGCCACAGTTTTATTTTGGCAATAAGCAGCTCGCAATTGCTGAGCTCGAGAGATCCAGAAAACTAAAGCCGCCCAAAGCATATGGTGGAGCGGATATCTTTACGCAGATCGCCTCTGGTATTCCTGTAATTGGACCCTTCCTTGCTGTACCCGTGGGGATCGTGTCGGAAACTATCCTCAATGGAGTAGTTAACACCTACAGAGAAAATACCATTCCCACCCCAGTAGTTGACACCAAATGGATTGCTTATAAGCTCACGATAAAGCCAGACTATGGCGATCAATTTACAGTCATTTATGGAGTGAATAATCCCAGTTTAGCTAATAACGACCGTATTCAGATTTTAAAAACCGAGAGCGACGATATTGTTAATTTATCTTTTGGCATTCGATTTGCCGGGCTTTTCACCAGTAAATATATTATTCCGCAGGAGTCCAAATTCAATGCTGAAAATCAGAAAAATTACCTTCGCAATTGCTACGGGGATGATCCACAAAAATATGAGGCAATTTTTTATAAAGATGGGAAATTATTTTCTGAATCTTTGCCAAACGATTTAATAAATTATTAAAGTGCTCTAAAAATTATGAATAAAATATATCAATTAAAATTGGCCTGCCTTATTGCTTGTATCGGCGGGTTAACTGGCTGTGCCACCCCGCCTAATAGGGACGCTGAAACTGGCACAACATATACAGAGGTTCGTATTAATAATGTGCCGCAGAACTCTATTTTATGGAGCTATAGAATTAGCACAACACCAGATAATCGTTCTGGATTCCCCGTATACCTAATCAAAAATGGTCAGACATGGATTATTCAGCCAACTGGAAATCTAGCCAATGATGCCATCGAATTATTAACGGTGAATGTAAATTCAAAAATAATTTCATTAGGTACAACGATACCCTCAGGCTGGAATCAGCAATCCAAAACTAAGGCCTGCTCTAAATCAATCCTACCTGGCGGTCTTAGCAAGCATAAAAGATCAAGCACAGAATATGATTTTTGCGCATCAAGTTTAGTAAAAATTAATACTGATGCTGCCTATGCCACAACAACCCTTTTGCTTGCACCACTTCTTGCAGTTACCGGCACTGCCAGTACCTTTTATCAAGTAGACACAGATCAAATAGCTCAAATATTGATCTCAAACAAAGCGGATTTATCAAAGTTAATCGATGCTTATAGCGCCGAACAATCTAACAAGATTGCCACCTCAACTAAGCAAGCTAAGATTGCAGAGGCTCAATGGGAAAAAGATAGACCAGCCCGTGAAAAGGCTATAACTGCTAGGATAAGAGCCAAAGAAATCGCTCAGACAGAAATGCTGGCACGCAAGAAAGTGATTGGCCAAAAGATATGTCAGGATATTCCAGGAACTTATGCCCCGATGATAGGAACCATAATGGGGCAGCCTAATTATGATGCCCATCCTAAACACACCACTTACTTTGTAACGGCATTCACAGAACGCGTTAATGGCGATAGGATCAATCTACGAGTTGGTGGCGTTCAAAGATTAGATTTCAACAATCGTCTTATCGATGCTGATAATCTGAGTGTGGGGGCGTAACCTACAGTCCAGGGGCAGTACTTTCGGATGATTTGGGTAATTGGAGTGCATGCCAATAGCTTAGTCAAGCTGGTGCTGCCGATAATGATTAACCCCTGATGCAACCAACCAATATCAACTGGTTTTAGGAAATTCGTCGCCTTGCTATTGAGATATTTAAACGCTTCTTGTGAGCTCTTCTATTTGAGTAATTACTTCTTCTGATTGCGGTAGCTTTAAGGGGATAACTGCATTCATTTCATCTAATCACCGTAAGCAAAATATCCCATAAGATTGATGGATGCCCTTTAAGGGTGAGCAACATTTATGAATGATAAAAATGGTTCAACATGAAATTCCTAGTTCTGGTGATAATTTATTAAAATCTCTTTCCACTTGGTCTGACGATCTGATCTATGAATACATGGCTACCTTCCTCAATTTATAACGCTTGTTTATGGGGTTGTTGCAAAGAATCAGTTTGATCAAAAAATAGAAGCCCAGAGATCTGTGCTCAAACTTAGAAGTTGGGGAAGAAAAAAGACATCGGATTAATTAAATTAATCCACTCAGTCAGGAGATGAGCTGACATAGTTAATAACAAAATCCATGCCACCCAAAATTCAATCATCTCAACCATCACCCTTACTTTTATTACCTTCCAATGGAGTGACGCCCAATCGTTCTTGGGGAGACTTCCACTGCATCAGAAAATCCAAGGGATTAAGCGTGCCAATTAACTCCCTAGCCAAAGTTAATTGAGTAAGCAATTTTTCTTGCTGCTCTTTAGGTAACCCGTCGCACCTTGCCTCAGCTTGCTTAAAAAATTGCTCTAAGTTGATTGCCGCCCCCCCATTGATCAACCACTTCAAGCAACTGTTTTTTGCTGCTTTCAATAGCATTAGTAACACGACGCTTCTCCGCTTCAATCCTCTCAAGCCGCCTGTCTTCATCCCATTTGAGCCAACGCTCCTCTTCCTCCTTTTCTTGCTCTGCAATCAAGTGCTTTACCTTGTCCACCGAAGTCTCTAGGGTGGTAATAATCTCAGCGAGCTGACTACTCAGATCATGATCTCCAGTTTCGCGCCACTGATAAACCCAGCCCCCTCTTGCGTAGGCTTGCAAACAAAAACGTCCTGATGGATATTCTTTATCGGTAGTCCAGGTATCGTCACTCCAATATTTACTTTTCTTTGGGGGAACGTACTCTGACTCCTTGACATAGTCCCCGTTAACACGCCTTACTAACACCAACTCAGACATCTCAAATAGCGTCAAACCAAACTCAACATCATTAACAGTCACAATGGTTGGGCGATAGGGAGACCAAATGCGTTCACGCCAATAATGCTCGTTTCGCTCTTTTTTGGGGATTACCTCACGAATATCAACTGCCGCCCTATGAAATCGCCTGTCATCATGAGATTGAATTTCTACAGGATATGACTTTGCCTCTAAAGCCAAAAATAGGGAATTTGCCAATATCAGGGCTTTATCTAACCCACTTTTGGAAACCACAATATCAACCAACAGCTTTTTATCTGGCTTATAGTAGCCAGCATCGGTATAGCGCCGGGCCAAGGTAATAAATCGTCTGGCCCCGTTTAATAGCGGATGCTCCCCATCTTCAAAAACACGATCTTTTGGCCGCTTGCGTGGAAAAGTTGACTTGACCCGTGGCTTTCTTGGGGCTGCAGATGTAGCCCTGGGAGTAAATGTCCAAGTCAGTGTTTTAAGAGAACCGGCAGCAGGCAAAGGGGGAGCGAGTGCAGCCTTGCCCAAATCAACCTTAGTCCAATGTCCTTGCTCAGGCTTAGGTACATTTAGTACGGCGCAGGCTTTAGAGATATCGCCCGAAGTAACACCAAAGCGTAAAGCAATCTTATTTAATGGCTGCGACCAAACTTGATCATATAGATCTTCGCGAGTAATCGAGGTATTGGGATTTGCTTCCAAAAGACCCCCCTATGATTTAAATCAGGCAATACTATTGAAAAGCCAATTTACCACTCATGCATGCTATCGCAATGCATTAACTCACGATTAATTCTAATTAAATTTAAGCATGAACACTCATTGCCAAAGAAGCATTCTTAAATTGAACTCTAGTTTTCCATTGAAAGAATTTCAGCAACATAATTCACCAAGGAAACTGCTTTGAGGCTATTAATTCTAGTTCCGTAATCTAGTGATTCTCCATGTAAAACCATATGTCTATTTAATGCGTCAAAGTTTCCAGACCTTTGTGATGTATTTTGACTAATCGGTAGAACCTCTGATAGAGGGCTTAATAACGCAGCCATTGAGGAATCAGCTGCAAGTTGAGAAACATACAGCGCAGTACAAGGTTTATTATGATGACTCCTAAATAGATTCTGGCCCACAACTTCTTTGCAGATTCCATCCGTCTGAGCAAGAAGCGTAGGAATGGATAAGACATACTCCTCCCTTCGGTGTGCACCAAATGCGGATTGAATAATATGGCTGCGGTGCGGGTATTTCGTTGAAATTGATTTCTCAATTTCAGAAAGACGATCCTCGAAATGACTGGATAATGTATCATCTACTATATCTTCCCCCTCAGCCTCAAGTTGACTTGCAAGTTCAATAAGCTCAGGGAGCGATAACTCTAAATCGTAGTACCAGCCGCGGTTTCCAATCACTAATAATGATTTCCTTACCTTAACCGGGAAGCTCTTGAAGCCTTCTTGGATCTCTAGAAGTGCGGGGGCAAAAGAATTTTGGATTAATTTCTGGAGATCTGTCATCTGATTGGCGATGAGGGAGAGGTCCAGAAGTTCTGATTTCCACAGATGCATCGATTCAATGGTCTTTTGCACGTGAGCCTGCATTTCGGCCAATGGTTCAAAAGATTTTTGGAATACTTCAACCCTTTTAATTAAAGGCAGCATCAATTCGTGCAGAGGCCCGATGACATTTTCAACCACTTTAATTTGATTACTCAAATGATCCATTTTTATATCTTTATTCAAATTGCTCAGGAATTATCATGCCGCGATACCAAAAGCTGGGGTCTTTCAACCCCAGCCATCTTCAGCTTAGTCTTGAACCCTTAAACGGAATTTCCCGTTAAAAAGAATCAAACTTCTGACCTACGCGTTAGGAACGCGTTACGCCGCCAACTGAACTACAACGGCAATCTTGGCGGAAACGGAGGGATTCGAACCCTCGATACTTTTACAAATATGCCGGTTTAGTAGACCGGTGCCTTCAGCCGCTCGGCCACGTTTCCGTAATTTAATTATAGATTTACAGATTTTCTGATTGCAATTTATTCCGAGATAAGTTTTAGCCAATACATAATCTCCGCTGCCCAAAGCAGGATGAATAAGGCACATACTCTTTCGGCGCCAAGTACTTTCTTTGGTCTCATTGCCAGGCAAATGCTACAAATAATTGATCGCCAAAAATATAAGCCTTGCAGTTAGTGCATTTAATACGCTTCATGGAGATATAAATTCATAAGACCTTGGTTAGCTAATGGCTGGCCATGACATCACTTCCATACCATCGCGCAGTAAAGTGCTGCCAATACACACAGCGCCAAGAGGGAGGCGGTTATCACCCCAAGGATCAGTTTATACAGTGCCATCAGTGTCAAGTGACCTCACAACGCATTGGCATCAGGCGCTCCCAATCTCGCATGTCATCTGAAGCGCCGTAGATGCGTTCATTGACAATAGACTGAATCGCAGCGCTGATAGAGCCATGTGAGCCCATGGAGGTCTCCCCATAAAGAACGTGGAAACGCAGATCGCTGACAGTGCGATATGGATCGGGTCTAAAGCGGTATTGTGTTTAAGAAGCTTAATCACTCAAATTTGTGTTGGTAACTGAGATGCATCAAGCATATACACAAGGGGCATCGATTGACACCCCCAAAACATGGGGTCATGCGATGAATATCGCCGCTTCTAGACCAACGATTTGCAAATACCCCATATCTAAGGGGTTTTGCATTACCTACACCCAGTTTATAAACAGCCTACTCGTTAGCAATAGTTCTATTTTTTAAATATTAGTTTTAATAGGAATTTTTATGGAGCGATACCTGAAATTTGCTGATCAGGCCCAGCAACTGAATGAAAGTCTTGGCTTAAGTCGTTATGAAATTCAATTGCTTGATTTAACGGCGAAGGCGCATTTTTTGGAGAAACCAATTTTTGTTGGGGATTTAATATATCAACGTCACATTGCCTCTCAGGCCACCTTACACGCCAGCGTTAAAAAACTCATCACCAAAGAGTTGTTATGTATAAAACCGCATGAAGGAGATGGGCGCATCAAGGAGATTGAGCTAACTAAGCTGGCTTTAGACCGATATAAGAATCTCCAAAAAGCAATGCGTCGCGCTCTGACAAGGTAGCTAATTTCTCTTTGTGCGCTCAATAATTGACTTTGCTCAGGGTAATGCCCGCCATTGCCGATATATCTAAAGACGATTTGCGTAATTGGAGTGTATGCCAATAGTTATTCAAACTGGCGCTACTAATAATTATAAATTCCTGAAATAACGAGGCACTATCAGCCCTTTTTAGGACATTCATGCTCTGGCTACTGGGAAATTTGAATACTTCTTGTAGGCCTCCTCTATTTGAGAAAATTCCACTTCTGATTTCGGTCGCTTTAAGAAGTGATTACACCCACCTCATCAAGCACGGCAAGGAAAATACTCTGTAAGACTAATGAACTGTCTTTAAGGGTAGTTAATATTCATAAATGGCAAATATGGCTCAAAATGAAATCTCCAGTTCTGGTGATAATTTATTAAAATCGATTTCCACTTGGCCTGATGATCTGATCTATGAATACATGGTTAAGCATAGGCAGCCTAAATTTCTTTACAAATACTGCTCTTTTACCAATCCACAGCATGTCGAAGACATTATTTGTAATTCCAAGCTTTGGCTTAGTGGCGTAAAAAAGTTAAATGATCCATTTGAATTTAATTGGACAACTACGATCTCAAGCAATCCAGCAGACAGAATTAATAAAGCCAGGCAACTAGCCGCTCAATTCCCCGACGCATTTGGAAAAATACCAGAAGAAAGGAATTTGAAAATTCTAGAAATGGCCCTTTCTTCGCAATTAGAGGAAAGCCTAAAACAAATGCAAAGCAAATCAGATTTAGTTAATCCTGGCGTGGCTTGCTTTACTACAAACCCATTTGAAATTCTCATGTGGGCTCACTATGCAAATCAATTTAAAGGTTGTGTTTTTCAATTTGAGGTTATAAAAGATGTGCAAGTGTTTATGCAAGCACTGCCTGTGCGCTACTCAAAAATATACCCTACCGTGGAATTTACCAATATAAGCGACCAAAAAGAGCTCAATCAGGCCATGCTGTCAAAATATATTGGGTGGCAATACGAGGCTGAAAGACGAATACTCAGGCTATATAGTGGAGAGTCAGAACTTCAATTCAAACCAGTCGCTTTATCTGGCATATATTTAGGATGTAATTTTGAGAGTGCAAACTTAAAAGTGCTTGATGAGCTACTGAATAAGCGGAAATTTTTGGGATGGAGGACCCCTGAAGTCATCAACACCAAAATTGATATTTCAGCATATGAGATTAAAGTGGTGTGATTCACGTCTCCAAGAAACAGAATCTCAAGTTGCCCTGCAGAAAACCAGAAGAATCTCAAGTTAGATTGCAGATTTAGCTGCTACACTATTTGCGAGATTCTTTCTAACCCCTTGATTTAATTCAAATAGTCGGTCTCGACTTCAATTACCGACGACAATACCCGTAATTGAACTGGGAAACCCATAAAAATCATAGAGATATGATTTTTCCCTAAATTTTGACTGTATATTTAGGCAAATATTTATTGCGGGAAGTTATCTCATTTTCCTGGAAATAATGTTGCCAGCAACCAAAGTACCAGCAAAAGCTAATTAGACACAGACGACTTTTCATCCTCTTGGAGTCATTCAACACGGGATTATTTGGGATGTTTAACTGGCAGAGAACGGCCAATGGCTGTCACTTGGGTATTGTGTCAGAACCGTTCAATATAGAGGTGCCCTAGGTTATGCGTAATTTGCATAATGCATGCAGATATAGCATTGGATTTAATAAAACTATCACTTTAAAGTTCGCTCATTGTAAATTTTTAGGAGCAAATTGTGACGGCATCACATAAGAATAGAGAGGGAGGTCTGCTCTCGTACATTAACCCAGAAGATATAGGTCCATGGGGAATGTACCTTCAACAGGTCGATAGAGTAACTCCGTATCTAGGTGATCTCAGTCGGTGGGTTGAAACGCTTAAGCGACCCAAAAAGATTCTTATTGTTGATGTTCCAATTGAATTGGATAACGGTGAAATTGCTCACTTTGAAGGTTATCGAGTTCAGCACAACTTATCCCGAGGCCCCGGTAAGGGCGGTATTCGTTACCATCAAGATGTCACTCTTTCAGAAGTCATGGCTCTTTCAGGCTGGATGTCAATTAAGAACGCCGCTATGAATTTACCTTTTGGTGGCGCAAAGGGCGGCATTCGAGTTAACCCAAAGTTACTCTCATCTGCTGAAGTTGAGAGGATGACAAGGCGCTATACCAGTGAAATCCACAATGTTATTGGACCCACTCGCGATATTCCAGCGCCCGATGTAAACACTAATGAACAGATTATGGCGTGGATGATGGACACCTATTCAGTCAACCAAGGCCAAACGGTAACGGGTGTCGTAACAGGCAAGCCAATATCGTTGGGGGGCTCAGTAGGGCGCAATGAGGCAACGGGCAGGGGCCTATTTACGGCCGGCATTGAAGCTGCCAAAAAAATCAATTTAGAAATCTCAGGGGCAAAAATTATTGTCCAGGGTTTTGGAAACGTGGGAAGAACTGCTTCAAAACTCTTTGACGGCGCAGGCTCTAAAATTATTGCGGTAATGGACCATACGGGTGCAATTTTTAATTCCAATGGAATTGATATTTCTGCTTTAGGTTCTCATGTAGATAAAGAAGGCGGGATTAAAGGTTACAGTGGCGCCGAAACTTTATTCGCTGAGGAATTTTGGGGTTTGAAATGCGACATTGCTATCCCTGCGGCATTGGAAGGTCAAATTACCAAAAATAATGCAGATTTGATTAAGGCAAAACTCATTATCGAAGGCGCTAATGGCCCGACAACTCCAGAGGCCGATGATATTTTGCAAGGTAAAAATATATTAGTGGTGCCAGATGTCTTAGCTAATGCTGGCGGTGTGACTGTCAGTTACTTTGAATGGGTGCAGGACTTCAATAGTTATTTTTGGGATGAGGAGGAAATTAATCATAGACTGGAAAGATTAATGAAAAAAGCCTTCGATTCTATTTGGGATGTGAGTGTTAAAAATAATACTTCTTTACGAACCGCAGCTTTCATCATAGGTTGCTCAAGAATTTTAAAGTCTAGGCAGTTAAGGGGTTTGTATCCTTAGTTAAAAAAATATAAATCAAATTAATTCACCTCTCTTTGAAATTTTTTGATTATGTCGTGCATCATTTTGGGGCCACACTATTTAATCAGTAAGCATTTGCGTGTTATAAATTTCTTTTAAACTAAATAATGAAAAATAATCTAATGAAATCAATCCCAAGTGCTTTACTAACTTGCACAATTTTATTGGGCACCCTTAATGTCCACGCCGCCAGTACTACGATGGATAAAATCAAATCTAGTGGAGCAGTAACGATGGGCGTGCGTGAATCATCGATTCCAATGTCTTACACTACAGGCGATAGTCGCTTTGATGGTTACCATGTCGAAATCTGCCGCATGATTTTGACCGACATAAAAGATAAGCTTGGTATGAACACATTGCGGATTAATTACCAACCCGTTACTTCGCAAAATCGTGTACCTTTGGTGCAAAACGGCACTGTCGATATCGAGTGCGGCACCACTACAAACAATGCAAACCGTGCAAAAGATGTCGGTTTTGCTAATACCCTGTATGTAGAAGAAGTTCGGATTGCCGTTAAAGCGAATTCAGGAATTACTTCCATTGCTCAGTTGGCGGGTAAAAAAGTAGCCACCACTACTGGAACCACTTCTGTTCAACTCTTGCGTAAGCATGAAAAAGCCAATGGTGTGAATTTTGATGAAGTGTTTGGCAAGGACCATGCTGATAGCTTCTTGCTGCTGGAGTCTGGTCGCGCCGACGCATTCGTGATGGATGGCTCTATTTTGGCTGGCAATATTGCTAACGCTAAGAATCCAAAAGATTACAAAATTGTTGGTGAAGTTTTGAGTACCGAGCCTATCGCCATTATGGTTCGCAAGGATGACCCTGAATTTAAGGCCGCAGTAAATGCAGCAATTGCCAAGATTGTTGCTAACGGCAAAATGCCTGGGCTATGGAACAAATGGTTCTTAGCTCCAATCCCGCCAAAAAATATCATAGTAGGTCTTGAATTGTCTCCAGCGACTAAAAATGCTTGGGCTAATTTGAATGACAAGCCTGCAGAAGATTACGCAAAGAAATAACGCGGATAAGATTTCTGGGCAGTTTTTAGATCACATTAAGGCGCGGGGTTAAATATGGCATTGGACTTAGGTGTTTTTTGTAAGAACACCTTGGATGGGGAGGTCGTTGATCACTGCTTCTCCGCGCTTTTTGGGCTTGGTCAAAATGCTGATCCCAGCTACTTAGACTGGCTCTTGAAGGCTTGGGGTTGGACCTTAGCCGTTGCAGGACTAGGGCTAGCAATTGCCTTGGTCTTAGGTGCAGTCATGGGGACCTTACGCACCTTACCGCAGGATAGCTCTTTAAATAAATGGCTGGTCCGGTCCTCAACAGCATGGGTCGAGCTCTTTAGAAACATCCCGATTCTTGTGCAGGTGTTTCTTTGGTATCACGTTATTCCCGCATTTATACCTCCGTTGAAGGCGTTTCCTTCCTATTGGTTGGTGAGTATTGCTTTGGGATTCTTTACTTCAGCCCGTATTGCCGAGCAGGTGAGGGCGGGCATTCAGGCCTTACCTAGCGGACAGTGTGCTGCCGCAACTGCTTTGGGTTTAACAACGGTGCAAAGCTATCGCTATGTAATCTTGCCAATGGCATTGAGAATTGTGATTCCACCCCTGACATCAGAGAGTATGAATCTCATTAAGAATTCTTCTGTAGCATTTGCTGTCTCAGTTCCCGAACTCACTTTGTTTGCTATGCAGGCTCAAGAAGAAACTTCTCACGGTGTAGAAATATATTTGGCGGTCACCTTGCTATATGCCCTATCAGCGTTTGCAGTCAATCGGGCAATGGCTTTTGTAGAGAAGCGCTCGAGGATACCTGGTTTCATTGCTCCTACTAACGATGCTGGAGCTCATTAAATGAAAATAAATTCACTAATGGTGTCACTATGCTGAGCTTGGATCTAAGTTTTTATAACTGGGAACTCTTTACTAACTACATCCTCAAAGGATTCTTGTTTAGTGTGCAGTTAACCGTTTTTGCCACCGTGGGTGGCATTATATTGGGTACATTTTTGGCATTGATGCGCTTGTCAGGTAAACCAAGCTTGGCTTACCCTGCGATATTTTATGTCAATACGATGCGATCAATTCCGCTGGTGATGGTCATTCTGTGGCTTTTCTTATTAATCCCAATGTTGATTGGCAAGCCGATTGGAGCAGATCTTTCGGCAACCATAACCTTTATTGCTTTTGAGGCTGCGTTCTTTTCTGAGATCGTGCGCGCCGGAATTCAGTCGGTTCCAAGAGGTCAGGGCTTTGCGGCTGAAGCTTTAGGCATGACTTATGGTCAGAACATGCGCTTTATCGTTTTGCCACAAGCATTCCGAAACATGATCCCAGTGTTCATGACGCAAACGATTATTTTGTTCCAAGACACCTCTTTGGTTTATGCCATCGGCGCCTATGACTTGCTCAAAGGATTTGAGATTGCTGGCAAGAACTATGGACGTCCTATCGAAACCTACATTTTGGCCGCCGCTACTTACTTTGTTATTTGCTTCTCATTATCAAAAATAGTGAGAAGAATTCAGGCAAAAGTTGCCATTATTCGTTAATCAATTTTTCTCATTAAATAGACTATCATGATTGAACTTCTAAATGTTTCAAAGTGGTACGGCTCTTTTCAAGTGCTGTCAGACTGCACGACCTCGATTAAAAAAGGCGAGGTCGTAGTAATTTGCGGGCCATCCGGTTCCGGTAAATCAACTCTGATTAAGACTATTAACGCTTTAGAGCCTTTTCAGTCTGGGGAGATATCAGTAGATGGCGTGAAATTGCATGATCCCAATACAAGCCTTCCAAAACTCAGAGCAAGGGTGGGAATGGTATTTCAGCACTTTGAACTCTTTCCTCACTTAAGCATTACTGAGAATTTGACGCTCGCACAAATTAAAGTTTTAGGTAGATCTGCTGACGAGGCTAAAGTACACGGCCTTAAGTATTTAGAGCGCGTGGGTTTGATTGCCCAGAAGGATAAGTTTCCTGGACAGTTATCTGGTGGTCAGCAACAGCGGGTGGCCATTGCCCGGGCTCTAAGTATGGATCCTATCGTAATGTTGTTTGATGAGCCCACCTCTGCGCTAGATCCAGAAATGGTTGGCGAAGTATTAGACGTGATGGTTAAGCTTGCAAATGAAGGTATGACCATGTGCTGTGTGACCCATGAGATGGGTTTTGCACGTAAAGTCAGTAATCGTGTGATTTTTATGGATCACGGGCGTATCATCGAAGACTGTACCAGAGATAAGTTTTTTGAAAATCCAGATGCCCGTTCACCACGGGCAAAAGACTTCTTGTCTAAGATCCTACCAGGGTAAATCTTATGGAATTTAAGTGGCTTGAAGACTTTGTATTGCTATCGCAAGTCAAAAACTTTAGTAAAGCTGCCGATCTTCGCAATATTACACAGCCAGCATTTTCCAGAAGAATCCAGTCTTTGGAGTTGTGGCTCGGAACCCCTTTGATTGATCGCTCTTGTTTTCCCATGGAGCTAACGCCTGCAGGCTTATATTTTTATGAGCAGGCAATTGTGCTAATCGAAAATATATCTGAGGCTCGCGTTACCCTTAAAAGTAGAAACTCAAATCAGGGCCTCACAATTGATTTTGCAGTTCCGCATAATCTGTCGCTTACATTTTTTCCCGACTGGATCAAAGTCGCCTCTAAATATATGGGGGGAGCTTCATATAGATTGAAAGCGTTAAACGTGCATGATGCCGTGATGACATTATTAAATGGTGGATCAGATTTATTGGTCGCTTATAGCCATCCATCATCGCCTTTGAGGTTAGATCCTGAGCTGTATAGGTCAAAACTATTGGGCGTGGAAAATATCTCTCTTTATGGACTTGCCAGCATTCAACATAAGCATCAAAAAAATCCAGATATTGAAGTTCCATACCTAGCATATGGAACTAGCGCATATCTGGGAAAAATTGCCGATCACATGCTTGTTAAATCTCCTATAGGCATAAATTTCAAGAAAATATATGAGACTGATATGGCGGAGGGTTTGAAATCAATGATGCTAGCTGGCCATGGCTATGCATTTCTTCCAGAGAGCTCTGTAAAAAAAGAGTTGGATGAGGGTTTAGTGGTGAAGGCCTTCTCTTCAAAAAAATACGCTTTAGATGCGGAGCTGGAGGTTAGATTGTTTCGTGAGCTGGATGGGCTTGCAAAGGAAGGTGGTGTCGACGGCTCTCGGTCCAGCAGTATCCCCAATATTAAACAAAAGACGATCGAAAATCTTTGGAATAATTTGTGATCGTCGACTTTGGGTCGATATTTGCCTACGGCAACGCAAATGGCTAAATGTCCGCTTATGAGTGTGGGGCAGACTGTGATGTCGTTATCAACGCAGCCGCCCCAACTTCAAACCTCAGTTTGCTCTGCCATCTCCAGAGCATCATCGACTTCAATACCCAAGTAACGAACGGTACTCTCTAGCTTGGTATGACCTAGAAGTAACTGAATGGCCCTTAGGTTTTTAGTTCTACGGTAGATTAACGAAACTTTAGTGCGGCGCATCGTATGGGTTCCATAGTTTGCAGATTCCAATCCAATCGAGCTAACCCAGCTATGAACAATTCTGGCGTACTGCCTTGTAGATAAATGAGGAGATTCTTTAATGCGACTGGGGAATAAATAATCTTCCAAGCGCAAATCATCTGCGTGAATCCATTGCTCTACTGCAGTCCTTGTAAGTTCAGTAATTTCAAACTGGACTGGCCGATGCGTCTTTTGCTGCAGGATATTGGCTCTAGATGACACATGGTCTCCGGTAGCGATATCGCGAACCTTCAGTTTAACCAAATCACAAGCGCGTAACTTACTGTCGATAGCCAAATTAAATAAAGCTAAATCTCGCTGATTTCCATTTAGTTGAAGGCGAACTCGAATTGCCCAAATGTCCTTTAATTTGAGCGGCGCTTTCTGGCCTGTTAGTTTGCCTTTGTTCCAGGGTTCTTTATGCTGAGTAGCAATAAGCTGTTCCATGACATTCTCCTTGTGTGAAAGGGAATATTCACTTTGCGCCGAATTAAAGGCATCGGCAAGGGCTCCATGAATCTCGAAAGCAGTCGCTCGAGCTAGCTAACTGCCGCAGGCAAATATCGACCCACAAGAGACAGTGGCAGACAACAAAAAACTACCCGAAGGTGGCTTTAGTTATTGTGAGCTAGCCTCTCTCTTACCAATCAGCGTCCTTCTTTCCACCAGCTTTGGGCGCAGCAGATTTAGCTGGAGCTTGGGGTAAATTTCCTGCGGGTGGTGAACTCACCTGTGGAGGAGGCGGTGGGACTGCTGGAGATGCGTTTAGTAGCACCTCTTCCCTAACTTGCAATACACCAGGCTTAATTCCATCTAACTTGATTTTGACATCAGAAAGTGTGCCGTAAGACATTTTTGGCGTAATGCGATTAATAGTAACCACGCAACATTCACTTTCCATATTGCCTAAGGATTGGCCGGTCTGAGGATCTTTCATTTCTTTGCCCATAGAGAAAATCTTAAATTGCTGACCTTCTTTAACAGAGCCCTCACCCTGACTCAGGGCAACGGTAGTGCCATCAATTTCCAAAATGGAAATTGGGAAAGTTTTCATCATGATCGCATTTGTAGCTTTTCTTGCGATATTGGCTTGAATGTCTTTCAGTGTATTTACTTCGTTGATACTAGCACCCATCGTAGTTGGAGCAACACGAGGAAACTCTCCAGTTAAAGTATTGGAGAGCATAACCTGGCGAGTAGCTAGGTTAATAAGGCGCTGCGAGATTGCCCAGGATCCACCATAACTAACCAATTCTCGATCAGCAGAAATTAATTTACGAGCGCTACGTTCATAAGCTAAGTTATTAACAACCCCAACCCAGACAATGTCGGCACTCAAAGCTTGGCCAAGTTTCGCTAAATCGGCAGTGTTTGTTTGACCAGATGCAATCATTCCTAATTCACCTTGAACTTCAGAATCAAATTCACGATCCAAAACGGTGTATCGACCACTCTGAGACAGAGAATCAATTATCAATTGACGAACTGGATCCAGAACCTGTGCTGCAGGAACCTCATTTCCACCAATATTAAAAGTAGGACGATTAGACCTTAGGGGCGATACAACAATCTTAATTTTTCCAGCATCAGCCGGGGCTTTAAATTTTGCAATCTTAGCGCTAATCTGAACGGTGTACATACCGCCATCTTTAGCCGGAGCGCTACTAGAAATCACTTTGAAATTTGAAACCACACCGTTTGAAGCTGTGACTATTTGCTCAGCAAAAGCTTGGCCCTGCATTGTTGCAGTAGCCTTCGCTGAATCATGACCCTGGCTAGAATCCACATCTAAAGTCGCAGTAGCCTTCGCCATAACATTTAAATTTGCAGAGCTGGCATCAACAACAGCTCCATTAACCTGCTGAATAGCGAGCTTAAGAGCGTCATTGACAGCAGCTCCAGGGGTAACTCCTACCCCTTTAGCAGATACCTCTACTTGCTCAACTTTTCCAACATCGGGGGTGGATGTAAGGTTTGGAGCATTTTTATCCCCGCACGCGAATAGCCCAAGCACTACAAAAGAAATTACTAAATATCGCTTCATTCGGGACTCCAAAAAAATTTATTAATAGGGCTTGGGCCTTAGGCTTAATTAAAAACCATCTAACATCTTTGTAACTTCAGCAGAATCTTTTGGTGGAGTAATGTTGTTAGATTTTGCGTAATCGTAGATTGAACCAAAAGTATTTTTGAGATTACTCATGTCGTCAGGAATATTTTTGGTAATTGCTAAGGCCATACCAGCCTTTGAAATATCGTTCACGCTAGGGCTAAATCCCTTAACACTCAATGCCAACTTTCCATATGCAAGAACTCCAAGAGCGAAATCACCAAACCCACTCATAAAGACCTTTTGGCCATTTGCATCAAGCTTTAAAGCGTGATTTGCATACGCATCTTGAATAGCCTTTGATCGATCGGTAATAATCCTATTTGCATCATCAACCTGCTGTGAAGTTGCACCAGCAGTCAAGTTTGTGATTTGAGCAGAATTCAGATCAGAAGTGACCTTGATATTTGCCGCTTTCATCAACTTATCCTGTGCCGAGGCAATCTGCTTAGAGCCTGCAATATAGTTAGACGTAATCTGCTCTAGGGACGCGCCGCCCCCACCTCCAATTGCGGAGGATGCCGCACCTAATAAACTTCCAAATTGCGCATGTGAAAGATTGCTTAAGAGCAATCCAAACACTACAAATAAAATCTTTTTCATTTTTAACTCCCGTTTAAATTATTATTTCGCACCTAGTGCATTTAATCGACTTACGACTTCTTTTGCCGCTGCCATTGCTCCATCTTTCAGAGCCTTATCACGAGCCTCATCATTGGTCTGACCCAAGCCGAATTGATTGACTGACGGAACAGAAGCAATTTCAGAGCCGTCATTAACATCAAGTGCTCTTGCGGCAATTCTTACGCCCTCCCGAGCCATCCCAGAGCTTGGATCTATTGTTGGGGAGCCCAAGGTTAATGTAGCTAATACAAAAACAGGAACGCCACCAGCCCTAAGGGATTGATAAATACCTTTGATCGTAGATTGACTAAGGTCACTTCCAGTTGAGAAATCTTTCGTAATCGCTTTAAGATCTTTGTCACTCAAAGCCATATCTGAATCAATTACCTTGTAACCAGCCTGTGAAAATACACTGGTGATATTCGATCGTTGGTCAGAAAGTGGGAAAGCACGATATGCAGTGTCATCAGCTTTACGCGTAGTGCTTCCGCCAGTCTCTACCTTGATTGAAGAACTTGCATTATCTGTTCTTGATGAATTTGTGCTAATTTTTGTGTCAGTAATGGCCTCTCCTTCTGTACCGCTAGTACTCTTAGTGCCCGTTGCATTAACCTCAGCCCTTTTAACGACCCGAGCATCAAAGGATCGAATACTTGCAGCTTCACGCCCAACAAAGATAAATACAATCTTGGATTTAGACCCTGCAGACGCTTTTGCAACCGTACTTGACTTACGCATCAGAACATTAAGCTTGGTCTCATTAACAGTCACCTTTACAGACACCGAATACTTATTCATGCTTGATTGATCCTGCTCATTCAAGACTACTGTGCCTGTCGTGAAGCTATCAATATCACCCATAATCTTTTCTCGATTAGCATCGAAAGCTTCGTAATCAGCTTGCCCACGCTCCGAGAAATAATTCTCCATAGCTGACTCTTGAGCCTTTTGATAGGCCTTATCTTTATCTCCGGTGCCTAAAAAACCTGAGTACTTGACAGTACCAAGACCTTTAACGGTGACGGTTTGAGCAAAACTTGCCCCGCTAATAAAAAGCAGGGCAGCAAATACAATCGTTAATATTTTCTTCATCTTACATATTGCTTTCTATCATTTTGCGAGTTTTTGAAATTTCAGAACTGATGTTGGAGCTTGAAGCAGCAGCCTTGGCCCATCCTAAGTCGTCAGTTTTAATTGCATCGGCAAACTTCTTAAATATTCCATTCAATGAATCCATGTAACCAGGGAAATCATCGCCAGCCTGTTTATTAATGGGGGTTATTGAGAGCTCACCATTTTTAAAATCTGACTGCAAAAAGTGTTGATCACTTAATTGCTCATATATATCAATATTGATCGAAGTAGCATAGATATTCGAAACTTCAACAGCAGTCTCATCTTTTTTAATTTTTGCGTACTTATTTAATTTGAGGTTAACTAAATAATCTCCATCACCAATCTTTATCTTAATTTGGCCATCTGAATTTTCGAGCTTAAGTGTCATCATCCCCAACGCTTGCCCTATTTTTGAAGGGAGTATTGCAACCCCGGTTTTAGCCGATAATGCAGATGAAAACCCATCAGACAATATATCCTTGACCGCGTTTTGATTTCCCCTAAGCTGAGCAGGAAACATTCCATATGCATCAGGATTTACATCAACTTTAGCAACCTGAATAGATTTAACCCCATCCTTGGGCAACGTTGCCTTTGATAGCCTGCTTAAGTATTGGGAAATAAGCCCCTTGTCATCCTGACGAGTAATCATGTCTAATATGAGCTCTTGAATCTTTTGCTTCGATGGTGACTGGCTTCCAGGACTTGCATCAAAAAGCACCAGATTCAAAGGGTAACTTCTTACAATAGTTTTATTTTTATAATCAAAAATAAGCGCATCAGCACTGAGATTAATAAAAGTTTTGTAATAACTTCCATAATTCTCATTTAACACTGTCTCGCCTGTGACAAGCAAAACAGTCACAAGCCCTCCATCCATATTTTTTAAATTGATCATTGCATCTGGCGGGGCAATTGTTAAATTGGAATTATTGACCTGCCCCAATCTAGCCATAACTTGAGAGCTCAAACTACTCATACCTTTTGGAGTCTTTTGCTTATAAAGCTCGCTTAGGAATGGGTACCTTGCTGGAATCCCAGCGGCCTCACCTGAAAATGTAAAACCTGCAAATATTAAGTTTTCAGCGTATGAGGATTTAGCACATCCAACCAGCAAAACAAATATTAGCCAAAAAATACCACTATTTTTTTTCATTACTACTTGTACTCTACTAATAAGTCTTATGTCTATATTTTTATGGAAATTGCCTCTATTTTTTATAAATATTGCAGAGGCACTTGTTTTATATCAATAAGCCAAAGGTAAGCGCTCTAATTTTTTATGGTGGTGAGTTGTGGGCGCCTCTTATTGGCCGAGGCTGTGTAAAAACCCCTAACAATCTTACTTTTTTTGTAAACACCGCATGGGCCTCAAACGTTAATTCAGTATCACTAATTAACGGATATTCATGAAGATGAAACGATTCATTACCGGCCAAGATCGAACCCAAAGTACTTTATTACCTGAGCTGCTTGACGAATACATTACCGAAGAAAACCCCGTACGCGTCATTGACCTCTTTGTCGACGGGCTTGATTTATCAAGCTTAGGTTTTGAAGGAGTGGTTCCTGCCGATACTGGCAGACCCTCTTATCATCCTGCAGTACTTTTGAAGTTGTATGTCTATGGCTATCTCAATCGTATTGCATCGACTCGTCGCCTTGAAACTGAATCGCTACGTAATGTTGAACTCATGTGGCTCATTACCCGCTTAGCTCCTGACTTTAAAACCATTGCGAACTTCCGTAAAGAGAACGGCAAAGCCATCCGTAAGGTGTGCGCCCAGTTTATTGAACTGTGCCGTCAGATGAATTTGTTTGCCGACTCGATGGTGGCAGTCGATGGTAGCAAGTTCAAAGCCGTAAACAGTTCCGATCAGAACTTCACCCAGGCCAAGATTAAACGTCGTATCCAAGAGGCTGAAGCCAGTATTGCGCAGTACTTAAAAGACTTAGAGGCAGCTGATCTGCGCTCTCCTACGGGGTCGACGCCACATCAAGTGAGGTTGGCTGAGCGTATCGAGTTGTTTAAAGCGCAGATGGCACAGCTACAAGCCATCGAAGAAAAAGTGCAAGCAGCTCCAGATAAACAGATCTCCATAAGTGATCCCGATGCGCGCTCGATGCAACACCGTGGTGGCGGTATCGTGGGCTATAACGTACAGGCAGCCGTGGACACGAAGAATCATCTAATCGTTGCTCATGAACTCACCAATGTCGGCCATGATCGCAGTAGCCTAGCTAAGATAGCAAACCAAGCGAAAGAGGCGCTGCAGGTAACGCAGCTGACCGTAGTAGCGGACAAGGGTTACTACAGCGGGCAAGAGATTAAAGATTGTATGGACTTGGGTGTGACTCCCATCATGCCTAAATGTAAAACGTCTAGCAACCGATCTAATGGCCTATTTGATAAAAATGCTTTTATCTATGACCCTAGTAAAAATGAATACGAGTGCCCTGCAGGGCAAGCATTGATAGAGCGATTTAGAACCGTGGAGCATGGCAAGAATCTGATTGCTTACTGGAGCTCGAGCTGCAAAACCTGCGCCTTGAAGCCTCAATGCACCACTGGCGTGAACAGAAGAGTCAAGCGCTGGGAACATGAGGCAGTGCTAGATCAAATGCAAACCAATCTAGAAGCCATGCCCGATGCCATGAAGATCCGAAGATGCACCATTGAGCATACCTTTGGAACCTTAAAGAGTTGGATGGGGGCTACGCACTTCCTCACCAAAACCAAAGAGCATGTGAGTACAGAAATAAGTCTGCATATCCTGGCTTACAACCTCAAACGGGTCATGAAGATCATGGGCAGCAGCAATCTGATGAAGGCAATGGCGACATAAGGCGAAAGCCTTACTCAATCTGTAATAAACAGGCCTGATTAACGCCTCTACGAGGCGTTACTAAAAAATCACAAATTACCAAATCAGAATTGTTGGCCCAGCCAGAAGCGTTTGATGGAAGGTCAAAACCCGTGTACACGCTTTAAATCTAAATCAATGGAAGTATTTTGAGTTTTTACACAGCCTCGGCCGATTTGAGACGGATAAACTCCTAAAAACACCCTGTTTTGAATGACTGATATAAGGAAAGCAAGGGACTCAAGCTTACCCCGGCTAGATTGGCTCAAAATATGCGAACTACCTCAATACTCTGAATTTTTTTAAGCGCATCTAAAAAACATTCTTGACCAAAATCCCCCAACCCTTCCTCAAAATAGTCTTTTAGTGAATCGGTATGCATCTTAAGGAGCCGTTCAAAACGGCCGGATATTGTTGTTTTAATAAAAAAATAAATGAGTAAGGTCAGATATACCCAAGTAATTTTTGGTAAATTTGCGGCTTGTAGCCTCAACAATTCATTTGGATTGACCGGATGTTGAACATCCACTTCAGGATTTCTACCATAGCGCCAGCTTTCTATTTTTGGATGAGGATATCTCTCAACCCCATACTCACTGAATACATCATCAATACGTTTTAGTATTTCTTTCTCACTGATTGTCTTAAGCTCGAATAATTCCCAAAGCTTGGAATTAAAAAAAATCGCCGTGCCCTGAAAATCTGGGTGTAGATCAACAGCTTCAACAATCTCAGGAAGGCTTCTTTTTAAACCCCTTCCCTTACCTCGTGGGTACATCCCTACTTTCTCTATTCTCTCGAATATTTTTGCTGGTGCATTTTTCAAAGAATCGTCAGCACTCTTCCATACAAACATTTCATCTAATTTGGGATTTGTTATATCCGTCAGATCCTTTACCCCTTTACACCAAAGCATATTCCGAGCTTTGGCTATAGGCTCAATTTCCTGGCCACCCCGAGCTTTTTTCGTTAATGCTTTATCTATTTCGGGAATTTGAATGTCTTTCATATTCCTATAGATTTTATTTAAACCCAATAAGAAAATAGTAAAAATTTAGAAAACATTTAAATGACACCAATTGACTCCACCTTAAGCGGCAAGCTAATCAGGGAATACGGCCCCATGATTGGAGGGCGAGATCTTTACTCTGCCTTAGGATTCAAATCCTATGGAGCATTTCGACTGGCTAAAGAACGAGGGGAAATCCCAGTTGAGATATTTAAGATCCCAAAAAGACGGGATTGGTACGCGCTAACTACCGATCTGGCGCAATGGCTCATGAGTCTTACTCAAACCACAGATTGCACCGCACAAGATAGGGAGCTGGAAATGTAAAAAGTCAGAATTAACCCAAAAGGTCAACCTGACTTTTTTTGATGCTTGGATTACTGCTACTTGGAACCAACAGTATCTCCAAACTCCAAAACAAAGTCAATTTTTTGAAGCTCAATTTGAGCTGACACGGGAGAAATGCATTCAATTGATGCCTTTTGACGGTTCAGCTCTGAATATTTGGAGATACCTGTGGCACGAAAGAAACGAAAAGTTAAAAAACTGGACCCCAATGGGCCAGCTAGAAGGCTGATTGATGTTGCATCACACCGAACAACTGGCGCAGTATTTATAAAGGGGCTCACCCCCTACCCCGCAGAACATGAATCTTATACAGAGCGCTACACAATTGCGAGCCTAGTACTTTGTCATGATGTAGTTCAAATCAAGACCCAGTCAAATATTGAGAATTATGTAGATACAAACGGAAATAAACGTCGATACATTCCGGATCTTATAGTTGGCATAAATAATTCGGAAGTAACCATTGAAGTCAAGACTCTCAATTATTTATTTCAGCCCAAGGCAATTATCAAATATCAACAGATTGGATTTCACTATAGTAATTCCAAGAAAAGATTTGCGTTTCTAACAGATGCTCAAATTCAAGATGGGGAGCGCTTTAAAAATATCAAAATACTTTTTCGATATGCCCATAGCCATCTTCCAAATACAACTTTGGAAAAATTGTCGATATGGAGTAGCCAACACGCTATCTCCATTAAAAACCTCATGGATCTATTGAAATTAGAACTAGTCGAGGTCTATACAGCAATTGCACAGAAACATCTGTGCATCGATTGGAATTTACCTTTGTCAAAAGATTCCTTAATAAGTCATACAAATAAACCATTACAAGGACTCAGCATTGAACATCTTATCTCTTCAAGTCGGTATGGTTATCTACTGGAGCAATTGGCTATGGGTGATTCGCCGTCAAATAAACGACTGCTGGTTGCTGGAACGACTTGGCGACAACCAAAGGCACAACTTAATGCATTCAGCTCTGTTGGAGCATTTCAAAGAGAAGACGCTATGCGTGATCTCACCAAAGATGAACTTACAGCTGGAACAGTTTGGAGTCGAAGAAATCGAGCTCCTGGTAAGACAAATTAAAAAAATAATATCAATAAGAATATAGAAAGATCAAAAATGAATAAAAAAATTCAGCTATCAAAATTCATTGCCTCCAAAGGCGGAAATACAAAATCGAATCAATTACTACTCGTAACTGAAACATCACCTAGTTTGCCTGAAGTAGATTTCACACTCACTGGAATTCTTGTCATTAACAATGCAGTTTCTGAGCCTCTGGGAAAGCCATGGATTACCACAATCCTATCTCAGATTAAATCTAATGGAGATAAATAATGAGTACCTTCTTATTGATACCAGGGCTTGTTATAGTCTATCAAGAGCATGAATTTGAGCTTGTCACCGTCATAAATCAGCAACTTGAATTCGAGGAAATTTATTCTAGAGATAAGTTAAATCTCACAGAGTCTGATTTTTATATAGAGATTCGCTCAAAAAACATACGGATTACCGATAGCAAGTCTTCTCCAAAGCAATTACTAACGAATGCAGTAGATGAACTGCAGGAGCCATTTATAAATCTGAACGATATTTCAGAAAAGAATCAGGGTAATGTAAACACCTTACACCTCGCACGTATGCCCACAATGCCTACAAACCGAAGCCTATATTCACGGGTCATGGTCCCTTAGTCTTTATATCTCTTGTTCATATCATTTATGTAACCTACTCACTCATTGCCATGAATGCCGTAAGCCACTTAAGTGGACTCGAAAAAATATTGAATTTTGCAACTGTGGAGCTGATTTAAGGCTATCACCCATCACAAACGGCTCCCCAAATTCAATACTTCTAGCGCAGTTAATTGATCATCGCTATGACGAACGCATTCAATTAAGCTCCAGATCTCTGCCCAATAGGGAGATTGAGCGACTAGCGACACTTTCACTTGATGGACTTTGTAAAACTTTCTGGTTCCTAGGGCACTGCGTTGCTAGGCTGGGAAATTTTGGATCTGGTCATGGCAAAAAAATACCATCCCATGAGGAAGCATCACAAATGATTGATAAAGCAATTACTTTAATGCAATCATGGCCAAATCAACTAGGGGATCATCTAAATACACTTTCAAATAGAAAACCGTCCGATAGCACAGACTCACTAATTAATCGCTTATTTGGTCCAGCTCAATACTATTTAAAAAATGAAATTGATACAGAAGAGTTGTTTTATATAAGAACCGCCTATGAGCAACATATACGGCAAATATGGAAAAAATTTGATAGTACGGTTCAACCAATAAACAGCGCCAAGCAGTTACCGTTAGACTCAGAATGGTAGCGCCAAATACCGCCAACGTAACTGAATTTGCCACTCAATTACGACTAAAAGAAATGGGGCTAGATTGGGCCCCAAAAATCTCCAGGATATATAACCTACCTAATATTATTCCCTATGAAGCCTTTAGCTCTTGGTGTATTAGAGCGGCCATTGCAATTCATGCCAATCCCAATAATCTTTTAGAACAATTTGGAATTTCAAATAACCTTCATGTATCAAATTTAGACTCAGGAAAATACTTAATAGATGCCAACATTATTTCAGCCCTGACTATGTTCGATCCCCAGGAGTTTAAACATCAGACATGGCAACATGATTCGATCTTATCAAAACCAGAGTTTGCTTGCTTATCTGCTGATATTTTTCAAGGTAGACCTATTTATCGATATTGCCCATCCTGTCTTAGCTCTGATGAAATTCCATTTTTTAGACAATCATGGAGGTTGGCAAGTGCTTTAGTTTGCCCAAAACATCGAACAATACTAAGAGACTCCTGCGGACATTGCTCACGAAAAATTAATTTGGATGAAATCAATCCCCTAAAACCGCATCACGCACTAATATCTCCGGAGGCATTACTACATTGCCCTAGTTGCGGCAAATCTCTCGGCTCATGCAGCTCAGAAATAATTGATAGAAAGTATTTCTCAAGCGTCTTTTTTCATCAAGAAAAAATTGAAGTCGCCATTCGTCTAACGGCTCCTGCTGCCGCCCCTTCTGAATCAATCAGCAATGAGGAAGAATTATTGAAATTAAATATTGATGAGTCTGACTACGCTGCGGCCAACATGCAGACAATACTCAGGGGATTTTTAGAATCTATAACCGAATCCAAGGATCGGATCCTGATTCAAGAACAAAGTCTGAGTTATATACAGAATCAAATGATTTTTAAAGAATATCAAACCCACGATTTGAGCACCCCATTTATTGATGGAATATATACCCACCTTAATTACTGCAAAGTGTTTAATTTTCTTTCCCCGGTCCTAAGTACGCAAATTTCTAAATTTCAAACCCTATTGGGCTCCACACGCTGGTGGGATCGGACTATAGATGGCGTAGAAAGGGATCTAGAGCCCTCGCAAACTCAATTTGAGTCTGCAGTTAGCTGGGCCCTTAGAAATAGTAGGCTCAACAATGGATCTGAGATCGATCAACTCACAAGTTAATGCCAAAAAAATTAACCTCTTTTGCCAAAAGGCCAGCTTTAGAGTGCCAAAATATCGGGAAAGCCAGGAATAAGGTGCAATTTCAATAAAACCCGGTATTGCAAGATTTTAGCTAACTATATGATTTTATTGGGATAGTAAAGCCAGACTTAGAGTGCAGACGACAGCAATTGAATTTGAGATTCGCTAAACTAAAGCATATTTACTACAAATGTAGTAAAATATCACAAAGGGGAGAAATATCATGGGAATGCCTGTAAGAATTGACGATTCACTGTATGAGCAAGCTAAGACGGAAGCTCAAATTGAGCGCAGAACCATTGCCGGGCAAATTGAATTTTGGGCGATGGTTGGTAGAGCCGCTTTAGATAACCCCGACCTACCAGTTACTTTTGTAGCCGATTCTTTAGCCTCCCTATCTGAGCCGCGGGTTGATCTAACGCCATTTGTCCCTAGGAGCAAGGCGAATTAATGGCGTTTAGCGTTCTACAAACACGGCGTTTTAGTCGCTCTTATAAAAAGCTTCACGACAATATTGTGGTTGATGTGGATGAGGCAGTATTGCAGATAGCTGAGGATCCAACTCTTGGCGAAAAGAAAAGAGGCGATTTAGCTGATCTCTATGTTTACAAGTTCCATAGCCAAAACCAGCTTTTTTTGATGGGTTACTCTGTAAATGACATAGTTGAATTAATAACATTGGAGGCGGTAGGCCCCCATGAAAACTTTTATCGAGACTTTAAAAAGTAGCTATAAATGTGGTCAGTAGGCTCAAAAAATCTCGACTTAGATTGCAGAAAACCGGAGGAATCTCAAGTTAAGCTGCGGATTTAGCTGCTACACCCTTTGCGAGATTCTTTTTAAGCCATTGATTTAATTCAAATAGTCGGTCTCGACTTCAATTACCGACGACAGATATTCACCCATCTTGGAACTTTCGTCATTTATCTTGAAAATCTTAGGGAAGGTAACTCATTGAAAACAATGGTTAATTGCTAATAGTTAGCTGTTGTCCGCAACGCAATTTGAGATTCAACCGCTAAGAGCCTTAAGGCTCTTAATAGTGATAGCGGCAAGCAATAATAATCAATTGGTCTTTTTCAATTGTGTAAACCAATCGATTGACATCATCAATACGCCGAGACCACAAGCCCGACAAATTTTCTTTTAGAGCCTCAGGCTTTCCAATACCGGCCTCAGGGTCGCGCATAGCATCTTTAATGAGCAAATTTATTCGTTTTAGCGTCCTCTTATCTTGAGTTTGCCAATATAGGTAATCTGACCACGCTGCATTTGTCCAAACCAACTTACTGCGCATCTACTAGGGCCTTAGATTTGGTTTGTCCTTTGCGATACTGTTCTAATGATTTTTCTAAATGCTTTACATTTGCCGGGGATTTTAAAAGGTGGAATGTTTCCATCATGCTGTTATAGGTATCTAAAGACATAACAACTGCATCTTCAGCATCTCTCCTGGAAATAATGGCTACATCGCAATCAGCTACCACCTGATCTATTACCTGTTTAAGCTGGTTTCTTGCGTCAGAAAAATTAATCACTCTCATTACTAGCTCCAATACTTGTCTTATATGCTGTACAAGTTTACATGAGTTTTAACGAAAAATCTCAACTTAGATCGCAGAAAACCGGAAGAATCTCAAGTTGAGTTTCAGATTTGGTAAAAATACCATTTGCGAGATATTTTATAAGCCATTGATTTATTTGAAATAGTGGGTCTCGACCTAAGTTGCTGACGACAAAAATTTTTACCAAAACTTGAAAAAGCAGTCATAAGTATCAGACAGCAGGCTCAAAAATCTCAACTTCAATTACCAACTACAACACTATTCAAGTTATATGAGAATGCCATCATATTTCCTCGGTTTATCCTAAGAGCATGCATACCAATATCTACCTACCCATTATCCTGTGTTGCTTTCTGCTTGACCCCTCTGCAAAGGCAGCGGATTTCCCCTCTCAGGCTACTGCAATGCAATACATTCCAAAAGCGGTGGAATTAAGTCTTGAGAAAAACCAAATCCCAGCAGAATCGATGAGTATTTCAGTAGTGGAGATTGAGCCAGCATCCTCTGGAAAAAGTACTGGGAAAACAGAATTAGATTGGCGTGCGAGTGCCCCTATGAATCCCGCATCCACCATGAAAATTTTAACGACCTTAACCAGCTTAGATATATTGGGGCCACAATATCGGTGGCGTACAAACCTCTTTACTGATGGCGTCATTCGACAGGGAGTGCTTAAAGGAACTATTTACCTTCAGGGAACTGGTGACCCCAAGCTTGTACCTGAAGAGTTGGCAAAAATGATGAAGGCTTTGAAAAATTTAGGCATTCAGAAAATAGACGGCAATTTAATCTTTGATCGCAGTGCTTATGAACCTAATGCAATGGAGCACAACACTATTGACGGTGAATCCATGCGAGCATATAACGTTCCCCCAGATCCCCTCCTCTATGCGTTTAGAACGCTCTCCTTTCAACTAGGCAAATCCAGTACAGCCGACTTCATCGATATCAGCTATACCCCAGCACTCTCCCAGCTCAAAGTAGTTAATCAAATGCAGTTGATTGACAAGCCGTGCGATAACTGGAAAAGTGGTGTTCGCTTTAATCTAGATGCTGGATCCGCCAGCACCAATACCGACCAACTACTCAATGCTGAGTTTTCTGGGGTCTTTCCAAATACCTGTAAAGGCGTCAACTACAACATCGTTGCTTTAGATGCAAATACCTTTTTAACCCAAGGATTTACGGCAGCATGGGAGCTATCTGGTGGTACTTGGGTGCACCCTCCGACAGGTAAAAATGGTAGCGTTCCTGTGACAGCTCGACCACTACTTCAATTTGAGGGCATCACTCTCGGAGATGATGTTCAGGATATCAATAAGTACTCTAATAATGTGATGGCCCGTCAATTGCTTCTGACGTTAGCACTAGAAAAAATGGGAAAGCCCGCCACTACCGAAAATGGTCAATTGGTAATTCAAAGCTGGCTAAAGCAGATGGGGTTAGAATTTTCAGATCTAGTTATTGAAAATGGCTCTGGCCTGTCGCGCAATGAAACCATCTCAGCTCAACAAATGAATGCGCTCTTATTACTCGGACGCAATCTTCCTGCAGCAGAAAATTTTTACAACAGCTTACCGATCGCCGGCACTGATGGCACGATGAAAAATCGCCTAATGACTCAGCTGAGAAAATTTCTTCACCTCAAGAAAAAACCAGAAGTCAGAATTAAAACAGGCTCACTAGCTGATGTCAGAGCCATCTCTGGATATGTTATTAGTAAGTCGGGGAAAATGTATGCCGTTACATCCTTCATAAACCACCCCAATGCTTGGAGAGGGCTAGAAGCCCACGATCAATTACTAGAGTGGTTAATAGAAGATGGCCCAGAACCAAAGCAGGCGCGTTGAAGTCGATCTCGGACACCATCCCACTCCTCGCCGGGTGGTGGCTCGGGAAATAAAATTAAATCCCATCCCTGTTGGTCTAAATCCCGCAATGAGCGATACAGGCGACTGGCGAATGCATGACATTCACTTGGAATAAGTACCTCCTCAAAATGGACCAAAGGATGGCCATCGTGACTTAATGAAGAATCTGAATCCCAAACGGCTACCGCAACACGGGACTTTATATCTGGAAATTCGCTGAGCGCATCCAAGATGCGTCCTGGTGAATACATCCGCAAAGGAGTAGTTGGTGCGTAATGAGCACGCATGCTTCCAGACACTCTTGGTAAAACGGAATCGCCTTTATCTTGGTTAATTTCACCAAGTTGAAAAACTCGAATACCCGTCTTGGAAAAAATATCACTAGGAGTAATTATGCCGGGCCTCAAAAGTACAGCGTGATCACCAGAAGATAAATCAATAATGGTTGATTCAATGCCAACCTCACAGTCGCCACCATCTAAAACCATTAAATCTAGCATCCCCTCAAACTCACTGCGAACATCTGCAGCGCTTGTGGGAGAGACTTTTCCAAAGCGATTGGCGGATGGCGCTGCTATTCCACTTTTAAATTTACGCAATAATTCTTGGGCAACTGGATGTGCTGGTGCTCGAATAGCCACAGTATCCTGGCCACCAGTCAATTCATTTAAGACGCCTTTATCTTTTTTAAAGACCAAAGTTAAAGGACCCGGCCAAAATGCATTGATGAGCTTTAAAGCATCTTCCGATAAATCCCTTACCCAGGGACTAACTAAGGTAGCCCAATCAATTTCTGCAACATCGTATTTTTCTGGGGCCGCCAGATGAACGATAACGGGGTGTGAGGATGGGCGACCTTTAGCGGTAAAAATCTTTTTAATGGCTTCTGGGTTCTTAGCATCAGCACCTAAACCGTAAACTGTTTCCGTTGGAAATGCTACCAAACCACCATCACGCAAAGTTTGTACTGCCTCATCAATCACTGTGGAGCTATAAGTAGACATTGACTAGGGTTCGATGCCTAATTCAACTGCTACTGCAGCGCAGTTTTGACGCGCTTGATTGAGGGACTCGCCTAGGCAATTAATATGACCCATTTTGCGCCCCGTACGTGGCGCAGATTTTCCATAAAGATGTAATTTCGCTCCAGGGTGTGCAAGCACCTGATTCCAGGCGGGCTCCCTTGCTAGATCATCATCTCCCTCAAACCAAAGGTCACCCAATAGATTGAGCATAGAAACTGGTGCTAGCAAACGGGTATCGCCTAAAGGCAAACGAGCCATAGCCCTAACCTGCTGCTCAAACTGACTGCTCACACAAGCATCCATAGTGAAATGACCAGAATTATGTGGCCGCGGGGCAATTTCATTTGCAATGATATCGCCATTCTTCAATACAAAAAACTCAACGCACAAGACACCGACATAGTCGATTTTACGAATGAGTGCTTTAGCAGCCTCGACTATTTTCTTTTCTTGTTGCGGTTTAAGAGATGGCGCTGGCACAGTTGAAGTATGCAAAATTCCGTTGCGATGGATGTTTTGAGAAACTGGGTACGCTACTACTGCATCGTCATATCCACGCACAACCAAAGCAGATACCTCAAAATCCAAATCCATACGCTTTTCCAGTACGCAGGGAACTCTACCAAGTTCATTCCATGCAATAGATAAATCAGCAACTTCATAAACAGTCACTTGCCCCTTGCCGTCATAACCCATGCGTGCAGTCTTAAGGATTCCAGGTAACAGTTCAGCTGGCACATGCTCAATATCCGTATCGCGTTCAATCACAAAATGAGGGGCTGGCCCTATATTTGTTTCCATTTTCCAGGTTGCTAGAAAATTCTTCTCTGCAACTCGATTTTGAGCCAATGAAACACAACTGCTCCGAGGAGCAACAAATACACCCAAAGACTCAAGCTCATCCAAGGCTTGGGCAGGTACATTTTCAAATTCCGTACTTACGGAAGCGCAAAGCGAAGTCATTTCTTTTAGTGCGGTGGAATCGGTGTAATCTGCTTGGATAAATTTTTCAGCTATAGATCCAGCGGGGCTATCAGGGTCAGGATCTAGAACGCAGACTTTGTACCCCATTGCTTGGGCTGCCTGCGTAAACATCCGACCCAATTGACCGCCACCCAATATTCCTAAATACGAACCCGGCAAAATGGGTTCTAAACGATCTACTATCAATTAATATCCTGGTAAGTTCATGGAGCGTGCGGCATCAGATTGCTTGGCACGGAACTCTTCTAATTTTTTGGCCAAACTCTCATCATGCAAAGCTAAACCCGCAATCACATGCAGGGCGGCATTCGCAGCACCTGCCTCACCAATAGCAAAAGTGGCTACAGGTATACCTTTGGGCATCTGTACGATTGAGTATAAAGAATCCTCACCCCGCAAATACTTACTGGCAACTGGAACACCATAAACAGGAACAATCGTTTTAGAAGCTAGCATACCGGGCAAATGGGCTGCACCGCCAGCCCCAGCAATAATGGCTTGCAGGCCCTTGCTTCGCGCATCTTCTGCGTACCGAAACATATCATCAGGCATGCGGTGTGCGGAAAGCACTTTGGCTTCATGAGCAATGTCAAACTGTTCTAACATTTGGGCAGCATGCTGCATTGTGTCCCAATCTGAATTGGAACCCATGACTATTCCTACTATTGGCTTTTTGCTCATTAACCTCTCCAAAAACCCTGAATTTCTTAATAAGACCGTATTATCCCAGCCTTTTCAGGGTCTTAACTAATTAAGCCTTTTGTACTTGAGTGAGGCGAACCAAAGCTTCGCGATACTTTTGGGCTGTTTTATTAATCACATCTTCGGGCAAAGCAGGTGCTGGGGCAGTCTTAGACCATAGCTTACCGTCAACCATAGCCGTTTCCAACCAATCGCGCACAAATTGCTTGTCATAAGACGGTGGGTTTGCGCCCACATAATAAGTTTCAGCTGGCCAAAAACGGGAAGAATCGGCAGTCAGAATTTCATCCATCAGAACAAGCTGTCCAGCATCATCAAGGCCAAATTCAAACTTGGTATCGGCAATGATAATTCCGCGGGTAGCAGCAAATTCAGAGGCTTCTTTATAAAGACGAATACTTACGTCGCGAATTTCATTTGCCAACTTTTTACCAATTAGCTCGATGACTTTTTCAAAGGAAATGTTTTCATCATGCTCACCCATCTCTGCCTTAGCGGCAGGGGTAAATATTGGCTCTGGTAATTTCTGCGCGTTCTCCAAACCCTCGGGCAAAGAAATACCACATACTTTGCCAGTTTCTTTATAGTCTTTCCAGCCACTTCCAGCTAAATAACCGCGTACCACTGCTTCAACCAAAATAGGCTTGAGACGCTTAGCCACTACTGCACGCCCTTGCACCTGAGCAACCTCATCAGCGGCAACTACGGAAGCAGGATCAATCCCAGTGAGATGATTTGGAATGACTGACGCCAACTTATCAAACCAGAAATTTGCCATTTGATTGAGCACAATTCCCTTCTCGGGAATAGGCTGGCCCATCACTACATCAAAGGCAGATAAGCGATCAGTAGTGACCATTAATAGTTTGTCATTACCAAGCGCGTAAACATCTCGCACCTTTCCCTTGGAGAGCAAAGGGAGGGACTTAATAGAAGTAGCATACAAAGCAGGCATAGTTAACTCACTTCACAATCTGGGCAAGTTCGCCACTTTTATAACGCTCTGCCATTTTTTCCAATGAAATAGGTTTAATTTTGGATGCTTGACCAGCAGAACCAAAGGCATTGAAGCGGGCAATACAGACTTTTTTAGCGGCTTCACGTGCTGGCTTTAGATAATCTCGTGGGTCAAATTTACTTGGGTTTTCAAATAAGTAGCGGCGGATAGCACCAGTCATCGCCAAACGAATATCAGTATCGATATTGATCTTGCGCACGCCATTCTTAATACCTTCTTGAATTTCTTCTACAGGAACGCCGTAGGTTTCTTTCATATCCCCACCAAACTCCCTAATCTCCGCGAGTAACTCTTGGGGGACGCTTGATGACCCATGCATTACCAAATGCGTATTAGGAATCCGAGTGTGAATTTCTTTGATACGCTCTATTGCCAAAATATCACCAGTAGGCCTCTTGGTGAATTTATAGGCCCCATGGCTAGTTCCAATTGCGATTGCCAAGGCATCGCATTGCGTCGCCTTAACAAAGTCAGCAGCTTGCTCAACATCGGTCAATAGCTGTTCACGGGTCATTTTGCCATCAGCACCATGGCCATCCTCTTTGTCACCCTGCATCGTTTCCAAAGAACCTAGAACGCCCAGCTCCGCCTCAACAGTAACCCCAATCGAGTGAGAGAACTTTACAACCTCTCTTGATACTTCAACGTTGTACTCATAACTTGCAACAGATTTACCATCAGCCTCTAGCGATCCATCCATCATCACACTAGTAAAGCCGCTTTTTATTGCAGCCATACACACTGCTGGACTTTGCCCATGATCTTGATGCATTACCACTGGGATATGAGGATAAGCCTCAATTGCTGCAGAAATTAAATGGCGCAAGAATGCTTCACCTGCGTACTTACGGGCCCCAGCAGATGCCTGCATGATGACAGGTGAGTTCGCTTCATCGGCGGCTTCCATGATGGCCGTCACTTGCTCTAAGTTATTTACATTAAATGCAGGTAAGCCATAGCCGTTTTCAGCGGCATGATCCAAGAGTTGTCGTAAAGATACTAAAGCCATGATGTTCTCTTAATTCTAGGTAGTTAAATAAATCGTTAAATGGAAAATTCCTGGATGCAATTAGGTTACTTCACATAAATAATTTTGAGGGTATTGGTCCCGCCAGGCTCACCCATCGGCTCACCTGAAGTCAACACTACGGTATCACCCTTGCTTACCGCGCCCAATTTCTTCAAGCAGTCCTCAACCTCTTGCAAAGCAGTATCCCGATCCTTAGTGTAATCAAGCCCAATCGGGAACACATTTCTGTAAGTACTTAAAGCCCGTTGCGTAGCAATTTTAGAAGTCAAAGCAAAAATAGGTAAATGAATATTATGGCGACTCATCCAAATGGGAGTTGATCCAGAATCGGTCAATGCCGCAATGGCATTAGCGTTAATGTGATGTGCAGTAAAAAGCGCACCCAAAGCAATCGTTTGATCAATCCGAGAAAAAGTTTGATCTAAAAAATCAGTGTCTAATTTCACACGATCAGATTTTTCAGCTTCCACACAAATTTCCGCCATAGCCTTAATGGTTTGTACCGGATACATTCCAGCAGCAGATTCAGCTGACAACATCACTGCATCCGTGCCATCCAATACCGCATTAGCAACATCACTTACTTCAGCGCGGGTGGGAACTGGAGCATTAATCATGGACTCCATCATTTGTGTCGCAGTGATGGTGAATTTATCTGCCTCAAGCGCCATCTTAATCATGCGTTTTTGCAGTGCTGGTACCGCAGCATTACCAACTTCAATTGCCAAATCTCCACGGGCAACCATGATGCCATCGCTTTGGGCGATGATACTTTCTAAGGCCTCAGGCACAATAGCTTCCGCGCGCTCCACCTTCGCAATCGTTTTCACCTTTCCAACGCCATGTCTAGCACTGGCGGCATCAGCTAGCTTACGTGCGTAAGCCATATCTTTACCATCTTTTGGAAAACTAATTGCCAAAAAGTCGACACCCATTGCTATTGCAGCATCTAAGTCAGCGATATCTTTTTCAGTCAATGCAGGAGCTGTTAGGCCACCACCAGCACGATTGATGCCCTTGTTATTAGATAAAGGTCCACCTTGTTCTACGCGGGTAAATATTTCCCCGCCCTTGACGCTCGCGACGGTGAGTACGACCAAACCATCATTTAATAAAAGACGATCGCCAGACTTAACATCAGATGGCAGTTCTTTGTAATCAAGGCCAACACGCTCTTGGGTGCCTAACTTGCAGTCCACATCCAAAATAAATTGCTCGCCCTCTTTTAGCGTAATCTTGTTATCGACAAACTTGCCCACTCTAATTTTGGGGCCCTGAAGGTCTGCCATGATTCCAACCTCTTTGCCAACTTCAGCTGAGATACTGCGCACTAGATCATGTCGCGCCTTATGATCAGCCACTGTACCGTGAGAGAAATTCATGCGCACTACATCTACACCAGCTCGAATCATGTCGCGCAAAACTTCAGGCTTTTCAGATGCAGGCCCTAAGGTGGCAATAATTTTCGTGGCTCTCAACATATTTAATCTTTCGCTCTTTCGGCAAGCACAGCAAAGGCTGGTAGGGTTTTTCCCTCTAAGAACTCAAGAAAAGCACCGCCACCAGTTGAAATATAATCGACTTGATTCTCAATTCCATACTTAGCAATTGCAGCCAAAGTATCGCCACCACCAGCAATCGAAAACGCTGGTGAATGCGCAATAGCAGCAGCTAACATTTTGGTGCCGCCGCCGAATTGATCAATCTCAAATACCCCGAGAGGGCCATTCCAAACGATCGTGCCAGCATGAGCAAGCATTGTCGATAAACGCGCAGCCGTCTTAGGTCCAATATCTAAAATCATATCGTCTTCTGCAACCTCATCAGCAGATACTCGATTGGCGCGCGCCAAAGGGGAAAGTTCATTAGCAACCACGACATCCTCGGGAATGGGAATATGCGCTCCTCGCTTATCCATGATTGCCATAATCTCCCTAGCCTCATCAACTAAATCTGGTTCAGCCAATGACTTACCAATAGGCAAACCTTTGGCCAACATAAATGTATTGGCAATGCCACCACCTACGATGAGTTCATCCACCTTATCGGCTAAAGCTTTTAAGATGGTTAGCTTGGATGACACTTTAGATCCAGCCACAATAGCCACTAATGGGCGCTTTGGATTTGCTAACGCACGACTTAAGGCATCAAGTTCAGCTGCCATTAAGGGGCCGGCACAAGCAATGGGGGCAAATTTAGCAACCCCATTGGTTGTGGCTTCAGCGCGATGCGCTGTACCAAAAGCATCATTGACATAAATGTCACAAAGAGCTGCAATCTTTTTAGATAGCTCATCGCTGTTCTTTTTTTCACCAACATTGAGCCGGCAATTCTCTAGAAGTACCAATTCCCCTGGATTCACTTCAAACCCGCCATCTACCCAATTACTAATCAACGGCACTTTACGACTTAATAGACTAGCAATACGATCGGCCACAGGCGCCAAACTATCTTCAGGCTTAAATTGACCTTCTGTAGGACGACCCAAATGAGAAGTAACCATCACAGCAGCGCCAGCGTCTAAGCACATCCGTACTGCAGGCATAGAGGCGCGGATTCGAGTGTCTTCGGTAATATTACCCACGTCGTCCTGGGGTACGTTCAAATCAGCTCGAATGAAAACCCGCCTCCCCTTCAACAGGCCTAATTCTGCTAGTTCACTTAAGCGTTTGACTTTAAATAAGGATTCCGGCATGTGGATAGGCTATGAGGTAGTTTAAGAGGAATGCTACATTCTAAATCGTCTAGGTCAACTAGCCCCAAAGAGCTTACCCTGCCTGCTCTACAATAAAGGCTTGGACGTATTCTGAGCTTGGGTTTAAATACCTGCTGGCTTGGCGCCCCGATTAACCCGATTTATCAGTCATAAAAGGTAGAAAAAATGTCGATGTCCGACCGCGATGGCTTCATTTGGTCCGATGGGAAGCTTATTCCTTGGCGTGAAGCGAATATTCACGTGCTAACCCACAGCCTCCATTATGGAATGGGCGTTTTTGAAGGCATCCGTGCCTATAAAACTCCTTTGGGAACAGCAATTTTCCGACTTCCAGAGCATGTTAAGCGCCTATTTAATGGAACTAAGATTTTCCAGATGAACATGCCTTACAGCAAAGAAGAGATTACTAGCGGAATTATTGATGTGGTTAACAGTAATAAGCTGGAATCCTGCTATATCCGCCCCATTATCTTTATTGGCTCCCAAAAATTAGGCATCTCACCCAAGGGCAATAGTATTCACACGGCTATTGCCGCATGGGAATGGGGCGCTTATCTTGGTGAGGATGGCTTAAATAAGGGTATACGTGTCAAAACCTCTTCATTTACCCGCCACTTTGTAAATTCATCTTTGGTAAGAGCCAAAGCATCGGGCTATTACATTAACTCCATTTTGGCAAACCAAGAAGTTACCGCTAATGGATACGACGAAGCTTTATTGCTCGATACCGAAGGGTATGTATCTGAAGGTTCTGGCGAAAATATCTTTATGGTGAGCGAAGGGGTTGTATATACACCTGATTTAGCCTCATGCTTAGATGGCATTACCCGTAATTCGATTATCCAAATCGTTAAAGATCTCGGTCTAGAGTTACGTGAAAAGCGTATTACCCGTGATGAAATCTACTCTGCAGATGAAGCATTTTTTACAGGCACCGCAGCTGAAGTAACGCCTATTCGTGAGTTGGATGACCGCACTATTGGTGATGGCAAGCGTGGCCCCATTACTGAGAAAATCCAGAAAACCTATTTTGATGCGGTATACGGTAGAAGTGATAAATACAAATCATGGCTGACTTACGTAAAGTAAAAGGGATCGGAAAATGAGTGAAGCTCAAGTTGTGATGATTGACGGCAAAGATCTGCCCTTGCATTGCCCTACTAACCACACTCCAAGTTGGAACTCTCATCCTCGAGTGTTCTTGGATATTGAGGAAACGGGTGAAGTGAAATGTCCTTATTGTGGTACCGAATACCAGCTCATCCCTGGCACTAAGCCACACGGGCACTAAGCCCATTCAGCATCCCGCAAGGGATGCTGTGTCGGGATACATGACATGAACCGTATTCTGATTATCGCTCCCAACTGGATTGGCGATGCAGTCATGTCCCAACCTTTGTTGGCACACCTTAAAGCCAATCATCCGCTCGCTCAAATTGATGTTCTAGCCAGTAAATGGGTAGCCCCCATCTACAGATCCTGCATTGAGGTTAGTCATGTCATCGAAGCTAATTTTGAGCATAAGAAAATTCAATGGAAGCTTCGAAAAGAATTAGCTAAAAAGATTCATGCTCATCAATACGAAGTTTGTTATGTTCTTCCTAATAGTCTTAAATCGGCACTAATTCCATGGCTTGCTCATATTCCATATCGAGTCGGCTATCGCGGTGAAATGCGCTTTGGCTTAATTAACTTTTCACTAGGCAATCCAAACAAAGTAAATCGCCCACCCATGGCGGAACATTATCTTGCCTTGATTACTCTTTTAGAGAATGAGGGTCGATCTTCGGCATTGGACTTTGTAAATCCAGCGTTACATGTTTCCCTTGATGCTAAGGAATCGGTAATCTCTAAATTAAGCGGTCAGGGAATTGGGCAACAGGCTATTTACGTTTTATGTCCGGGGGCAGAATATGGCCCAAGCAAACGTTGGCCAACTGAGCATTTTGCAAAACTTGCACAAGCTTTAATTTCTATAAATCCAAATAATCACCTCATCCTACTGGGAAGCAAAGGGGATCGCGCCCTTGGTCAGGACATCACTATTCAAGCCGGTGAGCAGAAAAATATCCATAACTGGTGCGGAGATACCTCTCTAGACGAAGCTATTGCCGTAATTAGCATGAGTAAAGCAATGGTTAGCAATGACTCTGGCCTAATGCATATTGGTGCAGCGCTACACATTCCCCAAGTTGCTATTTTTGGCTCTAGTGACCCACATCACACACCCCCTTTATCCAGTAAGGCTAAAGTACTATGGCTCAATCTGCCTTGCAGTCCTTGCCATAAAAGAATTTGTCCTTTAGGACATCTACAATGTTTAAAAGGTATTCTTCCAGAAGATGTCTTAAATTCTATTCAATTGCTTCGCTAATTTCCCGCCATCAGAAAGTAAGCCATGCTAAAACTTGCCAGACTCTTTCATAACGCTGACGAAGTAGTCGATGCTTTGCGTGACTCATTAAAACATCGAGACGTGAAAGGCGCATTGGCAATTTGGTTAGATGATGACTCGATTACCTGTGTTCTACCAGAAGGGCAGCGCCTGAGTGGTCATGCAGAAATTCGCGCTGGACTAGAACGTTTGCTGGCTAAGCAGGCCCTTTATCTTGAACCCATCGCCTGCATCAGTCATTCAGTATTGGGCGCTTCAATTTATGACACTACTGAAGCAGTCCACCTTAGAGCAGATCAAGTTGAGGCAGAGTTTTTCTTAAACATTACTCTTGTCTTGCTTCAAGATAGCCAAGGTTGGCGCCTTGCGCATTTGCATGCTAGTCATTCAACCGACGATACTTATGATGCACCATCTACGCCACATGGACTGCACTAAGCATCATCAAAATCTATCAAGCCAATGGATAATAATGTACTCAGGTCACTTATTAAGTGGCCCAATGTTCCCCATTGCTTTGGTTGGCTTGCCCTAGATCGCCGCGGTCAGTGGCGGATGCGCGATGAGTATGCCCAAGAAAATAAATTACCCGGTAATCCCATTAAGCACGCCACCCTAAATGATTTTATTTCCCGAAACTATGCCTGCGATACATCAGGTAGGTACTTTTTCCAAAACGGTCCACAACGAGTTTTCATTACTTTAGATGTTACCCCTTGGGTTGCGCGCATTATCCCAGGCGAAACTGGTATGCAATTGCTCACGCAATGTGATACCCAGATTGACCCTCAGAATGTTCTGAGCGACGAGCTCGGTAATATTTATATTGCTGGTCGCGTCACGCAAAATCTCTATGAAGTAGATTATAGCGAATCCTTTATTAAAAAGGAATGCCTCAGTGTTGCGCTACTACACGATCATGACCTCGGTTTTTTCTCTGATTTAGCCAAGCTCCATAAAGAGGCTTGCAGCTTTAGAGGCTCGTGGAATTGGAATGGTCAAGAGTTACCAATTGACCCTGTTTATTCTCAAGAATTAAGCGAACGATTTCACTTCGTTAAAAATCCCCACGCTTAGCCCGGAGCCCTCTTACCTTGCTCCTTGAGTTCATCTTGATATTGCCTTTGCATCTCTCGCAAGCGTGCATCGATACTCGAACTCTGATAAAAATCAGCACTTCCCGATGCCCTAGCAATTTTTAATTGCTCAATGGCCGAGGGCCATGCCCCCTCTAGCGCATACTTTTCACCTAGGGCGTAATGTCGCATAGGTACATTTTTTGCCTGATCATAGGCGTTAGAAAGCAATCCCCACCAAACCACTTCATTCGGCTGAGATCTAGTGCGCGCTTTTAGCCAATTAATGGCGTCGTTCGTGCGCCCCAGCTTTAGATAAGCGTTCATCATGGCAGCACCAGCAGCATAAGACTGCGGATTAGCCTGTAATGCTGCTTGAGAAATTCGTAAAGCTTCTTCGTTTTTACCTTTTGCGAGAGCCAGCTCTGAAGCGGTAATGTCCAATGAAAGACTTTGTCTCTGAATGGGTGATCCTAATCCACTGGCGTTATTAGCTAAATTGCGTGCTTGCTGCAAATATGATTCCGCCTGATCTAGTTGCCCCTGCTTTTGGGCAATAAGCGCTAGCCCATAGAAGCCCTCCATTTGCTTCCCAACCGCAACTTGCTTGCTAAGGCCATCGAAAGTATTTTTCAAATCATACATGCCACTAGATGTGCCTGACTGTTCCATACGTGCACGGGCTTTTACAAAATAAAACTCTACTGCTGTAGGGACATTTTTGGCGGGAATATTACGCGCCCGATCTTGCATATCTGCAATCCGATCGGTAGTTAAAGGATGGGTCCGAACATAAGATGGCACACCGCTATCCATAATGCCTGTTGCTTTTTGCAATCGTTGAAAAAATCCAGGGGCGCCATTCACATCGTAACCACTTGCAGCCAAGATCTGGAAACCAATTCGATCGGCTTCGCGTTCCGCATCCCTTGAGTAAGACAACTGATTATTGACAGCAACTGCTTGACCACCCTGCATCAATCCAGAGGCTGCACCTGGATTTCGAGAGGCCGCTAAAGCGCCCAATAAAATTCCAGCCAAAGCAATCATCGTATTGGTCGTTTGCTGATCCATCTGACGAGCCAAGTGTCGTTGCAGAACGTGGCCTGTTTCATGCCCCATCACTGAAGCTACCTCCGAATCTGTTTCGGCACTAGTTAAGAGGCCGGTATGAAAACCGATAAAGCCACCAGGTAATGCAAACGCGTTAATACTGCTATCTTTAACCGCGAATATTTCAAAGTTATATGCTCCACTACCCTGCTCGTTAGCGCCGCCCAATTGTAGTTTTTTGGCCGCCTGCAGTAAACGGCGCTCCATCTGGTTTAGAAAATCATAAATGAGTAAATCATTTGAGTAATCAGAGTCTGGACGAATCTGACGCATGATCATTTCACCATACTTTCTCTCATCCAAACGGCTTAGACTATCTCCACCTGGATCGCCCATATCGGGCAATACAAAGGTGGGTTGCCCCGTACCCTGAGGACGCGAAGGTAGATTAGAGGACCTAGCCTCTGGAGATTGCACGGCTCTTCCCAGGTTTTGCAGTGCAGCTGAATCTCCCTGAACGGAAACATCACCAGTAGCATTGGTTACTTGACCAGCAGCAAAAACTGACCCAGAGCCATACAAACTCATGGCTAGGATGAGTTTGTATGCCAAGAATCGATAAAATAAAGAGGGGTAATTTGTTATCTTTTGCACTTCCATCCCTGTATGGTAAAACTTATCTCATGAATACACTTACACATTTTGATGCTAGCGGCCAAGCTCACATGGTCAATGTTGGCGATAAGCCTAATACCCACCGAATTGCCATAGCTAGTGGCAAAATTACCATGCTTCCCGAAACCTTCAAAATAATCGAGGCTGGGGGTCACAAAAAGGGGGATGTATTAGGTATTGCCCGAATTGCAGGAATTCAAGCGTCAAAAAGAACTTCAGACCTCATTCCACTATGCCATCCACTCGCTCTAACCCATGTCAGTATAGAGTTCCGACTCCATATAGAAGATAGCAGCATTAGTTGCCAAGTTAGGACTGAAACAACTGGTCCTACCGGCGTAGAAATGGAAGCTCTCACCGCTGTTCAAGTGACACTTCTCACCATTTATGACATGTGCAAAGCAGTTGATCGAGGTATGGTGATGGGTGACGTCAAATTGCTTGAAAAAAGTGGTGGTAAGTCCGGCGAATGGAAAACTCAGGAATAAAAAACAATCAACGTAAATCTAGACTCTTTTCGGTTTTTTGTCCCAGTCTATTTTTAATTACCATAGCCCGTGACTCCTGAGGTTAAATGCCTCACTATTCAATCTATATCTGCCTTGTTCAAGAAGTCTAAATATAAGGAATATTAACTTTTGAGGTAAGGATTTTCTCAAGCTGATATAGCTAAAAATTACCGATACTTTTTCATTCCTCTATTTTTTTATTCTTTTTTTTGAGGTATGTGCCAACTAAAATTACAAATGCCACACCGGCACCCTCAAAAATCATGTGCGCATCTTCCATGGCGGCTTGTATAGACTCTTTTATAGCAGGATCTTCAACCAACATACCTCCAGCCAATAAACCCAGCAATCCTGCACCTAAAGTAATAATGACTGGGAAACGGTCCATGACTTTGAGCAACATGGTGCTACCAAAGATGATCAAGGGAATAGAAAGGCCAAGACCTACAATTAAAAGAATAAGTCGAGTCTCTTCAGGCCCTTTCTGCGCCGCTGCAGCTACTGCAATCACATTATCCAAGCTCATCACTAAATCAGCCACTAAGATAGTGCGAATCGCCCCCATGATATTTGAGTGACCATCCATCTCAGTCTCATCGCCACTATCAGCCAATAACTGCACGCCGATATATACAAGAAGAATGGCCCCAACTATTTTTAGGTAAGGAAGGCTTAAAAGTTGAACCGCGGTAAGCGTCAATATCACCCGCAAAACAATCGCTGCAGCACTACCCCAAAAAATAGCTTTCTTTTGTTGGGATGGTTGCAAGTTTCGTGAAGCCATAGCAATCACGACTGCATTATCTCCAGATAACAAAATATTGGCCACGATGATGGATAGCAAGGCCGCCCAGAAAGGTGCGCCTGAAAAAACTGATAAGTCCATATTGTCTCCCTACATATTTTTTTATTTTGACTGCCCAGTACTACAGGGTGCATGCTGGTTTACAGCATGCACCCTGTTTATTACAACATGGCTTTTAGTAAAGCAGCCATTTCAGAAGGATTTCTAGTAATTTTGAAGCCACACTCTTCCATGATGGCAAGCTTGGCATCTGCTGTATCGGCACCACCAGAAATCAATGCACCAGCGTGGCCCATACGTTTTCCGGGAGGCGCTGTTACGCCTGCAATAAAGCCAACGATGGGCTTTTTCATGTTTTCTTTACACCAGAGCGCTGCTTCAGCCTCATCTGGACCACCGATTTCACCAATCATGATGACTGCATCAGTTTCTGGATCCTCGTTAAACATTCTCATAATGTCAATATGCTTTAAGCCATTGATTGGATCGCCACCAATACCAACTGCAGTAGATTGACCTAGGCCGATAGAAGTCAATTGGCCAACAGCTTCATAAGTCAAAGTGCCGGAACGACTGACAACACCAATACGACCTTTTTTATGTATATGGCCTGGCATGATGCCAATTTTGATTTCATCTGGAGTAATAATGCCTGGGCAGTTAGGGCCGAGCAACAATGTCTTCTTGCCGCCAGCAGCTTCTTTTGCTTTCATCTTATTACGCAATTCCAACATATCGCGAACTGGAATACCTTCCGTAATACAAATCACAAAATCAAGATCAGCTTCAACTGCTTCCCAGATTGCAGCAGCCGCTCCAGGTGGCGGGACATATATAACAGAAGTTGTTGCGCCAGTTTGTGCAGCAGCCTCTTTTACGGTTCCATAAATTGGAATATTAAAAATCGACTCGCCTGCTTTTTTAGGATTTACACCAGCAACAAAGCAATTTTTGCCATTAGCGTACTCTTGACATTTTTCAGTATGAAACTGACCCGTCTTACCAGTAATACCTTGTGTAATAACTTTGGTGTTTTTATTAATCAAAATAGACATGTTCAAATTCCTTGATTATTTGTTTTTGGCAACAGCAGCCACTACCTTGGTAGCAGCTTCAGCCATTGAATCGGCGCTAATAATTGGCAAACCAGAGTCTGTAAGAATTTTCTTACCTAACTCTTCATTTGTACCCTTCATGCGCACAACCAAAGGCACGGTTAAATTCACCGCCTTACAAGCAGTAACTACACCGTCTGCAATCACATCACAACGCATAATGCCGCCAAAAATATTTACAAGAATAGCCTCTACGCTTTTGTTCTTGAGCATAATCTTGAATGCTTCAGTTACTTTCTCTGCTGTGGCGCCACCGCCCACGTCCAAGAAATTTGCTGGCTCACCGCCAAATAACTTGATAGTATCCATTGTTGCCATTGCCAAGCCAGCACCATTAACTAGGCAACCAATGTTTCCGTCCAAAGAAATATAAGCAAGGTCGAACTTAGAGGCCTCAATCTCAGCCGGGTCTTCTTCATCAATATCTCGGTAAGCGACTATTTCTGGATGACGATATAGAGCATTTGGATCGAAATTAAATTTAGCATCAAGCGCTTTAATCTTCCCGTTGCCTTCAAGTATCAATGGATTGATCTCGACTAATGAAGCATCAGTATCCCAATATGTCTTGTACAAATTCTTAAATACATCGCTCGCCATTGGAATTGAGGCTTCTGGTACGCCTATACCTTTAGCAATGATCTCGCAGTCAGCATCTGTTAATCCAATTATTGGATCCACAAATACTTTAATAATTTTTTCTGGATGGGATTCAGCAACTTCTTCGATATCCATACCACCTTCGCTAGAAGCCATAATGACATTCTTTTGCGTGCCACGGTCTGTGACGATACTGAAGTAGTATTCTTTTTTAATATCAGCGCCATCTTCAATCAAAAGACGATTTACCTTTTGACCTGCCGGACCGGTTTGATGAGTTTTAAGTTGCATACCCAAGATTTCCGATGCATATTTCTTTACTTCGTCCATGCTTCTTGCCAGCTTCACGCCACCGCCCTTACCGCGACCACCCGCATGAATTTGTGCTTTCACAACCCATACTGGGCCACCTAATTGTTCGGCAGCTTTAATTGCCTCATCAACACTAAAAGCAGGAATGCCATTTGGTACAGGCACATTAAATTGGCGCAGAAGTTCTTTGCCTTGGTACTCGTGAATTTTCATAATTACTCCCGAAACGGTGTCTTTTTAGCAAGCGATGAGGATTAATAAAACCAGTGTCACCTTTGTCTCACACCCCTCTATAAAACCATTAAATAGAGTAAATATGAAGGCTAAACTTAGTTTGTAAGTCTATCATGCTGCAACGCGGCAATTACCATACCTAACTCCGTAATTGCCCTAGTTTGGACGACCAAATATAACCTTAGTTACGATGTCCGAACTAAAACCCTTAGATGCTAAAAATCGATATTGGCGTGCCCGTTCTTTTTGCTCAACAGCAAGCATCCCAAATTTTCTCGACCAAAGTCCATGAGCCCTCTGATATTCAGTCTCTTTTAAGCTTTTAAGAAGATCCTCTGTCTTGGAAGAATCAACCCCAGCCTGTTTTAATTCATCCTGTATTTTCCGAGTTCCAAAGCGCTCACTTTTACGACGCACTAAAGCCTCAGCAAAACGCTGGTCCGAAAGCCAACCACGCGCCTCAAAATCATCTAAAACAGCTTCAATTTGCTCCGCCACTGTTACCGATGGGGCTGGTTCACTAGACTCTTCTTGCGTTTGAAGTTTGAGAGTGCGTGCCAAGGACTCTTCTAACTTTGCTTTCAAAGTCTTACGGCTATATTCACGCAAGGATAAAAGTCGCAAAGCCCGAGCTTTAAGACTCGGGCCTTGTTGAACTTTGCTACCAAGCTGTGGCATCGAACGACTAAACTTCCTCTTCTTCGCTCAGCACATCACTGACTACAGCAGAGCCTGCTTTCACACCTAATTTTGCACGGATTTTTGCCTCGATATCTTTAGCTATTGCTGGGTTCTCTTTTAAGAACTCACGAACATTATCTTTACCTTGACCAATGCGATCGCCGTTATAGCTGTACCAAGAGCCTGATTTCTCAACCAGATCCGCCTCTACACCCATATCAATGATTTCGCCTTCTCTTGAAATGCCGGCCCCATACATGATGTCAAAAATAGCCTCACGAAATGGTGGGGACACTTTATTTTTTACAACCTTCACGCGGGTCTCATTGCCGACAATTTCATCACCTTTTTTGATGCTACCAATACGGCGTATGTCCAAGCGCATAGAAGCATAAAACTTTAATGCGTTTCCGCCGGTAGTAGTTTCTGGGGATCCGAACATGACACCAATTTTCATGCGAATCTGATTAATAAAGATTACCGTAGTGTTTGTACGCTTAATTGCGCCAGTCAGCTTACGCAAGGCTTGGCTCATCAAACGAGCCTGCAGTCCTGGCAATGAATCGCCCATATCGCCTTCGATTTCAGCCCTTGGAACCAATGCCGCTACCGAATCAATAACTATCAAATCAATAGAGCCGGAACGCACTAAGGCATCGGCAATTTCTAACGCCTGCTCGCCAGTATCTGGTTGTGAGATCAGAAGATTATTTACATCAACACCCAAACGGGATGCATATTGAACATCTAATGCATGCTCGGCATCAATAAATGCACAGGTACCGCCTAACTTTTGCATTTCAGCAATTGCGTGCAAAGTCAGGGTTGTCTTGCCAGATGATTCTGGACCGTAAATCTCAATTACACGTCCACGTGCTATACCGCCCACTCCTAAAGCAATATCCAAGCCCAAAGAGCCACTAGAGACCACCTGAATATCTTGGTTAATTTCTGCATCGCCCAATCTCATGATTGAGCCCTTGCCAAATTGTTTCTCAATTTGTGCCAAGGCTGCCGTTAATGCCTTTTGTTTATCTCCGCTCATTCCCACAAACTCTGATGAGGCTGATTTTTTCTTATCATCCAAGGCCATGTTTATTTCCTTTTCGTTATGTATTGGGCTATTTCCCGAAGTTTTTTTCTGCTTTTTTGCAATCATGGAGTTACTGTATATAAAACCAGTACTATTTGCAAGCAGCTTATTAAACAAATTACATTTTTTTTAATAAGCTATGGTTGGTGGGTGCCTCAACCCAATAAAAGAAAAGAGGGATCGCAATCGCCCAAACAATTGCTATGGCTATTAACCCACCCAATTGACCGTTAGGACCCCACGCCCCAGCACCCATATGAATACCGGCTTCATATGACATTGGGCCGAAAATTGCACCTAAAACTGCCCCTAAAATGGGTTTCCCTTTTAGCCAAGATAAAGATCCATTCACAGTACTAGCAACTAAAGCCCATAAGGCCCACATCCAAATAGGCGATAAGTAAGCGCTTGGCCAGGCATCCTGAAAGTATAAAAATCCTAGATTGACAACAAGTGTGTCAGCACTTACTCCTAACACGACTGCTTTTATTAATAGCTTTAACTCTATTACCGGCAAAGGAGAGCGCCAAATATGGAAAGCGACATAAAAAAAGGAGCCGATCACAGGCCAAAAGACTTCTTGATTGGCAGCCCCGATCACACAAGCAAACCAGCCAACTTGTAAAAGTAGAAAATTCCAGAATTTAGCCATCAAAGAAACCCGAGCTGAACTGCTTATGAAAAAGGTCTGGAGATATGAATGGTTCCTTGATTTGGTAGCCGTAGCGAATTAAATATTTACACAGCACTAAACCAAAGCACCTATAACCAATAGAGTTAATGAGATTTAATCTCAAACTATCGACTGAGGGGTGGCCAATGTATTGCACCCACATCCACCAAATAATATTTTAATCATACTTGGACTTACTCCTGTCTATCGGAGTTTTGTAGAAAACTATTACCCACCCTTTTAAAAAGGGTGAACCATGCCAGGTTTTAAGTAATGGAAATAAATTGTCTGATTTATTATTTTATGGATATTTTTAAGAATATTAAGAAATTTAATATTTATTATTGAATTTCTTAATATTCTTAATTTTATAAATAAAGAGAATATTATGAAACAAAAATTAAAATGACAAATATGAAAAAATCCACGAAAAACATCACGCGTGCTACGGATAGCAATCGATTTTTACCTCCTATGCCCTATACATCTATTGATGATCTAGTGCAAATGGCGATTAATGCAGAAAGTGTCTTAAATCAAGTTCGAGAGGCTCTTTTAAGCCCAGACTTGAAAAAACCACCAGAATTCTCCGCTTTTCAGGTTGCTGGAATCTGCGATATTGACCGAACCAAGCTTAAAAATGCCGAGATTGCGCTCAAAAGTCAGCGTGGTCGCATTAAAGAAGGCCAAACCCAAAAGTCTTATTCACTCGAGGAAACGATTGAATTGGTCAAGGCATTGGGAATGTATTCCATCGAGTATTCAAACCATTACTGGTTACCCGAAGAAGTTAGTAGTGTATCTAACTCCTTCAAGTAAATACTATTGGGTCAGACTGTTCTTTCAAGGTAAATATTTCACCAAATCCACAAAATCAACAAATTTGGTGGAATCAAAGAAATTTGGAATTAAGTTCTACGAACAAGTCTTGATGAATAGTGTCATCACGAAGACTTCAGACTCAAATAAGTCATTTACGGTGGTTGGACGAAATTACCTCGATTCCATCAAACCGACCTCCGTACCTACCGTTTATCGAAATGATGAATCTCGATTTAAGAATGAACTGTCTCCATTTTTTAATGAACAAGACATTTCAACCATCACAAACTCTCAAATTAGTCGTTTATTGAACAAACTGACTGAGAAAGACCGATCTCTGTCGACTTTGAAACACTACATGGTGGTTTTAAGGAAGATTCTGAAATACGGAATTTCAAACGATTTAATCGATAAATTACCTGTTTTTCCCAAATTGAACGGAAAAACACGAACAACTCAAAAACGAGATTATTTAACAGACGAAGAATATGACTCTATCGTCAGAATGAGTGAAGTCTGTTCAGATGAGAAATTAGTAGTGAGAGGTGTAGAAATAACACTAGAGATGAAATATCTCATTCAATTCATGGTGAACTCCTTCATCAGACCATCCGACTTACGAGTGATTAAACATAAACACGTCACTATTAAGAAAGAAGTTAAAGATGAATGGATCGTCTTGTCACACCCCGCTACCAAGACAAATTCGAATGAAGTTCAATGTATGATCGCAAGTGTCGGTATCTACAAACAACTTTGTGAACTCAGACTTAAAACTCAAAAGACGATTTCACCTGATGAGTTCTTGTTTTTTCCTCAATACAAGAATCGTGACACGATGATGACCGCACGTTGTAGACCCGCAGTTACTCGTTCAGATATCAATGAACGTTCCATTTCTGAGATACATCCAAAGATCCCAAAAATCATTCGACCTGACGATGTAGACGTATCAATACTCTGTTGATTGAAATACAAGTCAATCTTGAGTTCATTGAGTTCATTCATCACTTCCACCAAATGACTGACTGAACGACCTAATCTGTCGACTGACCAGACTAGAACCATCTCAAACTTCCGTTGAACACCGTCTTTCAACATCTGATCCAGACCTGGACGATCCTGACGTCCTTTAGAACCCGATATACCGTTATCTGAGTAGATTTGTGTCACTACGTACCCGCATCTGTCTGAATACTCTCTGAGGACCTGTATTTGGTTCTCTACGGTCTGTTTGGTGGTACTGACTCGAACATACATACAAACTCGTTTAGACATGATTTACCCTTTCTGAACCTGTTTTTGGAACGGTGGAGGGTACGAGGTACGGAGGAAATTACAACCTGTTCCGACTAAAAACATAAGAAAAAACCCCGTAGACGTTGAATCTACGGGGTTCTTGTTCAGTCATGAAAAAAGTATCTAACTTCACACTTAGATACTTTTACATCTCTTTAAAATTAAATAACTCTTTAAGTCTTTGATTCTAAAGGAAAAATGGTGGCGAATCAGGGATTTGAACCCCGGACCTGCGGATTATGATTCCGTCGCTCTAACCAGCTGAGCTAATTCGCCGAACTGACTATTGTAAATGATCAGAGGTCGCCTGTCTCAATTGAGAAAGGGTGAGCAACTCCATGAATAGGGTAGATTTCACTTTATTTGAAAGGTGCTGACCGTCTCATCACGGTTAAAGCGTACAAAAACCTCAATTTTCTTGGCTAAAAATAGCTTCTTAAGAACCTCGTCCTTATTTTCAAATGTAATAGCCGTTTGTTCTGGGTAACGTGAAAAGGGATCGCTCATGGCTTCGACAACTAGCCCATCAATTTTTATTTGCCGGATTGAGCGGTTATAAAGTCGGTCATGTTGAACAAAAATAAGTCGTTTTACATACTTATCCAGAACTAATTTCTGGCCTTGTTCATTAGTTTTAGAGTAATAGACCAGCTCATCTTTCCCATTCGTTGTGGCATCGCGCTCTTCATCCCACTTAGCAAAAGCCACCTGATTTACCGAGATACAGAGAAGTATTGCCAGCACTGCTTTATAAAGATACATCGTTGTCTTTCTTCATTTTATGGTTTCATCTTATCAGCCATCCATTCCTATGCGCCTACTATCCATCTCCTCCGGCAAAGTTTCACCCTTATATGGGTCTCATCATCCTAACTACTCAAGGGTGGCATCGGCTATTGATAAGAAATCAATCAGCAATCTTCATATGCCAAACCCCGTTGACATTACTAAACTAGGAGTTAGGGGCGATGAGCAAGCAGACTTAAGTGTTCACGGTGGAATTGAAAAGGCTATTTATGTTTATCCGAGTGAGCACTACGCTTTTTGGAATGCATTATTAACTCGAGAAACCAAGCAACCAGTAGATTTGCAGTTGGGAGCCTTTGGAGAAAACTTCACCATTGAAGGGCTGCTAGAGTCCGAGGTTTTTGTTGGTGATAGACTCATTTTCGGAAGTGTCGAGTGCTCTGTTGTGAAACTTCGCGAGCCCTGCTTTAAGTTTAACGCCAAGATGGACTACAAAGGTGCAGCTAAAGCCATGCTTCAATCTGGTTTTAGTGGATGGTACTTACGAGTTGATCAGGTCGGCAGCGTAATAGCGGGGGAATCCATTCAGCTCATTCCTGGCAACAGGGAAATATCTATTGCCGATCAGAATCGCTCCCTTATAAAGCGTCGCAATCAAATAGATTTATGGGAATAAAAAAACCCGACCACTTGGTGATCGGGTTTCTCATTTAATACAGACTAGGACTGCTTAGTCTCTTGCATAAATATCAACATCTTTTGTTTCTTTAACAAAAAGCACGCCGATTACCAACGTCATTGCAGCAATGATGATTGGATACCAGAGGCCATAATAAATATTACCGTTCTGCGCCACCAAAGCGAACGAGATCGTTGGCAATAAGCCACCAAACCAACCGTTACCTATGTGATATGGCAAGGACATGGATGTATACCGAATGCGGGTTGGGAACATCTCAACTAACATAGCTGCGATTGGGCCGTAAACCATGGTTACCAATAGAACTAAATAAAGCAATAAGAGGAACACCGCAAAGTAGTTAATAGCAGCTGGGTCCGCCTTCACTGGGTAACCCGCCGCAGTTAAGTCATCACGAATGGCTTTCTTAAACTCTGCATCTTTTACCTTCGCATCTGCTGGAGCTAGGCCTTTTGCAGAGTACCCGGTAATTCCAGTATCACCAATTTTCACTACAGCAACTGAACCTGCAGGGCCAGCAATCGTGCTGTAGCTTGCAGAATTAGAAGCCATCACCTGCTTTGCAATATCACATGAGCTGGTGAACTTCGATGTACCTGTTGGATTGAACTGGAACGTACACTCAGACAAATCAGCAGTAATCGTAGCTGGTGAATTTTCCATTGCTTTTTCTAACGCTGGGTTAGCAAAGTGGGTCAAAGCATTAAATACGGAAACTGGTGTATTCGGAATATAGGTAATGACCGCCAATAACAAGCCAGCCATGATGATGACCTTACGACCAATCCTATCTGACAAGCTACCGAAGACAACAAAAAATGGCGTACCGACTACCAATGAAGCGGCAATCAATAAGTTTGCAGTCTTGGCATCTACCTTCAGCACTTGAGTGAGGTAGAACAATGCATAAAACTGCCCTGTATACCAAACTACTGCTTGACCTGCTACCAAACCAAACAATGCCAAGATCACAATCTTTAAGTTCTTCCATTGACCAAATGATTCTGTCAATGGAGCTTTAGAGAGCTTGCCTTCTTCCTTCATCTTCTTAAACGCAGGCGATTCGTTCATTGATAAACGAATCCACACAGAAACAGCCAAGAGTGCGATAGAAACGATGAATGGAATACGCCAGCCCCAAACCTCAAAGTCTGCGCCAGTAAATTCACGGGTGAATAAAATTACAAGCAAGGACAGAAATAGACCGAGTGTGGCCGTTGTCTGAATCCAAGCTGTATATGCACCACGCCGGCCATGAGGAGCATGCTCGGCAACATAAGTTGCAGCACCGCCGTACTCACCACCCAATGCTAAACCTTGAAGCATACGCAATGCGATCAAGATGACTGGGGCAGCAACACCGATAGTGGCGTAGTTAGGCAAAATACCTACAACGAATGTGGAGCCGCCCATTATCAAAATCGTCACCAAGAAGGTGTACTTACGACCGATCAGATCACCTAAACGACCAAACACCAACGCACCAAATGGACGCACGATAAAACCGGCAGCAAATGCTAATAAAGCAAAAATGAAGGCAGAACCAGCATCCAAGCCTGAAAAGAATTGCTTGGCAATAACAGCAGCCAATGAACCGTAAAGATAAAAGTCATACCACTCAAAAACCGTACCTAAAGAGGATGCAAAAATAACTTTGCGTTCTTCAGCGGTCATTGGGGCTGCTTTGGTTGATGTTGACATCAGTAGCTCCTTAATTATTATTTTGAAAATAAACAACTAGGCAATTATGCGATGAAAAAAACCAAAGAAATCTACTAGTTAGGGTAATTACTCATCAAATAGAATCAGGGGTTTTCCCGATGGACTCTCGAATTCGCGCTAGAAAATTTAGCGCCTTTTAGTAATAAATACTTTAGGTACTCTTAAATCCCATCGAATAGCCGCTACGCGCAATCCAAATATCGCTAGCATGCATATTACAGAACCCTCTAAAGTGTATTCGGGCAAGAAATTCAAAATTAAAACATAGATGCAGCACCCCAGCGTTACTGGAATGGCATATAACTCATGCGACATCAGCAAGGTTTTTCTACCGGCTAAAATATCACGTAGCAGACCCCCACCAATAGCTGTTACTACTCCCAAAATAACTGGACCAACGGGTAATCCAAACCCTGCACTCCAGGCTTTATCAGCACCTTGAATACCAAAGAGTGCAGCCCCCAAACCATCGATATAGAGCATCCAACGATAGATTTGCGGTTGAGTAAAAAAAGATTCCGCAACAAATGTAAGAACGCATGCCCCTAAAGCAAGCCATACAAATATTTGTGAGGACGACCAAAAGGCAGGTACACCTAAAATAATATCTCGTATGGTACCGCCGCCAATAGCGGTAATGACGCCCAGCACAAGAACACCAAAAAGATCGACGCCCCGATCCGCAATGGCGAGTACACCTGTGATCGCAAAGGCAATGGTAGCAATTGCGCCGATCCATAAATGAATTTGATCCATAGCCATCAGTCTAAATCAATGAGCACCACCCTTGATAAAGTCCTCAATATACTGAGAACAATCTTTGCAAAGGGTCTCATATGAAAATGGTGCTTTATAGCTTCTGGAGAAGCTCTGCCGCCTTCCGTGTTCGAATCGCCTTAAATCTAAAGGGCTTGGACTATGAGGTGATACCCGTCCATCTTAGTAAAAATGGTGGCGAACAAGTGCAATCCTCCTATGCACAGAAGAATCCCACTTGTTTAGTGCCTCTCTTACTTGATGGGAATGTGCCTGTCCATCAGTCACTTGCCATCATCGAATATCTCGAGGAAACCAATCCCACTACCCCTTTATTGCCCATGACCGCCATTGACCGTGCGTGGGTGCGCTCACTAGCAATGGATATCGCCATGGATACCCACCCCCTCAGTAATTTACGAGTGTTACGTTACCTAGTAAGAATCTTAGGAGTCAGCGTTGCCGATAAAGATGTTTGGTATCAGCACTGGATCGCTCTTGGCCTCGAAAACCTTGAAAAACAATTGAGTATCGACCCCAGAGTAGGCAGATTTGGTCTTGGTGATCAACCTGGATTAATTGATATTTGTTTGGTGCCGCAAATCTTCAACGCACTCAGCGCCAAAATAGATGTCAGCACTTATCCTACATTGATGAAAATCTTTCATGAGTGCATGAAGCTACCAGCCTTTATCAATGCCTCCTGGGAAAATCAGGTTGATGCCGAGGGGTCAAATCCCCTTATTCCACCACAGGAATAAAGAGAGCGTTAACAAAGATCCAGCCGTAGTTAAGAGGACTACTCGAGAAATCGTCCTACCATCTGCGTTGTAATACTGCGCCAGCATGAATGGCCCCGTCCCCGTTGGCAAAGCGCTTAAGATCACCGCTGCATTTACCCATAGTGTAGGGAGGTGTAAAACTGAATCTGCAATCAACCAGGCAAGCAATGGCTGAATAATCAATTTTGCAAAACTAATGCCCCATGATTGCTTAGAAGCAAGCTTATCTTTTTGCATTAAAAATAAACCAATAGAAACCAAAGCACAGGGTGTAGCTGCTGCAGCCAAAAACGAAATGACTTGTGCAATAGGATCGTACAAGTTTAAGTCAGATGACGACCACAATAATCCAGCAACTGGGGCAATGAGCAATGGGTTTGATCCAAGCGACTTGATTGCACTCCAAAAAATTTCATGGGATTTTTTATGAGATAGGATGCTTATCTCAATAAGTACCGTTGCTAGCGCAAACATCACAAAAACGATGAAGGTAGCGATAATTGCCGGCAATAAGCCGTCTTGACCAAGGGCAAGAACACACAAAGGTATCCCCATGTATCCAGTGTTCGAATAGGATGCGCTTAAACCCGCAAAGCTTGCTGCCGCTAAATCCCGCTTGACATACCAACTTACCATCAATACAAGTAGAAAAACTATTAAACAACTCAGAAAAAAGGTGGCGATAAATTCTGGTTGCCACAATTTCTGCCAGCTACTATTTAAGGCAAAGCTAAACAATTGCGCAGGTAAAGCAAGCCATACGACAAAGCGATTAAGCTCAATAGATGCGTTTTGACCGAGCTTGCCCGTTTTGGCGCAAATATAGCCAATGAGAATGAGGGCAAATACTGGAAGAACAACATTAAATACGTAGAGCAATTGTGGGGCGCTTCTAATTAAGCTATCTGCTTTAGCGTCTGTTGATAACGCTGAGCATTTTGTACATAGCGACTAGCTATATCTGCAATACCTGCAATTTGTTCTTGTGTGAGCATCTTCACTACTTTTGCCGGTGATCCCAGAATCATTGAGCCATCTGGAAATTCTTTACCTTCGGTTACCAATGCGCCAGCACCTACTAAACAGTGCTTCCCAATCTTTGCACCGTTTAGAATCACAGCGCCAATGCCGATTAAGCTACCATCACCAATTTGGCAACCATGCAACATCACTTGATGACCAACCGTAACTCGCCTGCCAATCATAAGAGGATGGCCAAGATCCGTGTGCAAAATGGAAGCATCCTGCACATTACTCTCCTCTCCAATTTGAATCAGATCATTATCTCCACGGATAATGACTTTAGGCCAGACACTGGCTTTAGCATGTAGCTCCACTCTGCCGATTACTTCAGCGCTCTGGGCAACCCAAGCTCCATCAGAAATCTGTGGAGCAATTCCATCTAGTTCAAATATAGCCATAAGTCATTATAAGTATGACTAGATATTGAATTACTTACCAATTCGGCTCGCGATCCGGCGTAGATGAAATGCGGTGCACACTCAAATCCGCACCCTCATACTCCTCCTCATGTGACATCCGAATGCCCAATACCAGCTTCAATAGTCCATAAACTACAAAGCCGCCAATCAAAGCAATGCCTATGCCAAGTGCGCTGCCAATTAACTGGCCTCCAAATGCAATTCCACCAATACCGCCCAGGGCTTTGCTACCAAAGATACCTGCTGCTAACCCACCCCAAAGCCCACACACTCCATGCAATGGCCATACACCCAAAACATCATCAATCTTCCAGCGGTTTTGCACCAAGGTAAACATATAAACAAAAAGGGCGCCAGCGATAAGCCCAACCACTAATGCCCCCATTGGATGCATTAAATCTGAGCCTGCACAAACCGCAACCAAACCAGCGAGAGGACCGTTATAAGTAAAGCCAGGGTCGTTACGTCCAACTACCCATGCAGCTAAAATACCTCCAACCATAGCCATCAATGAATTTATTGCGACTAAGCCACTAATTTTGTCGATACTTTGTGCGCTCATCACATTAAAACCAAACCAACCTACCGCCAAAATCCAAGCACCTAAAGCTAAAAATGGAATGCTTGATGGCGGATGCGCAGAAATATTGCCTTCCTTCGTATATCGTCCACGGCGTGCGCCCAAAAGTAGAATGGCGGGCAATGCAATCCAGCCACCTACAGCATGAACTACGATCGAGCCAGCAAAATCATGGAATTCTTCGCCCGTTAACCCTTTAATCCAGGCCTGAATACCGTAATGTTGATTCCAGGCAATCCCTTCAAAAAAGGGATAAACAAAACCCACGAGGATAAAAGTGGCAACTAGCTGAGGGTTGAACTTGGCACGCTCAGCAATACCGCCGGAAACAATAGCGGGGATAGCGGCTGCAAAGGTAAGAAGGAAAAAGAATTTTACCAATTCATAACCATTTTTTTCTGCCAGTAATTCCGCTCCAGAGAAGAAATCCACCCCATAAGCAATGCTGTAACCAATAAAGAAATAAGCAATGGTTGAAACTGCAAAATCAACCAAAATTTTGACCAAGGCATTGACTTGGTTCTTTTTGCGAACAGTACCCAGCTCTAAAAATGCAAAGCCTGCATGCATGGCTAGCACCATAATGGCTCCAAGCAAAATGAATAAAGCATCGCTACCTGACTTCAAATTACTCATGGCAATTTTCCCCTTATATTTTGTGCATCATTATGGGGAATATATAAACTCATATTGGGGCAAGATGCACTAAATTAGTGCAATTAATCATTTCAGACATGGTATATGATTAAATTACACACACCAAAGGGAGAACTTATGAAAAAAATCCTCATTGCTTTAGTTGCAGTCGGCGCATTTTGTGGCATTGCTCAGGCGCAAGAAAAGGTTCAAGTGCTTAGCACTCAAGAACTTACAAATGTTTGCAAGCTTCCAGCAAGCCCAGAGTCTCGTAGTTTTTGTATTGGCTATTCAACGGCTATTTATGACACTTACTTGGCAACACGTCATCCACAACGCGCTAAGCCGTTCATCTGCGTTAAACAACCTGCTCCATCACGCGATGAAGTGATTAGTGATTTTGTAAAGTTTGCGCAAGAGAATGCATCACTTGCTGATAAGCCCGCCTCCGGTGTCTTCCTCGGCTTTATGGCTGCGCGCTTTCCTTGTGCTAAGAAATAAATCAAACAACTTAGCCAATTCAACATATATAAGGATCAGTTGATATGAAAAAAATTATCGCCATTACAGTGGCAACTTTAGCGATTGCTGGTTGCTCCAATATGAGCAATACAGAACAACGCACCTTATCTGGTGCCGGCATTGGTGCAGCTGCTGGTGCCGTTGGTACGGCCTTGTTGCACGGAAATCCGATCTGGGGTGCAGTTGGTGGTGCAGCAGTTGGTGCAGCATCTGGTTATGTTTATGACGCCTACAAGAAAAATGAAGGGTCCAACTACAACGCAGGATATAAGGCTGGTAAAAGTAATCAGCCAAATACAGCGCCTAACTAATCACCCCAATTCCGCGCTACATGCCTTAAC
>Ga0364873_10051_pt1 | contig 72490 bp, 60 predicted proteins | sample ExccelAu500001D3_2_FD_206928 | JGI IMG/M metagenome (GOLD analysis project Ga0364873, IMG submission 206928) | Enriched cells from Trout Bog Lake Hypolimnion, Wisconsin, USA - BchlTB.Aug07.5000.01.D3 | ecosystem: Environmental > Aquatic > Freshwater > Lake > Hypolimnion/Profundal zone | place... | reverse complement strand
GGGATGGTATGGCTCCATTTTCTTTATTACATTGTCGATCACTGCGTTTGTCCGTCGCCTTATTGAGCTTATCGGCTTGTAGCAGTTTTGACGGACAGCGTGCAGTAACGCAAACCAATCGGGATATTCCTGCTTTCACACATGGTGCGCTTTACCAGGCGATAAGTCGTCAACAGTCTGAAATGCAATACGCAAAGACGAACGAATTGCTTACACAAAGTGCAGAGCAAGGTCTATCTCAGCATGACGCCGTTCACATTGCGTTAATCAATAGTCCGGCCTTGCAAGCGCTGTTGGCACGACATGCGGCAAATGGCACCACTGCTGCACAGAGTGGACAGATCAGTAATCCCGTGTTGATGCTGGAAAGCAGTCACCGTGGTGATGCTTCTGATTTTTTAAGCATGCTGAGTTTTAGCCTCATTGATTTACTGAGCTTGCCACAAAGGCAGAGTCTCGCACAAAGTAAAGTCAGCGAAGTGCAATTGCAAATGAGTACCGATGTCGTTACCCATGTTACGCAAGTGCGTAAAGCATGGGTGGACGCCGTCGCTGCGAAGCAAATTTATGTTTACGCAAATCAGGTAAACGACGTTGCGCAAGCAAGCGCTACCTTAGCGCAGAAAATGCGCGATGCTGGAAACTTCAGTCAGTTGCAAGCGGCAAGGCAGCGAGCATTTGACACGGATGCTTTTACTCAATTGAAAGCAGCGCAACAGCGTGAACTGAGCAGCCGCGAGAATTTAATTCGCTTGCTGGGTTTGACGGAAGAGCAAAAGCCAATGTTACATTTACCAGAGCGCTTACCCGATCTCCCCACCATACCTATTAGCGCAGAAAAAATTAAAAACGCGGCAAATGTTAATCGATTAGATATTCGTCTGGCTAAAAACCATCTTGAGTATGCTGCCAGACAGCAAGGGTTAACTTCCTTGACGAGTTGGGCAGATGTTCAACTCGGTGTAGCACGGGAAACAGAATCACGCGACGTGAAACTCAATGGCGACAAAAATCTGCTGGACAACAGTGCGACAAAGCGTAGTCAGCAAATCAGCTTTACTTTGCCCTTATTTAATCAGGGACAATTGCAACGCGATGCGATGAATGCGTCTACGCGTGCGGCCAGTTTTGAATTGGAAAATGCAATGCGTAATGCCGCATCGACTTTGCATGAAACGTATTCTTCCTATGTCGCTCGCTATGACATTGCGCAACACTACCATACTGATATTTTGATTCTGCATGAGCAAATTCTCAGAGAAAATCAATTACGCTATAACGGCATGCTGGTCAGTGTTTTTGATTTGTTAGCAGATGCCCGTGAACAAATTCATGGCGTGACCGCGGCCATCCGTGCTGAGCAAGATTTTTGGTTGGCAGATGCTACCTTGCAAGCAGAGATCATCGGTGCACCCTCTATGGCCAACGGACAGATAGCGAGGAGTAAAGATGACTAAGTCTTTCTCTGAATTTCAACAAGTTCGCATTGCGCGCCCATCCATCATTTTGCAAGAATGTTAGCCATGAATTCAAGAAGAGATTTTTTAAAGACTGCTGGCCTTAGCAGTATTGCTGGTAGCGCGATTGTCGCAGCGAGCGTCAACAAAGTCGCATTCGCTGCATTGCCCGAGGTAGTGAGTCAGACCAACGCCAACACGATGCCACCACTTATGCCCAATAATGGTCGCCCATATCGTCCGATAGTGACATTGAATGGTTGGACGTTGCCATGGCGCATGAATAATGGCGTCAAGGAATTTCACCTGATAGCAGAGCCGGTTGTGAGAGAAATAGCACCTGGTATGCAAGCGCAATTGTGGGGTTACAACGGGCAAAGTCCCGGGCCAACCATAGAGGTAGTCGAGGGCGACAGGATACGTATTTTTGTCACCAATCGCTTACCTGAGATTACCAGCATGCATTGGCATGGCCAGCGCTTACCGAACGGTATGGATGGCGTTTCTGGCTTGACGCAAGCGGCGATACAACCCGGAAAAACTTATGTCTATGAATTTGTAGCGCGCCGCCCTGGTACATTTATGTATCATCCACACGCAGATGAAATGACACAAATGGCAATGGGTATGATGGGTGCATGGATTACACATCCACGGCATGTGCATCCGTTGATCGATGAAGTAGATCGTGATTTTATTTTTCTGATCAATGCTTACGATATAGAGCCAGGAGCGTCTAAGCCTAAAATCACAACGATGACTGATTTTAATTTATGGACATGGAATAGTCGGGTAGCGCCCGGTATCGATAGTCTGAACGTACGGAAAAATGACAAGGTCAGAATTCGCGTTGGCAATTTAAGTATGACCAATCACCCGATTCATATTCATGGACACGAATTTTATGTCACCGGAACTGACGGTGGCCCGATTCCGAAAACGGCGCGTTGGCCTGAAGTGACAACCGACATTGCAGTAGGTCAAATGCGGCAAATCGAATTCATCGCCGATGAAGAGGGCGACTGGGCCTTTCATTGTCACAAGAGTCATCACACCATGAATGCAATGGGGCATAGCGTACCAAATATGATCGGCGTAGATCAGAGTGATGTCATGGAAAAACTCAATCAGCTCATGCCGTCGTATATGGCAATGGGTGAAAATGGTATGAGTGATATGAGTAAAATGCAGATGCCGTTGCCAGAAAATACGTTGCCCATGATGGCTGGGGATGGACCGTACGGCAGCTTAGAAATGGGGGGGATGTTCAGCGTATTAAAAGTACGTAAAGAGCAGGCGCCGGGTGACTATAAAGATCCGGGTTGGTACCAACATCCAAAGGGAACAAGCGCCTACGAGTATCAGGGGACGGTTGACGCGCCATTACGCCAGCAGGCCGAGACAGATCCAATGGAGAAAAATAAGATTGAGTTGAAGGCAATCAAACCTCATCACCATCAAGATCATTAAGCAAGCGACGGAGAGAAAAAATGATGGGTGGCTTTTGCATCGCCACCCATTACTCTGGTAAAAATTTAAATTAGATTACTTGCCTGTTGAAACGCCAGCCTGGTTAGATTGGATATCTGCTTTACGTTGTGCGTTCACAGCATTTTCCTGGCGATTTAATTGGCGTTGTTCACCTTTAGTGATGTGACCACCATCAGCTGCTGCATCGGCGCGTTCTTCGTGGCGGATTGTATTGTCTTCTTTGTTCAACTGTTTGCCCTGAGCTTGAGTCAGACTACCATTTTTAACTTCTTTTGCTGTCGTCGCTTTTTCATGTTTTTCGCGTTTAATCACCTCAGCGCGACGTGGGTGTTCTTTCGCAAAATTGTTGTCTTGTGCAAATGCGGATTGGATCGACAGTGCTGCAAAGCCAGCGAGGATTGCAACGGAAGCGAAGTGACGTGTGCTCTTGATCATGATGTTCTCCAATAAAGTAAGTGTGTCTACCGGTTTTTAATGAGCCACCAAACTGTTGTGGCCTGTGAGCAAAAAACGCACTGAATGCGCAAATGGATTACACGCCATGTGTAACGCTTTGTCACTTATTTTTCCAATACAATGTATCAAGAGGTATTTCAATGTTCATTGAGTAGCTACTCTTTTTTGGGAGTAAATATTACTTCCTATGTACGACTTCCTATGTATGGTCGTCTGGTAATTCGTGCATCAATGTCGCCTATCCAAGTCAAAGACCAAGCACAATTTTCTGGGCACCATGATCTCGAATTAGTATAAAACGTACGACGGATTCGACGGTGACGGTATCAATTGCTCCTGACATACGGCGATCAAACGGATGGTCGTCGAAACTGACATTGGCGCGAAACAAACGTGCACCTAAACGGGTTACCGCATCAATATGCAAAACGTCCGCCTGATAATCAGCGGATTTTAACCAGGCTTGCGCTTGCTCGCGCGTATTGATGTTGATGCCTTGTGCCTGCGCAGCGGCTAAGACTTCGAGTGCCCATTGGTTTGAATTTTGATATTTCGTCGAAAATGGGTAAGACAGCATATTGTAGTGCGGATCATGCAATGCTTTGGCTTTACCATTTTCTAGCAAGTTTCTGATTTTCGCTTGCAATTCAGGATTAGGGATTAATACCAAAGTCTCAAAGGCGAACATGTCGTCGAGAAAAAAATTACCCAAACCTTCATCAAATAATCCAGAACGTGCGGTACCGCACTCATTGAGTTCATGGATCACTGACCAACGCCCATCCGCATCGTGTTTAACGATGCCAAGGTGGGAGTAGCGTAAATGGTATTTGGACAGGTCTTGTCCAACGCGCGCAATGATGGCGATGTCAGCATGGCTGTCTGCGAGTTTCATATGCGTTTTTTGAGCCAGTTCCAATGCTTGCATGACGTGATGCGCATCATAGACGGGCGCATCGCAAGACCGACCAGCAAAACTTAATGGTGCATAAACTAAGCTCAGTACGACCAATGCGCAGTTGAAAATCAATGAGATGGTCTTAGTACGCATCATTGCACCTTGTTATGATGTAAAAGTGCATTTCCGACTTCATTTGGAATAAAGGCGATCGCTTTGCCTGAAGCAATCAACAAATAGCCCGTTGAAGTCGCGCTGACTTCGACCACAGCACCGCTGACAAGCGCTGCTTTTTCTACTACTTTTCCTGACAACTTAACGGTAGTGCTAGCGGCTTGACCTGAGGCTTTAAGAACCACGGTGATGCCATCTGCCGCTGTTTCTACGCTACTGACAATGACAGCTCCAGTTCCCACTAAGACTGACATGGTGCCTAAAACGACAAAACCCGCACCAAGTGATAAGGTTTCGGATGCATTTGACGGGGTGCAAGAGACGCAATCGGCAGCATATGTTGTGGGAGCTAAGTACATCATGCCGAGTAATAAGAAAACATTGATTTGTTTGTTCAATTGTCTGTTTTTAATTTGTATAGTCATGGTGTCTCCTGGGTAATTTGAGTAAGAAGTGCTTATCATCAACGCAAAATGAGTTCTTAACAACGAGTGCAGTTCAAGTAGAATAATCTGAACAAAAAAGTAGCGAGATATGATCGCTCACGCTACTGACTCAATCAATTAAGTCGAAAAAAAGCGCCTTGGATCAATATTGATGCAAGGCGCTTTTTAAAACTGCAAATCAGTAATAACTATTTATACGGCACTGCTAGTACTGGCTTCGCTGGATTCTTTTTTACAATGCGGGCAGGATTTACCAGGTATATACCAAGGTGATAATTGTTCGCGAGGTGTGACTACGGCACGGCAGGCAAAGCATTGCTTGGTATCTGTCGCTTCTAATTGTGGATTCAATGCAGTCCGGTAATCAAAGACAAAACAATCGCCGTGGTAGTGGTCGCCGCCAACTTCTTCGAAATATTTAAGAATGCCGCCTTCGAGTTGGTACACGCTGTTGTAGCCGATATTTTGCATGTGGATCGCCGCTTTTTCGCAGCGAATACCGCCGGTGCAGAAGGTGACCACGGTCTTGTCGTTCAAAGCTTCGCGATTCGCTTCAATGACTGCAGGGAATTCTGTGAATTTAGTAATACGATAATCAATCGTGTTGTCAAAGCTACCCACATCAACTTCAAAATCATTGCGTGTATCCACCATGACGACAGGTTTGCCGTTGTCGTCATGCCCTTGATCGAGCCAGCGTTTTAAGGTTTTGGCTTCGACAAATGGCGCGCGACCTTCTTCTGGCTTGATCAGCGGCATACGCATGGTGATGATCTCCGCTTTCAGTTTTACCAGCAATTTGGTGAAAGGCTGGCGATCAGAAAAACTTTCTTTTGCGACCACATCAGCAAAACGTGGATCAGCATGAAGCCAATCCATGTACGCATCGATTTCATGACGCAGACCAGCGAGGAACATATTGATGCCCTCTGGCGTCAATAAAACCGTGCCTTTCAGATTGAGTTCGGTACATTTATCGATAAACGCCTGGCGCTTTTCAGCGGTGTCGTTAAACGTGATAAATTTATAAGCAGAGATATTAACGTAGGGCGTTTCTGGGGAAAGTGTTGCTACCGGCATAATAAGTAATTCAGTAAGTCATTGATTTGTCAGCATTATAGTTGAAAACGTCGCTGATTTGCTCAAAGCTTTTATTTGATGTCGGCACCGAGCAGCATCTCTACGTGCGGAATATCGTCTTCCAGATACATTTCGCTGACGGTGACAAAGCCAAAGCTGCCATAAAATTTTTCCAGATAGGCCTGAGCTCCGATGCGTATCGGTGCGTGTGGGTACAACTCGCGCAAGGCCTCAATGCTATTGGCGATGAGCATTTTTCCTATGCCGGTACCGCGCCATGTGTTGCTGCTCAGAACCCGCCCTATGGATGGCTCTGCAAAACTAAGCCCTGCTGGCACAATGCGCGTATAGGCGGCGACGTCGCCGTTCTGATCCCAGGCGATCAAATGATGGCAATGTGGATCTTTGCCATCGATGTCCTGATACGGGCAATTTTGCTCAAGAATAAACACAGCGCAACGCGCCGCATAAATTTGATGTAATTGCAGGTTACTCAATTCTGAAAAGCGCACACATTGCCATTGCAATTGGGAAGTCGAAGTCATAGTAAAAATAGTTGAAGTGAATGTATTACAAGAAGATATGGTCAGACTTTACATCTGTTTGAATAAGTGTGCGTAGACGCGGCTGACGCTGAGTTTATCCTCGCTATGTTTTAATTTTAAGGTGATTTTTCCGGTGTCATCTTTGTGTGCTATCTGCACCTGCTTTATATTGACAATCGTACTGCGATGTATTTGCCAGAACAGGTTGTTATCAAGTTGCGGTAAAAGATCACGCAAGCTACTGCGTATCAAAGACGAGTGCTCGGCTGTGACGACGTTGATGTATTTATCTGTCGCTTCGAAATAGATTACGTCTTCAATTGGAATAATCCGGATGTTATTGCCAATAGCGGCACGGATAACAGATAACTTTTCCGTTGCTGGTGAGTCGCTCTGTGGCGAATTGGGTAGCTGGATTTGATGCAATTGCCGTAATTGTGCAATGACTCTGTCGAGTTCTGTATCTGGCTTTTGCTTGTCGTTCTGTGTTTTTGTGCGCGCTTGAAAATGCTCTTGCAAACGCCTGACCGTCTTGTTGAGGCGTTCTTCGCTGACAGGTTTTAAAACATAATCAGCGGCGCAAGTTTCAAATGCCTGTACCGCAAATTCATCATACGCAGTCACGTAAACAATCATAGGGAAAGGCTGCTCAGATGGCCATTCTTCTGCTAATTCCTGGACAACTTCAAGACCGGTTTTTCCTGGCATTTTGATATCCAGAAACAACACATCTGGCCATTCCCTGAGCGCTGCTTGTACTGCTTCTATGCCATTTTCTACGATGCTGCATAAGTCCAGTTCTGGCCAGAGTTTGACCAGCATACGCTGCAAGGTGAGGGATAAAATTGGTTCATCTTCGGCAATCACCGCTTTGATGGTAGTGACTTTATTCATCGTGTTTATCTTTCCTTAGATAGTTTTCAAGCGAGAACCGGTAGTGTGATCGTTGCCACTGCACCTTCAGGATTGTTTGGCTGCAGACTGAACTTTGCTTGTTCTCCAAATAATGCCAGTAGACGTTCGCGAATATTTGCATTGCCAACGTGTGGATGATCGGTGTCGACGACGGTATTTTCCTGAAAATTAAACGCTAACCCTAAGCCCGTGTCACTGACGACCAGTACCAGTTGATCGTGTTGTTTACTGGCGCTGATACTGATCGTTCCGCCTTCTACTTTGGGTTCCAATCCATGCTTGATCGCATTTTCCACCAAAGGTTGTAAGAGCATCGGCGGAATTTTTTCCTGTTCTAATTCAGAGGGGAGATGAAGCGTGTAGCGTAAGCGCTTTCCCATGCGAATAGCAAGTAAATCCAGATACGCTTGTATCAACGTGAATTCTTGTTTCAGACAGATATTTTCAGCACGTGAGGAGCTCAGTGTGGCACGTAAATAGACGATCAATTGCGCTAACATATGTTGTGCACGTTCGGGGTCTATCGCAATTAAGCCTTGCAGATTCGCGAGCGTATTGAATAGCATATGCGGTTCTATTTGCGCTTGCAGCAACTGGAGTTGCGCCTGCATCGCTTGTCGTTCAATCGAGGCAGTACGGGCTTTTTCTTTTTCAGCGGTAGAAATCAATTCAGCGATTTGAATTTTTTTCCAGAACGACCATGCCGCGATGACACTGACCAAACTGGTCATCGCAACAAAGGCAGAAATAAAACTGCTTTGAAAATGTAATACCTTGTTGATGGGAAATGAAAAAATCAGTGCGCCAAGTGCTGATCCGATGATGTATCCGATCGGAGCCAATAAAATGCAGAGCAGATAAAACACGAACATGTTGGGAGGTGCGCTTCGCCATAGGAAATAGCTCGACGTCCGAATCAGCAAATAGCAACACGAGCCAATCGCGTTTGAAAATACCCAATTTTCAAATAATGAGCTTCCATTCCGCATGACATAGGTAACCAGAATGGTACAGAACAGATTAATGATCAATAGGCTTGGAATTTCGCTGACAATGTTTTTGAGCAGACAATCTGGCAGTGCCTGATAGAGTTGTTGCCACTGATTTCGCATTTGTTGAACGACGCGCATGATGTTTTCTTTGCTGAACGGATGTCTGAAGAATACGCAATGACAAGGTACTGATGCAAGCGACTGGCGACAGCTTGTAAAATGGTGTCGCCAACGGCCTTTTGTATGGCGGGAGTTGTATTCTTGTTGAAAAGAGAATATATCCCGCCCATACTACTCAGATGACATTTTTTTCTTTCAGTAACTGCAGTTGATTTACATCGTAATTGAGTAAGCGCTGCAACACGGATTCAGTATGTTGTCCCAGCAATGGTGGCGCAACTACATAATTCACGGGAGTCGCGGATAATTTCATCGGACTGGCAACCAGTTTGACCGTCCCTGCGGTTGGATGTGGTAAGTCAATTTGCATGGCACGTGCCTTGACTTGCGGGTCGTTGAAAACTTCATTGAGCTGATTGATAGGGCCACATGGGACGCCAGCTTCTTCCAACAGAGTGATCCATTCGGCTTTGGTTTTACGTTTCACCATGTCTGCTAATATCGGAACCAGCGTGTCGCGATGCTGTACCCGCGCTGGGTTGGTGCTGAAGCGAGTATCCTCCGCCAATTCTGGCTGACCGCCAATGTGGACAAATTTTTTATACTGACCGTCATTTCCAGCGGCAACAATAATGTGTCCATCAGAAGTCGCAAAAGTTTGGTAGGGGACGATATTGGCGTGGGCATTGCCCCAACGTTTTGGCGCATTACCGGTGGTCAGATAATTCATGTTCATATTTGCCAACATTGCCACTTGTACGTCCAGCAAAGCCATATCGATGTATTGACCTTCACCCGTGCGGTCACGATGCGTAAGGGCAGCCATGACGGCAATGGTGGAATACATTCCGGTCATTAAGTCTGTAATAGCAACGCCTGCTTTTTGCGGACCACCACCAGGCAAGTCATCCCGTTCACCAGTGAGTGACATAAAACCACCCATCCCCTGAACAATAAAGTCATAACCTGCGCGATTTGCATAGGGACCATCTTGCCCGAAGCCAGTAATCGAGCAATACACCAATTCAGGCTTGATCTGTTTTAATGCGTCGTAATCAAGGCCATATTTTTTGAGTTGCCCGACCTTATAGTTTTCCAGCACCACATCGGAGATTGCAGCCAACTCACGAATGATGGATTGCCCCTCTGGTGTTGCAATGTCGACCGTAATCGCTTGTTTACCGCGATTGGCGGCGAGGTAATAGGCAGCTTCAGTGGTGTTATTGCCTTCGCCATCGCGTAAATACGGTGGACCCCAGCTTCGTGTATCGTCACCACTACCAGGACGCTCTACTTTGATAATTTCTGCGCCTAAATCCGCCAGATTCTGTGCACACCATGGCCCTGCCAGAACTCTGGTCAAATCCAACACGCGAATGTGGCCTAGTGCCGTTTTAGGTAATGATGCAGTCGTCATCTTCGTTTATCCTTATGTTTATTTATTATTTTCAGGAGAGCAGTATGTGGCCCTACCCTAAGGTCATTGCCCACAGAGGCGGCGGCACCTTGTCGCCAGAGAATACACTGGCTGCGATGCAATGTGGTCTCGATTATGGATTTGCCGCCGTAGAATTTGATGTCATGTTATCAAAAGACGGCATTCCTGTGCTGATGCATGATCCCGAATTCGGACGCACTATCGCCGGTAATGGTCGTGTCGCTGCTTGTCTCGCGGAAGAGTTGCAAAAGATGGATGCCGGATCTTGGTTTTCAGATAAATTCACTGGTGAGCCCGTGCCCACTTACGAACAAGTGGTACGGTTTTGCCGTACCCACAGCATTTGGATGAATGTAGAAATTAAACCAGCGCCCGGTTACGAACACGAAACTGGACGTGTCGTCGCAGAAATGACGACAGCCTTGTTTGCTGATGTCGGCGTCACAGATTTAGGGCATTTGCCGCTGTTTTCATCGTTTGAATTCGATGCACTGATGGCGGCAAAACACGCTGCCCCCAATATACCACGCGGGTTTTTGATGGATGAAATGAATTCTGACTGGCGCGCTCAAATGCAAGAATTGGCCGCTTGCGCCGTACACACCAACCACAAGTATTTGACGCCTGGCATGGCAAAGCAGATCAAAGACGCGGGTTATGGATTATTTTGCTACACGGTCAATACGCGGGAGCGCGCAAGCGAAATCTTAACTTGGGGCGTTGATGCTTTTTGTACCGACCGAATTGACCTGATCCCCGCAGATTTTTAAGTGTTAATAAAAAATCAGGCGTATTCCCCGGGTTTATGTCGCCCCCTGACGGTGTAAGTGTAGTAATTTGGCAACCTGACTTTAGCTGAGTTGCGGCTGTTTTGCAGGCGGATTGCTGATGAAGTACTTAATTTATACCGTATAATCGAAAATTAGACCAATTTTAAGCTTAGCCATCTCATTCTATGAACTCGTCAGAAATCCGCGATAAATTCCTCAGCTTTTTTGAATCCAAAGGCCACAGCCGTGTGCGCTCATCAAGCTTGATTCCAGGCAATGATCCAACTTTGTTGTTCACCAACTCTGGTATGGTGCAATTTAAAGATGTTTTCCTTGGGCAAGATAAGCGTTCATATAGCCGCGCCACAACCGCGCAACGTTGCGTGCGTGCCGGTGGTAAACATAACGATCTGGAAAACGTTGGCTATACCGCGCGTCACCACACATTCTTTGAAATGCTGGGTAACTTCTCGTTCGGCGACTATTTCAAAACGGATGCGATCCACTATGCCTGGGAATTGCTGACGGTCGTTTATGGCTTGCCAAAAGACAAGCTGACTGTCACGGTTTATCAGGAAGATGACGAAGCCTACGAGATCTGGAAAAATGAAATCGGCGTGCCGGTCGAACGCATTATCCGCATCGGCGACAACAAAGGCAGCCGCTACGCCTCTGACAACTTCTGGCAAATGGCGGATACAGGTCCTTGCGGCCCATGTACCGAAATTTTCTATGACCACGGACCTGAAATCTGGGGCGGTCCTCCGGGATCTGAGCAAGAAGATGGCGATCGTTTCATTGAAATCTGGAATCTGGTGTTCATGCAATTCAACAAGGATGAAGCAGGCGTCTTGCATCCTTTGCCTAAACCATGCGTTGACACTGGTATGGGTTTGGAGCGCTTGTCTGCAGTATTGCAGCACGTCCATTCCAACTACGAAATTGATACCTTCCAAAACCTGATCAAAGCAGCCGCGCGTGAAACTGGTTGTACTGATCTGGAAAACAATTCTTTACGTGTCATTGCTGATCATATTCGCTGCGCTGGCTTTCTGATTGTCGACGGCGTTATTCCAGGCAATGAAGGCCGTGGTTATGTGTTGCGTCGCATTACTCGCCGCGCGTTACGTCATGGCCACAAACTGGGTCAGAGTCAGCCGTTCTTCTTTAAACTGGTTGCTGATCTGGTCAAAGAAATGGGTGCTGCTTACCCAGAGCTGGCAGACGCTGCAGAACGCGTTGCACAAGTGATTAAGCAAGAAGAAGAACGTTTCGGTGAAACGCTGGAACATGGCATGAAGATTCTGGAAACCGCATTGGCCAAAGACAGTAAGCAGCTCGATGGCGAGACGGCGTTTACTTTGTATGACACCTATGGTTTCCCATTGGATTTAACTGCTGATATTTGCCGTGAACGCGATGTGGTGCTGGATGAAACAGGCTTTAACGCCGCGATGGAAATCCAGCGTAAAAAAGCACGTGAAGGCGGTAAATTTAAAATGGCTGCTGCCATTGATTACAGCGGCGATAAAACCAAATTTGTCGGTTACGAACAACTGCAACACGAAGCAAAAATCGTCGCTTTGTATGTCGATGGTAGCGCGGTGAATGAAGTTAAGGCAGGACAACAAGCGATTGTCGTTCTGGATACCACACCATTTTATGCGGAATCTGGTGGTCAGTGCGGTGATTCCGGTGTGCTGATCGGCAGTGATGGTGCGGTGTTTGAAGTCAATGACACACTCAAAGTACAAGCTGACGTATTCGGGCATCACGGTGTCTTGAAGTCTGGTAGCTTGACTATCGTGCAAAGCGTCAAAGCTGAAGTCAATGCTGAGATCCGTGCTCAGACTATGCGCAATCACTCGGCAACACATCTGATGCACAAAGCATTGCGTGAAGTATTAGGTAGCCATGTTGCACAAAAAGGTTCTCTGGTTGACGTGGAAAAAACTCGCTTCGACTTTAGTCACAATGCACCAATGACAGCCGAGGAAATTCGTCAGGTTGAAACCATTGTCAATCGCGAAATTTTAGCGAATGTTGCCACGCGTGCTCAGTTGATGGCCTATGATGATGCCGTCAAACATGGCGCGATGGCTTTGTTCGGTGAAAAATACGGCGATGAAGTGCGCGTATTGGACATCGGTACTTCGCGCGAATTATGCGGCGGTACCCACGTATCCCGTACAGGCGATATCGGCTTGTTTAAAATTGTTGCTGAGGGTGGTGTTGCCGCTGGCATTCGTCGCGTCGAGGCTGTGACCGGTGAAGTGGCACTCAATCTGGTGCAAAGTCTGAATAACCGTGTCAATGAAGCCGCAGCGGCATTGAAAGCGCAGCCAGAAGAATTGACATTGCGTATCACTCAGGTGCAGGATCACGTTAAGTCTTTAGAAAAAGAATTAGCGGCATTGAAATCGAAGTTAGCCTCCAGTCAGGGTGACGATTTGGTGGCGCAGGCCGTTGAGATCAAAGGCATCAAAGTCCTGGCTGCTGTGCTGGAAGGTGCTGATGTAACCGCCCTGCGTGAAACCATGGATAAGCTTAAAGATAAACTGAAAACCGCGGCGATCGTACTGGCAAGTGTCAACGACGGTAAAGTGAGTCTGATTGCTGGCGTTACTGCAGACAGTACGTCCAAAGTGAAGGCGGGAGATCTGGTTAATTTTGTTGCTCAGCAGGTTGGTGGTAAAGGTGGTGGGCGCCCGGATATGGCTCAGGCTGGCGGTACAGAACCAGCAGGCTTGTCTCAGGCTTTGGCTAGCGTCAATGAATGGGTGAACGGAAAATTATGATCCACGTACGTCGCGCAGAACTCTCTGATGCGGCCCAGATCCAACGGGTCTATGCAAGTACCGGTGCGTATTCTGGTACTTTGCAGTTACCGCATCCTTCTGTCGAAATGTGGCAGGAGCGGTTGCGAAATCTGGACCCGGATAGCACCATGTTAGTCGCAGTTTATGATGGTGTTATTGTTGGCAATGCTGGTTTACATTTAGAGAAGAAGCTGCGACGTTCGCATGTGGCAACGATGGGTCTAGGCGTTGCCGATTCGTTTACCGGTCGTGGTGTTGCGACTGCCTTGCTGTCAGAGTTACTGAGCCTTTCAGATAATTGGCTTAATATTCTGCGGATTGAATTGACAGTCTTTTCTGACAATGCACCCGCCATTCATTTGTACAAAAAATTTGGTTTTGAAATCGAGGGAACGCACAGAGCACATGCGATGCGCAATGGGCGGTTTACCGATTCGTATTCGATGGCGCGATTGCATCCACATCAGCCTTTGATCCCTTTGCGTGAAACCTGATGGAGTTGCAATTTTGTCCGGTGTGCGCAGCCACTTTAATTACCCGTGCGGATGAACAAGATTCGCAAAGAATCCGCTTGTCGTGCCCGGAAGGTCATTGGACGCACTGGGACAATCCTTTGCCGGTTTTAGCAGCCTTAGTCGAAGTCGATGGGAAAATTTTGCTTGCGCGCAATGCTGCATGGCAAGAAAAAACCTTTGCGTTGATTACCGGTTTTATGGAACGTGGAGAGACGCCGGAGCAAGGGGTCGCCCGAGAACTCAAAGAAGAAACCAATCTTGATGCCGAGACCATCAGTCTGATCGGCGTCTATGAATTCATCAAAAAGAATGAAGTCATTATCGCCTATCATGTAAGAGCAAGCGGGGAGATTAGGCTATCGCCCGAGTTAGTTGAATACCGATTAATTGAGCCCCAAAAATTGCGCCCCTGGCATGCTGGAACGGGTCATGCAATGGCAGATTGGATGCGATCAAACGGTTACGATCCAGTGTATGTTGAGTGGCCTACCGGGTAGAAAAAACGTTTTTTTCATATTGAAATGGCAATTTAATGCATAGTTTTGGTGCATTTAGTTTTCATTAAATTAAGAATATGTTGTTAGTGTGTTGCGTTGCACCATCTCAAAGAAAATTCCGGTAGAATTGGTGCATCATATGTTTTGCGAATGAACTTGTCTCATTTGCTGCTACAGGAAAAATCATGCAATTCAACAAAGAACTGGATGCTCGTGGACTCAATTGTCCTTTGCCCATTTTAAAGACCAAGAAGGCACTCGCAGAAATGATTACCGGTGAGGTACTGCATGTGCTGGCAACAGACCCTGGCTCAGTCCGCGACTTCAAGGCATTTTCTAAACAAACCGGCAACGAATTGCTGGCACATCAAGAAAATACCAATGAGTTTGAATATTTTATAAAGCGAAAATAAGCACTAGCTGGAAGATAAACGGCTTCACCGTAAATTGGTAGCTTTCTGAATAAGATAGGCCTTAAAAACCCGCAAATTTGTTTGCGGGTTTTTTTACGTCCGCAGAGTGTGCCGCATCTGCACCAAATGCGATAAATTGATTTTGTAATGAGAGAAAATATGGTGTGTGGCAAATTAGTTTTAAAGTTCTTTGGACGAGGTTTTATGTCATAGCGATGCAAGAGTGACTTTTAAGAGTGACTTTTTCGGATTGCTGTTGAGTTTGCTAAATCGATTTAAACTAACACATCAAAATAAAACAAATGCAAAGGGGATAAGAATGAAACTAGTTAAACGCTGCATGCTTTTCACGTTAATGCTGGGTGTGTCTCTTTCATCGTGGTCACAGACATCTGCATCCGCCATTGCGCCCGTCGGTCACGTTACCGGCGTGGGTGGCATATTCTTTAAAGCCAGGGATCCCAAGGCCTTAGTTGCCTGGTATCGCGACGTGCTAGGCGTACCCGTCGCTGTTTGGGGCGGAGCTATCATGCGCTATGACGCGCCAGAGCACCCTCCAGCCATTGCATGGAGCATTTTCCCTTCGAGTACCAAATACTTTGCGCCGTCGACTAGTGAAATGATGATCAATTATGCGGTTGATGATATGGATGCAATGATCGTTCGTCTAAGCGCTAAAGGCGTAGAAATCATCAAGCGAAGCGACGATGATCAACAAGGTCGTTTTGCGTGGATACTTGATCCCGAAGGAAATAAGGTAGAGTTATGGGAACCTAAGCCAAAAACGGCTCAATGAACGAGGAAAACGATGTCAATTGATCTCTTGCTGAAGGAAGCGCGAACGCAGTCCAAATTAATTATTCCCGCAAATTGGGGTCAGGGTCGGGCTACATTCGGCGGTTTAATCGGTAGTTTAATGTTAAGCCGTCTGACCGCTGAATTAGGTGAGTTGGCGAATGACCGGGTGTTGCGATCGGCCACCATTTCTTTCATCGGTGCCGTGGCGCAGGGTGAGGTAGAGATCAGCACAGAAATTTTCCGTAGCGGTAAATCAGTCACGCAAGCCGCTGCAAAATTAATTCAAAACGGCGAGGTCATGGCGTTCTTGCTGGCAAGTTTTGGCAGCGTGCGTGCGTCAGCTATTCACGTCGCGCCGCACAGCATTGCTCCCGAATATAAAGCACCTGGTGACGCAGTAAGACTGCCTCACATCCCAAATCTAACACCAGAATTTTTGCAACAAGTGGATCTGCGCTGGGCGAAAGGAGATGCACCATTCAGTGGTTCTGAACAGGCTGACTTTGGTGGCTGGATGCGTTGGGTTGGTGATTTTCCAGTGATGACAATAGCTCACTTACTAGGGTTGACGGACTCCTGGCCACCTTCAGTGTTGCCGATGCTAAAGGGGCATGGCAATGCCAGCACGCTTAGTTGGAATATCGAATTTTTCTCTCATGAATTCGATAAGACAAGCGAGAATTGGTGGCAATATCAGGTCACCACTGATTTTGCAGACTCGGGCTATGCACACGCAGAGGCGCATATCTGGGATGATGATAAAAATCTGGTTGCGATCAGCCGACAAGTATCGACAATTTTTGCTTGATGTTTACTAAAGCAAATACTTTTGGCTCCTCGACTTGCAGGAGCTTGAAGCCGACTTCGTCATCTCTGCCTGAGACTACTTAGTTTTCATTTGCGATGGATCATTTTCCCACGGTAAAGAACGCGTCAGCAGAACGTTCAAGAGATTGTCCTGAAAATTTATATTATTCGTCAATTGCACATGGTCTTCGCATAAGAAAAACCAGTACGCCACCGGAATAAAACTATCCTCGCTTTGCTCAGTTGACGGGTCGAGTGTTTCTCTTGCTAAAAAGGATGGTTTAGTGACGCGACCATCGCCTGGTTCCAGCATCAATTCATCGTATCTTACCCCTGCAATTGGCCTGTGGATTTCAGACGGATTGAGTCTGGTCATGAGTTGATCGCCCTCCGGCTCCAGCAGCAATCGCGCCGGTGTTAGAGTGCAGTCACCACCAAATAGCACATAGCGTATTGGTGTTTCCGGCTCGGGTGTTGACAGGGCCCACATAAAGCGTCGCGCACGTTCCAATCGGTAGGCGAAAAAACGTTGTAAATCGGCGAGACTTTCGCCTGCCATGGTGCCTCCAGATTTCAGCATCCGCTGCTGGATATTGGGATTAAAGATGCTCCAGTGGTAACGTTCCCAGGTGGCGGTATCAAACAAATTATCGTTCAGTGTATTGCCATTGACATCAATGAGCCAACTGACCAAAGGGTGGGGGAATAACTGGTAACCGCTCGGCATTGTCGCTAACACCTCTGGGGCAATTTTTCCGAAACCAACCTTTTCCCCATTCAAAAAAGCATGCAGCGAAGATGCTGAGCCAAGATTGGGAGTGCCGAGAAGGATGAGTTTGCGCACCCGTGTTGTACCGTAGAGCGTGACTTGTTCATGCTCCCCATTCAACACATCCGCGACACCATAGCGTAAGTAATACCTCGCGACCAGACCGCCCATACTGTGCGCCACCAGATCAACTTTTAAATCTGGGTTGCTATAGTCGCGTCGAATCTGATCGATTAAGGCTTCCAGTGCAAGCGCATGGCGGCTGTTATCCTGCCGGAAGTCATACGGAAACACATAGTAGCGTCGCTCATTTTTTAATGCTGGTGTCCCCGGAACCCCGCGTTGATAGCCGCCACTTTTTTCTAAGGTCGAAATAATCGGACCATAAATATCTTGTCCAAGCACACGGTCTGCAACATCGTAGGCTTCCAGATTATCTGGCAGTACTTGCAAGGTCTCACGATCGAATTTCAGTGCAAGTTGTTGGTAGTCGCTAAACACAACATCGGTTGCTGATCCGGGCCAGACCTCTTTACCGGTTTGCTTGTCGCGCAGTTTAGATCCAAATAAACCGGGAATCAGAATGACGGGAGTATTGTCTGTCGTCTGATCGCTGATTCTGTAAAGGCGCGACAGATCAGGACGAGGTGGTGATGCGCAGGCAAACAGCAGTGCAGATATAAACAACAACAGTAGCTTGCGTGCTGCATTTTGAATACGTATATCACCGTTCAGCATCGGAATACTCCTGTATTGACTCGGGAGAAAAATCCTTGTCTCTGATAGCACTAAACACGCAAAATATTGCGGAAGCTAGCATAGCATTGATATGGCTGAGATGACCATTATGCGCATCGTTGCTACAAAAACAATCTACCAAATTGGATCGAGATTAAGGCCTCTGTGTAGCGTGATTCCTGCTGATATTTCCGATCAACGTTTCATCTCTTTTTTACATGAGAAACTGATTGTATTTCTTTTTTGATTTGCCAATTTATTTAGTTGATATTTTAATTGATATAATGATAATATTGATTCATTCTTGATTAGGATACGTGCCTCTTCTTGGTAATAAGAACCATGCGCCACAGCTCAATAACGATATCAACGAGACCCGCAATGCGTGATGATGACATTCACCAAAACGAACTACAGCAAACTGTAACGCAGCAATTCAATTTTACCGGGAGTGGTAAAGAATATTTTCGCATATGGATCGTCAATCTTTGTATGACGATTGCCACGCTTGGTATCTATTCTGCTTGGGCTAAGGTGAGGCGGCAACAATACTTTGATCGCAATACCAGTTTGGCAGGTTCCGTTTTTAATTTCCATGGCAATCCAATCGCAATTTTAAAAGGGCGAGTCATTGCCCTCGTATTGCTGCTTGCTTATCACTATGCGTTTGGATTCTCTAAGAGTTTTGGGATCATCGTTGTTCTGCTGATCTTAGTTGGTATGCCATGGTTGATTAGAAGCGCCCTCCGGTTTCGATTACGCAATACCAGTTATAGAGGTTTACGATTTAATTTTAATGGAACGATTGCAGGTGCCTATTTAAGTTACGCTCCATTGTTATTGGTACTGGTTTTTCCCGCTTGTTTCGCTGCATTATTTCCTGATAAGCCAATCTGGTTAGCATCCTGTTTGGGCGTCCTCTATTTATGCTGGCCGTTGATTCATGGTCGCATGAAAGTGTATCAACACAGCCATTTGCAATATGGCGATCAAAACTCGACCTATAGTGGAAGTTCGATATCTTTGCTCAAGTCGTATGTCATTGCGGCTGCACTTGGTTTGGTTTTGGTGCTGTTATTCGTCATGTTAAGCGGTATGGGTACAACAATTTGGGTGGCTTCGCATAAAGGAGCAGAGGTGCAATCGCATATATCTGATTTTATTCTCTTTGCACTTTTGGGTTTTTTATACACCTATATCGCTTACTTATTGTTGGGCCCGTATTTACAAGTGAGAATCTGGAATCTGGTCTGGAATCGAACGCGGTTTCCAGGCCTGCGCATACATTCTACGCTTCGTGTTTTGCCTTATGCTCGATTGCAAGCGGTGAACGTTATTCTCACCTTAATAACGCTAGGGCTATTCCGACCTTTTGCCGTGGTTCGTCTATATCGATATCGACTCGCACACCTTTCAGTGACGTCTGATTCGCTGGACGAATTTTTTCAACACCAGCGAGCAGAGAAAATATCTGCAAATGGTGATGGTGCCGCCGATTTCCTTGGTATTGATCTTTCCTGGTAAGGGGCAAGATGATTTCTGCATACTACTATGATGGCCTTTCAGCGCAGGCGCATCCTATAGAGATTGAATTGCATGCAGGCCAAATTCGCATCCTTGGCTTAGTTAATGAAGTTCATTTCAAATTTAGTTCGATAAGCTTACAAGAGCCGTTTTCGAATGCGCCAGCAATTCTTGAGTTTAGTGATGGTACACATTGCGAGGTGTTTGATCCCGAGCAAAAAAAGAACTTGCAAAGTGCATTAGGATACCAACCCTCAAGGGTGGAAAGATGGCAGACAAAATCGCATAACGCGTTGCTGGCGCTTATTTTTATGATTGCGATCTTACTCATTGGCTATTTTTGGGGATTACCTAAGCTCGCCGACATACTCGCAGATCACGCTCCGGTAGAGATGGAAATCAGTATGGGTAAGCAATTAATGCCCATATTAGATAGGACTTTATTTAAGGAAAGCCAGGTCAGCAAGCAACGGATACAGCAAATAGAAGCAATCCTTGCTCGTATTGAGCCAACGCATCCGCGTCTTCCGATTCACGTTATTGTGCGCAATTCTGAACGTCTCGGCCCAAATGCAGTAGCTTTGCCTGGAGGGACGATTGTCGTCACCGATCAACTGGTGATGTTGATCGCAGGGCTATATCAAGATTTTGAGGGGGGAGTCGAGAAAGAAATGGCTGCGGTCATCGCGCATGAGATCGGACATATTGAGAATAAGGATGCGCTCAGAGGTCTATTTCACGATTCTATCTTGACCGCAGCAAGCGCAAGCTTGATTGGTGATTTTAGCGTTGTTGCCAGCGCGCTACCAACTATGATGATTCATAGCGAATTCTCAAGGGAAATAGAGGCGCAGGCGGATGAATACGCATTTAATTTATTGCAAGTAAATCATATTTCACCATCGCATCTGGCTGATGCCTTAGAAGAGCTTCAGCAGGCACACAAACATAGCATCCAGGCAGAGTTGCCTCGTTGGATGCGCGTGGCAACGGATTTTAATGCGACGCATCCACCAACGGCGGAGCGGATTGCGAAGGCGAGAGCGAGAACGATCCCGGAGGAGTAATCCAAAAGTAGGTCATTTTCAGATGACCGGATTCACGGGTATTTTTTCAACTCATTTGATTGGACGTGTTCGTTCAAATCATGGACTGATACGTGTTTAGCCTCGCGCGCTGCGAATCAAAATGGGCATTTAGCTTTAATTTACTTTTTGATCAGTGCCATCAGTGCCTGTTGATGGCAAGTATCTATAAAGAGTACGCTCATGACATCTTTAGGTGTTTCGCTCTAGCCTCAATTGAAGTAAAAAAGGAACGATCGTGCTAAATTATGCAAAATGTTCCTGATTTCGATTTATAATCGATAAGATTTACGTATACGTCAATTTGAACGCGTTGAAGTGCCACATAATTTGCTGTTAGTACTCATTAACGCAATTTAAGGATTAGTATTCAGTGTTTGTCAGAGAAAGCGTAAGCAGAATTCGAAGTAAGTTCGATGTTGATTTCATGTCATATCGAATTAACATTACTCAGTAGTGCTCAGTAGTGTACTTAATTAGCAATACATATAATTAGCAATACCCTCAGTATCCCCCAATTAGCTCATAAAGGCAGAACTATGAAAGTCCTGGTACCAGTCAAACGAGTAGTCGATTACAACGTCAAAGTGCGCGTCAAATCTGACGGCTCAGGGATGGATATCGCCAATGTCAAAATGTCGATGAACCCTTTCGATGAAATCGCAGTGGAAGAAGCAACCCGCCTGAAAGAAGCTGGTGTTGTGACGGAAGTTGTGGCAGTTTCTTGCGGCGTAGCACAATGCCAGGAAACATTGCGTACAGCGATGGCGATCGGTGCTGATCGCGGTATTCTGGTGGAAAGCGATGCAGAATTGCAACCACTGGCAGTGGCTAAATTGCTCAAAGCTTTGGCTGACAAAGAGCAACCACAATTGATTATTCTCGGTAAGCAAGCAATTGACGATGATTGCAATCAAACGGGTCAAATGCTGGCAGCCTTGTTGGGTTGGCCACAAGCAACGTTCGCTTCTAAAGTGACTGTTGCTGATGGTAAAGCAACGGTAACACGTGAAGTGGACGGTGGTCTGGAAACTTTATCTCTGACTTTACCAGCGATCGTCACCACAGATTTGCGTCTGAACGAGCCACGTTATGTGACTTTGCCGAACATTATGAAGGCAAAGAAAAAGCAATTGGATAACGTCAAGCCAGCGGATCTGGGCGTCGACGTGACATCCCGCGTTAAGACGTTGAAAGTAGCAGAGCCTGCAAAACGTAGCGCCGGCATTATCGTGCCAGACGTTGCGACGCTGGTTTCTAAACTGAAAAATGAAGCAAAAGTGATCGGCTAATTTTTAGCAATGTTTTAGCTTCTTTTTGGCTTCTTTTTGGCTTCTTTTTTAGTTTCGCTGAGAATATTTACGAATAATTTTTCACCAGACCAAGTTGCTGGTGATTTACTAAGTGGAAAACATCATGACTACACTCGTCATCGCTGAACACGACAACGCTGGCCTCAAAGGCAGCACTTTAAATACCATTACTGCTGCTGCACAATGTGGCGCGGATGTACACGTTCTGGTTGCTGGTTTTAATGCTGGTGCCGTTGCACAAGCGGCAGCACAAGTTGCTGGCGTCAGCAAAGTATTGCACGCTGATGCTGCTTACTTCGCAGACGGTCTGGCAGAAAATGTGGCGGAACAAGTATTGGCGATTGCTGGTTCTTACAGCCATATTTTGGCGCCTGCAACTGCGTACGGCAAAAACATTTTGCCACGCGTAGCAGCTAAGCTGGACGTATCGCAAATTTCTGAAATCACTAAAGTTGATTCTCCGGATACTTTCGAGCGTCCTATCTATGCAGGTAATGCGATTGCTACTGTGCAATCTACTGACGCTGTGAAGGTGATTACTGTACGTACAACAGGTTTTGATGCTGCTGCAGCGACAGGCGGTTCCGCCGCTGTAGAAACGATTGCTGCGGTTGCTGATTCTGGTAAATCTGCTTTCGTTTCGCGTGAAGTGGCTAAATCTGATCGTCCAGAATTGACTGCTGCTAAAGTCATCGTTTCTGGTGGTCGTGGTATGGGCTCTGGCGATGCATTTAAAGTGCTTGAGCCATTGGCTGATCGTTTGGGCGCGGCAATGGGTGCGTCTCGTGCGGCCGTCGATGCTGGCTTCGTGCCAAATGACTGGCAAGTGGGTCAAACCGGTAAGATCGTTGCGCCGCAACTGTATATCGCTGTTGGTATCTCAGGCGCGATTCAGCATCTGGCAGGTATGAAAGATTCCAAAACGATCGTCGCCATCAACAAAGATCCAGAAGCGCCAATTTTCTCGGTTGCTGACTACGGTATCGTTGGCGATTTGTTTGAAATCGTACCGCAACTAGTTGCTGAATTAGGTTAATCAGCAGTTATTGCCAGCAATTACCGATCAATTTATTGATCTGAACAGGACAGAATGAGTCGTTTGTCGCGCCATGAACAGCAAACAGTTTGTTGTTGTGACACATTGCTCTTTCTGTCTTTTTTTATGTCTTTTTTTGTCGTTGCATTGTCGTTGTACAAAAGTTTGAGACAAAATTGCTCTTTATAAAAGCATCGCCTTATCGCTTAAAAACGTCGCTCGCTTGACGCGTTTTCATGAGAACTATTTTGCGTCAGTCTTAACTATTTTTGGGGAAATACTATGAGTTATGTAGCACCTGTAAAAGACATGTTGTTTGCGATCAATGAACTCGCAGGTCTGTCTGAAGTCAATGCTTTACCAGGCTGTGAAGACGCGACTGCAGAAACAGTCGAAGCAGTATTGGAGGAAAACGCCAAGTTCGCAGGCGAAGTGGTTGCCCCGCTGAATTGGGAAGGCGATAAAGCACCGAGCTATTGGCAAGATGGTCAGGTATTCACCACAAAAGGCTTCAAAGAAGCGTTTAAATTATTTGGTGAAGCTGGTTGGCAAGGTGTGCAGCACCCGCAAGAGTTTGGCGGTCAGGGTTTGCCAAAATTAGTAGCGACACCATGCATAGAGATGCTCAATGCTGCGAGTATCTCTTTTGCACTGTGCCCACTGTTGACGGATGGCGCGATCGAAGCTTTATTGACAGCTGGCAGCGATGAACAAAAAGCGATTTACCTTGAAAACCTGATCTCCGGCAAATGGACTGGCACCATGAATCTGACAGAGCCACAAGCTGGTTCTGATCTGGCGATGGTGCGTAGCCGTGCTGTTCCGCAAGGCGACGGTACATACAAAATATTTGGTACCAAGATTTTCATTACCTACGGTGAACACGATATGGCAGAAAATATCGTTCACCTGGTGTTGGCACGCACACCGGACGCGCCGGAAGGTGTGAAAGGTATTTCCCTGTTCATCGTTCCCAAATTCCTGGTGAATGCTGACGGTAGCCTGGGTGCCCGTAACGACGCGCATTGTGTTTCCATCGAACACAAACTGGGTATCAAAGCCAGCCCGACAGCGGTATTGCAGTTCGGTGATCATGGTGGTGCAATTGGTACGCTGGTTGGTGAGGAAAATCGTGGCCTTGAATACATGTTCATCATGATGAATGCAGCACGTTTTGGTGTTGGTATGCAAGGTATCGGCTTGGCTGAGCGCGCCTATCAAAAGGCTGTTCAGTATGCGCGTGATCGCGTTCAATCGCGCGATCTGGCTGGCTCTGCTGGCCCAGTGTCTATCATTCATCATCCAGATGTGCGTCGTATGTTGATGTCGATGCGTGCTCAGACTGAAGGTGCTCGTTCCCTTGCTTACGTAGCGGCAGCTTTGAGTGACGTCGCGCACCACCACGTTGACGCAGAAACACGAAAAGCAAATCAGACAGTGTATGAATATCTGGTGCCTATCGTTAAGGGCTGGTCCACAGAAATGTCGCTCGATGTAACTTCAACTGGTGTGCAAGTGCATGGTGGTATGGGCTTCATCGAAGAAACCGGTGCGGCACAGCATTATCGTGATGCCAAAATTCTGACGATCTATGAAGGTACGACTGCGATTCAGGCGAACGATCTTGTCGGCCGTAAAACCGCACGTGATGGCGGCGCAACTGCGAAAGCGTTGATTGCTCAAGTACGTGCTGTTGAAGTGGAATTGGCAGCCGTTGGAACGCCAGATATGTTGGCTATCCAGGCGCAGTTAGCACTAGGTTCAGCAGCCTTGGAAGATGTTGTTAACTTCGTTGTGGCCAACTTGAAGCAAGATATCAAAGGAGTATTTGCAGGTAGCGTGTTGTATCTGAAACTGGCAGGTATCGTTTTAGGTGGCTGGCAGATGGCGCGTGCGGCACTGATTGCACACAAAAAATTGCAAGCGGGTGAGGGTGATGCCGCCTTCTATCAGGCAAAAATCGTTACGGCACGTTTCTTTGCTGATCATATTTTGTCAGCAGCACAAGGTTTGCGTTCAGCGATTGTGAGTGGTAGTGCAGGGGTATTAGGTCTCCCTGCCGATCAATTCTAAATCGTCCTTTCGAAAAGCCGCCCCAACGGCGTTGCGACTCCTTGCCGTGCTGAAGCACTGTCTGCGTCGCCGCGCCTTGTTGTAACGGCTTTGCGAAAGTCCGTTGGATCAATGTGAAAAGCCGTCCCAACGGCGTTGCGACTCCTTACCCAGGTGTATAAAAAAACGACCCGTGATAAATTCAATGGGTCGTTTTTTATTGGAAGCCGTATTGCCTTGAAGTTAACCGTAAGCCCCGCCCGTATAAAACAGGTCAAAGGCACGAGCAATGGTGCCAATCAATGCGATGGCGCCAAAGCCAACCGTGAATACCAGAATCAATGCCAGCGGCCAGGAAGACTCACTTGGGTGTTCGGAGAGCTTATTATGTCGCTCATCCCATTTTTCATCGGGTGTTAAGCCAATGATCAGTGCCTCTAATAAAGAGGCTAGAAACGACAACACGAGCGCGCCATATGTGACTAGCCCGGGCTGACCAATAAAGAGGTGGCTGGCGATAAAAGAGAGTGGTAGTGATATAAAATGCAACCAACCCCATTTGTCACTTTTGCCATACATATAAAATCGGTGTCCGCCGATACTCCCAGTCAGGACGGCGAGGAGGGTCGTGATGGTTTTGTTTTTATGTGGCGACGTCATTGAGGGGGATTTCATCGTTAATGAAGAGTCATGATTGTAGCGCGATGTGCCTGTTACGGGCGAAAAGCATACGCTTGTCGTCGAAATCGTTGATAATCCTTGCATGATTGGATTTAAGCGGGCTATAATCTACAGCTTTTTCCGCGTTTAGAACATTTTTTGGAAATATTATGGTCGTTATTCGTTTAGCTCGTGGTGGCGCAAAAAAGCGTCCTTTTTACAACATCGTTGCAACTGATTCCCGTAATCGTCGCGATGGTCGCTTTATCGAGCGTATCGGTTTTTACAATCCAGTAGCAACTGGTAATGCAGAATCCGTACGTGTTGCAGCTGACCGTCTGGCTTACTGGCAAGGCGTAGGCGCACAATTGTCTCCGGCAGTTGCACGTCTGGTTGCTCAAGCTGGTAAAGCAGCAGCTTAATAGTTTGCTCGCGATGTCAGTTGGAATCGATGTTCCTGAAGATTTAGTCTTGGTTGGCTATGTCTCGGGAGCATTTGGTATTCATGGCTGGGTAAAGATTCGTCCTTACTCGCCCGATGCCGACGCTATGCTCTCCGCCAAACATTGGTGGATAGATAAGCCCGAATTGCAAAACATTGCACGCATGGAAGCAAAAATCCATGGCGAAGATGTGGTTGCAAGACTGGCAGGTGTCACAGATAGAAATGCGGCTGAAGCACTGAGAGGTGCAACGGTCAAAATTTCGCGCAAACAATTTCCGGCTTTATCCGATGGTGAGTTTTATTGGGTGGATCTGGTTGGCTTGCAAGTTGAAAATTTGCAAGGCGAGAGCTTAGGTATCGTCAGAGATTTGATGGATAACGGCGCTCATCCGATTCTACGGGTGGCGGCTGCCGATATTCCTGACGCTGAGTTGCAAAAGCATGAAAGATTAATTCCTTTCGTCGATCAATTCGTCAAAGAAGTTAATCAGGAAGCGCGAAAAATACAGGTTGACTGGGGTACAGATTATTAGTCCGATGGAATCAGAAAGCATTGCTATGCAGTTTGATGTCATCACTCTGTTCCCTGAAATGTTCGCAGCGATCACCCAATCTGGCGTGACGCGGCGTGCGTTTGAACAAAATAAGTGCGAACTGAAGCTGTGGAATCCGCGTGATTTCACCACAGACCGGCACCGGACTGTGGATGACAGACCTTACGGCGGCGGACCAGGTATGGTCATGCTGGCGAAGCCCTTACAAGAAGCGATTCAGGCAGCAAAAGCGCGCCAGAATGCCTTGGGAAAGGCTGAACCCAAAGTGATTTACTTATCGCCCCAAGGCAAGCGCCTGACGCATCAACGTGTTATGCAAATGGCAGATTTATCTGGCATGGTTTTATTGTGTGGCCGTTATGAGGCAGTTGACCAGCGTTTGCTGGATTCCTGTGTGGATGAAGAAATTAGTCTTGGTGATTTTGTCTTGTCTGGCGGAGAATTACCTGCCATGGCATTAATGGATTCAGTCATCCGGCAAATTCCGGGCGTATTGCATGACGACTTGTCGGCTGTGCAGGATAGCTTTGTGAATGTGCTGCTTGATTGTCCACATTACACCAGACCGGAAGTTTTCGAAGGACAGGCAGTCCCCGCTGTGTTAATGGGCGGGAATCATGCTGAGATTGAAAAATGGCGGCGTCAGCGGGCACTGGAAGCCAGTGTGCAAAAGCGACCTGATTTAATTCAAGCTGCGCGTGAGGCTGGTTTGCTTAGTCGCACTGATGAAAAGTTTTTAAGCAGTCTATAGTAGTCGATAGCAGGACATACGCAACATCGTTCCAGCGGCATTATGGCACCTGACCATACATTTTGTATTGTCTTCGTTGCCATGCCTTGCCAGGGTAATTTTGCGTAATACCTACCAGTTTTCTTATTTGCGTTGCAGATAAGATTGTAAAGCGCATACCTTTGGTATGCATGTTAAACCCCATCCTCTACCGGGCAGAAGTCAGACTAGTCTGCGGCGTCGGCAAGATGGTTATCGGAGTATAAAAATGGATCTGATCCAAAAATTAGAGCAAGAAGAAATTGCTCGCCTCGGCAAAAACATCCCTGACTTCGCACCTGGCGATACAGTTGTTGTTAACGTCAATGTTGTTGAAGGTACACGTAAACGTGCACAGGCTTACGAAGGCGTTGTTATTTCCCGTCGTAACCGTGGTTTGAACTCTAACTTCATCGTTCGTAAGATTTCTTCCGGCGAAGGCGTTGAGCGTACATTCCAATTGTATTCTCCTTTGATCGCTTCTATTGAAGTGAAACGTCGCGGTGACGTACGTCGCGCTAAGTTGTACTACTTGCGTGAACGTTCAGGTAAATCTGCACGTATCAAAGAAAAATTGCCAGCACGTAAAGTGGCAGCGGCAAAAGCAGAATAATATCTGCCTGAGCTGTTCGAAAAAGGGATGCCTTGTGCATCCCTTTTTTTATATATATTTTTATCTCAACGTGCGAAATTTAATTAAATTGCACTTTGTTACTCATCCGTTTTCCGTGTAGGACAAATTACTTTGTCTGAAACCGCTAAAACCAAACCATAACGCCGCCCGGCAGATAGTTCGCAAGGTGAGCAAGCTGCCAAAACAAATCGACCCGTGATGTCGACAGACTTTCCCAGTCCACGATAACTCGTTCATAATGTGAAGATCGACGCGATGGCGCTGCAAATTAATTGCAAGGCACTGCTGCCACGTCGCTGTACCGTCCTTCACTCTTTTTACCTGCCGAATTGAAACCCTGTGAGCAAACTAATTTTTGACCCGGAAATTTTACCCATCGTATCAGTGGCCAATGAAGAGGCAGTGCCACCAGAGATGCTGACCCCGGAACAAATAAAGCAACGATTTAAAGAGGCACCAATCTGGACGCCAGAAATACAGATGGAAGAAAGCTTCTTTAAAGGGCTAAGCTTTCGTCCGGCATCAGTATTGATACCGCTGGTCTTGCGTGATGGTGGATTGACGGTGCTACTGACTCAGCGTGCCACAGGTCTGAATCATCATGCCGGACAAATCAGTTTTCCAGGTGGGCGATTTGAAATAAGTGATGTGAGTACGGTTGAAACCGCGCTCAGAGAAACGGAAGAAGAAATCGGGCTTGGCCGACATCACATTGATGTACTTGGAAACCTACCAGAATATAAGACGGGCACCGGCTATCTGGTCACACCAGTAGTTTCTTTGGTACATCCTCCGTTTGATTTGATCACTGATCCAGCAGAAGTTGCCGCCGCATTTGAAGTTCCGCTGGCATATCTGATGAATGGTCAGCACCACCAACGCCGCGTATTTCAAATGCCTGATGGGAGCGGTCAGCGTAGCTTTTATGCCATGCCGTATCAGCAGCACTTTATCTGGGGAGCCACGGCCGGGATGTTACGTAATTTGTTTCATTTTCTGCGTGCATAAGTACTTTTGACAGAATTTTGAGTACGTTTTGATCTGTATTTAATCGAGATTTGATGGAGTTTGTCTTTCCTTTAGGAACAAAGCTTCATAATCTGCACAATTCCGTTTACACTTGCCGCATTAGCAAACTCATTGACCATTGTCGTCTACCGCGACTTTAGCCTAGCCTACCATGACATTTCTTTCTATCTTGTTTGCCCTGCTTATCGAACAGCTCAAACCCTTGCGTGCGGATAATGTGATTTACATGCAAATCCAGACGCTGGCGACGAAAATCGAAGCATCGTTTAATGCTGGAAAAGCGAAGCATGGACGTTTGGGGTGGTGGATGATGGTAGGTTTGCTGACGGTGCCGACGGCTTTAATTCATTATTTTTGTTTGCGCTTCAGTCCGTTTGCTGCGTTTATCTGGAATGTGATTATTGTCTATCTGACGCTCGGTTTTCGTCGTTATAGCCACTATTTTACGTCGATACAACTGGCACTGAGTTCCGGCGATGAAGACACAGCACGACGCTATTTAGCCGAGTGGACACACCGTGACACCAGCGAAATGGATGTGTCTGAAATTTCCCGAATTACGATAGAACGCGCACTGATCGCAACGCACAGAAATGTCTTCGGTGTGTTTTTCTGGTTTTTAATGCCAGTTGGACCTGCCTGTGCGGTGATGTACCGGGTTGCTGAATATCTGGCGCGCGCGTGGACTGAACCTGATCACATGAAAAATGAAGAATTTGGTATTTATGCGACCAAAGTGTTTTACTGGATAGACTGGATCCCTGCGCGTCTGACTGCAGTTGCCTTTGCGGTAGTCGGCAATTTTGAGGATGCGGTATATTCGTGGCGGAATTATGCTGATCGTTGGACAGATGAAGTGGTCGGCATTATTTTGTCAGCAGGTGGTGGTGCTTTGGGTGTACGCCTTGGCGAGCCGGAAGAAAAGGCCATGATATTGCAGGCAGATGCAAGTGCTGTCGATGTCGATAGTCTGGAATTGGAGAGTCAGCCCGGGGCGGAGGCATCGCCACGAGCTCTGCAGAGTGCTGTCGGTTTGGTATGGCGCGCCTTATTGTTGTGGATGCTGTTGTTGTTATTGCTATCCTTTGCAATCTGGATTTAATTTACTTCTGACAAAAAGCCGCCTTAGCGGCTTTTTATTTATTGGTCAGCAGCAGCTGTTTGATAGCAAATCAGAAGCCTATTTGCTATCTATTATTCCCTGGGGTCATGTGAGCAAGATGCCTTTCACGTTGAGCGCACACTAATGTCGGAACGAAATACGCTGATTGATATTGCCAAGGGTCTTGGCATTATTCTGGTTGTGTTGGGACACAATTGGATGATCGCGCATGAGCATGGCCTGCTGTTCCGGCTCGTTTTTTCATTTCATATGCCCTTGTTTTTTTTCTTGTCCGGCATTTTTTTGACAGAGTCCGACGGCGTTGTCCGCTTCATCCGTACACGTGCTGACGGACTGCTTAAACCTTACTTTGTCGTGCTGGCTGCTTGGGGTGTAGCACGTATATGCGTCGCAAAAATCCCGGCGCTTGCGTATTTTGTGGGGGTGCTGTATGCCACTGGGAATACGATAGAGTGGGTTCCCTTGTGGTTTCTTCCTCATTTATTTCTTAGCTTGGGTCTGGCCTTAACGCTGTTGAAAATGACATCCACGTCAGTGCATTCGAAATGGATTCGTTACACTTTATGTGGTTTGTGTCTGTGGATCGGTTGGTGGCTGATGACTTGGTTGGCGGCACGCGACTGGACGAACATACAATTTCTTTACCCGCTAATTAATGATACACAACAGATTTTCCCGGGGTTGCCATGGAGTATAGATGTCATTGGCATTAGTGCCGCCTTTGTATTGGGCGGATTTATGACAAAAGATCTTATGATTGGATTTCGCTTACACTGGATGGCCTTCGGCGTGACTCTACTAGGGTTCGGCTTATTGCAGTATATTTTTGGTCAATCCATGGACTTGCACATGCGTTATTACGGTAATCTGGTGATTTCTACGTTGCAGGCAGTACTCGGCATTTATTTAGCCCTGAGCATTGCGGCGATGTTGCAAAAGCGTGGTGGTATAACAAAGATGTTGACCTTGTTAGGTCAGTCCAGTTTGTTCATTTTGCTATTTCATTCCTGGATCGAGTGGAAACTGTTTGTAATATTGCAAAATAAGCTGCATCAGGACTATGTCGCTGCAACATTGGCATTGTTTGCTGGCATTTTTTTGCCTGTTTTAATGTGGATGGTGGCTCAACGTTCGCATTGGTTATCTGTTTTTTTATTGCCATATAACACCAAAAAAAGACCTGCAGCGATCGAAGGAGCAAGCTGATGTGAACTTTATCAAAGTAATATCGAATCATTTCTTGTCAGTTTTGCCTGCTTTACTAAGCGCCAAAATACACTATATTGAGTACTTGTCTTGCTTAGGATGCATCGTTACGGTATTAAAATGTATCGGAGGTTTCGATCCAAGTCTTCTATAAGATATAATACTGATTATCTGGAAAGCTGAGTGTCACATAATGATATTTCGCTTTTTTCAATTTTGCTTCACAGCGAGCCGAGCACATGGCTGATCCCAATAAAATTCATTCTGAGCCAATTAAAGAATTTTTCATCCAAGGCATTACCAGCGATGGAAAACAGTTCCGCCCTAGCGATTGGGCGGAGCGGCTTTGTGGCGCCATGTCTTGTTTTAGTCCTGATGGCGGACGTAATTCACATTTACAATATTCGCCTTACGTTCGCCCGATTTTGCTCAATGGCGTGCGTTCTGTTGTCGTTAATGAGGCCATTCGAGAGATCGAGCCTTTGGCTTATCATTTTGTGGTTAGTTTTGCTAAAGATAACGATTTGCAAATCATTGACGCTTGTTTATTACCAGACGACCTGGACAAGAAAAAATAAATCTGAAAATGAATATCTTTCAGAATGAGTGTCTGGATTTTCCAAGATGCAATTCTGATCAAAAAAAAACCGCCAGGTATCAACTTGGCGGTTTTTTTATACCATTGATTTCTTTATTGTCCTTATGTCGCTTATCTTTAGTTTATCGTTAGATTATCGTTAGTTGATACGCCGCTTGTGATTTGCTTATTGAAAAGCCTGCATGATCTGATCTCTTAGCCAACGATTCGCCGGATCACTTTCCAGATTTTGATGCCAATAAAGATAAACGTCCCATGAAGGCATGGTCACCGGCAGTGCCAGTATTTGATTGTCAAATTGTTGATTAACGATGCGCGCATAGGCTTCTGGCATGGTCAGTAACAAATTGGTCTGGCTCACAACCCTGCACGCAGCAAAATAATGCTGACAACGCAGACGTATCCGCCTCTGCAAGCCTAAACGGCTGAGTTCAAAATCTTCCAGACCCATGCCCTTACGACGTGAGCTCGCCAGGATGTGTTCGGCTTGCAAATATTGTTCTAAATGAAGGCTACGCTCAATGAAAGGGTGGCCTTTGCGTGCCAGGACGACGGTGGTGTCTCGCGAGACTTGTTGCCGGCGGATTTCTGGCGGTAACGGCAGTAGCATATCAATCGCGACATCGAGCGTTCCTGCTGCTAATTCACTTGCCAGTTCTCGCCGTTCTACCTGAAAAGCCGCCAGACTAATTTCTGGCGCCTGCTCTGTGATGCTCTCGACTAGTGGTGGCAGGACCGTTGATTCCAGCACATCCCGTAATCCCAGGTTGAACTGCTTCCGGGCTTGCGAGGGGTCAAATTTCCCGCTATCTGTCAGTGTCATTTCCAGACCACGCAATGCGTGTCGGACAGGCTCAATAATGCTGCGTGCCAGCGGAGTTGACACCATGCTATTGCCCTGACGGACGAACAAGGGATCATCAAACATACTGCGCAACCGATTGAGTGCATGACTGATTGCAGGTTGTGTGAGGTTCAATTGCTGGCTGGCACGCGTGACGCTACCTTCCGTGTAAATGGCTTCAAACACAATAAACAGGTTTAAATCAACGCGAGAGATATGCATGAAATTAATAATTTTTGATAACAACTATTCATTTGATCAATTATAGACCTGGATTTACACTCGGTAGCGGAGATGTGGAAAATCTGCACCGCGTACTTATAGATGAACAATATGAACGGCAAAGAAAGCGGAACATAAAATGGCGCAACTGTATCTGATAAGGCATGGACAAGCCTCATTTGGTAGTCAGAACTACGATCAATTATCTGAACTAGGCATGCAGCAGGCACGCCAACTGGGGAAATGGTGGGCTGCGCGTGATCTGACGATGCACCGCATTGTGACGGGTGCACTGCAAAGACATCAACAAACAGCATTAGCTTGTGTAGCAGCGTTGGGGGATCGCGAAGAGGCTCGCGTGGATACAACCAGCTGGCATTTCGACGCAGGGTTCAATGAATATCACCATCACGAGGTTTTGGTGAAGCACGTTCCTGAGTTTGAAGACCCGGCGGTAGTTAAACAGTTTTTGAAAAGCAAACCCGATGCGGGCCGCGAATTTCAGGATATGTTTTCAGCGGCGATCACGCGTTGGATGTCCGGGAAGTTTGATACTGAATATACTGAAACCTGGCTCGCATTTCAGACGCGATGTGTTGCTGCTTTCAAACAACAATTGGCGCTGAACGATGGTGCTAAAAGTATTGCCATCTTCACCTCGGGCGGAACGATTTCAGCCATTTGCCAACACCTTCTTCAATTACCCGATAACAAATTCTCCGAACTCAATTGGAGCTTAGTCAATAGCGGTGTCACGCGTATCCATGTTCAACCAGAGCGTGATGGGCAAGCACATCGGCTGGCATTGGCTTATTTGAATAATTTTTCTCATCTTGAGGTGCTCAATGACCCCAAGTGTATTACCTACGTTTAGTGTCGTCGTATGTTTAAAACGTAAGGCCGTCATTTTTTTGGATCCTATTTAATCAAAGAGGAAGCTCATGGATTTTCAATACAGCCCTAAAGTTATTGATTTGCAGTCGCGCTTAAAGGCGTTTATGGATGAATATATTTATCCAAACGAAGCGACCTTTTTTGGTGAGATTGCTGCTCACCGAAAGGCCGGTGATGCGTGGGTACCGACAAAAATAGTCGAGCAACTTAAGGCTAAGGCAAGAGACGCAGGGCTATGGAATTTATTTCTGCCAGAGTCAGGTCATGGCGCAGGTTTGACCAATCTGGAATATGCACCGCTGTGCGAGATCATGGGACGCGCATTGTGGTCAGCGGAAGTCTTTAATTGCTCGGCACCTGACACAGGTAATATGGAAGTCTTCGCCCGCTACGGCACACCAGCGCAGCAAGAGCAGTGGCTTAAACCATTGCTACGTGGAGAAATTCGCTCTTGTTTTGCGATGACAGAGCCCGCCGTCGCTTCTTCAGATGCAACCAATATCGAAGCATCCATTGTTCGTGATGGTGATGAGTACGTTATCAATGGTCGCAAATGGTGGTCTTCGGGTGCCAATGATCCTCGCTGCAAAGTATTTATCTTTATGGGGAAAAGTGATCCGCAAAATCCCGATCGTCACAAGCAACAATCAATGATTATTGTTCCGCGTGATACGCCTGGAGTGACGATCTTGCGCGCCTTACCGGTCTTTGGTTACGATGATGCACCGCATGGCCATGGTGAAGTCTTATTTGACAATGTGAGAGTCCCAGCGTCGAATATGTTGCTCGGTGAAGGACGAGGGTTTGAAATTGCACAAGGTCGTTTAGGTCCTGGCCGGATTCATCACTGCATGCGTTTGATTGGTCTGGCAGAACGCGCATTAGAAGACATGTGCAAACGCTCTTTGAGTCGTTTTGCGTTCGGTAAGCGTGTGGCTGAGCAAGGTGTGACCCTGGAACGCATTGCTAACGCCCGCATCCTGATCGATCAGGCACGGTTTCTGGTGTTGAACGCGGCACAAATGATGGATACTGTCGGCAATAAAGCTGCCGCCAAGGAAATTGCCATGATCAAAGTTGCTGCGCCCAATATGGCATGTCAGGTGATTGATTGGGCAATCCAGGCACATGGCGGTGGTGGTGTCTCAGATGATTTTGGTCTTGCCTATGCATACGCACAAGCGCGTACATTGCGACTGGCGGATGGACCTGATGAAGTGCATAGAAACCAGATTGGCAAGATGGAATTAAAGAAATATGCCATTAACAAGTAATACGTAGGGAATGCGACAAACCAATATCAGACTGGTGTTGGTTTGTCGTTTTTTTTTGTTATCGCACATATCTGAAGAAAGTAGCCGCAGGGTAAATCAAATTTCGGGAGTATCATCAAAAACGATCAACATCACTGCGTGCGGGCCAGGAAGCGATGTAGATAACATCAGAAAGATTTGAAGTTGATTTGTTGTGCTTAATTTTCCAAAAAAATGAAAAATTCAGGAGACAAAAATGAGCGAAACACCGTGGGTCAAATCTTATCCGGCAGGTGTACATTGGGATGCCAATTTACCTGTCAGTACCGTACCTGCATTGTTACATGATGCTGTAGCACGTTGGTCAGATCAGGTCGCTCTGGAGTTCATGGGCAAGCAAACCACCTATCGTGAATTGCAACACCTGGTTGATCAGGCGACCAAAGGTTTTCAGTCGCTGGGGGTCAAGCCTGGCGTGCATGTGGGCTTATTTTTGCCAAATACACCGCATTATGTGATTTGTTTTTTTGCGATTTTGCAAGCGGGTGGAACGGTGGTGAACTACTCGCCACTTGATGCAGAAAAAGTGTTGGCACATAAAATCGAAGACAGTCAGACCGATTTGCTGGTGACACTGGATATGGTCATGTTATACCCGCAAATGGCAGGGATGTTATCTCATACGCGACTGAAAAAAATCATCGTGGGTAACGTCGCTGAGATGTCGCCATATCCGGAGGCCGTCAACGCTAATTTACAAAAAGCAGGGCAGCTCAGCTCGATCCCACTGGACGCGCAGCATCAATTATTTGCCAGTCTGATCGATAATGATGGTCGTTATCTGGCAATCACTGAAACCGATCCCACAGAGACCATTGCCGTACTCCAATACACGGGGGGAACTACGGGTTTGCCAAAAGGCGCAATGCTGACCCACGCAAATCTGACAACCGCATGTAGCCAGATTTTAGAAACCACCAATGTAGAGCCGCGCATACTTGAGGAAGGCAAAGAGCGCGTGTTGGCTGTGCTTCCGTTATTTCATATTTACGCGTTGACGGTTGATATGCTGTTTGGCATCCGAATGGGAGCAGAAATTATATTGCATACACGCTTTGATGTTGACGCTGTCGTTAAAGAATTGGCAGCAAAAAAAATTACGGTTTTCCCGGGTGTTCCAACCATGTATGCGGCGATCATTCAACATCCGCATATTGCGGAATTTGATTTGAGTTCATTGAAGTTTTGTAATTCCGGTGGCGCGCCTTTACCCGCACAAGTTTTGCAAAAATTTCAGACATTGACTTCATGTAATTTGCTCGAAGGTTGGGGAATGACGGAAACTTCGCCTACAGGTACCTTTACGCCTGCCAGTGGTGTGAGAAAAGCAGGTTCCTGTGGTTTGCCGACGCCGGGCATCCGTTTTAAATTTGAAAGTATCGATGAACGCGGTAAATATGTAGCTTTAGGCGAACGTGGTGAAATTTGCGTCTCTGGTGCCAATATTATGAAAGGATATTGGAATAAGCCAGATGCGACTAAAGAGGCATTTACCGACGATGGTTATTTCCGTACCGGTGATGTCGGATACATGGATAGTGATGGTTTTGTGTACATCGTGGATCGCACCAAAGATATGATTTTGTCGGGCGGATATAACGTTTATCCTCGCAATATTGAAGAAGCGATTTACCAGCATCCTGCTGTCGCTGAAGTGAGTGTAATCGGGATTCCGGATGATTATCGTGGTCAGGCTGCGAAGGCGTTTATCAAACTTAAAGCCGGGCAGAGTGCACTGTTGTTCGATGAACTTAAAGAGTTCTTGCGCGATAAATTAGGCAAGCATGAAATGCCACAAGAAATTGAAATCAGGGCCGAATTGCCGAAGACACCGGTTGGTAAATTATCGAAAAAAGAATTATATGACGAAGAGGCAAAGCGACGTGCATTACGTTGAATTTGGTATTCAGGATTGAAATTGGTCAGTACACCTCGCCAATCTCAGCTAAGCAACATGGGTAATTGTTCTGAATTCGTCAGGTGTCCATCAACAAAAAGGGATTTCACCATCACAGTGAAATCCCTTTTTTGTATCAGATGATGTTTGTCAGTTTCAGTTTCAGTTTGAAACCGACAAAGTCATAGAATCCTGATGAAGTGATATTACCAAACAGCTTTACCGGAGCCGTCTTTGATCTGTGCTTTCCAGGTTTTTTCAATCAGGTCAACAACGGAAGAAGGCATTGGAATGTAATCGAGTTCTGTTGCCATTGCTGTGCCATTTTTGTATGACCAGTCAATGAACTTCAGCGTTTCCTTGATTTTAGCTGCATCAGGCTGAGTTTTGTGAACCAACACAAAAGTCGCGCCAGTGATTGGCCAGCTTGCTTTACCTGGTTGGTCTGTGGACACTACAGCGAAGCCTGGTGTTTTGTCCCATGCAGCACCAGCAGCAGCAGATTTAAATGTATCTGCATCTGGTGTCACAAATTGGCCTTCACGATTTTTCAATTGTGTGTATGACAGGTTGTTTTTCTTAGCGTAAGCAAATTCGACGTAACCGATCGAGCCGTTAATACGTTGAACGTTAGCAGCAACGCCTTCGTTTCCTTTGCCGCCCAAGCCTGCAGGCCATTTAACAGCTGTGCTGGAGCCAACGACCTTTTTGAATTCGGCATTGACTTTGGACAAGTAATCGGAGAACAGGAAAGTGGTACCGGATGCATCAGAACGGTGAACGACGGTGATGTCTTCTGTTGGCAATTTAACGCCAGGATTGATAGCAGCGATTTCTGCATCAGTCCACTTTGTTACTTTACCCAAGTAAATATCAGCGATGACTTGACCAGTCAATTTCAGCTGACCTGGTTTAACGCCATCAATATGCACCACTGGAACTACGCCACCCATGACGACGGGGAATTGCAACAAATCTTCTTTGTCCAGTTCTTCAACTGTCAAAGGCATGTCAGAGGCGCCAAAATCAACAGTGTTTGCTTTGATTTGTTTGATACCGCCACCAGAGCCGATGGATTGATAGTTCAGGCTATTGCCAGTTGCTTTTTTGTAAGCTTCGGCCCATTTTGAAGCGATAGGGTAGACGAAGCTGGATCCGGCGCCAGTAATTTCAGCGGCGAATGCGGAAGAAAGTGTCAACAGAGTTGCTGCAGTAACGAGTGTAGTTTTCAAAAAGAACTTCATTTTCATATCCTTAAACTCCAAACTTGGAGCCCCGAACCTTACAGGCAATTTGTGACAGAATGATGACAAATAATTGTTCTGAATGATTAATTTTTTATTCAACAAAAAGCCTGTGAATGCGATGACTTTTTCAGTTACGTAACGAACTGCAACAAATCATTGCATTTCACTCATCATCTTTCAATGACGTATCACAGAGCATTTCATTGAGCACTGATCTTTCCGCTCACGCCGCGAGTACTTCAACACGCAAAAATCAAAAAAGATCATCTCTAAAGACATTAATTACTCTGAAAAAAAGTTTTTAATGCGTCATAATTTAGGATGTTCAGAATAAATGTGCTGAACGCCCCTGGTCCAGCCAATTTTTTATTTTGTGTAAAACCCGGATACCCTGATTTGCACAGTGGTATCAGGTGGCAATGAAACTGGCATTTGAAAACGTATCGATTAAGTCAGGTGTAAAGCAATGTTGAAACGCTTCGTTGGTCTCTGCTTGGTGCTACATTTAGGTAGTGTCTCTGCAGTGCAGTTAAATTCACAGCACGCCATCGTGGTCGAAGATGGTACTGGTAAAGTGTTGCTGGAAAAAAATGCGACAGAGGTGGCGCCAATCGCCTCTCTGACCAAGCTGATGACCGCCATGGTCATCCTCGATAGTAAACCAAATATGGATGAAATGATTTCCATTGAGAATGCCGACATGGATATGCTCAAACACAGTTTGTCGCATGTCCCTGTAGGCGCTACCTTGCCAAGGAAAGATGTGCTCCAGTTAGCCTTGATGTCTTCCGATAATCGCGCTGCGGCAGCGCTGGCAAGAACCTATCCGGGTGGAAATGTCGCCTTTGAGAAGGCAGTGAATGTCAAAATTAAAGCCTTGGGAATGACCAGTACAGTCATAAAAGAACCAACTGGTTTGTCACCAGAAAATACGTCGACCGCAGCCGATCTCGTCAAAATGGCAGTGGCTGCATCGCATTATCCTCAGATTACGGATATTACAACCGATACCTCGGATATGATCGATATCAAGGGTCGCAAACGCCTGTTCCACAATACCAATCGTCTGGTTGGTAGAAAGGGCTGGGATATTTTGCTTTCCAAAACCGGGTTCACGAATGAAGCTGGTAATTGCCTGATTATGCGTATTAAACTCGCAGAAAAAAAAGCGACACTGGTCCTGCTCAATGCCAGCGCAAGCTCTTCACGTTTTGTTGATGCAATGAATATTTCACGGCTGATCAAAGGGGAAGATATTGCACCAGCGATACACGCATCTATGCGTCGACGTTCCCGTTCTGCGAAAGTATAAATCTGCATCATCGGCCGGTGCGCGGGACGAAGATTCCGTGCACTGGCACCCGCTTCCTCCTGCGACCATCGCCTGATCCTCAGCAATCATAATTAATATCATTGCTTTCCCATTTTCTGTCGTTAAGCCGAGCTAGCCTGATCGTGATTTGCACGCCTGGACCCGTCTTCATTTTAATTATTAAAAAAATGCGAAATAACTAGCGAAAAAGCGATGACGATACATCGCGTATTAATCGTCGTCGTTTTTTGCTTTGGCGTTCAGTTCAGCCATGAAATCATTATATTCTTTGATCGCTGCTTCCGCGGCATCATGATGTAAATTTGCCGTGGTTGGATCTAACGTTAACGTTGATTGTTCACGTTGTTCTTTGACAAATTTATCAATACAAGCACGATAGGCATCTAATTTTTTGTTAAAGAATTTGACTACCATGTCCGAGGCTTGAGAGTTGGGTGCTGTTGGCTTTGTGCACTGGTGTTTAGGTATGTCCTCCGCGTAAACCTGGCTGGTCAATGCACTGGCAAGAACAAAAGTGATCAGAAATTTCATGTTGACCTCATCGTAAAAATAAAAAATAAGAATAATATAAATTGGTGAGAAATTGGTCTTTTTATGCAAGTGCCTCTGAGATTTTTAGCTTAATTTTTTTATGCAAGTGCCTCTGAGATTTTTAGCTTAATTTTTTGATGTGGTTGAAGGTGTTTCAGCTTTTCCTGTCTATGCAAAAAATTTGTAAAGTAACTGTTGGTTTTTATTCAAACCAGTTCGTTTCTACCAATAACAAAAGTACTCATAAAAAAAATCGCAGGAATTTCTTCCTGCGACATTGTAAATTTCTACGAACCTGAATCGATCCGTCCCAAATAATCTTGGGGCGGATCGAGAGCAGTCAGTTCTATATCAGAACTTGTAGTTGGCACCGATGTTGATGAAGCGGCCAATCGCACCAGTCAAATGCATGGATGGATTGAACGGTAACTGACCACCACCGTAAGTATTGAAGTCAACTGGTGGTTGTGCATTGAACAGGTTAGTGATCGCTGCATGCAATGTCAGTTGCTTGCTGTACTTGTAGCGTAAGGTTACGTCCGTATCCAGGAAGGATTTCACCTGGCAGTATTGGCTAGGAACATTGCCGCCTGGGAACCAGCCGTTTGCAGCTGCGCCTTGAGCACAAGTATTAAAGCCAAAAGAAGGATCTGTCAGGCTATAACCGCCAATCCAGTTAAACGCTGTCGTCACCTCGTATGGGCCTTTTTCGTATGTGAAAGTGGCTTGTACACGATCTTTAGGATTACCTGTATCTCCGCCGACAACGAATGGTCCATGTGTGCCCGCCAATTGGAATGGAGTGCCACCAACAGTCATGATGTAGCTCATGGTGTGGCTCCAGTTCAGGCTAGTAGACAAATTACCGTATTCACCGAACTTGAACTTATAACGTGTTTCCAATTCCACGCCGCTTGTTTTTGTGGAGTTAGCGTTAATGTAGAAGTTTGGATAGTACAGCACTGGACCTACTGGCGTTGTACATGTGTAAGAACCGCCATTACCGTCTGCGCATAAAGTGCTGATGGGAGCGCCACGAACTGGTGTAGAAGATGGCGTACCTGTAACGATTTGGTTATCAATTTCGATTTGATACAGATCGATGGTCGAGCTCCAGCCTTTTACTGGTTCCAGAATTACACCCAAAGTTGCTGATTTTGATTTTTCTGGTTGCAGATTGCTTGCAGAAGAGTTCAGAATCGTTGGCTGGTAGTTACACAAACCGATGACGCTACCTTTGGCAATATTGCCAGTGGCAGGAACGCCACCTGGGCAAAGTACTGGGTCATTGGATGTGCCTGCTAAGTAAGCTTGTCCAGATTGACCTGCCTCTGCCGGATTCGGAGCGCGGAAGCCTTTTGAGTAAGTTCCACGTAAAGCAATTGAATCCGTTGGTGTAAATTTGAAACCAATTTTTGGTGTCGTTGAATTGGCACCGCTATCGAAGTGATCGTAACGTAAAGCCCCATCAAACTCGAGAGATTTCAACACTGGTGCATAGACCTCGCCATACACTGACGTGTTGGTTTGTGAGCCGGAAACATATGCGTTATTACCAGGAATAATACCTTGAGCAATCAGGCTTGGAGCCGGAGATTCCATATCACGGTAAATATAAGATCCGCCGACGCTGATTCCCAGATCCCCCCCTTGCAAGGTCATCAGGGAGCGTGAACCATGTACTTCCGCGAATTGCAAAGTGGAAATATCTTTAGCCGACGTTGTCGGGAAAATCGAAGCCATATCTGCTGCAGAGTTAGGTCCTGTCAGAGAGTATGGATTGACCGAGCGATTCAATGCAGCATTAAGCACCGGAATATTGATTGAACCATAAATTGTTTGATTGGTCTCTACCCGGGTATAACCGATCGCACTGTCAATATCCCATGCACCTATCGTACCAGACAAATCTGCAACTGCGCGATAAGCGTAGGTATTAATCGCTGTATGTGCGATTGGATTAGAAATGACGCCATTCACGACTGCAGGAACGCCCAAAGTATTGCCAGGATAGTTGCCCGGTACTGTGATTTGAGGAATCACTGTACCAACGACGCTAGGCGGGTTTCCAGCAGAGACAGCAACTAAAGGAGAGAATGACTGAGGGTATCCAGCTAACTGACCACCCGGGTATTGTTCGGCTTTACTGTTGAAAATAGAACCTTTAACGTCCAATTTCCAATCGTCATTCAACTTTTTCGTGAAGCTACCTAAGATGTTGACGTTTTGTGTTTCTGGGGTCAACTCCGCTAATGGATTTTGATATGCACAACCACCTGCGGACAATTGCGCATAACTGGAGCAGGATGCGCCAGGTAAAAATGCTGCTGAGCCGGGTCCGAATGATTGGGTTGGATCTGTCAGGTAAGGAGTGCCCAATACCGTTGGCTGAGGATTTGTTGACGTAATGACGCCTGGTGTTTTGTTAATCCCACCTGCGCCAGACCAATCCAATTGTTGCCATGGGCCAGCACCAGCACGTTGTCCGTAGGTAATATGATTTTGATGGCGATATTCCACGCTGCCATATGCATTGTAGCCATCAGTATCAAGATTTCCCCAACCGTGCGTCAATGATGCATGGACAGTCTCGCCACCGCCCGCTTGCGAAGTGCCGCCTTCAACAGACATCGTTGTACCAGTGAAGTTTTTCTTCAGAATAATGTTGACTACACCAGCCATCGCGTCGGAGCCGTAAATTGCAGACGCACCGTCCTTCAGCACTTCAACGCGTTCGATCGTGTCAAATGGAATATTGGATACGTCAACGAAAGAACGTTGACCGTCATCCGATAATGGATACGGAGCCATACGGTGACCGTCGATCAGTACCAATGTTGCAGCTGTTGTCAGACCACGCAAAGAGATACCGCTGGCACCTGCCGCGAAAGCTTGAGAGAAGCCTTGGCTCAATGTACCCTGACCATTCGCTGTAATGTTTTGCAAAACCTGAGCGATCGAAGTGTAGCCAGATTTCTTCAGATCTTCAGCAGAGATTACTTGCACTGGGCTAGGTGTTTCAGCATCCGCGCGGCGAATACTGGAACCAGTAATTTCAATACGTTGCGGTGCTTGTGCTTCAGGCGCGGATTGTTGCGCCAGGACAGGTTGAGCAATGAAGCCCGCGCCCAACACAATACTGCCTGAAAACATCACTCGCAATGATCGAGCTAACGCTTTTTCGATGAACATTGATTCCCTCCTTGGAATAGGTTTATATATTTTTTGTACTTCGCTACCGTCTGAAGATAAAAACGTCAGTTTTTAAGGCAACAAGGAAATTTTTTTCCGTACTTAATCAGACCATTTTCCGACGATTGGTGTCAATTGGCTGTACAAAATGAAACAATGAAAAACAACACTTTTGAAGGCAGATTTTTTTGAAAAACGGCGTAAATTCAATGGTTGCGCTACTAGGGTGCGCACGTGCACCGGGATGGGATTTTATTTTTTGCGTGCACCAAAATAGACTCAGCAGAAATTAAATTTTTTCTACATGCCGATGATGAAAAAAATGGTGCTATGCGGTAAAAAAGATAGAAAAAGACGTTTGAATAATTTTTAATGAGTGCGGGTTTGTTTGTATTAAATCGGTTAATAAAAATAGAGCTTCACGAAATTACTCAACGCAGTCTGTTTCACTTTTGTCTGGCTATTGCATTGCATTGCAATAAAAATGCTTTATTTCTCGCAGAGTGTTTATTTTTTGAAGATTATTTTTCGAAATTTCTAATGGAAATAAATTTTCATTAGAAATTTATTTTTGGCTCTAATTTTATTTTTTTGTGCGATTCAATATTCCGGTCATTTGAAATTTCCCTGAGGAAGTAAAAAAGTAATCTAGTGCGAGTTATATATACATGTGGTTAAAATTGTATTAATATATACACAACTAATTTTTCTGTCATAGTGATGCTATGACACTCTTCAGGAAACTAACTTGAAATCTCATTACCATTCCCGGGTTCTGATCGTTACCTACGCTCACTGGGAAGGACTTTCCCGCTTGCCTGCGTTGCTGCATAAGGCCGGTTGTGAAATCAGTGTGCTTGGTGTACCTGACAATTTTCCTGCTTATTCTCGTTTTGTTGAACACCAATTTATTTCGCCCAGTGATGTCGATGCGGTGGTCGCCGATTTGAACGTGCATTTACAGAATCAGACCGAGAAATACGACTGGATCGTCATTGGTGATGATCCTTTATTGTACGCATTGGAAAAAAGGCGGAATGAGGCATGGGTCAAAGCAAGTTTCCCTACGATAGCTGGTGCGGAAGGTATTGATTTTATTACCTCCAAAGCTGTTTTCATTCAACGTTGTAAGAAGGCTGCGCTGTCGGTACCCGATTTTGATTTGTGTTCAGATCGCCATGAATTACAAGCTGCTGGACAACGTCTTGGTTATCCGCTGGTGGTTAAAGAGGCGCAAGGTTTTGCTGGGCTCGCCGTGCGTATCATTGAGGATGAAGCAGCTTTGTCTGGCATCCATCTTCAACATCAAGTCATTGCACAAAAATTTATTCAGGGGCGCCTGGCGAGCGCAGCGGCGATTTACCGCAAAGGAAAGCCAATCGCCTGGTTCTCCTATTACCGATCCCGAACCTGGGGTGACTGTGGTCCATCGGCTGCTATTGAGTTTAAAGTCTTTCCTTCGCTTGAGAAGATATTGGTTCAGCTTGGCGAACTTTCTGGTTTCCACGGGCTATGTGGCGTTGATTTTATCGAACAGGAAACAACCGGGGAATTGGTTTTGTTAGAGCAAAACTTCCGACCGACGTTAACGATGGACTTAGGTTCTCGCGTTGGTGTTGATTTTGCAAAGGCGATCGGGATTCTGTTGCGGGCGGGGGCGGATAGCGAAGCACACCCACCGATGCAAAATGACGCAGCAAAAAGAGTTGTTCCGCTTTTCCCCCAGGACGTGTTTCGTGCGATAGATGCGGGTGATCGGCGTGGATTGTTGAAGTGGATACTGTACCCGCTGTGGTGGCGTGAAATGCACTGGAAAGAGCCGTTTATCATGTTCTTGAATCTGCGCCATATTATTCTTAAATTACGCGGACGCAAAAAGGTAAATACTCGTCGGTTCGTCTGAAATGACGCTTTAACGCTTGACTTTAGATCGTGCTTTTTTTGCGGCACTTAAAAATACAAAAAAAACCGGCAAAGTCACCTTTGCCGGTTTTTTACATCTGACGCGATGAATGCCCCCGCCTAATGCACACTGTTTTTCACATTGTTTTGTCCATTGTTTTGTTCATTGTTTTGTTCATTGTTACGGAGCAGAACACAAACAATGGGTAATGGCTGAGTAGCCCTTGCCGTCTTTATTTACGTCTGACAACCAGGCAAAGTCGGACACAATTTGAGTCGCCGCCGCAGGAGGTATTCCTGTTGGTACTAACGCGACTTTAAATTGGTCCTGTAATACATGTGCTGCTTGCGACCCAATCAGATCAAAGATACGATCAAACTTGGTCAATTCTGGTTCGATGTAGCTGATGCGATAGTCATTACCCAATTTAGCGCGGTTAGCGGCTGATTTGATCGCATCCGAGTAGCTGCCAATGGTATCGACCAGACCGCGTTCTTTGGCCTGGGCACCAGTCCATACGCGTCCCTGAGCGACCGCATCGATTTTCTCTGGTGTTGTTTTACGAGCTGCTGCCGCTTTCGTAGTGAATTCTGAATAGATATGGTTAATACTTGATTGCACTAATTCACCAAATTTAGGATTGAGCGGGCGCAGTGGGTTGAATGGGTCGGCCAACCATGTCGTGGTAGTGCCACCTGTGTGGATGCCTAATTTTTCGATTGCTTTGTCTGCCGTCGGTAAGATAGCGAAGACACCAATAGACCCTGTCACTGTCGCTTCGTCGGCAATCACTTCATCAGACGACATCGAAATCCAATAGCCACCGGATGCTGCAACATTCCCCATAGAAATAACGACAGGTTTACCTGCTTTGCGTGTCAATTCTAATTCACGACGGATTAATTCAGAGCTGAACGCGCTGCCCCCAGGGGAGTCGACGCGTAATACAACAGCTTTGATACTGTCATCTTCACGCGCCTTGCGGATCAGCGCGGAAGTAGACAAACCACCAATTGCACCAGGTGGCGCTGTACCATCACCGATTTCACCTTCAGCGACGATCACGCCAACTGCATCGCCAAATAATCGTGGTTTTTGGCGTCCCAGATAATCGTCAAATGCGATTTGACGGAACGTATGATTTTGCTCGTCACGCGCGCCACGTTTGAGCATTAATTCGCGTAGTTCATCGCGTGTTTTTAAACCGTCCACCAGCTTCATGTTCACTGCCAGTTTGGCACTGTCGTCACCAGCAGCTTTCATCAGATCAGGTAATTGATCTATGCTTTGCATAATGCTGCCAGCTGGTAATTTGCGTGCTTGTTCAACGTTATTGGTGTAGGTTTTCCACATGGCGTTGTAGAGAAAACTTTCTGCTTCTGTTGCCGCCTCAGATGGTGCATTGGCGATGTACGGCTCCGCAAAACTTTTGTAGGTACCGACTTTGAGAAGATTCACAGTGATGCCAACTTTATCTAATGCATCGCGATAATAGTTTCTGTATTTGCCAAAACCTGTGATCATGACGGCACCCATAGGATGCATGTACACTTCATTGGCATGTGCAGCAAGGAAGTATTGGCGCTGGTCAAAACCAGAGCCCCAGGCAACGACGGTTTTACCGCTTGCCTTGAAGCGATCGATCGCTGCAGCAACTTCGCGCAACATAGGTAAGCCTGTTGGCCCCATATCATCAAGCAATAAAACAGCGCTGGTAATTTTGCTGTCTTTTGCAGCACTATCGAGCACTGCTAAGATGTCACGTAATTGCGTCGATTTTTTCGCATTGCCTTGCGCTTCGGCCAGCAAAGCGTCGCGCGCATTGCCTGAGTGTTGTTCGACAAGGGGTCCTTTGAAATCGAGGATCAGTGATGTTTTGTCTTCTATCTTAGCCAGACCGCCGCCAAACAGGCCAACGGCGATAGCAATCAGAATAAATAACATCAGGATATTTAAAAAAATCCTACGGCTGGTGTCCAGCGCATTCCACAAAAATTTGAAGCTTGCGCCTATCCAGCGAAACAGTGGGAAACTCATAGTAAGTCCTTTATCGTCTTAATAACTATTCAGGCCAGATGGTCTGTAATATTTGTGCCAGATGGGCGCCAGCACGGGCGAGTGCATCGTCTTTAACGTTCTGCATGGTTTTTTCATATTCTAACGGTAAGCCAATAGACCAGTTGCTGCCAAATTGGTTTTGTGTGCTTTTGCTAAATTGTGTTCCAGCAAAAATGAGCTTCGCATCAGCAATCGCATCATTGGCCCAGATGACCGGAAATTGATCAAGCGGTGCGACCACGAGTGTCAGGGTACGGGCTTTTTTCGTCAACGCGTTATTCATGCGGCCATGTTTATACTGGAATGGAAGATCGTCCCACAGGGCATGAAAATTTCCACATGGACATTGCAATGCATTACCGCCGACCGTATTGTTGTTTTGATCGTGGGCAACGTCGTCAGGATTGATGATCTTGCCGTTTGCATCCAGAAACACAGACGCAACGTGTAGTGGTTGATGGATATCTCCAATGTAGTGCGTGATGAGCACCAGGGCTTCAGCCTTATCTTTGAAGTGGAACGGCGCGGGCGCTGGTTTATCTTGTAATACCAGCGCGGCAGCGCGAATGGCATGTACTACGTCGTGATCGCTGGTACCCACATAGCCAGTTTGATATCCGGTATGCTGGAGGCTGACATCAGCATAATGATATTGCTTATGGCAGCTTTCTTCACCCGAAGCAGGGTGGCAATCATCTGTATTGCGTTTTACATAGTCAGCCATGGCGGCTATACCGCTGGCAGTTTCAAATGGCGCACATTCTGGATAACGACCGGTCGACGTGTAGGCAAAATCTTTGTCTGGCGAGATGCCTTTCACGCAATCTGCCCAGACAGACATTTTTTCCAGTGTATTATCACCCAGCAATGTTTTTACTTGTGCTCCAGCCTTGGTTCCTGTGAGCAGTGAATCGGCAATCGCTCCGACGGTTTGATGACCATCCGCGCCCCAGGCAAAGCTGATTTGCGGCAGGGATGTTGCTGTCAACATGGAGAGACAGATCAAGAGTTTTTTCATTTGAATGAGAAAGTAAATAAGAAAGTAAACGAAATGAGAAAAAATAAGCAAAGTATCTTGTAAAGATGACTAGCATATAGCAAAGCTCACAAAAATACTTATTGCTTGGTGCGAGGCATCATTTTTTTCTGCGTTCAGCGGTGGCAAACCCTCAAATTTACTTAAAGCACCACGAAGTCCGGCGGTGTATTCCAGATATTGCTTTACTGTCAATTCGACTTCGATCGCAATACCAGCTAAACTTGCACGTTTTTCCTCCATTTTGCGGCACCTGCAATGAACACCATGAACGAATCCTCAGGCGAAAATCCTGAATCAGCGTCTGCCTTACCAGAAGATACGACGCTTGAGTCTGCGAAATTGACTCCGCCATCGAACGATCTGATCAGCCGCGAAGTGGCTCGCCGTCGTACTTTCGGCATTATTTCTCACCCGGATGCGGGTAAAACCACGCTCACTGAAAAACTGTTGATGTTTTCTGGTGCGATTCAGCTCGCTGGAACGGTAAAAGCACGTAAGAGCGGTCGTCACGCTACTTCTGACTGGATGGAAATCGAAAAGCAACGTGGTATCTCCGTCGCTTCATCCGTGATGCAGTTCGAATACCGTGATCACGTCGTCAATTTACTCGATACACCGGGCCACCAGGACTTCTCAGAAGATACATATCGTGTGTTGACGGCAGTGGACTCGGCGCTGATGGTGATCGATGCTGCCAAAGGTGTAGAAGAGCAAACGATCAAATTGCTCAACGTGTGCCGCATGCGTAGTACGCCTATCATTACCTTCGTCAATAAAATGGATCGTGAGACCCGCGATCCTCTTGAGTTGCTCGATGAACTGGAATCTGTACTGAAGATTCAATGCGCCCCAGTGACGTGGCCAATTGGTATGGGGAAAACTTTCCGCGGTGTGTACCACATCCTGAAAGATGAGATTCTGTTGTTCACGCCAGGAAGCGAACGTGCCGATCAGGAATTTGAAGTGATCAAAGGCATCGACAATCCACGCCTCGTTGAGATGTTCCCGTTGGAAATTGAACAACTCAAAATGGAGGTAGAGTTGGTGCATGGGGCCTCGCATCCATTCAGTCTGGAAGACTTTTTAGCTGGCGTACAAACACCCGTCTTCTTTGGGTCTGCAATTAACAACTTTGGCGTACGCGAAATTTTAAATGCGCTGCTGGATTGGGCTCCACCACCACGTGGTCGTGACGCGACAGTCCGCACCGTCGAGTCCGGCGAGGTGCCGTTCTCTGGCTTTGTATTCAAAATCCAGGCAAATATGGATCCGGCGCACCGCGACCGTATTGCGTTCTTACGTGTGTGCTCTGGTCGATTTGAGCGTGGTATGAAGCTCAAGCATTTGCGCCTTAATCGAGAAATTAAAGTATCGTCTGTCGTGACGTTCATGGCGTCCTCCCGTGAGCAAGTGGAAGAGGCTTACGCTGGTGACATCATTGGTTTGCCAAATCACGGCAACATGCAAATCGGCGATAGCTTTTCTGAAGGTGAATTGCTGCAATTTACTGGCATTCCCTATTTTGCGCCGGACTTTTTCCGTACGGCACGTATTTTGAATCCTCTGAAAATCAAGCAACTGCAAAAAGGTTTGCAGCAGTTGGGCGAAGAGGGCGCAGTGCAAGTATTCAAACCAGTCGTCAGCAGCGATCTGGTGTTAGGTGCGGTCGGTGTGTTGCAGTTTGAAGTGGTGGCAAGTCGTCTCAAAAATGAATACGGTGTTGACGCCGTTTTTGAAGGTACCAGCATCAGCAGCGCACGCTGGATTACTTGTGATGACAAGAAAATGATGGCTGACTTTGAACGTTCTGCGGCGGGCGCCAATATTGCTTATGACGCAGCTGGCAACATGGCGTATCTTGCGACTTCAGGCGTTAATCTGAAATTAACGCAAGAGCGTTGGCCTGGCATCACTTTCCACGCAACACGTGAGCATGCGGCTAAATTAAGTTAATACATTTAATTTGTCGGGCAATCAATTTCAATATGCAAAGTTGATTGCCCTTGATTGCCTTAATTCATAGGGCATGTGCAACCCGCCAACCCGCCTTGGGCATCGTCATTTCTACGTACTTTTAACAGGAATTCAGCCTCGTTAGGATCTTGATTACATGATCCAGATACTGCTTGCCTCTGAATTTCAGTCTGCATCGGAATGACAAGTTTGTGACAGGTGCTCGTATCTAAGCGCAACTAAGAGTAACTCATTTCAGAGCCGGTCGGAATCAGAAAGCATTCCCGCATTCGTATATTTCTCCTTAGTAATTTCCCTTGGTGTGCCCATCTACACATGAGATGAAATAATAAATTTCCTCTCACAGGGATGCGCCTTGCAGGGGCATTTCTCACGCTAAGCCGCGCCGCGTTTAGCTCCGCTGAAAGCACCGGATATCGGAATTCTTTGGTAATATTCCTGTTACTGAGGTTTGTATGAGGACTCGTATGTCCGGCTTCAGTTGCGAGGTAAGTTCTTCATCCCACACCATCCTTCTTCTGTTTTTTTGTTCGTTGTAAATAAGGAGTATTGTCATGGCACTTTTCTTTATTGAGGCAGTCCGGTTTGACGATAGTGGCGAGCGTATCGCTAAAGTGCGTTGGGGGCGAAGTAAAGGGGGACAGGTGATGCCACCTGCAGTCGTCGATCAATTGCAAGAGGCAGATGTGTTGGCGGTCTGGGACACCATCACAAATGGCGACGAGGTCGTCACCAAATTTCAGCGTGATAATGCCATTATTCTTGGGCCTAAAGTTGTTGGGATCATGTATGAAGACGGCATGCCCGGCCTGACTACGGAAGTGGATGTTGTCTATGGTAGCCGGCTGGCAGATTTGCCACAATTTTAAGACGTTTTTGTTGAAAATACTGCGCTGGCATCCGACGGTTGCTGGCGCAGAAAACACCTTTTACAGTTGGTGCTCTGTTTCTTTTAATCTTTGCTTCAGATTGGGTGCCAGAGACAAAACAATCAGTGCAATCGATAGCGGCACGGTCGAGATAAATCCAAGGTGCTTAAATGCCGATGCGCCTAGTACCCCGCCAATAAAAAACCAGACCACCAGCAATACATGCAGGCGTAACTTATCCCTATTTGCTGCTACTTCCTGACCTGAGTGAAACTCATCCTTGTTCTTATTCCAGTAAATCAACTTGCCAAGTTCTATACCGATATCGGTCACTAATCCCGTGACATGCGTGGTACGGATTTCTGCGTTGGAAATTTTAGTAATCAAGGCATTTTGCAGTCCCATCGTATAGCACAACAAAACAGTAGTGAATGACACCGTAATGACTTCATGCTTCTGCAGTTTGGTGCCGATTAAACCAAAAATCAGCAACAAAATAGCTTCCCACAGCAGTACTGGCGTATAGATATAGCGGAAGTGGTTGCGTTTTGCGAAGTTCACAATTAATGCTGTACATGCAGCCCCTGTTGCAAAGCTCAGCAATGCAAACAATGCCGCCATCGCTGGCAACACTCTTCCTAATACCAGATCATCCGTCGCGGCCGCGAGCATCCCTGTCATGTGGGATGTGTACTGCCCGACCGCGAGAAAGCCACCAGCGTTCAGGGCACCAGCAATGGTCGCCAGACTAACACCCAGATGTAAGTTGGTGCGGGCGGAGCGCTTCGGAGAGGTTAATGCAGACAAGTAGTTAATTGGCATAACAATGTGTTTTTTACTGGCCGGGCTTTCAGTGTAGCCGAGATATGCTCAGAGGCAGCTAACATCAGTGCCCCTTAAATCACGTTTGAGTTGATTTTTCTCATTGATTCATTCGTTTTTGATTTTTTCAGGCTGATCTCAGGGCAATAGCAACCATCACGTTTGCCTGTATTGCGAAAGCTTTTTGTATCTGCAATACCACTTTGAACCACGTATTTTTTATTTTTTAAATTCATGATTTCTTTTATTTGAAAATCCTTGATTTTCGATTTGTCTCGGTTTTCTATCGCCGGATTTGTAGCAGATCTGGATCTAGGCCTGTTTTTACTTGGCTTTTGTCTTTTTACGGTCGAATCTGACACTGACTTAGCATTAATTTTGGTCGCGAAAGTGTCTGAAATCCTTATGTCGCTTATGTTGATGATGATATGCATCAACCAAATAATGATATCTGTTTGTTGGGAAAACTAAACAGACCACTTCATTATGGGATGTAAAATTATTTAAATAAAATCGTTTAAAAACAATGATTTGAGGTGATTTATTGATTAATATAATTAATACCAATGTGGCTCTTGTTAATACCACGTAGATACCGCTTGACAACCACTTTTGCCATCCTTAAAGTGAGGCTCATTCGAAATATGCATCTGAGTTTCTCTTTTGATCTGCTAGTTTTCTTTTGGAAATGAAGGATGGAAATGAACGAAGATATTTTGAAAATTCTGTTTGGAATGGAAGTAACTTTTGCAGTGTTAATGTGGATTGTTGTGGTTTAAAAATCAATATTTTCTGGTTTTTTACACTCAGTTGTCTGTTGATTTATAAAAATAGAATATGGCTGTTTTCATTTTTAGTGGCATCTAAGTGGATTTTTTTTGTAGTAAAAGTGTTGGTGTTTTTTGTGTCGGTGGGGGCTTGGCTTTACAGTAATTTGAGTACTTTGACAAAAAAATTGTTTAAAAAAACTTGGGGGAGTAAATGAAACATAATTCAACATCTGGTTTGACACCTATTGCTTCGGCAGTGGCGTTGCTGGTTCTGAGTGCGTCGATGTCTGCGCAAGCGCAGCAGGCAGATCAGTCAGCTGCACAAGAAGTCGTTGTGACGGGTATTCGTGCATCGATGCAGAATGCAGTAAATATTAAGAGAAATTCAAATTCCGTCGTTGACGCAGTGTCTGCAGAAGACATCGGCAAAATGCCAGATACGGATGTTGGTGAATCTCTGGGGCGTGTACCTGGCGTTTCTGTCGGTCGTGCATTTGGTCAGGGCGCATCCGTTTCAGTGCGTGGCTCTGATCCACAAATGACATACACCACATTGAATGGTCAAACTATCGCGTCTACAGGCTGGTACGATCAACAATCGATTGATCGTTCATTTAACTATTCTTTGCTGCCTTCGGAATTGATCGGTGGCATGGAAGTCTATAAATCCTCTCAGGCTGATCTGACTGAGGGTGGTATTGGTGGTACGGTAATTGTTAAAACCCGTAAGCCATTGGATATGCCTTCCGGCTCCGCATTTATTGGCGCAAAGCTTGGTAAAGGTACAGTAAGTACAGAGCCTGATAAGGATGTTTCTGGTCTCTACAGCTGGAAAAATGATGCTAATACATTTGGTGTATTGGTTGGTGGTGCGGTTGAAAACGGTGAATATATCCGTCGCGGTATTGAATCCGATACGCGCTGGTCTCAGGACGTGGAGCCAACAACCTTTGTGCAAGAGCGTAAGCGTCAAGCGTTTAACCTGAACTTGCAAGCTCGCCCGACCAAAGATCTGGACCTCGGCTTGAATTACCTGAAACTGGAATTGGATGGCGACAACTCCAATACCAGCCAATACATTTTCCAGAATACTTATGATCCAGTTGCTAAGACGGGTAATAACAACTGTACGTCGATGAATGCTGCTGGTGTATGTACCAACAGTACGACAACGGCTGCAACGGAGAATAATGCATTCCTGCAAACTTGGGCGCGTAAAGCGAAAATGACCTCTGATAGTTTGAATCTGAACGGTACCTACAAGGGTGATGGTTTCAGATTGGACGCGGTTGCTGGTTCTACCAAGGCGGATGGCGGTACTTCTGAAACAACGAACTATAGTTACTATTCAGGTGATTCTTCCGGTCCTAATCTTCCAAAATGGACAGGTAATATCAATGCAACAGGGAAGCAAATCATTTTGACTCCTACGTCGCCGCAAGATATTACTTTGGCGAATTTGCCGGGCTCCGTTGGTCCTGCAGGTTCCTGGGCTACTTCAAGAGGCCCTAACTCTGATAAAGAAAATTATGCACAAGCCGATTTGCTGGTGAATCTGGATTGGCCAAGTGGTATTTCTTCTTTTAAAACTGGTTTCCGCGTTTCGGATCACACTTTTGAAAAGAGTTCTTATCGCGCAAATTTCGCAGCGAATGCGATCAATGCTCCAACGGCAAGTTTGTATAGCGGCACCATTGCGATGGGTACCAACGGTTGGTCTAGTCCAAAACCGAATATTGATGCAATGATGGCTAACACTAATCAGAACATTACCGGCTGGACTTATGATCGTAGTGGATATGGCAAACTTGAAGAGAAAAATACTGCGCTGTACGGTATGTTCAACTTCGAAAAAGAACAATGGCATGGTAACTTCGGTGCTCGCTATATTGGCTCTGATGTAACTGGCACTGGCTACGCATTTGATGGTACAAAATTAGCTCCGGGTGATATCGGAAATAACTCTGGTTGGAGCAATAACCTGACTAGTCAGGAAGCTAAATACCACGATATTTTGCCAAGTCTGAACGTAGCTTATGATTTGAATAAGAACACGATTCTGCGTTTGGCTGCTGCGCAAGCGATTACTCGTCCTAACTTTGATAACATGTTCCTGGCAACAGAATCTGGTTATCAGGACGGCGTCGCCGGTAATGAAACAATGACTTACGGTAGCGTTGCTCTCAAACCAATGAAATCTACACAATTAGATCTCAGCGTTGAGTACTACTACGGTAAAGGTAATTTGATTTCTTTGACCTACTTCCATAAAGACATCAACAACTTCATCACTACGCAGACATCAGTTAATCAAAGTATTGGTGTTATCAGCCCTGATAGCGGCAAAGATAGCTGGACGGTTAACCGTTACGTCAATGCCGGTGGCGGTAAAATCGATGGTTTGGAAGCGCAGATCAATCATGCGTTTGATAATGGCTTCGGTGTCGTTGCTAACTACACGCTGTCAGATGCGACCGCACCTGCTACTAGCTACCAGGATCAATTGAATGTATTTACGCAGTCTTCCAAAAATAATGTGAACTTGCTCGGTTACTGGGAAAGTCCAAAGTACTTTGCGCGTGCAGCGTACAACTGGCGTTCTAAGTACATGCTGCGTGAAACTGGTTGGTACGGTAATCGTATGCATGACGCGTATGGCACACTGGACGCAAGCATTGGCTGGAATATCACTGACAAAGTTCGTTTGACATTAGAAGCGACAAACTTGCTCAAAGCTGATGATATTCAATACGGTGCAGCCAGCACAAACACAACTGTGAAAGTGCCTTTGCAAGCAGGTTATCCAGCATGGTCATTCATGGGTGAAACAACTTATCGCCTGAGCCTCAGCGCGAAGTTCTGATGTAAATCTGAAGTGTGAAAAAGCCCGGTCGATGCCGGGCTTTTTTTGAAATCCACGCGAAGTTCGGACATGAAATTGTCGGAATGTCGCCGTTCCTTTTGTCCGTGGTTTTGATGTAAGAACCTGGTATTCATTGCACTCATGTCGTGCTGGTGAATGCCTCATATAATGAGACATACTGACATTTTCAGATTTTTATCGAAGACACTATGGACACTCGTTTTGCAATTCGTATGCCACCCGTGATTGAATCAGTGAAAATAGGCGAACATCATGCCTTAGTCATTGATGATTTTTTGCAAGATCCGCAGGCATTAAAAGACGTTGCTGTCCAAAGCCAATTTGAACCGTATCCAGGGGTGCTGGACCGGAAAGGATATCCGGGCATGCGCGCTAAAGCGCCAGAACAGTATTCGTTCAATCTGACGGAATTACTGGAACCCGTTATTAAAGCCAATTTTGACGTACCAGAGGAATTGTCCTTACGCAAAAGCATTTGTATGTTTTCGTTGACGACGATGTCACCGAACGAATTGGGGCCATTGCAGTGCACGCCACATTTTGATGCCAGTACACCACATCATATGGCAGTGCTGCTTTATTTATGTGATCAGCAACATGGTGGAACTGGATTTTATCGGCACAAGAAAACAGGTCTGCAACAAATTACGGCTGATAATCGTGAAAATTATCTTGATATTTATTACGAAGAAATCAATGCAGAACGTCCGAGGCAAAGATATTTCGATGAATCGAATTCGCAGTTCACTTTTCTGGGAATGATCCCGGCAAAATTTAACCGGCTGGTGGTCTACCGCGGCAGCTTGTTGCACTCCGCTTGTATTCATCCGGCAATAAGTATCAACCCGAATCCTGGTTCCGGTCGTTTGACGGTGAATACCTTTTACGATTTCTGATGGGATTTGGTGTTGGTTTGCCTGCGAAGCGATCGGGCAAATAATATAGTGCAAACAGAATTTTAATAGTATGGCGCGCAGAAAAGGTAAAGAGGTATTTAAGCTAAGTAGCAATTCGATACAATACCACTTAAATACCTATTGACAACCACTATAAAAAAACTTTACAGTGAAGTACTTTAGTTTATCAGAACTTCAATTGTAAATTGCGTTTCGAAAAATTTGCTCGCTAATAATATATCAATGAATAATTTACATACACCGCAGGCAACATCGGACATATCGAACCGGACTATGGATAGGGAAAATGCGCGTAAAGTGAGCTATCTGATCGGTGTCGATGGTGGTGGTACTGGCACGCGAGTGGTGTTGGCGGATCGAAGTGGTACTGAGCTGGCACGCGGCATTGGTGGACCATCTGGTCTGGTCCATGGACGACAAAAGGCATGGGATTCTATTCAGGTTGCAATTCGTCAGGCGTTTGATCACGCCAACCTGCCAATGCCTGCCTTATCTGATCTCGCTATTGGTTGTGGTCTGGCGGGGGTGAATAATGTTCAATGGGCTGCTGAATTTATCGCGCTCAATCCTGGTTTTTCCTTAATGCAGGCAGAAACGGATGCATATACAACCTTGCTGGGCGCACATCTTGGACAACCAGGTGTCGTCATTGCATTGGGAACAGGTAGCGTGGGTGAAGTACTGCAAGCAAATGGTCAGCGACGCGAAGTGGGTGGCTGGGGTTTTCCTGCCAGTGACGAAGCGAGTGGGGCGTGGCTAGGTTTGCATGCGGTGAATCACTTACAACGTACGCTCGATGGTCGTGCGAACGCTAATCCATTTTCAGTCGCAGTATTGTCGCATTGTGGTGGCGACAAAGATGCAGTTTTTAACTGGCTTGCCAATGCTAACCAGACTCGCTATGCCGAGCTGGCGCCGATCGTGATTCGTTTTGCACCAGAAGTAGAAGTGGCGCGTGACATTATGCTGGCTGCAGGTCGCGAAGTGGAAGCGATGGCGCATGCGCTGGACGTCAGCGGGAAATTGCCAATTGCTTTGTGTGGTGGTCTGGCAGCAGTAATGACGCATTATTTACCATCGGATTTGCAACAACGAGCACAAAAGCCGCAGGGTGACTCTGCAAGCGGTGCTTTGATTTTGATTCAACATCATCTGCAAAAAATATAACAAGAGAGACAAAAATGCTGACACAACTGGACGATTTTAAACCTGATAACGAAAGTTCCACGCCGCTGTATTTGCAATTGGCAAATAAGCTGGCGAACGGTATTCACAGCGGCCAGTGGCAGCCGGATGAGGCATTGCCATCAGAGCGTATGTTGTCGGAGGCATTGCAGATTTCACGCGTAACCGCACGTAAAGCAATCGACATGTTATGTGAGCGTGGGTTGTTAACACGTAAGCATGGTTCAGGCACATACATTACGCCCAAGTTGGAGCAACCTTTATCCCGTCTGACGAACTTTAGTGAAGAGTTGCGTCAGCGCGGTTTTGTGCCGGGATCACGTTGGATTTCTCGTGAAACTGGCATCGCGTCGCCAGAAGAAATTTTATCACTGGGATTATCGCCAAATACCGTCGTGTCCCGTCTGAAGCGTTTGCGTACCGCAGATAATGTCGTGATGGCCATTGAAAGTACCACCGTACCAGCGATGTATATGCCCAATCCAAAATTGGTGACGGACAGTTTGTACGGCTATCTTGAGTCTCATCATGTTGCGCCGACTCGCGCACTGCAGCACATCCGTGCAGTGAATGCGACACCCGAGCAAGCCCGATTGGCAGATATTAAACAAGGTGCTGCCATGTTGTTCATTACCCGTGTTGGTTACTTACCAAATGGCACGGCGATTGAGCTTTCGCATTCGTACTGTCGTAGCGATTACTACGACTTCGTGGCGGAGTTGTTCAGATGAGTGTGAACCAACAATTACAAGGAACGATACTCACGCCTCTTGGCTGGGTACACGGAGAAATTCAGTTTTCGGAAAGAATTGAAAATATTGAGGCACGTGATTTTTCTCATGACCCGGAATTTTTAGTTTTACCTGGCTTTGTCGATTTGCATGTACACGGTGCAGGTGGCAAAGACACCATGGAAGCCGGAGACGCAGTGCAAGTGATTGCACGTCAACATGCCAAACATGGGACGACCAGTTTGCTGGCGACCACCATGACCGCGCCAATGGCCGATATTGAAGCGGCACTGCGTGCGATACAGCCTGTGATCGAGCAAAGACCTGCTGGCGCTGCAAGAGTGCTTGGCGTGCATTTGGAAGGGCCTTACATTAATCCGGGTAAGCTTGGTGCGCAGCCCGATTTTGCTGATATTGGTTCGCTCGCACAAGTAAAACATCTGGATGCGATCGCTCCGATTAAACTCATTACCGTTGCACCTGAAATGGAAGGACATTTGCAACTGGTTAGTGAATTGTGTGCGATGGGTATGCAGGTGCAAATTGGTCATACTCTAGGCACGTATGAAGATGGTGTCGCGGCTTTGCAAAATGGCGCTAAGGGCTTTACCCATCTTTATAACGCGATGTCGCGTCTTGATCATCGCGCACCGGGGATGGTTGGTGCAGCTTTAGCGCATGCCGAGTTTTCGGAAATTATTCCTGATTTATTACACGTACATCCCGGTGCAATTAAAGCCGCGATGCGGGCTATTCCTCATTTGTTTTGCGTGACTGATTCCACGGCTGCTTCTGGTATGCCTGATGGGCAATACATGCTTGGTCGTCAAGTGGTGCATAAATGTCTGGGCGGTGTGCGGCTCGAAGATGGCACGCTGGCGGGTAGCACCCTGACGATGGATCAGGCTTTGCGCAATTTGGTCAGTATCGGACTTGATTTGGAAGACGCTTCCAAACGGGTTTCTACTTACGCCGCTGATTACCTCGGATTATCTGAACGTGGCCGTTTGAAAACGGGCGCGTTTGCCGACCTCGTTGTGCTGGATCGTCAGCTCAACCTCATTGCTGTGTATGTAGAAGGAGAAAAGATTGACCTCGCAAATGCTTAAAGAAGCCTGTTCTTCCGCAGAACGTGTCGCTTATCAATTAACCCAGGATCGTGAACGCTATGTTGAGCTTGGCGCTCATCTGCGCGCCAAGCCGCCGACTTCAGTTGTCACTGTCGCGCGTGGTAGCTCTGATCATGCTGCGAATTATGCTGCGTATCTGATCATGCAAAGACTCGGACGCATCGTCGCATCCTTACCGATGTCCTTGGTCACTTTAAACAAAGCACCATTGCTGGCAAAAGATGCGTTGGCCATTGCTATCTCCCAATCTGGTCAGAGCCCGGACGTGGTGGAGCCTATTTCGTATTTTAGTCAGGGTGGTGCCACCACGGTAGCGCTCGTGAATGATGCTACCTCGCCTTTAGCCCAAGCAGCACAATGGACTATGCCTTTGCATGCCGGGCCTGAATTGAGTGTTGCAGCAACCAAAAGTTTTATTACTTCTCTGGTCGCTGGTGCGCGTCTCGCAGGTCACTGGCAAAACGATGCAGCGTTTTTGGATGCGATCGAACAATTGCCAGAAGCACTGACTGCTGCGACTCAATTAGATTGGTCACCTGCATTAGACGTCCTGACGCCAGCACAACGCATTATGGTGGTGGGGCGTGGCATCAGTTTCCCTGTTGCGCTGGAATCCGCACTGAAATTTAAAGAAACCTCAGTGATCCAGGCGGAAGCATTTAGTGGTGCAGAGATTAAGCATGGTCCTATGGCACTGATCCATGATGGTTATCCATTATTGATTTTTGCAACGCGCGGCCCGGCACAAGATGGCTTGATTAAACTTGCAGAAGAAATGCGTGGCCGTGGTGCGAATGTATTGCTGGCAGCACCGGACAATATTAAAGAACGTAATCTGACTTTGCCCGTTGCAGCGACACCTGACCTTGATCCTATCGTGGCGATTCAGGCGTTTTATGTGATGGCGGCTAACTTGTCAGTGGCACGCGGACTTGATCCGGATAAACCACGTCATCTGAGCAAAGTGACTAAAACCAACTAAACCTCGTCCGGGTGGTGTGAAATTTTTTTAATGTATAAAAATATACTCCCTCTCAGTATTAAAAAATATTCTAATAAAGGTATTGGTTAGATGAACTATTTTTTAAAAAAATGGGGGAGTATATTTAATCTGCGCATTTCTAGCAAAATCGTTTCCTGTCGCAAGCGAAACGGCAGGCTTGTTTTCGCTCAGATCATCTGCGCCTTTTTTTTGCTGTTTTCTTTTCAGGCCTCCGCTTTTGCAGTTCAGAAAATCGAATTCTGGACCATGAGTCTTAAGCCCAAATTTATACCGTATTTTCATGATCTGGTGCGTGATTATGAAGCTACTCATCCCGGCGTTCAGATCGTCTGGGTGGATTTTCCGTGGGACATCTTGCAGCTCAAATTGATCACTGCCATTGCCGCAGGCAAACCGCCAGCACTGGTCAATCTCAGTGTGCCCTGGGCTGAGGAAATGGCACGCGATGGCTTGCTGGAACCCTTGGATGCCTATTTAACTACGCCGGGACAAGCGATGCCCTACACGGATGCAGCATTAGCAGATTTGCGTTTTAATGGAAAAGTGTATGGCTTTCCCCATTACAGCAACGTCAATGTGATTGCGTATAATCGCCAACTATTGGCAGCAGCGGGCATCACGCAAGCGCCTCAAAATATGGATGAGCTGTTGGCACTGGCTGTCAAGGTGGCCGCCAAAACTGGCAAACCAGGCTATGCACCTGCTTTAGGTAAAATCGATGGATTCATGATGCAGCAAGGTCTGGATTTGATCGTTCATGGCAAGGCGGTTTTTAATTCCCCAGCGCATGTTGCCTTAGTTAAAAAGCTGGCAGCCACCTACAAAGCGAATGGCTTTTTAAAAGATAAGTTGTTTGCTGAAGACAATTTTCCTGCTGTCGTCGATGCTTATCTGGGTGGACGATTAGCGGTCATGGTGAGTGCTCCCACGGCGATCAAACGTATCCAAACTGATGCACCTGATATTTATGCACAAACCGGCATTTTTCCTATGCCAGCAGGCCCGACAGGTATTAACGACGGTGGCTGGATGTTTCACTTCGCGATTCCTCAAGGTGTGAAATCACAAGACGTGCCAGCAGTCGCCGAATTCGCACGTTATCTGACAGGTGATCGCAGCCAACTTGCTTTTGCCCGATTAGCTGGCGTCATGCCAACCACGAAACAAGCCTTAGCCAATCCGTATTTCAAACAATTACCAACCAATGCTGGCGCAGCCGAAATGGCCTCTGCGGTCGCTGCTAACTCGATGAATTCAGCACGTAGCTTATATGTTGCTGGTATTGATGATTATGATGAATTGCGTCGATTTCTCGTGAAAGCGGTTGAGGCCGGGGTGACCGGTAAAGCGGATATTCAGACGTCATTGGATGAAGCCGTCGCGATCTGGAATAAGAAACTAGCCAAGGTACAGCGGCCATGAGTCAATACCGCCATTCATCCAAATTAGCCTACGTCTTTCTCGCGCCAGCGCTGCTATTGCTGGCAGCGTTTTCATTCTGGCCGGTATTTTATGGATCGTATCTCAGTTTTACCGATTTCAGTCTGATGCGAACCACGCATTGGGTTGGTCTGGATAATTATCAAGCTTTGTTTGGCAATGATATGTTTTTAACCGGCCTGAAAAATTCATTGATTTTTTTATTGGTCGTGCCATTTACCCAGATCGGCGCGATCAGTCTGGCGGTACTGGTCAACAATCAATTACCTGCGATTCGCTGGTTCCGTGCCGCGTATTATGTGCCCGTAGTGACGACCGTTTCTGTGGTCGGCATTATGTGGGGTTTTATGTTTCATGAGCAGGGTACGCTCAATTATGTGCTGTTGCAATTGCATGTGATACGTGTGCCCTTGGGTTGGTTGTCTGATGATGCATTAGCGATATTTGCCATCATGTTTGTATCGTTTTGGCGCGGTCTGGGTTGGTATATGGTGATGTATCTGGCGGCCTTGCAATCTTTGCCTTCAGAGATGCAAGAAGCCGCCATACTCGATGGTGCGAATCGTTGGCAACGTTTCTGGCGTATTACCGTACCTATGCTATATCCAACCATCATGGTGTGCAGCATCATGTCCGTATTAGCGGCATTAAAAGCGTATCAGGAGGTCGATGTGTTAACGCAAGGCGGGCCGATGAATTCGACATTTACGGCTCTCTACTATGCGTATGACCAAGGTCTAAAGCATTTGAAATTACCGCGTGGCTTAGCTGCCAGTTTTGTCGTGTCGATTTGCTGCATAGGCATCGCCTTTGCGTGTCTGAAGTTTCTGAAACCAAGGCACCGCGAATGAAATTAGCAGCCAAAATGAATCATCATAAAATTCTCCGTATCGTGTCGCAGTATCTGGTGCTCGGCGTGATCGCTGTGATTTGCATTTTCCCGTTCTGGTGGACGTTTGTCGTCGCCATTTCTACCAAGGGAAATATGTTTGAATTTCCGCCGACGTTTTGGCCGCAAGGCGTCTCACTGGATAATTTTATTGAAGTGTTTCGGGTGATACCCATTCTGGCATTTTATAAAAATTCTCTCTTGATTACCGTTGCCACGGTGTTTGGCAAGTTAGTGATTTGTTCGCTGGCGGCCTATCCCTTATCGAGGATGGCATTTCGCGGCAGTAAATTAATACTCGGCATCATTCTCGCAACGATGATCTTGCCCTCAGAAGTGAATTTCCTGGTCAATTTCATCAGCATGACAAAACTAGGTCTGGTTGATACGTACACCGGTGTGGTATTACCCAATGTCGTGACCGCCGTTTCTATTTTGTTGCTCAAACAAGCGTTTGATGAGGTGCCGGAGGATTTGTTAGATGCAGCGCGGGTGGATGGTGCAACAGAATGGACGATCTTTTATCGCATTGTTTTACCATTGATTACGCCGTGGCTAGCGACGGTTGGCATTTTGACGGCGGTGGAAGCGTGGAATGAATATATCTGGCCGTCGATCATCATTGCTAAGCCGGAAGATTTTCCGTTGTCAGCAGGCGTTTTATATTTGCGCGGTACCTACGGCAGCAGCACCCGCGTGATTGCAGCGGGGACAATTTTGACAGTCGCACCAATTCTGGTCGCCTTTTTATTTACTCAGCGCTTTTTTATGCGCGGTATGGATGGAGCAGTGAAATGACGCAAGACAAACAGCATGTAATGAGCCTTGAAGAAGCACGACAACTGGCTGGCCAGTTGGTGATGATACGTATGCCGATTACCAGTCTGGATGAAGAATCCGCGCACTATTTGAAACGACACCATATCCGTGCAATCTGCTTGTTCCGCGGCAATATGACAGATGAAATTCAGCTCAAGAAATTGACATCTGATTTGCGTGAAGTGATGGGCCCGGAATCCTTGATCGCTATAGATCAGGAAGGCGGGGCGGTAGTCCGTGCCACCTGGGTACCGCAACCACCTGCAGCAATGTCACTCGGTGCCAGCGATGATCCAGAATTATGCTATCAGGTGGGGGCAGCCGTAGCCCGTGGCGTGAAGGCGTTGGGATTTAACTGGAATTTTGCACCCGTGCTGGATTTAAACAATAACGTCGATAACCCAGTCATTTCTGAACGCTCGTTTGGCTCTGATCCACAACGCGCAAGCGAATTGGCGCTGGCCTGGATGGACGGTAGTTTGTCCGAAGGCGTAGCGTGCTGCGTCAAACACTTCCCAGGCCATGGCGATACCAATGTCGATTCTCATCGCGATTTGCCGACCGTGGATAAATCACTTGAACAATTGCAGGCGCTGGAACTGGCCCCATTCCAGATTGCCGTGAGCCGCAATGCGCCGGCGATGATGACGGCGCATATTGTTTATCCTGCGTTGGATGCAGACAACCCGGCAACGATGTCTAAGCCTATTCTCACCGGCTTGTTGCGTGATCAGTGGAATTATCAGGGCGTGGTCATTACCGATGGTATGGACATGCATGCGATTGCCGGTCGCTACGGCGTTGGTAATGCCGCCGTCAAAGCCTTATTGGCAGGTGCTGATCTGGTGATGGCCTTGGGTACAACAGAAACGCAAATTGAAACGCTTGATGCTTTAACTGAAGTCATTGCGAGTGGTCAGATTAGCCGTGACGAAATTGCCAAGCGCCTGGCGCGTGTGCGTAGCCTGACCGATGCCTATCCATGTCAATCTGCCGCCTATCAGTCGGACATGGCAGACCGTATTTTGATGTCGTCCGCTTGGAAGCGTGGATTGACAGTCAGCGGCCATCCAGTTGCACCAGCCAAAGGTAGTAAGGTGCGTCTGGTCATCAGTGCTGACGTGGTGAGTGACGGCGTTTCTGAAGCAGGAATTCCTGCCGAAAAAGTCACGGCCATGCTTAGCAGCGTGTACGACGTTGAGACGGTTTGTTTTGAAGACGCCAATAGTTTTGACTGGAACGCTTTGCCGCAAGATGGTCGCTTTGTGATTCTGGCATCCACAGTACGTATTCGTTACAGCCAGCAAGTCCGCGATAGCTGGAAGCCTGATTTGCATCTCGTGTTATGGAATCCATTCCAGATGTTGGATATTCAGGCACCTGCATTGATGACGTATGGCTTTGCACCACCAGCGGTGGATGCTGCGCGCGCTTGGTTTGCAGGTGAAATCAGTGCAGACGGAAAAATTCCTGTTCACGGATTTAACTAAAAATATTTCAAATCCCTGTACCGAGAAGATTGGCAGATTGAGCCAGGCTTTTGAGCCTCAATCTGCTGATCTGAAAAACCCGTTTTCAAAAAAATAAAACCATCAGAGACAAATCATGGCCGACGTCAGACTTCAACATCTCGCAAAGTCCTATAGCAATAATCAGGTACTGCGACAGATCGATTTGCACATACAGGATGGCGAGTTCATGGTTTTTGTCGGACCGTCTGGTTGCGGTAAATCGACATTGCTGCGCATGATTGCTGGTCTGGAAGACATCGACGAAGGCGACTTAATGATTGGTGGGGTGCGCGTGAATGACACGCCGCCCGCGCAACGAGGCTTAGCCATGGTGTTTCAATCGTATGCTTTATATCCGCATATGACGGTATTTGAAAATATGGCGTTCAGTCTGAGTTTATCTAAAATGCCTAAGGCTGACATTTCTGATGCTGTGCATAAAGCCGCCGCAGCATTACAAATTACGCATTTGCTGGATCGTAAACCACGCGACCTGTCAGGTGGGCAAAGACAACGGGTTGCTATCGGCCGTGCGATTGTTCGCCAGCCGCAGCTATTCTTGTTTGACGAACCATTGTCTAATCTCGACGCTAGTTTACGCGTACAAATGCGTATAGAACTGAGCAAAATGCATAGAGAATTACAGTCCACCATGATTTATGTTACGCATGATCAGGTAGAGGCAATGACGCTGGGGCAGCGTATCGCCGTCTTTAACGGCGGCGTTATCGAGCAGGTTGGTACGCCTTTGGCATTGTACGAACATCCAGCGAATTTGTTCGTGGCAGGCTTTCTCGGCGCGCCCAAAATGAATTTTTTATCTGCCTCTGTATTGAGCGTCAGCGCACAAGGTTTAATCGTGCAATTGACTGACGGTAGTCTTTTGGAAGCATCAGTCGATGCGAGTCGTACACAAATCGGTGAAAAGCTGACAATAGGAATAAGAGCAGAACATCTGAGTCTCAGTGATGCCAATCGAACAGAGCAAAATCAACTGAAAGTTGACGTAAATTTTGTTGAGCATTTGGGTGACACTTGTATTGTGTATGCGAATTTTCCCGGTGCCGACAATCTGTTGGCAGCAAAATTTCCGGTGACACATCAGTCTTTACGTGCGGGTCAAAAGTTATGCCTGAAGGTAGACGCTGAGCATTGTTATGCTTTCACGAAAAAGGGCGCAGCGTTATCGCGTCTGACTTCGCCTCTGGTGAGTGAAGTTTGATGAATACGTCTATCGTTAATTCTGCCAGTGCAGGAAATCGAAGTCTGAGCATTGATGTTTTTCGCGGTATCACGATATTGCTCATGATTTTTGTGAATGACTTAGCTGGCGTTTCTGGTGTGCCACTTTGGTTGAAACATATGCCTGCCGATGTTGATGGTATGTCGCTGGCTGATTTGGTTTTCCCCGCTTTCTTATTCATCGTAGGCCTTTCTTTACCTCTGGCGCTAAAGCAGAGGCAACAAGCCGGCGCAAACCAATTTCAACTACTGGGGCACCAATTACTGCGTTCATTCTCTCTGATCGTCATCGGCGTGATGATGGTCAATGCAGAAGATGGGTTTCAGCAAAAGGCCATGCCAGTCTCTATCCATCTATGGTCCGCATTGTCATTAGTCGCAGTGATGTTGATATGGCATGTTGCCAGTCAATTGTCTCCGCGCCGTAGCGTGACGTTACGTTGGCTCGGCATTGCCGTATTGGTGATATTAGCGCTGATTTATCGCGGCGGTGAGGAGGGGCAGTCAGGATTGCAGGCGCAATGGTGGGGAATCCTTGGGCTGATAGGCTGGGCAGCGATGTTTGCCAGTCTGGTAGTGATTTTCTTTGGCTTGTCGCTTCCGGTGATCATCGTTATGCATTTGCTGTGCTTGCTTGGCTTCGTCCTTTTCCAGCCGCATTACCTGTCTCAATTTCCGGCGCTGCATTGTCTTCGGGACGAAGCAAATCAGTTCACGCACACCATGTTGGTGCTCTGCGGCGCGTTTGTTTCGCATAGGTTGTATGGTGTGCCCGCGACGTCTGTACCAGAAAAATATCAACGACTGCGTTTCTTGTTGATCTGGTGCGTTAGTGCATTCATGATTGCGATGATCGTACATCGCTATTTTCCGATCTCGAAGATTCATGCAACACCCTCGTGGGCATGCTTTTCAATCGCTTTTTGCAGCTTGATTAGTTTATTACTTTATCTGGTGATCGATGTCATGCGATGGGAAAGCTGGTATCAGTTTTTGCTTTCTCCGGCAAAAAATTCACTTCTGATCTATTTGTTACCGTTTTTGATTTATAGCTTGTCGCAGTACTTGCAACTTGAATGGTTACCGATATTGCGGTCGGGGATCCCAGGAATGCTATCGAGCCTGATTTACGTGGGGCTATTAATTTACCTGGTAAAGTTTTTGAACAGACTTGGATTGAAGTTAAAATTGTAACAACGTAATATTAGCAAGCTTGCGTATAATTTTCTTAAAGGTTCAGCTTTTTTTGTCTTTTTCAATTTTCACATTGAAGTTGCCAGGGAGGACCGCCGACCCGACCTGTTTTTTCCTACTATTGATGGGCTTGCCTGGTCACCGTTTGCATGTTTATCACGCGAATGTATCAAAAAAATACATTTTCTGGTTTTTTCTCAAATTCGCGATCTGGGACTTATAGTTCGCGGTCTGCTTGCGTGCAATAATTGGGCATTCTTTGCAGCAAGTTTATTGCTGAAGATCTTATTCTTAAAGCATATTTTTGATGGAGCTTGTTAGATGTCCTGGACATTGATCCGTCTACGCTGGCTGGCTTTGCTTTTTGCATTGGCTACGCCCATGCCCGACGCCGCTGAGGTACAGCGCCATATCAAGGTCGGTATACTTCCATACCTTTCGCCACAGGTCTTGGTTACCCTGTTCGCTCCGGTTCGCGAGCAATTACAACAACAAACGGGCGGCACAGTCGAACTTTATACCGCGACGTCCGTGCCTCGCATTGTAAAAAAATCGATGCATCAGGATTTTGATGTTCTGATTATGTCAGCACATTTAACCCGCTTGCTGCAAAAGCGGGCTGGTTACGTTCCGGCTCTTCAATTTACGAATGATTTGTATGGTTCAGTGTTTGTGGCGGATCATTCTAGTATGACTAAATTAGCCGATTTACGTGGGAAGCGGCTGGCCGTGACTGATCGTGCGGTGTTAGTTAATTTGGCGGTTTTTAAATCCCTACATGAAGAACATATACACGAAAAAGAATTCACAGTCAGACCCAGTATGAATCAGAATGCAGCACTGCTCTCCGTTGCGAAGGGAGAAAATGATGCAACGATCGCTGCCTATTTCGCACTAGATCAGATGCCCGAAGAGCAAGCGCGTCGCTGCCGTGAGATTTTTCGTACTCAGCCTTTGCCAAATATGATGATCTCGTTTTCTTCGCGATTAAATGAGAAGCAAAGACAGGCGCTGACCGCCGCTTTACTGAGTTTGCCAGAGACCGAAGCCGGGGCGCAGTTCTTAAAAAGCAGCCGCTTTGGTGGTGTAAAGAAAATTGACCTGTCGAAAATGCCTGAATTGGATAAATACCTTCCTGAAACCTTAAAGTATCTGGATTTGCAATGAGATTGTCTTTACGTTGGAAATTGGTTTTAGGCTGCGTACTGGTAGAGGTGGTAATGCTGAGCTTTTTGGTTGCCAATAGCTTACGCCTCAACCATGATCACATGTTGCAATTGGTCGAACTTCGTCTGAAAGAAGTCTCCGTCTTATTAAATGCATCCATTGCTCCGGCGCTGGCACAAGAAGATTATGCCGCGATCAATGACGTATTTCGTGGTAGTCGGCGGAAAGAGGGGATCGTCTATTTTCTCCTATTTGATCATCAGCATCATTTAGTCGTCTCAGACGGTTGGGATAATGATTTACCTACTGATCTGTCGCATTTTCATGTCGCTAGTAGCCCGACACGTATCGATGCTCACTTACCTGTGACCTTAGCAGGATTGCCGTATGGTGACCTGATGTTTGGCGTCAATACGCAATTTGTCATTGATGCGCGCAATCATTTGTTAAAAGAATCGATCCTCATTGCGGTGGTAGAAATTCTGCTGTCTTTTGTTTTTATCGCTTTATTAGGTACTTGGCTGACCCGCAATTTGAAGCGTCTGGAAGTCGCGGCCAATGCGATTTCCCGTGGTGAATACGGTCTGCGTATTGCGCATACGGGCAATGACGAAGTGGGTATTGTAGGACGCGCGCTGAATGTCATGGGGGAACAACTCGAGCGCGATATCCACACCTTAAAACATAGTGAACAACAACAAAGAGAAACCGCCGAACGGTTACAGTCGGTGTTTGAGGCTGTCCCAGATTATCTGACGCTGAGCAAATTAGACAATGGCATGATTGTCTATGCGAATGCTGGTTTTGAAAGTATGACAGGTTTTTTGCGTGATGAAACGGTCGGTAAGACAAGTATAGAGATGGGAATTTGGCTCGACATCGAAAATCGTAAACGTTGGGTAAAAATTGTCAAATCCAATGGCTACGTCAGCAATTTTCAGACGTCTATTCTGGCCAAGGATGGTACGATCAAAGCAATATTGTTGTCTGCGAAGCTCTTGGACATCGATGGTATACCCCACATTGTCACCATCTGCAAAGATATTACGGAGCGGCTCGAGTCTGAAGTAAAGGTTGAGATGAGCCGTCGCAAACTACAAGCGGTACTCGATGCCGCTTCAGAAGTGTCCATTATCGCGACTGATGTGTACGGCAAAATCACGATGTTCAATAGTGGCGCAGAAAAGATGTTGGGGTATAGCGCAGATGAATTTCTGGGCAGACTAACGCCCGCACCGTTTCACGATAAAGAAGAATTACGGGAACGTAGCCGGCAGTTGTCGAAACAGTTTTCCCGGCATATTTCCGGTATCGAAATTTTTACCGCTATTGCAATCAGAGACGGGTCCGATTTTACCAACTGGACGTATATTCACAAGAGTGGCAAACGTATTAACGTGTCTCTTGTCGTCACAACGATGCGTGATGAATTTGAGAATGTCGTTGGTTTTTTAGGAATTGCCCGTGATATTACCCCACAAGTAGAAGCAAGAGCCGCACTGAGTAAGTTAAACGATGAACTTGAATCGCGCGTCATTGAGCGAACAGCAGAACTGAAAAAAGCCAATGATGATCTGGCAGCTGCAATGGAAAAACTGCAGCTGGCACAAGATGAGTTGATACGCTCAGAAAAACTCAAAGCTTTAGGAAATATCGTCGCCGTCGTGGCTCACGAGCTCAATACGCCTATCGGCAATAGTCTGACAGTGGCAACGACGCTGAGAGAAAAAACCCGGCACGTGAACCAATTATTTGCCGATGGCGGCTTACGGAAATCAAGTCTGAGCGAGTACCTGAGTGATGCCGATGAAGGCACTGCGATTTTAATTCGTGCTTTGAATCGTTCCAGTGATTTGGTCAACAACTTTAAACATGTCGCGGTTGACCAGACCACCGATCAACGTCGTCCTTTTGATTTGCATGACGTGATTGTCGACGTTGCTGCAGTCTTGAGTCCGATGCTGCGCAAGACGCCTTATCGTTTTAATTTCGATGTGCCAAGCGGCATACTTCTGGATAGTTACCCCGGTCCTTTGGAGCAGGTTGTCACCAATCTGATCACTAATTCTTTAGCACACGCATTTGAAGATAAAGACCAGGGTGAGATGTATTTAACCGCGCGTTTGTTGGATGAAAATACGGTGCAATTAGTGTTTACCGATGATGGTGTCGGGATAGAAACAGATCACTTGTCGCGTATTTTTGACCCGTTTTATACCACTAAATTAGGGCGCGGTGGAACCGGTTTAGGATTGAATATCGTACACAATATCGCCACTAAAACCTTAGGCGGGCATCTGGATGTCGAGAGTATTTACGGCAAGGGTACCGTGTTCACTTTCAACATCCCGCTAACAGCACCAGTATGAATTTTAAGCCTGGCTGTTTGCTTCCAGGTGTTGCTCTGTGGTTGCTGAATCATCGGTCGTGGAAGGGCTGTCCTTCATTTTCACGAAACGTGTCAGCACCAAAACAGGAATCGCCGAGATTAAGACCCAAATAAAGAAATTTTTGTAGCCCAACGCCACCTGGATATCGCCGCTGATCATCTTAAAAAATACGAAGCCCAACTGCATGACACCCGTACCCAAGGCGTAATGTGCGGTTTGGTATTTACCGACCGCTACCACTTGCATGATGAAAAGAATCAATCCGACAAAACCAAAACCATAACCAAACATTTCAAAGCTCAGGGCGGTTGCGATCACGCTCATATTGTCTGGCAAGGTGCTGCTCAGAAAGAAGAACACCAGATTTGGTACGTTCATGGCCACGATCAACCAAGGCAAAGCACGGCGCAAACCTAACCAGGATGCAAAGTATCCACCAAGGATACTGCCGCCCAGAAATGCGATAGTTCCCGCCGTTCCATAGACCACGCCAACCTGATCGGTACTCAATCCTAAACCGCCAATTTCGCGAGAGTCGCGCAAAAATAAGGGGCCTATCGTTTGTATTTGTCCTTCACCAGCTCGGAACAAAATAATGAAAGAAATCGCCAGCCAGATGCCAGGCTTTTTGAAAAAGTCGATAATCACATCCAGCAGGGTGCTAAACACACTGCGCATAGAAGCTTCAGTATTGGTGTTTTTTGTGCCAGGGAGCGCCCAGCTGTGATACAAACCAAGCGCTGTCAACATCACGCCGAGAATACCAAAAATGATCATCCAGGCGTGGTGGGCATCCATTTGTTTTTCCAGATGACCTGCCAAAATCACCAACCCACCGAGTGAAATAAATTTAGCTGCATTAAAAAACGCACCTTGCCATCCGGCATAGGCTGCTTGCTGTTTATCGCTCAGGC